>Ga0272441_10004684_pt1 | contig 24464 bp, 31 predicted proteins | sample SSMProp6N_FD_193582 | JGI IMG/M metagenome (GOLD analysis project Ga0272441, IMG submission 193582) | Marine sediment archaeal communities from Little Sippewissett salt marsh, Falmouth, MA, United States - SSM-Prop-6N | ecosystem: Environmental > Aquatic > Marine > Wetlands > Sediment ...
CGGCCGCCTTCAACTGCAGCTCCGCCTGCGTCCCCGCGATTGCCGCCTGCACCTTCTGCTGCTCCCGCTCGGCCTTTTGCTGCTCAAGCTGCGCCTTTTGCTGCTCCCGCTGCGCCTTCTGCTGCTCCCGCTGCGCCTTTTCCTGTCCAAGCTGCTGCTGCCCCTGGTCCTCCTGGGGCGGCTCGATGTCGTCGAACATGAACTCGCCCATGTCCTGCTCGAGCGCTTCGCCCAACTGCCGGTTCAACGCGTTCATGAGCGAGAAGCGGCCGGTCCGCTGGGCGTATTGCAGCGCCGTCTGGCTCAACGACTGGTACAGCTCCTTCAGGTTGGCCGCGTCCTTCTGCCGGTTCGGCTTCCGCGCACTGCCGACCTCGATGCGACAGATCACCTCGCGAAGAATCTCCTCGTGCGGCGTGTTGAGGAACCGGTTCTGCCACAGCCGCGCGCCGACCGTGCCCAGGATGGGCCGTACCGAGTCGGCGCTGATCTGCGACTGGTGCGCACAGATCATCTCCAGGCGCGAGACGTCCGACAGCCACGTCTCCACCTTCTTGCTCATGTGGTCCGGACGGACCGAGATCTTCTCCTGCCGCACCTTCACGTCCTCGGCCGTCCGGCTGATCCCGCTGTCCTGCGTGCCGTACATCAGGTCGCTCATGCCGACCCGCTTGTCGAACATGCTCGACAGGTGCTCGATGATCCGCCAGGCGTCGAAGTTGACCTCGGGCTTCTGGATGTACTGGATCACCTCGTTGATATTCTTATTCGCCTCGGAAATGGGGACGAGCTGGAAACTGTCGCCCCCCTTCAACGCCGACTCGAGTTCCTTCTGCGCCCGCTTCAACACGGCAATGAGCGTGATGCTGCTGTCCCACGACCGTTGGACCAGGTGCGACATGATGACGTTCAGGCAGATCAACTCGCCCAGCCCGGGCCGCAACGGCGAGACGGGCCACGCGTGGTTCGGCTCCGGGTAGAAGTCCAGCTTCGCAAACGGCCAGCGACGATCCTTCCAGTACGGCACGGGCCAACTGAACATTTTGGCCACCTCGTCCGCCCCCGCCTCCAAAACCTTCGAGCCCGGTGCGTTCAACGGCCACGGCACGCCCTCGCACACCACGATGCGGGCGAAATCGCCCACGACCCGATCCAACGACGCCTGCAACGGCTGCGGCGTCCCCGTCAGCTTCGTCCCGACCCCGGCGATCGAGTAGATGTCGTAGTAGGTGCACAGGTCGTACGTCTCGCCCTCGTCCATCAGCTCGTTGCGACGCGGGTTTCCCTGCACGCCGCCCATCGCCTCGGCCGACGGCTCCGACTCGCCCCGATTCTTCAGCGCCCCCGGCGCCAACTTGAACCGCCGCTCGGCTATGAAATGCGGCTCCCGGTACCTTAGCGCCACCCACCACGCCTCGCCGAACTCCGCACTCCGGGCGTCCGGGTCAATCAACAGGTCGTCCACGCTCTTGAAGAAACAGCCGGTCAGCCGCATCTTCGAACCGGGCATCTGGTACGTCCGCGGCACCAGCAACCCGCGCCCCTTAATCAGCGCCTCGGTAATCGCGTCTTCCGCCGCCTGCTCCAGGCCGCCGCCCGGCTGCTCGTACGGCGTGTAGGCCTGGTACTGCTCGACCACCTGGCAGAGCGCGTCCCGCTGCAGCCGCTCCAACGTATCCGCCTGACCAAGCTGCTCGATGTACTGCGAAATCTGCTCGTACTGCCGGACCACCTGCATTGCTTCCGTAGGTGGTGAAACCGTGTTCGGATCGACCCCGTTCTGCCGCGCCTGCTGCCAGGCCTGCTCGATAGCCTGCTGGGCCGCCTGGGCTCGTTCGGCCAAAACATCCAGATCGACGCCCATATCGGCCGCGACCAGGCGCGGATCGAACGCGGGCCACTTGTGCGGCGTGACCCGCCGGTCCGGGTTCCGGTTATAAAGCAGCGGGCCGAACAGGGCCACCAGCTCGAACGCCCGGTTGAGCGTGATCTTGAACTTGGGCGACAACGTGCCCGCAAAATACTTCCGCTGAAACTCCGGTTCGTACATGAACCCGACCGCACCCGAGAAGAACGCCATGCACTGGTCGGCGTACTGGCCGAACTCCTTGTACTTCTTCTGCTCGGCCATGCGGATCTTGGCCAGCCAGGCAGTACAAAGCGGCTTCAACAGGTTCTGCGGATCCGTCGTATCGCTCATACCTTCCACACTCTTTTCTTGGCTGTTTTTCATGCGCCCCTGGCGTAGACGGCCTTTCTTGCCTCGTCCCTAATTCGCGGTCGCCGTCGCCGCCTTTTTCTTGGCTGTTTTTCATGCGCCCCTGGCGTAGACGGCCTTTCTTGCCTCGTCCCTAATTCGCGGTCGCCGTCGCCGCCTTTTTCTTGGCTGTTTTTCATGCGCCCTGGGCGTACACGGCCTTTCTTGCCTCGTCCCTAATTCGCGGTCGCCGTTTTTTCCTGGGGCGCTTTGGCATTCGCCTTGGGCGTCGACGTTGTTTCCTGGGCCGATTTCTCGGTCGCCTTCGACGAAGTTGCCTTCGCCGACTTCGGTTTCTGCGCGGTGGAACGCGGGACATTCTCGGTCGGCAGGTAGTCCCACACGCCGTTCTCGATCGCGTGCTGCGGGCGTTTCGTCAGGAACGGATCGTCCCGGTGGCGGACGCCGTTGTACGCCTCCAGGAATCGCTGGTTCGCCAGTACGCTCAACGAAAGGACGCCTCGCGAGTCCGGGTCCTCCTTGAACACAAACGCCAGGTAGGGCGTGCCGTTGGTCTGGCCGTTGCGGTACCAGTGGCACATCCGCACGGTCGGGTTCGGGGTCTTAAAATGTCCGTCCAATGCCATTACGCTGCTCCTGCAACCGGGTAGGGGTCCCGCGCGATGCCGGGACCGAAGTAGAACGAATCGCTAGTCGGGGGTTGGTTTTCCTTGCGCAGTGCCTCCAGCGCCTTGCGGACCGGGTCCATGACGACGTCCTTCGGCGCCGGCTGCCACGCCTCGCCCGCGTCGAACAGGGGCTTCAAATAGGCCATCAGGTAGCCGATGCAGTCCATCGTGTGGTCGTCCTTCGGCACCACCGCCTCCTTCACGTCGTCGCGACTCACCTTCTTGCGGTACAGGTCGAACTCGCGCTGCATCGGGTACGTGTCGTCGCGGACCAGCCGGAGTCGCGGGACCCCGTGGGTCGTCGCGTCGAGCCACTGCCGCACGATCATGTTCCGCGCCGCGACGTTGTCCGAACCGTGCGCGAACCCCGAGTCGGTCCACACACTCTTCAGGCCCGCCTTCTCGAACGCCTCCACGTACAGGTCGTAAGGCCGCTCGCCGCGCCCGATCGTGCTCGTCCGGCCGGCGTGCCAGTCGATCAGGAACGCCTGAAAAACGACGTGCCCGTACCGCTCGGCAATCGCCTCGGCAATCTGGTAGTGGTCGTAGCGCTCGAAATAGAACGCGTGGCGGACGATCACCGCCTTGCCCAACGGGGTGGGCGGCACCATGGCCACCACGGCCGCCGCGTGCGCGTGACCCGGGTCCAGGGCCAGGTAATAGGTCCAGTCGCGCGGCAGCATGTCCTTAGTCGCGCGCAGGGCCTTCTCGATCGGGTCCGGCTCGCCTCGGACCGGTAGCGTGTGCCGCTCCAGGTCGAAGTTCGAGAAGACCTGCACCAGCCCGTCGGCGAACAATCCAAGATCGCGAGCCAGGTACACGCCCTCGCCGGCCGCCTTCCAGGCGCGGACCCGCTTCTCGCGTTCCGCCTTCGGGATGTACGGGTTGCCCGAGTGGGTCAGGGTCCAGCACTGGACGTCGGGCGTCTCCCAGTCGGCCTGCTCCTCGGCCCGTTTGACCATCGCGCGCATGGCCGGGTTCTTGCCGCGCGGCCACGAACTCCAGACCAACCGGCCCCGGTTGTCCGACAGACGCGCCTGCCATTCGGAAACGTGTTCCGGATATTTCACATCTTCGTCGATCCAGATCGCGTCGACCGCGTCGCCGACCGCCGCTTCACTGCCGCTGCTGAACCACTGGATCTCGGTCCCGTTCTTCATCCGCGTGACCGACGGCACCTGCTCGCCGGCGTGGGCCCAGACGGTCTGCTCGACCATGCGCGGCGGCACCAGCGGCTGGCTCCGTTTGCACGCGTCCTCGCGCGCCAGGTCGTCGGCCTCCCACGGCCGCCACGCGCGCCATGCGTTCGTCATGCGGTCGCGGAGGATCTTGTAAGCGCCCTCTTTGAATAGCTTCTTGTACATCCGGGCGATGTGCTTCTCGTCGAACCCGACGAACCACATCAGTAGCGGCCGGTCGGTGGGCCAGCCCATCGCCAGGGTCTCGCCTTCCCACGTGACGATCGGCTGGCGCAGAAGGGCCGAGGCGATCTCGGCCACGGCGGCCGTCGTCTTGCCGCTGCGGTTGCCGCCGCGAATGATCCGCTCGCTCGCCTTCGATCGGTGGAACGGCACCTGCTCCGGACGCGGCCGGTACAGCGTGAGACCGTCCTGCTTGCGCAGGGCCATCTCGGCCGCCAGCGCGTCGATCCGGTTCTGCTGCTGTACCCTATCCCCTGCCACCGCTGTGCTCCAATAGCTCGGGGGCCTTCTCGCGGACGACCGCCAGCATGGCCTGGAACTGCTCCACGTTTGACGTCGCCGCCTGCAGGGCGAGCGTCTGGTACTCCGCAAGGATCTCCTCTTCCGACAGGCCCTCCACGTCGGGCGCCGTCTGGCGGTGTTCCGTGGAGGCCGTAATCAACTGCAAAAACTTCCACAGGTGGTCCAGCGTCTTGCGGCTGGCCCGGTCCTGCTCGTACGACGCCTTCACGGCGTCGGTGTACAGGGTCATCAGGCCTTCGAGCCCGCCCAGCTTCCGGACGCCCAGCGCCACCGCCTCACTGATATGCGGCGCATCGATATGCGTCCCTTTGCGCTCGGTCGCCATGAAACGTAACGTCGTGTTGGCGAGAACGGCCTGGACCTCTTCCAGGCGACGGTTCGCTTCCTGCGTGGTGAGGCGAGAATGGCAATGCTTGCAGGTCAGGTCGTCGTCCCGGGCGAACTCGGCGCACGGACGGACCTCGTTGCACTCGGCGCACAGCCGATGGGTCGCTTCGATCACGGGGCGTTCGGAGGACATGCGAACCTCAGAAGAAACAGGTACGGAAAACACGCAGCGGGGCCAAGAATGGCCCCGCTGCGGCCCCGAGATGCCGCCGGCGGGCAGCGACTATCATACAAACATGGTCAGGTACAGCTCGCGAAGACTGGCGTCGTTGGCCGGGGTTGCCACCGCGTCCACCGCAATTCCGACCAGGTTCTGGCTCGTGGCGTCGGTGACCGACGCGTCGGCAATGTCGGCCAGCGTCCCGGCGTTGGCCGAGACGTACATCTTGGCGCCCGCACTGGCCGCGTCGGCCGTGGTGTGCGTGAGGTGCCGGTGAGGACCGTTCCGCGCAATGAACACGATGTCGTTCTGACGCAGCGTGGCGCCGAGCCGGTCGTCGAGGATGCCGGCCGCCTCGCCGCCGGCCCCCGATGCCAATGCACCGACACGCCGGCCGCGGTATCCGGTCGCCCACGACACGGTCTTGCCGGCCGGCGACGCCAGGTCGGAACCGGTCCAGCGGACCAGTACGCCCTTGACCGTATCGCCCGAACGCACGCGGCCGGTGGTGGGATCCGTGTCCGGGAACTCCACCGCCATGCCCTCAAGCTGCGTATCGGTCAGATTGTCCGAGTCGATGGTCGACCCGAAGCCGTCGGGGCCGTAAAACGTCGTTCCCCGGACCCAAGGGTTCGTAGCCATATCATGTCTCCTTCATTTCGTTCATTTCGTTGGGTTTCAGGGACTACGCGGCGGCGTAGTTGAACATCTTGGCGCAGAACTTCGGCTTGAAGCGGTAGTTGCCGGACGTGAACGCCAGGAAGTTGTAGGCCATGTCGTGCTGCTCCCACTGGACCGGGTGCGTGACCACGATCTTGTCGGTCAGGAACATCAGATCGACGTTGTCGACCTCGAACAGGTAGACCGTGTTGGCCGGAATCCCGTAGCCGCTGGTGATGGCCGCCCCTTCGTAGTTCAACGCGTCCGGGAACCCGAGCCGCGTGGCCTCGGCGTGCGGCTGCGTCAGGCGGACCTGCGACTGCAGCACGGCCTTGAAACCGGCCATCAGGTTCTGCGCCACGACGGCCACGATCTGCCCGGTGACCCCCTGCGTGTTCCGCATCCACATCAGCGTGCGGCTGAGCGCCCGGAGGCAGTTGTCTTCCCAGCCGACCTCCTCGGTGCCCCAGGCGTTGCTCGACCAGTTCACCAATAGCGGCGACCAGTAATGGTACTCGCGGTCGCCCGAACCCTCCGGCCAGTCGTTGCCGATCACGCTCGACGGGCTCGTCATGCCGCTGGTGGTCGTCCAGGTGCCGCCCTGGCCCACCTGCGTGGAAAGCTCGTGGTACGTGTCGTCCGGATAGGCGACCAGGTCGCCGACCAGGCAGGCATTGCCTCCGGTTCCGGCGGCCAGGCACGATTCGATACCGGCGAACTCGTCCTCGTTGCCCGTAGCACTACCATCCAGGAAAAAGGCGTCGGAGACCGAGTTGCGCAGCCCGGTCAGCATCTTCGGCACGATCCGCTTGTAGCGGTTGACAATCGCGGTCTGCGAGTCCTTGATCTTGATGTACTCGTCCAGGTGCATCGAGTCGGTGCCCATGCGGCCCCGCCAGTCCATCACGGCCCAGCGGGTGTAGTCGCGCGCCTCGTACGTGGCCTTCGAGCCGTGCCGCAACCCGGTGGTCGGGCACTCCTTGTAGTCGACCACGTAACGCTCTTCGTAACCGCCGTCGACGCCCGTTCGCACACGGCCGCGCTCCTTCATGAACGCCAGCGGCATGTGCTTGACCTTCGTGAGGTCAACGATGTCTTTTTCGAACTTGGGGATCGCCGTGTTGACAACGATAATCCCCGGACTCGTGGTGGTAGGCCCCATGACGCGCCTCCTTCATCAATCGTTCAGTGTGACGCCCTTCTCCGCTGCGGCTGCCCGAAACGCGGCGTCCACAATCGCTTCAGGGTTTTGATACATACTTGCCGGCGCGGTCCCGTCGGCGCCGGGCTGTCGCTCGGCCGGACGTAACTCTTCCGCCGAAACGGTGTCGATGAACCTCGGGGCGGCCTCGGGGGTTCGTGCCGTCCGGGCGGACGCCGGGCGGGGCACCTGGTTCATGGCAATCGCCGCGGCCTGGTCGACCGGAAGCGGACGACCGTCCTGTCCGACCAGCGATCGCGCCCAGTCGTACATCTGCCAGACCCGGTTCAGGTAGTCGTTCGGCACCATGTTGCCGTTCTGGACAACCGGCTGGCCGTTCTCGTCGTGGACGTAGAAGTCCCGCGCGTTCTGCGCAAGCCAGGCGCGCTCCCACTGCTGGTCGGCCTGCTGCTCGGCATACCGATCGCGCTCGTACAGGTTCTGCTCGAGCGCGGCCAGCCGGCCCTCGAGCTCCTGGCGCTGCTGGGCCAGGACCGGCTCGACGGCCTTGCGCGTCAGATCGGGGTATTCGCGCAGGAGGCGGCGCTGCGCGTCCTGCTCCCACTTCCGATATTCCCGCAGCTTGGCCTGGGCCTGCGCGTACCCCATCGGATCGTCGGTCGGGTTGACCGTCTCCCACGCCGGATCGTACTCCTGCGTGGGCCAGTCGAAGGCCGATGCCTCGGCGCCGCCGGCGTCGGCGGGCTGGCCGTCGGGCTGGCCGGCGGCCTGCTGTTCGGCCTGCCACTGCTGGAATGCCTCCCACTGGTCGAGATACGGGGCCATCTGCTGGCCGATCTCGGCGTAGGGAGACACCTGCGCATGCTCCTGCGCCACGTCGAACAGGTAGTCGGCCAGCGCGTCGTCCGATTCGAACTGCGCGAGCGCGTCGTCGGTGGCGCCGTAACGCCGGGCCGCGTTGCGCAACGCACTCTCGGCGGCCGCGGCTGGGGACGACGCCGGTTGCGGGGACGACGCCGGCGCAGCAGGTGCGTCGGGGATCGATTGCGGTTCGGGTTGGACAGTCGGTTCGTCGGACATGAGTTGGCTCGTCGTTCGGGGAAAGAAGTCGCCGTTACAGGCAAGCCTAGAGAACGACACTCCCCCAATCCCCCAAGGACACCGCCAAACCCGACAAATCGGGGCAAACCCCCGCAAATCCTTGACCGATGCCCGCGCGCCGTTATACTTGTCTGTCGAGGGCATGGAGGTGGTCTTGAGTTCTCTTTCGCGGGTCGCCAACGAATCGCTGGTGGCCTTTCCCGACGGTAAGCGCGTCCTCCCCGGCGCGCCCTCTTGCGATAAACTGCTCTACTGGCACCGCATGGGCCTGCGCAAAGGACTCGGCCTGGAACCCGATGAACCAAGCGTTCGGCTGGAGGCCATCCGGATCGGCGCCACGCTCCATACGTCGCACGAGGCGTTTGCCCGGTTCCTCGCCGCCATCAACCGGAGACGGCCATGAACTACCGCGTCGTCTCCGAAGCGGAGCAACGCCGGCTCTACGACGCGGCCAAAGCCGGTTCCGCCGAAGCCCAAAACGCCCTGGCCGAATCCGTGCTGCCCTGGGCCATCGTCTACGCCCAGCGGTTCGTCCACGTCGCCCATCTCACGCAGGAAGACGTGACCTCGTGCGCCGGTATGGGCATCGCCATCGCCCTGCAGACGTGGCGGCCCGAAAAGGGCGCGCTCGCCTCCTATGTCCGCCGACCCATTCGCTGGGAGGCCCTCAAAATCGGCTTCGATCGCGGACACGTCCTGCAACACGGCAAACGCAAAAAACGCGTCAAGGCCCTGAGTGTCGGCGACGGCTTTCATATTCGCCACCACACGTGCGAGCAACCCGGACCGGCCGCGCGGACCGAGACCGCCAACAGCCTCAGCCGGATGCATACGCTCATCCGGACCCTGCCCGGACGGCTCGAGCACATCCTCCGCCTCTACTACTTCGAATCGCAGACGCTCCAGACCATCGGCGATACGCTGGGCATCAGCCGCGAACGGGTGCGGCAACTCAAGGCCCGCGCACTCGGACAACTTCGTGAAAAGATGGAACACCAGGAGCCGCCCGATGTCGCGTAACTACACCGGCGCCGCCGTCCGCCTGTGCGACTGCGGCGATTGCCAGGCCGGAATCGACGTCCCGTGCCTGCTCGTCTACGAAGACGCCGGCGAGGAGTTCGCCCACTGCAACCGCTGCGGGAAGACCTGGAGCGTGAAGACCCGGCAGGTCGTCGAGCAGACCGGGCCACACGCTTCCAGCCCTGCACACCATGGGCGGGGGCGGGCGTTTTGAACGAAAAATCTCCCGGGCCGAACCTCCCGTCCCCTGCAACGCAATGGGGGCCTCCCGGGGGCCTCTTCCCGCGACTTCTTCTCGCCGCCCTTTTCTCCCCCATAAGGATACCCCTTTCCCATACTCCATGCACGCCCACAACCCTACCCTTCCCCCCTCCGCCCCACCCCTCTTCCCCCATCGCCTACGTCTGTAGTGTCCGGTCCTCTTCCTGTATTGCTCTGATCACATGTCGGGAATTGTGCAGGCTCGGTAGCACCTTCGGCCTGGTCCGGATAGACGACCTTCTGCCCAGCGAGGACGGCGCATGAGCACCGACTTTCGACTTACGGCCGCGGAGCGTCAGCTCATCGAGGCCCTTCGCCGGAGCGAGGCGTACGCGGCGCCCGATCCCAAGCGCCGTCCGAAGCTTTGGCAGTACGCTCGCCGGAGTTCGATCGACGGCGCGGGGTCCGGTCTATCGCAGCCGGTGCAGCTCGAGCAGATGGGCGTGTGCACGGCCCGGCTGGTGGCCGAGTGGGGCGGGGCGGTCGACGTGGTCGAGCCGCTCGTCGACACGTCGGTGCGAGCCCATTCGGTTCCCTTCCGTCGTCGCGAGGCCGGGTCGGTTATCTGGAAGGGTGTTCAGCCTGGCGACGCCATTGTGATTGCCCGTTTGGACCGCGCCTTTTGCAGCATGGCCGACATGGTTTCGTCGGTTTGCTGGTGGTCGGAGCGGAACATAGCGGTGCATTTCGCGAAAGACGGCGACACCGGTTTCGACGGCCTCAACCGGCTCAGCGCGCCGATGCTTGCCGCCTTTGCCCGGTGCCGATCGGCCCTGATGAGCGTGAAGATGAAGGAGGTTGCGGCGGAGTTGCGGCTACGGGGTCGGCCGAACGGTCAGCCCAGGATGTGGGAGGAATACCGTGGGAGGCGGGGTCACAAGATACGGGTCACCCGGCCCGAAATATGGCGTGTGGTCGTCACGATCTACGTGGCCCACGAGCGGCACGGCTGGAAGTTCACGTTGATTTCCGACGTGATCGAAGCCCTTCGAGCCCGCGACGAGGGGCGTGAGATGATCCCGCGTGCGTTGGAGTCGGCGCGTCCGTTCCCGGCCCGACGATGTCGCCGCGCGTACCGTCATCTGAAGGGCATTCTGCCCAACGAGCCGGAGCTGTGCCAGCACCTGGCCGACCTGGTCGCCAGCGACGTCCCCTTGGACGCGATCCACCGCTACTGTCCGCCGCCGGTCGGACGTTCGAAGCCGGGCTGAGCAAGTTCCATCCTCACCAGCTCCAGCAGCCACCGCGCGTCGGCGTGGTTATCGTCGAGCATTTTTATAGCGAACCGCCTTTCCGCAGCCTCGATCATTGCCTCTTTGCCGGCGTTGCCCTGGCCGGTTGCGAACCGTTTGATTTCGCCCGTATGTCGCGAGGTGATCTCCACGCCGTTCTCGGCGCACCACTCCTGGCACTTGGCAACGTACCCGGCCAGAACCTCCGTCGCCTTGCCGCCCCGGTAGTGTGGCTGCTCGTGAACCAGCACGTCGAACGGAGATAGCTCGTAGATTCGGCTCAGCCAAGCGCCGAACTCCAGCCAGCGCATTCCGGGCGAATCGCCGCGTCGGGGCTTGAAGTCCTGCACACCCGACTCGCCGCACGAATGGGCCCACCCGGTCTTCGTTGCAAGGTCCAGGGCCAGTATTTCCGGCATCCGCCTCTCCTTTCCTGTCGTCACTTCCGGCATCTCCTCGCGTCCTACGGTTCTTCCCAGTGTCACTTCGTCCGTCTCCGTGGCTCATACGGTTCCGGTTCGGGCAGCGAGGCCCGGCCCCAAAGCTGCATGAGGCGTTGGGGGTCGTAGTTTTCCGGATCGTGCTTCTGCTTCAACCACAGCACGTTGGCCAGGGTGATGGGCGGATAGTAGCCGCCTTTCGGGTGTGGAATGCGTTCGCCTTCGATGATCTTGTGGAACAGGGCGCTGACGCGGAAGAAGTTGCACTCCTCGTCGCTGCGGCCCGGCTTGACGATGTGATGGGTTTCGAGCCAGTTCGGCCACACACCTGCCCGCTGCAGTTGTCGTGGGGTCTTGCCGGTCACCATGCAGCGGTCCTTATCGCGTGCCCAGTCAAGGCGGCGTTGGACATCGTGGACCGGCTCGGTCAAGGGTCGAAGTGGGCGGGACATCGGGGCTCCTTTGCCGGTTAACGGCGAATCTCCACGTCGTAAATCTCATCTTCCCACGTCTCGACCACGGCCTGCAGGACGTGCGGGCATACGATATCGGCGGCGTGCGTTTCCCCCTCCACGCGTACGAGCGTCACGATTCGCTCATCCTCCACAACGGGCGAACTTTCGCGTTGCACGCCGGCCGGCCGCCGCGGCGGTTCCCACGATCCGCTCGCGCGGAAATGCACCTGCACCTCGCACACGCCGCGGAGGTAGGGCGCCAACGCATCGGGTACGCACGCACCCTGCGCCGTCCGCCAGCCTTCGTCTTCGGGTCCGACTTCGACACTCAGGACGCCGGTTCGGTCGTGCCAGCTTCGCATGGCTTCTCCGCCGTTTGATGGATTCGTTCGGCCAGTACCTGGATTTCCCGCAGCGCTTCGCGGCACCACGTACCCGGGTCGTCCGCCGTACAGGCCGCGTGTGCCAGTCGCCAGCCCAACTGCTCGACGCGTCGGCGCGCGTGGATGCGTCGCAGTCGGAGGCAGTCGACGGCAAAGGGCGTATTCAGGGGCAGCGGTTTGGGCCTGCCGCCAGCCGCCTTGTATCCGGCCACCGTCTGGCGGAACGTGGTCTGTGCGGTCGGGTCGGTGAAGTCTTCGGGCACCAGGTATCCCGACGCGCCGCCGGTTGCGTCGGCATTGCCGAACATCGCGCCGACCACCCGCTGCTCGCAGGCCACATCGGCCGGCGGCTTGCGTGCAACGAGGTTGTCGTAGAAGAGTTTTTTGATGTAGTCGGGTGCCACCAGCTAAACCTCCGCATGCTCGGGTCCCTTCGGTTCGTTCGGCCTCGCCTCCAGACACGCAACGCGTCCCTCCAACCATGCAATACGTCCCTCGGCCAGCTCCAACCGGCCTCGCAGCGCGTGGACCACGTCGAAGAGTTGCTCCACCTGCTTCTGCCGTGGACTGCGGGTATCGGCGACGGGCTGGTCGGACGCGGTCATGCGTGGTGCCTCGGCGGTTTCGTTGCGTCTTCGCGTTCCGTGTTGCCGTCGGCCGCTCGGGCGAGCTGGGCCCGCGCCTCGGCCAGTTCGATCTTCAGCCGCTCGATTTCCACTTGCGCCTTACGGAGTTCGTCAACTGTCCACTCGGCACTCGTACAGAGTGTGTCGAGATCGTCGAGGTCGACGGCGATGTAGCAGGAGTCGCGTCGTTCCATCTCCCGCATCACCTCACCCTGCCCATCGCTCATCCGTGTCTCCTCCTGCTTTGACTTGGCCACCCAACCTCTTTACTAGAACAGAATCTCTTCATTTCCCACCGGCGTCGCTCTCAAAACGAAATCTCTTCATTTCCCGCCAGCATCGCTCTCAAAACGAAATCTCTTCATTTCCCGCCAGCATCGCCCTCAAAAAGGAATCTCTTCATTTCCCGCCGGCGTCTCCGCGTCCGAGCGTAGGGGCGGCTCGCGTTGTGGTTCTGGGGCGTGTTGTGGCTGCGAAAAGGGGTCGGGTTCGGAATACGCGTCGCCCTGGGGTTCGCGACGGCTGCCCAGCAGTTGCATCCGGTCGCCGACCACACGGAGCTTCGAACGGTTTTCGCCCGCCTGGTTCTGCCAGCGGTCGAGTTTCAGGCGCCCCTCGATCAGGACGGGCGCGCCCTTGCTCAGGTATTCCCCGGCCACCTCGGCCTGACGCGACCACAGGGTCACATCGACGAACGTGGGTTCGTCCACCCACTGGCCGGCGGCGTCTTTGCGCCGATCGTTCACGGCCAGCCCAAGCTCGGCAACCGTCGTACCGCTCTGAAGCGTCTTCACTTCCGGATCGCGGGTCAGGTTGCCTACCAGAATCACACGGTTGTAACTTGCCAAGTGAAAACCTCCTATTTTCTGTTGTCCTGCGAGTTGCCAAGTAAAAAAATCAACGAAGTTGGTCGAGGGGGATCATGTTGACGCGACGACAAAAATCCTCTGGCCGTTTCGGCATCAGGGGGATATTGCGCGGCGGGTAGTAATGGTGCTCGTGGTTGAACCAGGCTTCGAGCTGTAGGAACGTGCGGTCCTTGTTGTAGCGATGGCACCCGAACACGAGCTTTCGCCACAGGGTCTCGGTATCGGGCTTACGGCGGATGCGTTTGCGCTGGACGATATCGCCGTCGCGGGTCACCATGCGTCCGTCTTCCATGACGACCTCGCGTTGGCTCTTCTTGTGCTCGAACCCGCAGTGCGGGCACCTGAACCCGCCGATCCGTTCCCCTTCGCACTTCGGGCACCGGATGGGCTCCGGCGCTTCGCGATTACGGATGCGGTCCAGGTGCATCGAGGAGACGGCCTTTTCCGGCATGGCCCACCAGTCCTGCCACGCGCGGTCGTGGTTGGGCGAGCCGTGCCGCAGGTAGTTGCCGCCGTGGTCGATCACCAGTACCTTGTCGGGCGTGACATTCGAACGACGCAACACGCGGCCGACGGTCTGGATGTAGGAGGCCAGCGAACCGATGGGCGTTGCCAGGATACAGCACGACATCTCGGGAATGTCGACACCTTCGCGGAGCTTGAACCGGGAACTGACGCCCTTGATCGTGCCGTCCAGCAGCCGCTGGTGGATTTCCTGCCAGAGGAATCGCGTCAGGTTGGCGCGTTTCCCGTCGACAATGGCGTTGGTCGCGTCGACGTGCGCCCACGGGATGCCGGCCCGCAAGAACTGCTCGGTGCCCCACACGCTTTCGGGCACGCCGGGCCAGTAGGCAAACGTAATACCGTCGTCGGCGTACCGTTTCCATCGTTCGATGACGTTGCCCACGATCGTCTGCGTGTAGATCATCCGCTTGCGGCCGTCGATGATGAACTCGCCCGTCTTGTTGCGTTTGACTTTGCGGAGATCAGGCTGCTCGATACTCTTAACCACGGCCGGCACCAGGGCCCCGCAGTCCCGGTACTCCTGCAGCCGGCCGCTAATAACCAGCCGATCGGCCCGCGTGTGCAGTCCAATGGGGGTTGCCGTCAGCAGGACCACGCGTCCGCCGTGCCGCCGATGGTCGGCCGCCAGGCGGTCCATCGTACCGGTGCGTTGCAGGTGGGCCTCGTCCACCACCAGGATGTCGGTCTCGAGCGGCTCCCAGATCTTGCGTTCGTAGACGCGGCTGCGTTCGGTATCGGCCGAGCTGATCTGAATCGGGGCCGACGCGTCGAACTCGTCGTCGTAGCCGGCCGCCCGCACGGCCACCGGCAGACTGTCCGCACGGAACTTGTCGACCGTCTGCGGGATCAACAGCCGCCGGTTCACCATGAAGGCCAGCCGGCGGCGGCGCGCCAGGGCATATCCGGCCAACTGCTTCGCCACTTCCGTCTTTCCGCCCCCGGTCGGCGCGTAAAGGCAGACGTCGACGCCGTCCTCCAACAGGCCGATCGTCTGCTCAATCCCGCGCCGCTGCGGGGGCCAAAGGTAGTCGGGAAGTTCAAACATCACACGTCGCTGCATAAAGGACCAGGGCCGAAGCGGCCACGTAATATTGCCAGTCTCGAATCGTCCACCCGCCGAACAGCTCGATCAGAACGGCGGCACAGACCCCGCGAATCACGAATCGCATGGCAGGCTGCCCTTCCACTGGGTCAACAGATCACTCGCCTCGTCCAGCCTCGCGATAATCGCTCGATAGTTCGCGTGGTTCGATACCCGCATCAACCCATCCAGATGTTTTTTTGCCTGGCCCAGCGCGTCGTAGACCGGCTGGAACTGCCCGGCCTTCGGTCGGCCTTGGCGCCGTTGGGCCACTGCCGGTGCAGGCACGGGTTCCGCTACCGCCAGACTCTTGACCGGCGCCCCGTGCAGCCAGTCGTGCAACGAGGTAAACTCGCCGCCCAGCACTTCCTTCAGGGCCTTCTGCTGTTCCCGGTGTTCCAGCTCGGCCAGTGCAACGCAGTCCCTGGTCGAACAATCGAGGCCGTCGCGCAGGGCCTTGGCGAGCGACGGGGCCATTGCATCGAGCGCTTCCTCCCGCGCCCGCTCGGGCACGCGCTGCAACTGGCCGCGTGCGAGTCGGGAAGCGATCTCGCGCTGCGTCGGCGCGTCGTACTCGGCCAGCCTGGCCAGCTCGGCCTGGTTGTCGGCGATCGGGTGGGCACCGATCTTCGCCAGTGCCTTGTCGTCCAGCTTCGCGCCCAGGGCGACGGCCCGTTCGATCGTCCGTTTGGATTTCCCCGTCCTGGCCGCCGTGTCCTGAGTGAAGGACGCCTTGCCCGAAACGACATTTTGTCGTTTCGGGCCCTGGCTCAAGGTCGCGCCGTGCCGCGTCTCCGGGTGCAGCGCTTCGTACAACTCCTTCCGACGGGCCATTTGCTTCGCCCGCTGTGCGGCGGTGAGTTCGGCTCGACACAGGTTCTCGTCGATCTCGGCCAGTTCCGCGTGCATGTCGTCCATATCAACAATGCAGGCCGGAATCGTCGTCCATCCAAGCTGCCTCGTCGCCTGCAAGCGCTTCCAGCCCCAAACGAGAGAGTAGCCGTCGCCGTCAGTACGCACGCCGATGGGCTGCTGGAGCCCGAGTTCCTCAATCGACTGGGCCAGTGCGGGCACCGAGCCCGGATCGGTCAGCTGTCGGTCTTCGGCCACGCGAATGGATTCGATGGGGACTTGCTGGATGTTCACCGGTTGCACTCCTGTGTCTCGGGTTGCGACTCACCCTGCAACGTGGTGGCCAGCCCAACCAGGCGGTCGTAGGGCAGTGTTTTTGGATCGACGTTCCACTTCTCGCGGCAGTGGTTTTCGATGCGTTCTTCCGACCAGCCGAGCGCGGCCATCTGCCGGATGAAATCCGAGTACTGTTTTGCGGTGGCCGCCTTCTGTTGCTGCTGCGATGGCCCCGTCTTGTGCATCGTTCGCGTCTGCGGTTTCCGTCGCGGCAGTCGGATCGTTACCGGCGTATCCTTCGCCAGGTCGGGCGAGCCGAACAGGCGAATGCACAAGGTCTTTTCCCTGCCAAGGTACGTATGCTCGGTGCAGAGCGTGATCGAATGCCCGACCCAATCCTGCGGCTGACTGCCGAACATGCCAACCATGCAGTCGCCATTCGTGCGATTCAGCACCAGGCTCTTCTGGCTCAATTCGTCCAGCAATGGCGTGGACGTGTCACGCTTGAACGCCAGAATGCCACGTTTGACCTCGGTGCCGTCGTCCTTGGGCAGCGACTCGCGGTATACCTCGCGTATCGTAAGCGTAATCTTCTGCCCCTCAAAAAGCCCCGACTTCAGGAAGCGGCCCGGAAACAGGGCCTCGTAATTGTCCGGGTGTTCACGCGGTTGCTCGCTCATAACGCATCCCCCCAGTCAATGCCGTCGTCTTCGCCTTCGTCCATGGCCCATTCCGGAACGCACACGGCACCATCGCCCACACCGGGCCAGTGGTCGGCGTCCATGCACCGCCGGACCTGCTCCAGCAGCCGGAGCCCGCGACGCTCGCCGAACTCGCGAACCGGCTCCGGCACCATGCGGTCGGCCACGTCGAACGGCGGCTGATTCTCCAGGCAGACGACATGCACCTCCATGGGCGCCTTGTAGCCGAGCAGGCGTCGCAGCCATCGCTCGTACAGGCCCAACTGGATGTCGTAGCCAAGGCGGATGAACTGCCGCTCGAACTTCTCCATTTCGATCTCGCGGGTCGTCTTGAAGTCGATCAGCCGGTTCTCCTTCACGGCGTCCGCACGGAACTTGCACTGGACGCCGAACTCTCCAATAAACCCGGAGACTTCCGGCTTCGCGCGAAGTAGTAGCGACTGAATGGTCGGCTCGGATAACCAGGCATCACAGGCAATGAGCGCGCTTTCCAACGACAGGGCGCCCGTCTCGCGGATCACCTCCTTGCCGCCCGCCTCTTCCATCGCCCTGGCGCACTTCTTCGTTCCGCGTCCTCCGCAGTCACACGGAACCCATTGCTCGGTAACCGCCTTTGGCTCGGTCAGCAGGCAATGGACCAGCCGGCCCCACGCCATGGCGTCCGTGTCCTCCCGTGGCGTCATCACGGCCGACCGAACGTGCTTCATGCTCTTGGTCCCCTGCTTCAGGGCCGAGCATCGCATGGCCGGATAGGCGTTGTATTCCGGCCAGCCCATTCGCTCGACAATCTCTTCGCGTGGCTCATCCGTTCGTAGGTTCTGCATCGCTTTCTCTCGGGTACAGTTGGGGTAATTCATCTCGGAGTAACCGGGCCGCTTCGGGTGGCAGGAGGATCGCGCCGATCTGCAAGCCGCCCGGTTCGGTAAAACATCGCAGTTCGAGTCCGCTGTGAAGGCGTGTCGCCTCGTAGTGCTCGCCGCGCAGGAAGATGGCCGCATGGTGCATTACGCCACCTCCTCCTCGCCAAGCGGATACGCATGCGGCGCGTCCTGGCGTGCGATGGCAAGCTGCCGCTGGAGGCGTTGCACTTCCCTTTCCAGTCGCCGGCACTTGAAGTAAAGGATCGCCAGTGCGGCAGCCGCCAGCAGCAAGCAGAGTTCACACCGATTCATCTACGAATCTCCTACCGTTATGCCGTGTCTGAAAACCGACTCGATCCGGCCGACCCAGTAGCCGAGCGTGCGGACGTGTTCACCGTATTGCCGCGCGGCGTCCAGCCGACTGGCGGCGGGAAAGATGGCCGTGTACGGGATCTTTGCGGGCCAGGCATTGCAGTACATCCAGCCGCGGACCATGTAAATCGTCCGTACGCGGATCGCCGCCGCCTGCTTCCGCTGGCGGTAACGGTGCTCGGCCCGATGCCAGAGCCATAACCACCCCGAAACAAAGAGAGTCGCAATCGCCGTTTCCACGAACATATCACTACTTCCAATTTCCTAGGGCAGCACATTAGTGTCGATTAGCGTCGATTCGTGTTCCCTCTCCTCTTTTCTCTTTTCATCTCTCTCGTCATCTCCGTTTCCTCTGTTCCCTCCTGTTCCTCTTCTTCCCTTTTCATTTGTTTGCCCTTCATTGTTTTGCCATCTCTCCCCGTTTCCTCGGTTCGTTCTTCTTCCTTCCCGACAGGTGTCACCCTGGGCACGGGGGCGGTGGCAACCATGCCGCACGCGCTTCCATTCCGCCCCCGTGCCCTTCGCCAACGCAAGGCAGCGTACGGGATTCGAACCCGCATTTCCGGCCGTCCGGGCCGGTGTCCTCCCCATTGGACGAACGCCGCGAAGTCCCCAATCGCGCGAGAGGGCAGCATGGCACGAAAGGGGAACGGGTAACGACTACGGATTTTAGCCGGCCCCTTTTTCCTTAGGTTGTGCTCTGGGGCAACGCTTCCCATCAGACATACGTGCGTGGTATTTCTTGATATAGTTGTGCTCTGGGGCAACGCTTCCCATCAGACATACGTGCGTGGTATTTCTTGATATAGTTGTGCTCTGGGGCAACGCTTCCCATCAGACATAGGTGCGTGGTATTTCTTGATATAGTCGTGCTCTGGGGCAACGCTTCCCATCAGACATAGGTGCGTGGTATTTTTAATGTGGTTGTGGCTTTTCGTCGTCGTTGTTGTGGTCTGGAAGGCGGGCAGGCGCTTCGAGCGAGTTCGAACTGGGCGACGGCGTCGGCGGAGATTCGCCAGCGGGGTCGTCCGCCGCGTTGTTCGACCAGGTTGATTGCCTGCAGTTCGCCTCGGGCGATCCAGCTATAGATGGAGCTGAGTCCGCACCGGTAGCGTTTTGCCAGTTCCGGCGGTGTAAAAAACTCGGGCGGTTCGGTCGTTACGGCGGGTCGAGAATGGCGACAACGATTCCGACTTTGCGGAGTTCCTTCTCGGCCAGGGTCTCCATCTCGCGGTCTCCGTGCGTGTGCGCACGTAGCATTACTTCGAGCCATGTCGCTGCGCCCTTCGGGGTTGGGACCTGCACGTTGGTGCGTTGTGATTTTCGAGTCGTCATACCCTTAGCAAAAACACGCCGCGCTACGCCACCGCCGAAAAACGAAAGTCCGTGCCCAGCCGAGAGTTAGGGAACGGCAAAAAAATGCGGAACGCCAAATGGCGTCTTTTTGTGGCGTAAATGGCGCACTACGGGCGCTTCACCATCGCACAGAACAGCAGCGAGAGCTGGCAAAAAGACGAGCAGGAATGAGGGGAGGGAACAGGAGGGAGCAGAGGCAACAGAGAGAGATGGCAAAAAGATGAAGGGCAGAAAGATGAAAAGGAAAGAGGGATTAACAGGAGGAAGCAGAGGAACAGAGGAAGATGGCAGAAACATGAAGGGCAGAAAAAAGAAGAGCCAACGGGACTCAGTTTCACGCGGGTCCTCAACGTGGTGGCGTGGCCTGATTTTTCGCCTTGCCAAGCAGCGGCCGATCTGCTACACTTAACCACCTGGTCAGATGTATAGTTTTTCGAACAACCCGCGATCCGCACGCCCCATCCGGCGGGGGGCGGCGCATTGCACCATCGCCTACGGCAAGACCTCGGGAGATGGATACCCCTCATTCCCTATCAAAGCCGTCACAGTTTGCCAGGGAATTCCGTGGTGGTAGTTGCGTCGAAATATTGCCAGCCACAACTTCACGGCGGGGCTTGACTCGCATGGAGCCAGGAGGGTAGCCTATATGGCGTATCCCATTTCCACACACGAAGGGCACCGTGCGTCTCAAGCCTGTCTGACGGAGCGGATTTTCTCGGAAAAGAGGCGAGATATTTCGAAACAGCGAACTACTAGAGGCTTAAAGCAATCTAGCTTGATGGCGAATTGTCGATTATAATTCTATTAGAGGTAGGCCCTGTGCCACCGTTGATTTGACATGCTCGTAACCCCCTTTCCGGTCTCCATTCTGGCTCAATCGGAAGGTGAGTATCGCGAAGTTACCGCGGAAATTGATTGCCTTGACGACCCAACAGTCGCAAGGAATGAGATTGATGCGAAGTGGTGGTTGGATGTCGATCCGGAGGTGCGAAAGAATGAAGCCGATGCAGACTGGCAATGGGAGGACCACATTCGGCAATCCTTGGACTGCTTCCTTGACGAGCGGTTCTGCCTTTGGACTGCAGGGCGGATTGAGGGGGCAATGGTACTCCATCTCGACGGCCTCTCGCTCCGAACTGGGGAGCCACTTTGCCAAGGCATGTGGCTCGCGTCCTCCCCGCTGGCAAGGCAAAGCCTTGGAATCCAGAAATATAAAGGTGTGGGAGAAGCATTGGTCGCGTTTGCAGCAGCCAAAAGTTACTTCGTAGGGTACAGAGGACGACTGAAAATCCTCGCAGTAGAGTCAGCCGTCGGGTTTTACGAGGGTTTGGGGTTCGAGCAGATCAGCATTGAACAAAACGGTAACGTCAATCTTGAGCTGAGCGAAGAGAATGCAAGGCCATTGTTGACGGAGATTAGAAACCAAATAGGACGGTAAGCCATGACTATTGTTGTTGACGCAAAGTGCTGTGTCGCTGGCTCTCAGTCAGTTTCGAGAGATGCATCGCACAAGGCGAGCCTGCCGGAGCCTATGCCAAAGGATCCGCTTGGCAGACATCTTCTTCAACTCATGACGCTACACAGCGACCGCGTGAAGTTTCGTTGCGATGATCTCGACAAGATGGATGAGCCAACCAAGCAAGCCTTGCTCGAGGATATGTACAGCGCCCTTGAAATCGAGCCTCTCTCCAGTGGAATGTAGCGACGCTCTTTCAATTGCTTCTGAGGCGTTCCCGAAGGGCGTCGAAACTCTTGCCCAGAAGATGGGAACTGTAGTCCTGCGTAGCCCGCTTCGTGGGTGTGAGGGTTGGTGCATCAAAAAAGAAGATGGCTATCTCATTCGCATTAACAGCGACTCACCTCGCGAACGTCAGCGGTTTACTTTGGCGCACGAGTTGTCGCATATCCTATTATGGACTACACCTGACATCCCGGCAGACGCGTGCTCTGAAGAACAAGCAGTCAATAACTTCGCTGCCCTTCTCTTGCTACCGCCCAAACGCATGCAAGAACTGATCGGCACGGAACGCCCAATCTCAGCAGCAACAGTCCGGAGAGTGAGTAAGACTGCCTGCGTTTCTCAGATGATGCTTGCACGCCGTATTGTCACTATGGCTGAGTCTCTTGGTATTGCCGCAGCTTATGCGGCCGAAGTTACAGGTGGAGACGTCCGCTGGACTTTTCCGAGTAACGCGTGTCCTAACAATCGGACCAAGGAGCTCGCCAAAGCTGCGAGAGAAGCAGGTGGATCGATTCAATATGAGCGGCGGGGAATGAACTTCGCAGCCAACCTCTTCGAGACAGGGCTGTCAACGACGTTGCTTGTGCAGTGTTATAGGTAGTCTTGTTGAACGATCGTTCGCCAACGAAGACGCCAGGCAATGCCCTTTGCCCCAGCGCCGCCACGCGCGGTTCGCGGTCTTCTTTGGCGGTGTGGTGTTTGGGTGTTGGTTACCAGGCCTCGAGGTTGCCATCGATTTTGATACCGGAGCGGAGGGCATCGGGTTTGGCTTTGAGCAGTCGCCACCATTTCATGAGGCGGTTCCAGCGTTGGATGGTACGGAGTCCGTATCCGAGTTCCTGGGCGAGGTCTTTCTGTTTGGGTGCGGATCCTTCGCGTTTGACCCAGGCCATGAGGAAGGCGATGGCGGCATCTTCTTTGGTATAGGGTTCCTGGGGCGTTTCGTATTCGGGGTGTCGATCGAGGAGCGATTCGATTCGGGTGAGGGTTTCCGCCGCGCTTTGGACGGCTGGCACGATGAGTTTATCGCGGTCGACCAGGGCGGCGCGAACGGCGTCGACGGTGGAGTGCAGTTTGGCGAGTTGGCGTTCGAAGGTAGCGTGGTAGGACAGCAGCGCGGTGAGTTGTCGGGTGAGTTCGGAATCGGCTCCGGGGTTCTGGGGTTCTGATGAGTGTGGTTCCGTGCCAGTAGGTCCAACCATACGCAGCCTCCTATGCGGTGGGCTCTTGTTGTCTTTCAAGTCTAGCGCCTTGGCGAAGCGGGTGTCGGCAGGTCTTTGCGAAAAACGGAACATTTATTGGGGGAGATGCTACAGACAATGTGCATATTTATCGAAGTCTTCCAACATCGCCTTCTTTGAAGTGCCCCACGGCGAGATCGAGCGGGGAGGTGGTTCGGTGTGTTTGTTTCATCGAGGGTTTTGGAGGGTGGTATCGAGCAGGTCGCGTAGCTGGGCATCGACGACGGTCCAGGAGCGTCGCCAGGCGAGGCACCAGTTTTCGGGCGTCTCGATTTCCCACGACTCGACCGGGGGCAGATGGTTTGCGGCAGCGGCCGTTTCGGAGGCAGCGTACCAGGAGGCGGCGCGGATGGTTTCCCAGACGACGTGCCAGGCACGTTGGACGGTGGACTGATCACCGGCCAGGGCGGCGACGGCGCGGGCGAGGGCGAGGGAGGCGGAGGCGGCCAGGCCATCGGCGAGGATGGTTGCGTGACGTTTCCCATCGAACGTTGGGGACGTTTCGCAGGGCGGTGCGGGTTGTGTGGCGGGGTCGAGTCCGACGGTAACGACGGCCTGGCAGATTGGGTATGGTTTCAGTGACGTCTTGGTGGCGGCGGCGAGATCGGCTTTTTGTTTGGCGACGGAGCGTGCTTGGGGGTCCCCCGTTTTGAGCCAAAGTCGGACCTCGGGAGGCGCGTCGGGCCAGAGGTCGAGCATGGTATGGATTCGTTCTCTTGCGAAGGTTTCGAGCAGGCGGGTCACGTCGATGGTTGCCAGGGCGATCCAATTGTCGTTTTGCCACTGGAGGACGACGCATCGTTCACCGTCACCGCGTGCGAGGGCTTCGCAGGGGGATGAGCAGGGGACGGCATCGCCGAAGGCGTAGGCATGTTGCCAGGTACCGCTGACGAGTTCGGCGACGCGTCGGGGGTTATTGAGGGCGAGGAGTGCCATATCCTCATTTCCCTTCATGGACTCCGGCCGGGGCATTTCGACGCGATCGACTGCGGTCGAGTTGGGCATCGAAGCGCGAACGGAATCGGCCGCTTGTCTCGGCGACTCGGCTGTCACATACACACGGGAATGAACGCGGTACAGTGGCATGATATGGCCCCCCGTTGAGTGAGCACTAGTCAACGCATTCTACCCATTTTGTATCCTCGTTATCCGGATTTGTACCCAACGGCTGAGGGATAGGGGTTCCTGCGTCGATTTTGTCGTTATTGTCCCTCCTTTTTGTCAAAAAGCCAAGCGTGGACATGGCGTGTGATCGCGAGGAGTCGGGGGTCGGCGACGGATTCGCGGTAGACGGCGGCCATATCGTTGGAGGCTTCGGCGTGTCCCATGAGGAACTGGAGTGCGACGGGGTCTTTGGCTTCATCGCCGATGGTTTGGAAGCCATGACGGAGTGCGTAGAAGCCGCGACCTTTGCGGTAGACGGGTGGTCGTGGTTTTCGTCGGCATTTTTGGGCGTTTTGTTTTTCGGCGAGGTCGACGCTTTTGAGGAGTTTGGCGAACTCGGCGCTGAGTGGCGAGGCGAAGGTTTCTTTATGCCAGGACTGGCCGGACTTGGTGAGGAAGGCGCGGTTTTTGAGTAGTCGGTTTTTGGGCGGTTTGCGTTGTTGGAGCCAGGTTTGGAGTGCGAGGACGGTTTCGGGCCAGAGTGGGCATCGGCGTTGGACGGCGGTTTTCGGGCGTGGGAAGTGGACCCAGGCTGTTTGGAGGTCGAGTGCGTTGAGGGGGAGGAGTCCGACGTCAGCGTTTCCGAACCCGCAGTTGGCGCCGAGGAGGATCATGGCGTGGAGTTGTGGGTTTGCGAGGTTGAGGATGGCGTGGATTTCCTCGGGTTGGAACATCTGGAGAGGGGCTTCGTAGCGGATCTGTCGCATAACACGTTTTGCGGGCGGACGGAAGTCGGGTCCGAGTCGGACGGGTGTTTGGACGAGACCGGCATCGAAGGCGTATTTGAAGAGGGTACGGGTTCGGCGGATTTCGTTTGCGAGTGCATGGGCGCCGCGACCTTGTGCGAGGGAGTGGTGGAGTTGGTTGAAGTCCTGGATGGTGAGTTCGGAGACGGGTCGGGATCGTCCGAAGAATTGTGCGACGCGTTT
>Ga0272441_10004686_pt1 | contig 24452 bp, 21 predicted proteins | sample SSMProp6N_FD_193582 | JGI IMG/M metagenome (GOLD analysis project Ga0272441, IMG submission 193582) | Marine sediment archaeal communities from Little Sippewissett salt marsh, Falmouth, MA, United States - SSM-Prop-6N | ecosystem: Environmental > Aquatic > Marine > Wetlands > Sediment ...
GACCTGGTTCTGCGGCAGCTATTTCGGCTACGGCTTCCACGATGACGCCGTGCGCGCGGGCGTGCAGGTCGCGCGCGCTTTCCAGCTCGATCTGTGACCCAGCCGGGCCGTCCCTTTATGCTACCGGCAGAGACGCATCTGTGCAATTATGGTTCACCCGGCTATGACCGATCCGGACACAGACCGATCCGCGAGTCCCGCGAACCCGGTGCACTCTCGCCTGTATGTCGGCAAGGTGATGCACGCGCGGTTCCTACCGGCCGCGCACCGGTTCGTCTACCCTATCTATGCCTACGCGCTGGACCTCGACGAGCTGCCGGCGCTCGACCGGACCGTGCGCGGGTTCGCGTATAACCGGTTCGCGTTCGGCGCCGTGCATGACAAGGACTATCTCGACGGCCAGGGCGCCATACGCGAGAGGCTGATGGGCCGGCTCGCAAAGCACGGGTGCGCAGACGGGATCGAGCGGATCGTGCTCGTGACCATGGCCCGGTTCCTGGGTTATGCGTTCAACCCGGTCAGTTTCTACTACTGCCTGCGCGCCGACGGCGCCCTGCGCTGTGCCGTGGCCGAAGTGAACAACACGTTCGGGGAACGGCACCTGTATATTCTGGAGAAGCCGCGCGGGGCACCCGGCCGGTACCCCGCCGTCTACCACCAGCCCAAGCAGTTCCACGTGTCGCCGTTCAACGACACGCGCGGCTACTACGAGCTCAGCTTCTCGGAGCTGGCCGAGCGGATGCGGATCAGCGTCACGCTCTATCGCGAGGACGCGAAGATCCTGACCGCCGTTATCCACGGCAAGGCACGGCCGCTCGACACCGCGCACTTCCGCGGCATCGCGCTGCGCTACCCGCTCACCGCGGCCTCGAGCGTGCCGCGCATCAGCTGGCAGGCCGCGCAGCTGTTCTGGCGCCGCAAGCTGCGCTTCCACCATAAGCCCAACCCGACGCACCCGATGACGATCGGGCGCATCCCGCCCACGCGTCTCCAGAACGTGTGCATGCGCCGCGTGCGGCGCATGCTCGAACGCATGCGGGTCGGCCGGCTGCACGTCGCGTTGCCCGACGGTACCAACTGGGAGTTCACCGGGCCGGAACCCGGGCGGACAGCCGCGTTCAGCGTGCGCAACTACGCGTTCTTCACGCGTACCGCGCTTGCCGGCGATATCGGGTTCGGAGAGGCCTATACCGCGGGAGATTGGGACTGTGAGCAGCCGGCCGAGCTGCTCGGATTGCTGATCGACAACCTGTCCGCACTCGGGCCGACCGACGGCCCCGCAGCCCGCGCGCTCGGACTGATCAACCGGGTGCGCCACCTGCTGCGCCGCAACACGCGGGCCGGCAGCCGCCGCAACGTCCGGGCACATTACGATCTGGGCAACGCGTTCTACCGGCTGTTCCTCGACGAACAGACCATGACCTACTCCTGTGCGATGTTCTCCGATGCCGAACAGGACCTGGCCGACGCGCAGCGGGCCAAGATCCGGCGTGTCGCCGCGCTTGCGCAAATCGACGAACAGGACCACGTCCTCGAGATCGGGTGCGGGTGGGGCGGGTTCGCCGTCGAAACAGCGCGCCGTACCGGCTGTCGCGTCACGGGTATTACGGTCTCCGAAGCGCAGTGCCGGCTCGCGCGCGAACGGGTCGCCGACGCCGGGCTCGCGGCGCGGGTGAACGTCCGGCTCACGGACTATCGCGATGTGCAGGGCGCGTTCGACAAGATCGTCTCGATCGAGATGATCGAGGCGGTCGGGCACGCCTATCTGCCCGCGTTCTTCGCCGCCTGTGAGCGCGTACTCAAGCCGGGCGGACGCATGGTGCTGCAGGCGATCGTGATCCCCGACGAACGGTACGAGGCCTATCGCAGGAATCCGGATTGGATCCAGAAACACATTTTCCCCGGCGGCATGTTGCCGTCGCTCGACATCCTGCGAAAGGCCGCGCACGCTTCGGCCCGTCTGAGAATCACGGAAGTGCAGGATATCGGCTCGCACTACGTGCCGACACTGCGGCATTGGCGACGCGCCTTCAATGCGCATAGCAAAGAGCTTGCAGAGATGGGCTTCGACGAGGCGTTCCGCCGCAAATGGGACTACTACTTCTCCTACTGCGAGGCCGGCTTCGCCGCCGAATACATTCGGGATGTGCATCTCGTACTGCAACGGCCGCAGTCTTCGTGAAAGCCGGGCAGGCCTTCGTACGACAACGTGGCTGGGAGCGCTGTGATGATACGATTGGGGCTTTGCTGCAAATTCAGAGATGAGCCGATACGTTTTCGAATCACGACCGCCGCGGCTTTGGGCCGTCTGAAACCGACAGAACGACGGAAGCGACTGGCGGGCCTGTGCATGGCCAACGCGCGATCCTTGTTGGCGGCTCTCGAGTACTGCACCGCGAACGGTATTGGGGATTTCAGGGTCAACAGCCAGATCCTGCCGCTCAAGACGCACCCGGATCACGGCTACGAGCTGCGCGCGCTGCCCGGCGGGCCCGACATCGTGCGCGCCTTCAGAGAATGCGGCCGGTACGCGCGGGAGCACGGGCTGCGCACCACGTTCCATCCCGACCAGTTCATTCTCCTCAGCTCAACCGATCGCGGCGTGACCGCGCGGTCCGTTGCCGACCTCAAGTACCACGCACAGGTGGCTGAATGGATCGGGGCGGACGTGATCAACATCCACGGGGGCGGCGCATACGGGGACAAACGCAGCGCGTTGGCCCGCGTCGCGCGACGGATAGGGCGTCTACCCAAACGCGTTCGAGACCGGTTGACCCTCGAGAACGACGACCGCGTCTATACGCCGTCGGACCTGCTCCCGGTCTGCCGGGCGACCGGCGTACCACTGGTCTACGACGTGCATCATCATCGCTGCCTGCCCGACGGCTTGAGCGTGGAGGAGGCCACGCCGGCGGCGCTTGAGACCTGGAACCGCGAACCGCTCTTTCACCTCTCCAGCCCGATCAGAGGCTGGACCGGCCCGAACCCGCGCAGGCACCACGATTACGTTTCCGCGCGCGATTTTCCAGACTGCTGGCGCGGCCTGGACATCACGATCGAAGTCGAAGCGAAGGCCAAGGAACGCGCCGTGGGGCGGCTCGCGCGGTATCTGCGCAGGACGGGCACGCGCTTGACGGGTGATGGTTATGTCGGCATTGTACGCGTGGTTGACGCGCGGATCCCGACGGCTGCGGCAACGGCCAGGCAACGCAGCGCTGGGGGATCAGGGGGCACACACTCATGAACACCGGAACGGGAACGCGGACCGCGAAGTCAGTCGCCGTCGTCTTGTTCTGCATCTTCACGCAGTCCGCCGTCAGGGCACAGATCTCGCTCGACCTCGAGACCGGATGGGTGAATACCGGGTACAACCGCGTCCGTATCCCCGGTGACGCCGGTACCCGGTTCTCGCTTTCGGACGACCTGCACAGCGATGACGGTTCGTACTGGCGCGCGCGGCTCGGGTATTCGGTCGGCCCGAGACATCACGCCTCGATCCTGATCGCACCGCTGACGATCAAGGCGCAAGGCACGGTCGACAGGGACATCCTCTTCGAAGACCGTACGTTTCCGGCCGGGACACCCTTGCGTGCGACCTACCGCTTCGATTCGTATCGCGCGACGTACCGCTACGACTGGGTGCGGTCCGAGCGCCTGACCGCCGGGATCGGGTTCACCGGCAAGATCCGTGACGCGGCGATCGTCTTGAAAGACGGCGCGCAGAGCGCGCGGAACACGAATACGGGTTTTGTCCCCTTGCTGCACGCCAGGGTCTTGTGGCACCTGGCGGAACGAACCGGGCTGCTCGTGGAAGCGGATGCGCTGGCCGCACCGCAGGGCCGCGCAGAGGACGTGTTGGTCGCGCTCAGCTACGAATGCACGGATCGCGTCCGGCTGCGCTGCGGGTATCGGCTGCTGGAAGGGGGCGCCGACAACGACAAGGTCTATACGTTCGCGCTGTTTCACTACTTCGTGGCAGGACTGAATGTTACGTTCTGAGGAGTTGCTCATGAGCCGGGGCTCACCCGGAACCACGGAAATGGAGGGCGAAGCTCCTGCTGAGCCGTCCCTCGACATCGTATTCCCAAGGGAGACAACATGACCGACAAGATACGACTCGGGATCAGCACCTGCCTGCTCGGCGAAAGCGTGCGCTACGACGGCCAGCACAAGCTCGACCGGTTCCTCGCAGACACGCTGGGACAATACGTCGACTACGTGCCCGTCTGTCCCGAGTACGAGTGCGGGCTCGGTGTGCCGCGCGAGGCAATGCGCCTGGTCGGCGATCCCGCCGCGCCGCGGCTCATGACGCAGAGGACCGGCAAAGACCTCACCGACCGCATGCTCGCGTGGACCCGGCGCCGCATCGCCGAGCTCGAGAAGGAGGAGCTCTGCGGCTACATCTTTAAATCAAAGTCGCCCTCGAGCGGGATGGAGCGCGTCAAGGTCTACAACGGGCGGGGCGGACTCTCCGGGCGCGGGTCCGGCCTGTTTGCGCGCGCGTTCATGGACCATTTCCCGCTCCTGCCCGTCGAGGACGAGGGCCGGTTGCACGACCCCGGCCTGCGAGAGAACTTCATCGAACGCATCTTCACGCTCAAACGCTACCGCGACGCGACGGCCGGCGCGCGTACGCTCGGCCCGCTCATGAAGTTCCACGAGACCCACAAGCTCCTGATCATGGCGCACAGCCAGACGCGCATGCGCGAGCTGGGCCGCATGCTCGCGCAGGCCGGCAAAGGCGGGCTCGCACAGGTCCGCGCGCAATACGAGGAGAGCTTGCTCCAAACCCTCAAGCTTATGGCCACGCCCAAGAAACACGCGAACGTGCTCGAGCACATGCTCGGGCACCTCAAACACGCGCTCGCGCACGACGAGAAACAGGAGATGCTCCAGCTCGTCGCGGCGTTCAGAAAGGAAGAGATCCCGCTGATCGTGCCCGTCACACTGCTGGCGCACCACGTGCGCAAGCACAAGATCGCCTACCTCCAGAACCAGGTCTATCTGGCCCCGCACCCGCTCGAGCTCAAGCTGCGCAACCACGCGTGAAAGGAACACCATGAAGATACTCGCCGTCCAGACAAGTCCGAACCACGACGGATTGACCGCCGAAACCGCACAGCGCGCCTTGGCCGGCGCAACGGCCGCGGGTCACGAGACCGAGCTGGTCAACCTGAACGATCTGGTCATCAAGAAATGCAAAGCCTGCGACCGTGGCTGGGGCCCGTGCCGCAGCGAAGGGACCTGTATCCTCAAGGACGATTTCGCGGGGCTGATCGACCAAATCCTGGCCGCCGACGCGCTCGTGTTCACCACGCCCGTGTACTGGTGGGATATCAGCGAGTCGGCCAAAACGTTCCTGGACCGCATGCGCCGGATCGAAACGCATCACGAGTTCACGCGCTACACCGAGAAAACCTGTCTCGGTATCGCCTGCGCAGGCGGCAGCGGCAACGGCGCGGCGCGCGCGCTTTACCTGCTCGAGGAGTACCTCAAACGGCTCGGGTTCACGATCCACGACCTCGTCACCGTCACGCAACGAAATCGCGCGCACAAACTGCCCATGCTCGAGCAGGCCGGCCGGACGCTCATCCCTTGACGGACGACGCAGAACACTGCGAGCCCGCCAGAACAGCGGCGAGGAGACCGGGGATGACAGGCAAAGACAACATGTGTGTGAAGGGCCGCGCCGACCGGCCGGAAAGCGAAGGCCCGGTCGCGAAGGTCAAACGGGCCCTGGCAAGAGTCCTCTTTCCCGACACCTGGCGGCTGCCGCCGCCAGGTACGACGGTGCAGCTTGCCGCCAGGCATATCGCGTTCCGGCCGGACCTGTCCGCCAAGGACGCCAAGCCTGTAGACTTCTCGCATCTGGCCGGCGCTTCGCGGGAAGAGATCGAGGCAGGGATCCGGTGGGTCGCGGAAAATGCAGGCTGGTTCCACAGCGTTGACCTGGGTCAGGGGCTGGCCACACCCGGCAGCCGCGGGTGGCGCGAGCGCGCCGACATCTTCCGAACAGCCGAACGCGTCAAGGGCAAGACGGTCCTCGACCTCGGCGCGATGGAAGGCGGTGACGCGTTCTTCGCGGAAGAGGCGGGCGCGACGGTAACGGCATGTGACGTCGACAATTACCTCGAGTACGACGTCGGGCGAAACGCGGCTTGGGACTATGTCGTCGAGCAGTACCTCGAGGCCAAGGCAGAAGGACCGGAAGCAGAATGGGTCTTTCTCAACGTCAAACGCATCGGCTTCGAGTTCTGCAGACAGGTACGGCGCTCCGCGGTCAAGCGCCTTCATGCATCCGTATACGAGCTCGACCCCGAACGCCACGGCAGCTTCGACATCGTGTACTGTTTCGGGCTGCTCTATCACCTGCGCCATCCGCTGCTCGCGTTGGAACGTGTTCGCGCCGTGACACGCGAGATGACGTTCCTGAACAACCACACGTTCGGAGGGCCGACGCCGCACCGGAACAGTATCCTGTTCTTCAACGAGACCTGGCGCGGCAGCTACACGAACTGGTTCGTGCCCACACCCGAAGCCTTTATCGACATGGTCGGCAATGTGGGATACCGGAAGATCGAGATCGCGGGGGCCAGTCACGGGCAAGTCCATCTGATCGCGTATGTCTAGCCCGCATATTGCACGAGCTTTCGTAGCGAGGCCGCAGTAGATCACTCCAGCAATCTGCGGGTTACGGCCGGCTGATCACCCGCTACGCGGCAAAGGACTCGGTCAGGAAGGCGGGGTCCTTGTACGCCGGGTTCGGGTACGTATAGAATCCTTTTCCCGCCCGTTCGCCCGTCTGCCCCTTCTCGACGAAAGGCTCGAGCAGGCGCTTGACCGAGTCGGGCTCGTACTGGACATACAGCAGATCCCGTTGCTCCGCCTCGAGCTCGGCCAGGAAAATGTCGATGCCCTTGCTGTCCAGCCAGCCGAACGGGCCGGACCGCGCCCCGCGACAGATCATCCAGACCCAGTCGACGACGTGGAAGTCGGTGACCCCGTCGATCACGAGCTTGAGCGCGCGCAGAATGATGCCGTTGACCAGCACCGTGTCGATGTCGCGTCTCGGTTCGACATCGGTCAGGAAGCCCGGCGCCGCGTAGGCGGGGTTCGGGTACGAATAGAAGCCTTTTCCCGTCCGGAACCCGTACTCGCCGCGCTCCACATAGGGCTTCAGCATGTCCGCCTCCAGACGCGTCTGCCTGTTCTCGCCCCAGCGCTTCATGCCGTTGACGAAGATGTCGTACTGCAGCTTCAGCCCGACCCCGTCCATCCTGGCGAACGGGCCGAGTTCCCCGTCGTGGCAGGCCATCCAGGCGCGATCCACATCCTCGATGCTCTCGTTGTACGCGGCGACCAGCGCGATAGACGGCATCAGCGTGCCGGGCACCATGCTGTTGTACACATAGCCCCGGTTCTCCTTCGCCTTCGTGAACGGCACGCAGTCCAGGCTCTTGACGAACCGGGTCAGCACGTCGATCGTCTCGGGCGCGGTGCGCGGGCCGCCCACGATGTCGACCAGGACCGACGCCATATGGAAATGCATGGCCGCGAACCGGTCGCCGCGCGCGACCGCGTCCTCCAGCTCCGAGACCAGCAGGCTGGAGGTGTTCGTTGTCTGGATCGTCTTGGCCGGGCACAGCGCGTCAAGCTGCCGGTGCACCTGTCGCTTCACGTCGAGCCGTTCGGGAACCGATTCGCTCAGCAGGTCCGCATCCCGGACCGCGGCCTCGATATCCGGCTCCAGGCGTACGCGCTTCCGGCCCTCTTCACTACGCGCGCGGTCGAAGACACCCAGTCGTGCGAGACGCCCGCCCAGCGCCTGCTGGCGGGCGGCGAAGTCCCGGCGCTGTTCTTCGGAGATGTCGTAGACCACGGCGTCGTAACCGGCCATGCCCGCCAACAGCGAGTTGTAGCAACCCATGCTGCCGGCCCCGACAAAACAGACGGTGTCGATCTGCTTGATTCTCACCGGTTCACCTATTGCAGTTCCCGCACCGGCTTGCCCGCAACAACCAGGTTCGTGCTGCCCTTGGCCACGGAGGCGGAGCAATACTCCAGGATCGGCAGGTCGTGCAGCGCATTTACGATGTGGTACTGGGTCGGGTTCTGCTCCCAGGTCAGCTGTTCCCACGCGATCGTGCCGGTCCCGACCTGCAAGTCCGTGGTCGCCCTGCTCGACGGGAACAGGGTCGGCGTGCTCAGCGCCGCGCCCTCACCGTTCGGGTTCGGAATGTATTTCCAGCCCATCCAGTTGTCCTTGCCCGCCATCGCTTTCTGCGAGTTCGCGATCTGTTCGTCCGTGCAGGGGGTCAGGTCCGTGATCGTCATCTGCAGGATGCGGTGCGAAAAATGGCTGGCGGCCACCCGCCACGTGCCCTCGCATACGGTGTGGTCCGGGATGTCCGCGTAGATCTTCGGGATGCCCTGCAGCTCGCGACCGGTCAGGATCGGGTCGGTCAGGTTCTCCCACATCACCAGCGTGTAGGCGCCCTGCAGGTGGTCCACCTTGCCGTTGAAGACCACGGACGCGTTCACTCCGATCAGGTTGTAGCCGTGCCCGGCCAGCCAGTCGATCTGCTTGCCGCAGGAATAGACGACGCTCACGATCGCGTCCTCGGTAACCTCGAACGGGGCCGGCACGTAGGCTGCCAGCTTGTCACGGTCGGTGCGATAGGAGATGACCATCTTGGTCACGTCGTGATAGCGCGCCGAAGGGGCGGCGGGGCGCGGCCCGAAATGGGCCGGCATCATGTAGCGTTGTTCCGGATCGAATTCGAAGCTCATCGTCTCTCCCTTCACGTGGCAGAGTTTTCCGCTTTCAGCACAGAATGTTCTCCGGAACAGACAGTCCAAGTCCCAACTTCCGGCTTCTCCCCGCTCTCCCGAACACCGATGCCGTTCGGAGTGGAGGGTGGTCAAACCGTTACGGTAAGTCAAGGGGGCAGTCTTCTCAATTGACATCGTACGGTTCTACTGTTCAAATGCGGGCGAACCGGGAGGAAGCGAGAAGAAGCAATGAAGAAGACCGGCAAGTTGACGAAGGACCAGCTCGGGTTCAGCGAACCCCAGAACGCGCCGTTGTACCAGAAGCCGCCCTTCTACTACAGGGGGCTGGAGTGCATCACCGTCTACTACGAGACCGTCGAGCAGGAAGCGCTGGCGCTGCTGCCCGAAGGGCTCGAGCTGGCCACGCCGCCGACCGTGAGCATCAGGTTTTTCAGAGCGCCGTTCACGAATCTGGGCGCCTACGACGCGGCGCTGGTCCAGCTGCGATGTCTGTGGGACGGCAAGCCGAAAGGATTCGTCTGCTACCAGATCGTCACGACCGACGCCGCAATGGCCGCCGGCCGCGAGATCTGGGGCTATCCCAAGAAGCTCGGGCATGTCGAGTTCGGGAAGGAGAACGAGCTGTTCACGGCCGTCGTCAGGCGGCCGCGCGAGATCCGGCTCTGCACAGCCACGATCCGGCCTGAGCAACCCTTGAGCGAGGAGGAGATCGCCGCACTCTCCGCGCAGGGAGGGCCGCCGGTCTGCCTGAAGGTGATCCCGAGCGCCGTCGAGGGCGAAGGCCCTTCGCTCGTGCAGCTGATCGAGTCCGCGGGCTCGATCGATATCAAGGAGCAGTGGCGCGGACCGGGCTCGTTCCATTTCGACGACCCGTCCCCGGTCGATCCCTGGTACCGGCTCGCGGTCAGTCGGTTTATCGGCTCCTACTATAGCATCTACGATTCGGTGCTCGCCCTCGGGTCCGTGCTCAAGACCTACTAGCAGCACGAGACGGGAAGAATGGAGCGAGGCTCCCGCCGAGCCGCAGCGTGGGTGTCCGTGGCGCCTCTCTTCTGAGCGCTATTCCGGGCTGGCGCGCAGGAACGCCTTGTCCTGCTCGATGAAGTAGACCCAGCTGTTCCGGCTCATCAGGCAGGTGTCCGCCGTGCCGAGCTCGGTGAGCAGCTTGATCCTCAGCTCGCGCGCGGGCACGTTCGCGGGCTCGGCCTGGATCAGCACGTCCAACACCTGCAGCCCGAGCTGGGGCCGGCCCTGTTCCTGCAGCTCTGCGGCCTTGGCCAGCACTTTCTCGGGCGCGCCGATCAGCGCCATGAGTTCGCGCTGCAGTTCCTTCTCCGGACGCGGCAGCAGGTGCGCGGGGTTCCCGTCGAAATAGCCGTGGTACCAGCGGTAGACGTTGTAGACGAAGAACTCGACCCGCGAATAGCGCATGGCCAGGTACGGGTTGTCCTTGAGATGGTCCGGGACCTTCACTTCGTGGATCATCTCGGAGATATGCACGCCGCGATTGATGCAGTCGACAACCTGGTCGTGCAGGCTGCGGATCACCTCGATGTTCGCGTCCAGCGCGTCCAGCGCCGCCCGGCCCTCGTGCACGAGGCCCGCCCCGTTGCAAAAGACGTATTCCGGCTCCTTCGCGCGGATCGTCTCCAGCGTTTTGGCCCAGCCCAGCGCGAACCGCGTGGGCTTCCACGGGTTGCCCACGTTCGGGAAGCTGGTGATCACGAGGTCGCCGATGAACGCGCTCTTGAGCTCGGGCACCCAGACCCAGACCACGTCGTCGGTCTCCGCGCGGGCCGTGCGCAGCTCGAAGGTCTTGCCGCCGAGCCGGATCGTGAGCTCGCCCATGAACGTCTTGGTCGGATAGACGCGAGCCGCCATCAGCGCCGCGCGCGCTGCCGGATCGTCGGGCACCAGGAACTGCTGGGCCCTAACCCGTGTGACATGGCGGTTCAGCATCTTGTACTTGTCGAACCGCTCCGGCAGATACTCGCTGGCGATGATCTCGGGGTCGTCTTTCAGGAAGGCCCGGGTCCCGCCGACATGGTCGCCGTGCCCGTGCGTGTAGATGATGTACTTGAGCGGCCCGCGGATCCTGGCAAACGCTTTACGCGCAACCTGCTCGTTCAGCAGCGTGTCGATCAGCACGGCGCCCTCAGCGGTGTCGACCCACGCGCAGCCGCCGATCCGCAGCGACGCGGTGTGCACGTCCGGCAGCGGATCGGAGAAGGTCAGGTCGTCCGTGCCCAGCGCATGTACGCCCTTGAGCTCGGTGTCCGGTGTCGTCTCTTCTGTCTTCCGCTCGCTCATCCTTTGTCCCTCTTCTCTCTCTGTCGACCGCTGCGTCGCGGCAGGTATTGACCCGGCAACGGAACAGCCTCGCTTGGTCACTACCCTTGGTCGATCCCACCCTTAGTCGTCTTCCCTTAGTCGTCTCTGACGGGGTCAATCGACCATGATCGACGAAGGGGAAGATCGACCAAGGGAGACGACGAAGGGTGAAGGCCGAGTGTTCCTACCCACCCCCAGCGCCCTGCAGCGCCACGGTCCCGTCCTCGCGGATCGTCGCGAGCATATCGTCCTGCGCATACGCCAGGAATTCGGCGCCGAGCCCGTCCACAGCGACAACACGCCGGCCCATCCAGATATCCGCGAGCAGTACGGCCGCGGCCGCCAGCGAGTCGATCGGCTCGGCGAACAGCAACCCGCGCGGCAGCAGATCGTAGTGCGCGTTGAGCATGAACACGATTCCCGTCGCGGTCGAGCCGATCGTGCGCGGCAGGCACAGGATCCGGTCGTCGATCCGCTTGCCGTAAAGGTCCGCGTTGTTCTGGTCCGCGCAGACCGCCTTGCCGGGCCCGCCGCGGCCGGCCCCGATATAGGTGGCGAGCGCGTTCACCGGCTGTCGCGAGACCAGCACACTGCAGGTGAGCGGGCCGGGCAGCACGACTCTTCCTTTGAATACGCGACCGGCACTCATGTGATCTGCTCCAAGAGCGCGTCTTCGGTGTAGAACCGCGCGGACGTGTAGTACTGGAGCTTCGCGGAATCCGTGATGATCGGACGCGCGGCGGTGACCGGGTTGAGCATGTGCGCGAGCCCGCAGATATGGGAGATACGAATGTCGTGTTCCGCGCACAGGTCCATGATTTGCGCGTCGGCACGCACGAGCCGCGCGGTGTCCGGCGCGGTGCACAGGATCGTCTGGACACCGACCTTCTGCCGGTTCTTCGCCTTCAGTTGCGCCGCAATCGTCCGCACCCATCGTGTGGTCTGCCGCTGCGAAAGATGGGGACAGCCGATGATGCAGGTCTCCGGTTGCGCGGTCGGGTCCGGCCACACGACCGGGAAAGACTTGTGCAGCGCGCTGATGTCGGCATCGGTCACGGTTGTCGTCCGGAACCCGTCCCGCAGTAGCGTCCTGCCCGCCGCCCGCGCCTCGGGTGTGACGTTCTCCACGTGGTACAGAGCGACCGCCCCGGCCGCTGCCGCCGCCGCGCCCATGTCCTTGAGGTAGTCGCTCACATCGCGCGGGTCCTTGCCGTCCGTCAGCCTGTCGAGCCCGGCGATGAACGGGATATCCTCGACCAGCCGCTTCCCGATCAGCGAGCCGAGCAGGTGCGGCGAGGGCAGGCCGTCCGTTTCCAGCTGCAACAGGCAATGCGCCTTCCGGTTCCGGTCAAGGAGCAGCCCGAAACAGGGCACCTTGCCTATGATCCCGCACAGCATCTCCATGCCGATCGCGTTGCGGTTGCAGCGCGCGCCCAGCACCGAGTTCGCATAGCTGACCGCGGAAGATTCCGACCACGCAAGCACGTCGCCGCGGCTCGGCCGGTTGCCGACCTCTTCGAAGTAGCAGGTGCAGGTGAACGCGTTCCGATCCTTCAGACCCAGCGCGAGATAGCGCTCCGTGTTCTCGGCCTCACGCAGCGTCGCCGTGATATGGGCCAATTCTTCCGGCGAGTAGTCGATGTTCGCCGTGTCGACCGCCAGCGGGTCCGCCGTGAAATACGGTTCGATCTTGAGGCCGGCCCCGAGCAGCTCGTCGAGAAAACCGTGATACGGCTCGTGCGTCTTCAGCGCGCAGCCGACCGCCGTGTGCGCCCCGCCCACGACCGGGACAAGCTGCTCGGCCCCCATCAACTCGCCGAACGCGACCACCGTGCGCAGCACCTTCGCCAACACCGCGCCACGGTCACCGGCAAGGATGGCTTGCTCTTCGCTGGTCAGATCCATCAAGCAGTCCTGTCGCTGTCTCTACATCGATGCCCCGTTCGTCTACGCAGTCTAGCCGCGCATGGGCAGCAGAGACAAGCGTTACTGTTCAGCTGCTGGCTAGTACAGATCAGCTGCCGCCCGCCGACCAATGCGATCTGCCCGTCTTTCGGGGCTTGATCCAGGCGTCTCGCACCACTAGGCTACCGGTTCGGACGGATACCCGCCGGCCGGGGCCGGCGGGCCGAGTTGACTGGAAGCCCGTCTTCCGGGGGAAGAACATGTACGATCTGAACGGCAAAGTCGCGCTGGTCACGGGCGCGGGCGGCGAGCAGGGGCTGGGCCGCGCGATCGCGGTCCGGCTGGCGCGCGAGGGTGCGGACGTGGTCGTCAACGATCTTGCGCCCAAGCCCTATGCGAAACAGTCCGACTGGCCGGGCCTGCCCGCCGTCGTCGAGGAGATCGAGCAGCTCGGCCGCCGCGCGCTGGGCGTGGTTGCGGACGTGAGCGAGCCGGACGCGGTCGACGCGATGGTCGCCGAATCGGTAGAGAAGATGGGGCGTATCGACATCCTCGTGAACAATGCCGGCATGCGCGCGGGCCGCGACCGCGTCCCGGTCGTCGAGCTGGAAGTCGAGGTATGGGACAGGCTGCAGCGCGTGAACGTGCGCGGCATGTTCCTGTGCTCGCGCGCGGCGGCCCGGCACATGCTCGAACGTGGCGGGGGCGGCAAGATCATCAACATGTCGTCGGTCTCCGGCAAGCGCGGCCGTGCCCGGTTCGCCGCGTACTGCACCTCGAAATTCGCGATCATCGGGTTCACGCAGGCGCTGGCCGCGGAGCTGGCCGGTGCGGGTGTGAACGTCAACGCGATCTGCCCGGGTGTCGTGGAGACCGAGCGGCTCGCGGCATTGTCCAGCTCGCTCATGCCCGACGCGTCCGCCGCGGAGGCCGAGAAGGCGTTTGTCGACAAGATCCTCGCAGGTACACCGATCGGACGGCTTGCCGCGCCAACGGATGTCGCGAATATGGCCGCGTTCCTGGCCTCCTCGCAGTCCGACTATCTGACCGGCCTGTCGATCACCGTCGCGGGAGGGCTGTGCATGGACTGAGATGTGCTCGGCTTGCCATCCGGGGCCCGCCGGGCTACGGAGGGCAAGCCGAACCGGGCGAAGCCCACGTGAAGAGGAGACACAATGAGCTACGAATTCGAGCCGAACAGACTGTACCGGATGCCGACACATTTCGGGCCGAGCCTCGGACCGCGCCAGGGGCCGGACGGCCGCAAGTTCCAGTGGAAAGACAATCCCAAGGTCACCAGGTACTCGGTGAGCTTCCTGTCGGACCGCGAGCAGCTCGCCCGCCTGCTGCCGCCCGGCTTCGAACCGGTCGGTGAGCCGGTCGTGACCGTCACCTTCTCGTACATGACCGAACTCGAATGGCTCGCGGGCCGTGGCTACAACACGCTCGGTGTCAGTTGGCCGGCTGCCTTCAAGGGCGAGACCGACAGTGCGACCGGCAGTTTCCTGGCCGTGCTCTGGGAGAACATGGCCGACCCGATCATCACCGGGCGCGAAGATCTCGGGTTCTCGAAGATCTACTGCGAACTACCCCCGGCGAAAGTCGCGAAGGGCACGACCCGCTGCACGGCAAGCTGGTACGGGTTCCGGTTCCTGGAGCTCGAAGTGCACGACCTGCACGAACCGGCCAAGGCCAAGCCGGCAAAGAAGCCGGCCTCGGACGCGCCCGCCCCGCCGCCGAACGACGGGTTGTTGCACTACAAGTACATGCCGAAAACCGGGCACTGGGGCCAGGCCGACGTGGCCTATGCCGTGTTGACACCCGCCGCGAGCCCGGACACCGTTGTCAAACAGGTTCTGGCCGGCGAGGGTAGCGTCCGGTTCTCGCGCGCGAGCTGGGAACAGATGCCGACACAGTTTACCGTCGTGAACGCGCTCGCGGAACTGCCGGTCCGCCAGCCGCGCGGCGCGCGCGTAGTCAAAACGGTCGGCGCCAAAGATCTGAGCGACCAGCGGATTCTGCAGTGACTCGACGAACGGCTCGGCGGAAGCCTCGCCCTCCATGCGCCTGCCATAAGGGAAATGGAGGGCGAGGCTCCTGCCGAGCCGCATCAGGGCCTCCGACAAGGCCTGCGGCAACGGGTTCCGGAAGAACTGTGAAGAGTAGGGAGAAGCCACATGAAGTTCCTGAGGATAGACCTGACGACCAGAACCGTTAACGTCGAGGACGTGCCCGAACACTACGCCGGGCTCGGCGGGCGCGGCCTGACCTCGGCGCTGATCAACCGGGAAGTCCCGGCAAAATGCGACGCGCTTGGGCCCGAGAACAAGCTCATCGTGGCGCCGGGCATCTTCACGGGCACGCCGCTGGTCAGCACGAGCCGCATCTCGATCGGCGCGAAAAGCCCGCTCACCGGCGGGATCAAGGAGAGCAACGCCGGCGGCTCGGTCGGCACCGCGCTGGGCAAGCTCGGCATCACCGCCATCGTGCTCGAGGGCCAGGCGCCGGCAGGCGCGCTGTACAACCTCGTGATCGATGCCGAGTGCAATGCCACGCTCGAGGACGCCGCGGAGTACAAGGGCATGCGCACCTACGCGCTGGCAGAAAAGCTGCTCGCGCGTTATGGCGGGAACAACGGCGTGCTCTGCGTCGGACCGGCCGGCGAGTACCGCATGGCCTCCGCTTCCATCCAGACGACAGACGTCGACGGGCATCCGTGCCGCGCGGCCGGGCGCGGCGGGCTCGGCGCGGTGATGGGCTCGAAAGGCGTCAAAGCGATCGTGGTCAGCGTGAAAGGCAAGAACCCCGACGCCATCGCGGACCGCACGGCGTTCATGGCCGCCGCCAAGGTGTTCGCGAAGGCGGTGCGCGACAGCTCGTTCAGCGGGCAGATGCTGCCCGCGTTCGGGACCGCCGGGCTCGTTGCACCGGTCAACAAGGCCGGCGCGTTCCCCTGCTACAACGCGACCCAGGGCGTGTTCGAGAACTGGGAGAAGATCAGCGGCCAGACAATGGCCGAGGTCATCAAGAAGCGCGGGGGCAAGGTCGGCCATCGCGGCTGCTCGCAATGCATCATCCAGTGCAGCAACCAGTACGTCGATGCCAAGGGCAAGTACGTCACCAGCTCGCTCGAGTACGAGACGATCTGGTCGATGGGCGGCATGACCGGGATCGACGATCTCGACACGATCGCGAAACTCGATTTCCTGGCCGATGATATCGGGCTCGATACGATCAATACCGGCGTCGCGATCGCGGTCGCCATGGATGCCGGCCACTGCAAGTTCGGCGACGGCCAGGCCGCAATCGCGCTGATGGAGGAGATCGCGGCAGGTACCGAGTTCGGCAAGATCCTCGGGAACGGGCCGGAGTCGGTCGGCAAACACCTGAACCACGCCCGGATCCCCGTCGCCAAGCACCAGAGCATTGCCGCCTACGATCCACGCGCGATGCAGGGCAACGGCGTGACCTATGCCACCTCGCCGATGGGCGCCGACCACACGGCCGGCAACCTGCTCGGCTCCTACCTGAGCGGCGCGCTGGACCCGCTCTCGCCCGACGGCCAGGTCGAAGCCTCGCGCGAGGCGCAGATCCTGATCGCTTCGCTCGACTGTACCGGGCTGTGCATGTTCGCGAGTGTCGTGATCCGGGGCGACGAGGCGCGCGCCGCGTTCGTCGCGCTGATGCACGCGAAGACCGGGGTCGCGTTCGAGGAGGCCGATATCCGGACAATGGGCGTCGACGTGCTGAAGGCCGAGCTGGAATTCAACCGCAAGGCCGGGTTCACCAAGGATGACGACCGGCTCGCGGACTTCTTCTACAAGGAGGCGCTGCCGCCGCACGACAAGGTGTTCGCCGTGCGCGACGACGATATCGAGAAAACCTTCGAGTTCTGAGCAGGAAGCCGACGACCGGTGCGCGGCACGGAGAAGAGCATGGAAATCAACAGAGTTCTGGTTGTCGGCGCCGGTACCATGGGCTACTCGCTGGCCCTCACGTTTGCGCGGGGCGGCTACGACGTGGGCCTGGTCGACAAGGACGACAGGATACTGGCCGGCGCCGTGCAACTGATCGGCTCCGCGCTCGAGACGCTGAAACAGGCGGGCCTGGCCGACGACGCGCAGATCGAGCAGAGCCTGGCCCGCATCACGACGACGACCGACCTCGCGGCCGCGGCGCAAACCGCGGACCTCGTGATCGAGGCGGTCAGCGAGAATGTCGCGCTCAAGAAGCGGATCTTCAGCGTGCTCGACGCGCATTGCCCGCCACACGCGATCCTGACCAGCAATACCAGCTTCCTGAACATCTTCGAGATCGCGGAGACCGGACGGCCGGACAAGGTCATGATGGCGCACTGGTTCGCGCCGCCGCACATCATCCCGCTGGTCGAACTCGTGGCCGACGAGCGGACCGCGCCCGAGACGGTCGAGACGGTCTCGGCCGTGCTCGAACGGCTCGGTAAGAAGCCGTTGCGGATGGAACGGTTCGTCGCCGGGTTCCTCGTCAACCGGCTCCAGCGCGCGTTGCTCAAGGAGGCCTACTACCTGCTGAACAACGGCTATGCCGGCGTCGAGCAGATCGATGCCGCGCTCAAGGCGAGTATCGGGATACGGTTGCCGATCGTCGGCATACTCAAAAGCCTCGACTTTACCGGGCTCGATCTCGTAATGGAGATCCGGAATAACGCGACGAAGGCGCCGGACCCCCAGTACGAGCTGCCCGCAGTGATTCGCGAGACGGCCGCGCGCGGAGAGTACGGCGTCAAGACCGGTAAAGGCCTCTACGACTACGGCGGGAAGAGCACCGAACAGATCCTGCGCGAACGCGATCTGCAGTACTTGAAGGTGCGCGAGACGCTGGCGGGGCTGGAGGTGGAGTAGTAGGCTATAAGTCGGAAGTCGGAAGTCGGAAGTCGGAAGTCGGAAGTTGAGATTGGAAGGCAGGGGCGCGTGTCGGGTTCTGTTGGTCGCCCGTACTCGTCGCCCGAGGTCGGTATGTCGGCCCTCTCAATCGTGCGACGATTATGATCGACGAGCAGGCGCGGCACGCAGAAAGGTGTCAAACGGAGACCGGCACATGACAGCGTTCAAAGCGGACATCTATGCGTGGCATCCGAGCGGGCCGGTCCGGCGCATCTCGGCCGGCGACGGGGTCTACTACCAGGCCTGCATTCGGCCGGACGGCGCAATGGTGACCTACGCGGGCGCCGGCAGCGGGCCGCCCCGTATCTGGTGCGCGGGTACGGACGGGACCGTCGCGCCTGAACCGCTCACGCCGGCGGAGTCCGGGGCGCGCCATCCGGTCTTTTCGGCGGACGGCGCGCGTATTGCGTTCACGTCGGACCGTTGCTCCGGCGCGGCGTCGCAGACCGTTGCCGAGATGAACGGGGGCGGCGCACCGACGCACGGGAACATCTTCGTGATGGGCTCGGACGGCGCCGGGGTCGTGCAGTTGACGGACGGACCGTACGTTGATCAGCGGCCGTGCTTCACGCGGGACGGGTCGCGCGTGCTTTTCGTGTCGAACCGGGCAGGCCGCGGTCTGACGCTTTGGGCCGCGGCCGTGGACGGCAGCGGCGCAGTCGAACCGCTCCCGTACCGGGGGCCCGCCTATCGGCCGTGGTTCTCGATCGATGGCGAATGGCTCTTCTTCTTCCGCGATATGGACGGGCGCCACCAGATCTGCCGGCTGCGGCCGGCGGACGAGCAGTTCGAGCCGTTGCCGAACGACGACGACGGGAACAGCCACGGCCCGTTCGCGGATCCGGCCGGCAAAACGCTGCTGATGCACTCCACCCGCGGCGGCGGTGGCTACCGGCTCTGGGAGCTCCCGCTCGACGGAACGCCGCCAACCAGGCTGGAGGTGCCCGGCTATGAGCGCCCGACACACGGGACACGCGGACGGAACGGTATGGTCACGTTCGATGTCTGCGGGCGCTGAGCGGGCAGAACTTCCGACACGGACTCGCACACAGCGCTCGCTTGGCAGAGCGATTCAGCCGTGATGCGTAAGGGGGGGCGACAAGAATGACGGATCTCTTTGAACCGTTGCGGATCAACGGGATGGAGATTGCGAACCGGTTTGTGCGGTCGGCGACCATGGATAACATGGCTGTGGATGGCCGGGTCTCCGATGCGCAGGTCCGGCTGTATCGCGCGCTGGGCAGCGGCGGGATCGGGCTGATCGTTTCGCACGGATTGTATCCGGCCGGCGAGGGGCGGACCACGCCCGGCCAGCTCGCGGTGGACTCCGACCGGACGGTGCCGTCGCTGAAGCGGCTCGTCGACGCCGTGCACGAGCAGCACGGCAAGATCGCCGCGCAGATCCTCCACGGCGGCTGGTTGTGCCGGCCGGAGGTGACGGGCCGGCCGCCGGTCGGCCCCTCGCCGCTCGTGAACCCCGCCACGCAGCACGAGGTCCGGGCACTGTCGGGCCCGGAAGTTGAGGAACTGATCGGTCAATACGTCGATGCAACGCGTAGAATCGCAGAGGCCGGGTTCGACGCCGTCCAGTTGCATGCGGCGCACAGCTGGCTGCTCAGCGCGTTTCTCTCGCCGGCCACGAACAGGCGCGAGGACGAATGGGGCGGGTCCGCCAAGAACCGCACGCGGCTCGTGTGCCGGATCTGCGAGCGCATCCGCAAAATGGTCGGCCCGGACTACCCGCTCCTGGTGAAGCTGGGCATTGAAGACCACCATCCGGCCGGCAAATCGGCAACCGAAGGCGTGGCCCAAGCCCGCGCGCTGGTCGCGAGCGGCGCGGACGCGATCGAGGTGAGCGAGGGGCTGGAAGGCGAGTTCTTCCGGCATATCCGGCGCGGCGCCGACGCGCCCTACTATCTCGAGGAATGCCGGGCGGCCAAGCGCGCCTTGTCGGTGCCGGTGCTGCTGGTCGGCGGCATGCGGCGCCTGGCCGACATGCGCGCGGTGCTCGAGAAAGGCACCGCGGACGCGGTCTCGATGTGCCGCCCGTTCATCGCCGACCCGCATGTCGTGCGCCGGTTCCGCAACGGCTCCGCGGACAGGGCGCAGTGTACGAGCTGCAACCAGTGCCTCGCGCGGCTGGTGGCCGACGGATTGCGGTGCTGGGAGATCGGTGTTGGGGGGCGGATTGTTTGATCATAAAATGTGACGAAGAAGCGTCGTATGCCGGGCAAAAAATTCAATATCCAACGTCCAAGTAGGAGAGGCAGACTGACATCTTTCCTTGGATGCAGTAGCTTGAATGATGAGGAGGAGCAGGAGTATGGCACCGAACATCGTGGTGATCATGTCCGACCAGCACCGGGCCGACATGATGGGTTGTGCGGGTGACCCGGTCGTGCGTACGCCGCACCTGGATCGGCTCGCAGCGGAAGGGGTCCGGTTCACGCGCGCGAACTGCCAGGGCCCGCTGTGCATGCCGGCCCGCACATCGTTTCTGACCGAACGCTACGTGCGCGATCACGGCGTGTTCGACAACGCGGCGGAGGTCGACGACGACGTGCCGACCTTCCTGCACGCGTTGCGCGAGGCCGGCTATCACACCGCGGAGATCGGCAAGATGCACCTCTGGGTGCACGGCCGCAGCAAGGGCGTGGCGCGGATGCGCCCGAAACTCGAAGCGTTCGGGTTCGACGAGCCGATCGAAACGGTCGGGAAACTGGCCGCCGCGCATATCGAATGCGAATACACCGACTACCTGCGCGCCGGCGGCCTGTACGACAGCTACTGCGCGCATATCCGCGCACGCAACTACGGGAAGGGCAAGGACAACCTGCCGATGTGGGACGCGACCCCGATCCCGTTGGCGCCCGCCGACTACATCGATGCCTGGCACGGACGCCGTGTCGCGGACTGGATCGACGCCTATGACCGGGACCGGCCGTTCTTCCTGTGGGTCGGGTTCCCCGGCCCGCACGATCCGTGGGATGCGCCCGCGGAAGCCCTGGCCGCCTACGCGCAGGCCGAGATCCCGCTGCCGTGCAGCCTCGAACCACCGGATGCCGCGCTCGGCAGCGACCGGTTCCGCCGGTTCGTGAAGCATTTCCTCGACTTCTCCGACTCCGCAAGCCTGACGGATGAGCGGATCCGCGCGGTCCGCCGCGCCTACTACGCGAATATCACGATGATCGACGAGGCGATCGGCGGGATCCGCGCTGCTCTCGAACGGCGCGGGCTGCTCGACGATACGTGGGTGCTCTATACCGGCGATCACGGCGAGCTGATGGGCGAACACCGGATGCTCGCGAAAATGCTGTTCTACGACGCGGCGGTACGCGTCCCGTTGATCGTCAGGCCGCCGGGCGGCACGGCGCCCGCGGAGGTCGACGCGATCGTCGAGCAGCTCGATGTGCCCGCCACCTGCAGGACGATCGCGCAGGGACCGGAGCCGGAAGGAAGCGCGGGCCGTAGCCTGCTCGGCTATCTCACCGGCGCGCGCCGCGTCGAGAACCCGCGCACGGTGTCTGTCAGCGAAAACTACGGGTTCGCCGCGTTCGAGACCGACGCGCACAAGCTCGTCGTCGACGAAGATACGCTCGAGCCATGCCAGTTGTTCGAGCGCGCAACGGACCCGACCGAAGACGCCAACCTCGTCGCGGACCCCGCGCAGCGCGATACGATCGAGGCCCTCATGGCCGAGCATGTCAGGCCCTTCTTCGCGCGCGCGCCCATGCGCAGGAGTCCACTCTCATTCGCCGGGGAGTGAGGTTGTTGTGTGGCTTCTCCACGCCTTACCCCCATGGATCAGCCACGGGGGGCCGAGAACCGACTTGCGTCATCCCGGGCACAGCAATATCGTGTCCGTCGCGGATATCGGCGCCGACGAGTTCGTGGATGCCGATGCCGATAACGTCGCCGATCACTGGGAAATCCTGTGCTTCGCCGCCATCACGAATACCGACGGCACGGCCGACGCCGATACCGACCAGCTTAACGATCGTGGCGAGTATGAGCAGGCCACGGACCCGCACGACGGCGACACCGACAACGACGGCTGGACCGACGGCGCCGAAGTGCTCTCGTACGGGACCGACCCGCGCAATTCCGACACCGACGGCGATGGAATCATCGACGGTGACGAAGGGCTGTGCGGGACCGATCCCACGAACAGCTCGTCCGTCTTCGCAGTCTTTGAGCCGCCGGCCGGGACCCCGACACAGTTCGAGCTCGCCTGGCCCAGCGTCAGCGGTAGATGCTATGCCGTCGACCGCTCAACGAATCTGCTCTCAGGATTCGTCGCGCTGACCAGCAATCTGGTCGCCACGCCACAGACGAACAGCTTCCTCGATTCGAGCGTGCCCGGACCCGGCCCCTACCTCTACCGCGTGCACGTCGCGCTCGACGACGACGGCGACGGGATCCCGAATTACGCCGATCCGGAATGAGCCGCGCGCTACAAGCCGAGCGGCTGCCGTGCATGCAGAATACCCTCGTCACGGGCAGGTGCCGATAGCCCTCGGTCATCAGAAGCTGGCCGGTGGCGGCGACGAGCCCGATCGCGAGCAGAAGAATCCCGCCGGTATACCCGATCGACTTCGCGTCGACGTTCGCCGGCACGACGACCAGCCAGAGCCCGAACAGGCATTGTGCGAAGAAGATCGCGTAGGTCGAGTCGGTGTCGTGCAGTTTCTTGACCATGACCACCGCCGACCCGGCAAGGAACGCGCCGAGCACGAACCGGAACAGCACGAGCCGGAACGGATTGATCCCGGCCCCCAGCTTGATGAGCACGGCCATCAGACACATGGCGATGCCTGAGGCAACCATCAGCATCGTGCCTTTGATTGTCTGGCTGCTTTTCATAACGAGCGGGTGCGTCTCATGATTCTTTCGCACAACCTACGTTGTGATCATTGTCTCGGCAGCGGCCTCGGGTCGGCGTGCGGTTGCCCGCCGCGTCGACCTGGCAGCCTTCATCTTCCTGCGGAACGCGCCCGGCGTTTCGCCCTGGATGAGCGTGAGCGGTCAGCGAACTGCTACCTGACCAGGTCGACGGAATTGACCGTATTGTCAACGGCGTCAATTCTGGACACGATGAATCCGGCGGCGGTCCGGCGTTTCATCGACGTGACGCACGAGACCTATCGCAAGCGGATCGGCGCGGAATTCGGCGAGGTCGTGCCGGGCATCTTTACCGACGAGCCGAACTACCGCAGCGGCGGGGTGCACCGTCAGTACGAGGCGCCGTTGCCGTGGACCGCGAAGCTGCCGGCGATCTTCCGGAAGCGGTACGGATACGATATCCTGGCCCGGCTTCCGGCACTCTATTTTGACGTGGACGGCGCCTCGGTGCTCCCGGCGCGCCGCGACTATTACGACTGCGTCACGCACCTGTTCGTCGACGCGTTCGCCCGTCAGATCGGCGAATGGTGCGAGGCGCACAACATGCAGCACACCGGGCATGTGCTGGGCGAGCAGACCCTCTCGAGCCAGACCCGCGTGGTCGGCAGCGGCATGCGGTTTTACGAATATATGCAGGCGCCGGGCATGGACCTGCTCACGGAATACTCGCGCGAATACGATACGGCCAAGCAGGTCAGCTCGGTGGCCCGCCAGTTCGACCGCAAGTGGCGGCTCACCGAGACCTACGGCTGCACGGGTTGGGACTTCCCGTTCGCCGGCCACAAAGCGCTCGGCGACTGGCAGCTTGCGCTGGGCATCAATCTACGCTGTCAACATCTGGCCTGGTATACCATGGAAGGAGCGGCGAAACGCGATTACCCGGCCTGCATCTTCTATCAATCGCCGTGGTGGGCACACTATCGCAATGTCGAGGACTATTTCGCGCGCGTCAATGTCGCGATGACGCGCAGCCGGCCGGCCAACCCGCCGTGCACCGAGGTCGCGCTTCGCTATGAGTTCGAGGTGGCCGTGCCGCCCAGCGGCCCATTGGACCTGTGCCTGGAACAGCCGGCCCGGTTCCAGCTCGCGCTTAACGGCGTCGCGCTCAGGACCGATGCCGAGCATGGCTGGTGGACCGACCGCTCGCTGCGGCGCGTGCCCGTGGATCCGGGCTGCCTGCGGACGGGTGCGAACCGGATCACCATGCACTGTGCGTATGACCCAGACCATCCCGGCCTGGAAATCGCGTACCTGCTCGGCGCCTTTGGCCTGCGGGTCAAGGGCCACGCGTTGACGCTGACGGCGCCGCCCCGCACGAGTTCGAGCGCACGAAGCTCGAACCCGTGGGCAAGTGGTCGGACGACTACCAACTCAAGCCCTGCGGGCTGATGGCCGCGCCGGAGCTGATTGTCAAGCGCTGAGTCTGCCCCGAGACCCGACCTGCCGGCGCGGATCGGGGGCGATCCCAAATCCGCGGCTTTGGGCTGGTGGCTGGTAGATGGTGAATGGTAGATGGTCTGTGATGCGTCGGAGGGCGTCGAGCAGAATGACATGCATGGCTTGATCGAACGAAGCATCTTCCAAAGCGCTCCCAACACC
>Ga0272441_10004687_pt1 | contig 24449 bp, 19 predicted proteins | sample SSMProp6N_FD_193582 | JGI IMG/M metagenome (GOLD analysis project Ga0272441, IMG submission 193582) | Marine sediment archaeal communities from Little Sippewissett salt marsh, Falmouth, MA, United States - SSM-Prop-6N | ecosystem: Environmental > Aquatic > Marine > Wetlands > Sediment ...
CCGTCATTCCCATCATCCCTGTAAAGATATAACTCATTTCCGTCAGGCGACATAGATGTTGTATATCCATCATCAATAAGTAGCTCTTCCTGTATTTGTTTTTCCGGAGTCCATCCATCCTCATCTTTTCTTGAATAAAAGATACCTTCATAAAAGGGTAATTCCCTGGTAAATAAAATTGTTTTCTCATCAGCTGATACCACCGGGTTTACATCTGATCGCCGGCTACTTATATATTCACCCTGGTTTTCGAGTTTGAGATACAGGGGTTTTTCCATAAGCCTCTTTGCGTTCAGGCAGTAATTAATATGTTGTTTGACCGTTATTGAATCATATAACTTATTATCCATACCCTCGTAAAATAAGCTGTATTTTGCCACTGCTTTATCAAACTGGTTGGATATTCTGTATGCTGTGCCCAGGTAAAAGAGTACATCATGGGGTGCTTCTCTCTCGCTGAATTTACCATCCCTGTAATCAGGATTTATATGGCTGGCTGCATCTTCAAGGTAAGGAATTGATTTCTCCTTTTCTCCCGGTATATTAAGATAGCAAATACCTATGCAGTATTTATAGTTGTAATTATCGGGATTTAGCTCAAGGAGTTTTAAATAAATGGGAAGAGCATCCTGATATTCCTCGAATAACATCCATGTTTCAGCTTCGTAAAACATTTGCCTCATTTCCCTACGGCTCTGTGCCGTTATAATTGATGAATTTAGGATCAAGGCAACAAGGAGCAGTTTAAGAGCCCTTATGTTCATCTGTTTCAGGTTACATTTCTCCAAAGCTACTAATATTACAACAATTTTAAAAAGGGATCACAAAATATGATACCTTTTTTATGTTTATGGTTCTTAGAGTGAGAGGTCTTCGATGAACTTGTTTTTCATAAAATTTTCAAGATTCTCTTTCATATTTTTAAGGAACAGCCCCCCGAGGGCACCATCAACTATCCTGTGATCATAACTTAGAGAGAGGTATACTATGTTTCTTATACCTATTGAATCTCCTGAGGGTGTTTCAATCACTGCCGGCATTTTTTTAGCTGCCCCTATACCCAGTATTGCTGCCTGAGGCTGGTTAATAATGGGTGAACCCATTAGTGTACCAACGGTCCCGTAATTCGTTACAGAGAAAGTACCTCCCGTTATTTCTTCCGGTTTAAGTTTATTATTCCTTGCTCTTTCAGCAAGGTCGTTTACTTCTCTTGCCAGGCCTATGATACTTTTTTCATCCGCCCTTTTGATAACCGGGACAATAAGGTTCCCGTCGGGCAAGGCTGTAGCCATACCTATATTTATATTTTTTTTCTTGATAATTTTGTCACCGTCAACTGTCACATTTATCATTGGTACCTGTCTGATTGCACGGGCTGTAGCCTCAATAAATATTGGTGTAAGGGTGAGTTTAATACCTTCTTTTTTAAAGAATTTATCTTTTATCCTTTCTCTCCAGTTCACTATATCAGTTATATCAACATCTATATAGGAAGTAACATGGGGTGATGTTCTTTTTGACCTAACCATATGTTCGGCGATAAGCTTCCTTACGCGGTCCATCTCAATTATCTCATCACCTTCAGAGCTAAATGATGGTTTTTTTGATATGTCGGTTTTCTCCTTTCCTCCCTTAAGCTCCTTTTCACCGGGTTCTTCTTTATCTTCCTTTAAAGGCTTACTTTCACCATATTTAGATGAAATATATTTCAGAATATCATCCCTGGTAATCCTTCCATCCATTCCTGTACCCTCGATATCATCAAGTTTGTCATAGCCAACATTTTCTTTTGCAGCAATTTTTCTTACCAGTGGTGAAAGATATTTACCACCGGGGGTCCGGCTTTTCATCATTTCACCTTCCTTATCTTCTTCCTCTTTCTGTGCAAGGTATGCTGAGGATGCCTTTCTGACTTCTTTGAAATTCTTTTCGACATCGGGGCCCGATTCTTCAGATGAAGTTTCTATTGCATCATTTTCGATTAATGCCAGCACATCACCAACTTTCGGAATATCACCTTCCTTGAAAGCAATATTCCTGAGTATACCAGTTGCGGGGGCTGGTATTTCAGTGTCAACTTTGTCTGTTGCTACTTCAACAACGGGGTCGTCTTCTTCAACCTCACTTCCCTCGTTCACAAGCCATTTTGTTATAGTTGCTTCAATCACCCCTTCACCCATGGCAGGCAGATATATTTCTATTTTCCCCATTTGCTTTAGATTCGTTTTCTATCTGTTAAACAAATAAAAAGAAAAATGTTTCAACAGTGATTGATTTAGTTATGATTTGAATAGTTATTTCATTGATGCTCTGATTACTTTGGCAAGTCTTTCAACTCCTTCTGTGATTGTTTCAATGTCGCAGTATGAGAAATTTATTCTCATTGTATTTTTGCCACAGTCGTCACAATAAAAGACCGAACCTTTAACAAATGCCACATTATTCTCAACGGCCAGGTTGAATATGTCATCTGTATTCATATATTCAGGCAGGGTGATGAACAGGAACAGGCCACCTTCGGGTCTTGTCCATTTAACGCCATCGGGCATGAATTTCTCAAAACAGCTCAGCATATGATCACGGCGCTTTTTGTAGAGGCTGATAGTATTAACAAGGTTAAGGTCGAGCAGTCCTCTTCTCATGTATTCGGCTGCTATCTTCTGCACCAGTACAGGAGAACAAAGATCAGCTGACTGTTTTGCCATTAAGAACTTATCGATAATTTGAGGATTACCAAGAAGCCATGCAAGCCTGAATCCCGGTGCCAGTATTTTGGAAAATGTAAAAAGAGTGATTACCCTTTCTTCAGAGTCTAGCTCATACATTAGTTTCTGGGGTACCCCTTCGAAACGTATATCCCTGTAAGGACTGTCTTCAATCACCAGCAGGTCGTGCTTCGAAGCTATCTCCAGTATTTCTTTCCTTCTGGACTCAGGCATTGTAATGCCGGCAGGGTTCTGGAAATCAGGTATTACATATATAAATTTTATCTTGTTGTTTTCTTTCTCCAGTTCATTAAGGGCTTTCTCCAGTTCATCAGCTCTCATACCAAAATCGTCAAAGGGTATTCCTCTCATCTTTGCTCCATATGCTCCAAAGGCAGATAATCCACCCAGGTAGGATGGCAGGCCACATATTATATAATCGCCCCGGTCTATGAGTATTTTGGATAATATATCAAGTGCCTGTTGTGATCCGGTGCTTATAGCAAGGTTCTTATGATCTGCCGTGAGGCCCTGGTCCCTGTGTCTTTTAAGTAACATCTCCCGCAAACCGGGGTCGCCTTCAGTAGTACCATACTGCAGGGCGGATTTACCCTGTGTCTCAAGTACCATTGTCGTAATTTCTTTTATTTCATCTATCGGGAAGGAATCGGGTGAAGGCAAGCCCCCGGCAAAAGAGATCATATCAGGATCCTGTAACAGTTTCAATATTTCCCTTATGGCTGATTTCTTCATTGATTTTGCTGACAGCGACAGCTTCTGGTTTATATCCGGTTTCATATTTGAATATTTTTATATTAAGAATTCTGAAAGGTATTCTTCTAAAATAATAATAATTTGTATTACAGACAAAGAACCTTACTGTTAATGATTATTCTTTATTTCTGTAAATCAAAAGGTGTGCGATTAACAATTGACCTGCCGAGAGTGATCTCGTCAGTGTATTCCAGCTCGTCACCTATAGCCACACCCCTGGAAAGTGATGTTATTCTGGTATTATATGGAATGAGCCTCCTGTAAATATAATAATTGGTAGTGTCTCCCTCCATGGTAGTGCTGAGTGCGAAGATCACCTCCTCAATGTTTCCGGATTTTACCTTTTCTTCCAGTTGATCAATATTCAGGTCGGATGGCCCGATACCATCCATAGGTGAAATAATTCCTCCCAGTACATGATAAAGTCCTTTATACTGACCTGTATTTTCTATGGCAATAACATCCCTTATGTTCTCAACTATGCATATGATTGACCTGTCCCTCGACCTGTCGTTACAAATATCACAAACATCATTATCCGAGATATTATAGCAAATTTTACAGTATTTGATTTCCTTTTTGAGTTGTATTATACTCTCCCCGAAGCGCTCCACGTCCGATTCGTTCTGCCTTAGCAGGTGCATTACAAGCCTGAAGGCAGTTTTTTTCCCTATGCCGGGCAGTGATGCAAACTCATTGACCGCATTTTCCAACAATTTTGATGGATAATCAGAAAATGTCATATCTCATATATATATTATTAGCGCATTAAATTAATAATTTTAATTTTTTCTCTCACAAGATTTTGTTATCCTTGCGAAAATTATCTGAATTTTCTGTATGAGTCCGGCGCTTATCCTATTAATTATAGTGCTTTATTTTAGTATGCTGGTTCTTATAGGCTGGTTTACAGGCAGGAAAGCTGACAGCGAGAGTTTTTTCATTGGTAATCGCAAGTCACCCTGGTTTATCGTGGCAATTGGTATGCTGGGGGCCTCACTCTCAGGCGTTACATTCGTATCAGTCCCTGGATGGGTTATGGAAAGCCAGCTATCATACATGCAGATGGTTCTTGGTTTCCTGGTTGGATACGCTGTAATAGCCGAGGTACTGCTGCCCCTGTATTACAGGCTTAGACTCACTTCGATATATACATACCTGGAGAAGCGTTTTGGTCTTTTTTCATATAAGACAGGAGCATCATTTTTTCTGCTATCACGGACAATAGGTGCTTCATTCAGACTTTTTCTCGTTGCAACCGTGCTTCAATTTACTGTTTTTGACGCCTGGAACGTGCCTTTTGCAGTAACTGTGATTATCACTCTTCTGCTTATATGGCTGTATACGTTCAAGGGAGGGATAAAGACAATAATATGGACCGACACCCTTCAGACTATTTTTATGCTGAGTGCGGTTATATTGACGGTTATCTATATATCAAAGTCGATGAACCTGAGCATTGGATCAATGATTGAAACGGTAAGGGAGAATGATTTATCAAAGATTTTCTTTTTTCAGAATTTCAATGATGAACGACATTTCCTGAAGCAATTCCTGGGTGGGATGTTTATTACCATCGTTATGACAGGCCTTGACCAGGATATGATGCAGAAAAATCTGAGCTGCCGTAATTTACGTGATGCAAAGAAGAATATATACACCTACAGTATTGCGTTTGTCCCCGTTAATCTTATTTTCCTTGTTCTTGGTGTTCTACTGGTGATATATACTTCATTTGCGGGGATGGCTACGCCTGACCAGGCTGATACTTTATTTCCTCTTGTTGCTACCAGGGGAGGATTGCCTCCAATAGTGAGCATGTTTTTCATCCTGGGTTTAATAGCAGCTGCATACTCCAGTGCCGATTCTGCCCTGACAGCACTCACCACTTCATTCACAGTTGATATTCTTGGTAAAGGAGGCGCTGAGGAATCAGTGCTGAAAAAGGTGCGCTTCAGGGTTCATATAATGTTTTCCTTTATCCTCATGGCAGTGATAATGCTTTTCAGGCTTATCAATGACCAGAGTGTGATAAGTGCACTGTATACAGTTGCAGGTTATACTTATGGACCGCTGCTGGGGATGTATGCATTCGGATTATTTACAAGATGGAAGGTCCGCGATCGTTTACTTCCACTTGTAGCCATCTCTTCCCCTTTAATCTGCATATTACTCAATACCTTCTCAGAGAAATTATTCTGGGGTTATAAGTTCGGGTTCGAGCTATTGATAGTCAACGGGCTGATTACTTTTCTCGGCATGCTGATTATTCGCCGGAAGAATCCCTGAATGGGAAACGGTAAATAATATAATATGATACTGCGGGTGTAAAAGTAGCACCTGTAGGACCGTACCCTGGGATATAAACAGCCTTTCTGTCATCTTTGCCGGAAGAATAAATCAGGGTTCGTAGCTTGACGGACCAACCTATCAGGAAGTTATTGAATACTTCTGTCTTTATGCCTCCCTGGATCTCAAGGAAATGTGCATGGACAGTATAAGCTGATAATGAGGTATTAAGCTCCCCCCAGAAATTTCTGAAGATAATAGAAGGGGTCTCCTGTTCAAAAACGGATAAGCCATACCTGAAACCTATGCCGGCATAATGATTAATTTTTGAAGCCACCGGTGCCAGCATCCCGATATCAGTACCCAGTCTTATAAACCAGCCCATACTGTTATATTCATAATTGTATTTGTCATATGAATATTTTGAATAACCGGGTTCACATACCAGGTAATACTTGTAATTTAGCCTGTATGAAAGGTGTCCTTCAAGATTATATTTTGTATTGTCAACAGCATATAATACAGGGCCGGTAATATCAAATCCCACACTGATTGATTTTGATGCCTGTACCGTATCAGCTTCCTGGGCGTCAAGCCACAGAGGTATTAACAGGATGGCCAGGCTAAAAAAATATTTGCACATTTTCCTCATCACCGGGATTTACTGATTTATTTAATATAATTACATCCTTTATATCATTACTGGTATAATAAATTTCTTCTAATTCATGGAGGTATATATAACCACATGCACGTGACAGGAACTCCAGGTTAGATTGATAGAAAATTTCAATTGTATCTGCACGTCCTCCGTTTACTATGGCAAATGTGCAGCTTGAGGAAGAAGGATTAAGGGGCAGGTTAACTTCATTCAGGCTGGACATGGAGCATATACTTGAATCAGGTACGTTCAGTCCGTAAATATCAAGGCTGTCGATGATGATTTTTTCTTCGGTTTCGCTCGAATAAAAACCTGCTTTCATAAATGCTTCAGTATCCTGATTACAACTCTCCTCTGTACACGAGGTATACGATATAATCATTGCTGTGGTTATGATTAGCAGGCCCGCAGATATAGTTTTCATCCTTTTGGTACAAATGTATTCAAAAGTATGAAAAATGAGTGTCCAAAAAAAGGCTTTGATAATTCTGATGAAATTTTATTATCAATCCTTCTTCTGGTTGAAGATCTGTTGAATTGATTCTTCGTATTTAACCATCAGCTCATTGCCTGGCCTTTATTCATAATGCCATCATACATATAGCTGGTGAATATTTACCGGAGGGCTTCCCTGACAGCTTCTTTAATTTTATCCAGGGCCCTTGGAATTCCTTCAGGCTGGTTTCCTCCGGCAACAGCCATAAATGGCTGTCCACCACCACCACCGTTAATATATTTTGCAGCATCATTTATAATGTCACCAGCATGTATTTTTCTTATCTTCACAACATCATCAGTTGCCATAATCAGCAGATGTGCCTTATCTCCAATTTGAGCTCCGACAGCAAGGATAATACCTTTATTGGATGATCTTATCATCTGAGCAATTTTTTTCAGGATGTCGACAGAATCAGTTTGAATCTGTTGTGCAATAAATTGAACACCATTTATCTCTTCGGATTTACGGAGTAATTCATCACGGAGTATTATTGATGCGTTAGCTTCAAGTTTTTCAATTCTTTTGTTGAGATTGTTTACCTGAGATACAAGCCTGGATATTGATTCAGGTATATCTTTAGAATTGGTGAGCATGTTGCTTATCTGGTCCAGGATTGATAGTTTGCTGTTTATGTAGTCTAGAGCATGTTCGGATGTTAGAGCTTCAATTCGTCGTATACCGGCTGCTATTGCAGACTCGGAGACAATCTTAAAGAGCCCTATCTGTCCGGTAGAATCAACGTGTGTACCTCCACATAATTCCCGGGATTCATCAAAGCCTACCAGCCGCACGGTGTTATCATATTTTTCCCCGAAAAGTGCAATGGCTCCTCTGTCCAGTGCTTCATCCATTGGTAAATCATCTATTACTGTGGCAGGTATATTTCTCCTTATCATCTTATTTACCAGTTTTTCTATACTGGTAATTTCTTCCTCGGTGATTTTTCTGAAATGGCTGAAATCGAACCTTAGCTTTTCGTCATTTACCAGTGATCCCTTCTGCTCAACATGATTTCCAAGTATATTTCTCAGGGCATAATGAAGAAGGTGTGTGGCTGTATGATTTTTGGCAATAGCTGACCGTTTTTCCTGATCAACGACTGCCTGGTAATAACATTCAGCATCAATCGGGGCAGCCTTGCTGACATGTATGATAAGATTATTCTCCTTAATTGTATTTATAATATAAATCTTAACCTCACCATTTGTGATATAACCTGTGTCACCTGCCTGACCTCCCGATTCTGCATAAAAGGGGGTTCTGTCAAATACCAGGTGGTACAGTTCCTTACCTTTGACTTTTATTTGCCTGTATCGTGTGATCTTTACCTTATCACTGGTTTTATCATACCCCGTAAATTCGGTTCCCTGCCTGTCATCTAAAATTGTCCAGTCAGCTGTTTCTTTTACGGCGTCGGTTTTTGATCTTTGTTTTTGTTTATTCATTTCCTCTTCAAATCCTCCGGTATCTACAGTCATCTTATTTTCTTTCAATATAAGCTGTGTAAGGTCAAGCGGGAATCCATAGGTGTCATAAAGGGTGAAAGCATCTTCGCCCGGGAATATGGTTTTCTTTTCTTTTTTTAGTTCTTCAATCCTTTTGTCTATTAACCTCATTCCTTTACCAAGGGTGTTAAGGAATGTAATTTCTTCCTGCCGGATTATGCTGGTAATCTGTTTCTGTTGAGCCTTAATCTCCGGGAAGTAATCACCCATAATATTTACCAGCACTGGCACGAGTCTGTAAATAAAAGGCTCTTCCTGGTCAAGGTAATTAAAACCATAGCGAATAGCCCTTCTGAGGATTCTCCGGATTACATATCCTGCTTTATTATTTGAAGGAATTTGTCCGTCAGCCACGGAAAAGGATACAGCCCTGAGGTGATCGGCAATAACTCTTAATGCTATATCTGTATTTTCTCCGGCTCCATATCCTATACCTGTTATAGCTGATATTTCTTTAATCAGCGCCTGGAAAATATCAGTGTCATAGTTAGACTTCCGGTTCTGAACCACCATGCATAATCTTTCGAATCCCATACCGGTATCCACATGCTTTTCGGGGAGTTGCTCAAGCGAACCGTCAGCTTTCCGGTTGTATTGTATAAAAACGAGGTTCCAGATTTCAAGTACCAGCGGGTGGTCTTTATTTACAAGGGTATGTCCGGCTGCTATTTCCCGCTCCTTGTCTTCCCTCAGATCCACATGTATTTCAGAGCATGGTCCACATGGTCCTGTATCTCCCATTTCCCAGAAATTATCTTTCCTGGATCCCTCAAGTATCCTGTTTTCATGTCTTACATAACATTTTTTACAGAATTCTTCTGCCTCATTATCCCTTTCCAGTTTTTCTTCCTGATTGCCTTCAAAAACAGTAACGTATATTCTATCTTCCGGAATTTTAAGAACAGATGTCAGGAACTCCCATGCCCATTCAATCGCTTCCTTCTTGAAATAGTCACCAAATGACCAGTTCCCAAGCATTTCAAACATGGTATGATGGTAGGTGTCGTGGCCAACTTCTTCAAGATCATTATGTTTGCCAGACACCCTCAGGCATTTCTGACTGTTGGCTATTCGTCTGTTATCAGGCTTCTCATTTCCAAGAAAAATATCTTTAAACTGGTTCATACCTGCATTGGTAAACATGAGGGAAGGGTCATGTTTAAGCACCATAGGGGCTGATTTTACTATGCTATGGCCTTTTGCTTCAAAAAAGTCAAAAAATGCTTTTCTCAGTTCTTTTGAATTCATATAATCTCCCTGTCCTTTAACATTATGATCGGTAATTGGTTTGTAAAATTAGTTTATTTAAATTAGATTTGCGGCACCCTAGGGGGGAAAAAACAATTTGCAGATATCCTGATGTTGCGTAAGAAATATCTACTTGACAGGAAAGAAATAGTATATAAGGTATACAGGCTTTCTTTAAAACAGAAACTTACCAGATTCGCTTTGTTTCTTGTGGTATCCCTTATGCTTGCCACTGGTTATGGCATGCTTTTCAAACATTTATTTGGTTCTCCAAAAGAAAGAAAACTGCAGACCCAGCTTGACGAAATAAGTTACAGGTACAAATTATTAGAAAAAGATTTTACTGCTATAGATCATGATTTGAGTACAATAGCATCAGCAGAGGATAATTTGTATCGTCCGATTTTTGATATGGAAGAAATACCTCCGTCGTTCAGACAGTCAGGCTTTGGTGGTACAAATAAATATGAAGAGCTTGAGGGCTATGAGAATTCAGAGCTTATAATCTCAGCAAGGAAGAAAATTGATGAACTCCTGAGAAAAACATATATACAATCTAAATCGTTCGATGATATAATACCGCTTGCATCTGAGTGGAAGGACAAGATACTACATATACCTTATATTCGCCCTGTTAACGTAAATATTCCTCTGGGCGAAGGCCTCAAGTTCAGAGAAAAACACCCTGTGCTTGGCAGTCCAAGGTGGCATTATGGTCAGGATTTCCAGGCACCACCAGGAACTGATGTCTTTACTACTGGTGCAGGTACTGTTACAAGGGCAGGATGGAGCCCTTATGGTTTTGGTAACATGGTGGAGGTAGACCACGGATATGGTTTTAAGACTATTTACGGCCATCTTAGTTCAGTTAAGGTATCAGAAGGTCAGAGTGTTACAAGGGGAGACCTTGTTGGTTTGTCAGGTAGTACAGGAATTTCTTCAGGGCCTCATCTACATTATGAAATACATTATAACGGTAAAGTTCAGAACCCACTTTATTTCTTTGACGATGACCTGACCATGGAAGAGTATAACAAAATGATTGATGCTCTGAACGGTACTTATGGAAAATAAAGCGCTTAAATGTTTCAATAAATGTTAATAACAAAAGCCTCAAGGATTCATGTAATTAATTATATTTAATATATTTATGCTATCTTTGCGCAATATTTAAAGGGCATGGCGAAAGTAAAATATAAATATAATCCTCATTCACTTTCCTTCGATAAAATAAAGATGTCGTTCCGTGAGAGATCCCTCAGGTTCCTTGCCTTTTTTACCGGTTCTGTCATCTTAGCACTACTGTATGGCGCAATCTTTACCCTCCTCTTCGATTCCCCCAAGGAGAAGGTACTAAAACGCGAGAATGAACAGATGAGGCTCCAGTACCAATTACTGAGCAAGGATCTTGATAAGGTAGAAAAGGTACTTGCACACCTGCAGCAAACGGATGATAATCTATACAGGACAATTTTTGAAGCCGAACCTATATCAAGCTCGCTTAGAGAAGGGGGTATCGGGGGCGTAAACAGGTATGAAGAGCTTGAGGGGTACGATAATTCAAATATTGTCATTGAAACTGCAATGCGCCTCGATAAGATAAAGAAGAAAACCTATGTACAGTCAAAATCATTTGATGAACTCATAGGGCTGGCAACTGAGAAAGAAGAAATGCTCAGAAGCATACCAGCCATTATGCCTATATCAAATAAGGATCTTACCCGTACTGCTTCCGGATGGGGATACCGTATTCACCCCATATATAAGATCAGAAGATTTCATTATGGCATGGATTTCACTGCTCCCACAGGTACAGAAGTATATTCAACGGGTGATGGAACAATATCAAGTATCCGGAGTTCAATGCGCGGTCTTGGCAATCATATAATAATTGACCATGGATTTGGGTACCAGACAGTATATGCACACCTGAGCAGGTTTAATAACCTGAGGGTAGGACAGAAAGTGACGAGAGGTGATATAATAGGCTTTGTCGGAAGCACAGGACTTTCCACAGCGCCACATCTTCATTATGAGGTGCATCTTAACGGTAAGAAAGTTGATCCGGCAAATTATTATTTCAATGATTTAAGCCCTGAAGAATATGAAAGGATGATCGAACTTTCAATGCGAAGTGGTCAGTCGTTTGATTAACCCCAGTTCTTCAATGTCAGCTATACGGCCGGGACTCTCAGTTATTAAAATATTCCAGGTAATAGTATTTGTCTTTTGCTTTCAGTCTGCATTATTATCCCAGGTAAATTATGACAGGCAGATAGTTACGATTGCGGCTGTAGGTGATATTATGCTAGGGACTTCTTTCCCTGAAGACAGATACCTTCCACCGGGAAATAACCCATACCCTTTAATGTCATCCCTGTTTGATGTTTTATCAGTTACCGATCTTACTTTCGGAAACCTTGAAGGACCTTTCTCTGATAATGCAAAGCTGGCAAAGAAATGCAGGGATACAACTACGTGTTATGCTTTCAGAGTACCTGAAAGTTATGCAGGAGTACTGGACAGTGCAGGCTTCAACCTGCTCAGCATAGCAAATAACCATATTGGTGATTTTGGCTACGAGGCCAGGTTAAGAACATCAGCTATCCTGGATTCAATGAATATCTCTTATGCCGGGACAGATGATTATCCATGGATAGTCAGAACGATATTTGATACTGTTAAAGTGGGATTTTGCGCCTTTGCACCGAACAGGGGTACTGTTAACCTGCATGACAAAAAAAGAGTGGAGGAGATCGTCAGTATGCTCGAAAACAGCTGCGACATTGTTGTTGTTTCCGTTCACGGTGGGGGAGAGGGCGCTGAAAACCAGCATGTCACACGGGAAGAAGAATATTATTATAGTGAGAACAGGGGTAATATTTATGAATTCGCACACAGGGTTGTTGACATGGGAGCCGACATTGTGCTTGGTCATGGCCCTCATGTGACCAGAGCACTGGAGATATACAGGGATCGACTGATTGCATACAGTCTGGGTAATTTTTGTACATACAGGCGATTTAATCTGCAGGGCCCTAATGGTTACGCGCCATTAATTTATGCATGCCTCAGTACAAACGGGGAATTTTTATTTGGGAAAATAATACCGGTATATCAGAATATTACAGGACATGTTAAACAGGATCCGGAAAAAAGAGCTATTTTTAAGATGCAGGAATTAATATCAACTGATTTTCCTGAATCAAAGCTTGTTGTGGATGGTGATGGTAATATTAAATTAAAGGAATAAATATGGAAGATAATAATAAGAAAAAGGAAAAATTATTTTACTCCATAGGGGAAGTTGCCGGCATGCTTGGAGAACAAACATCAGCAGTGAGGTACTGGGAAAAAGAATTTGATATAATAAAACCGCAAAAGAATAAAAAGGGCAACAGGTTGTTTACGGCTGAGGATGTTGAAAACCTTAAAATGATACATTACCTTTTAAAAGAGAAGGGAATGACAATCGCCGGAGTGAAGAAGAAAATGTCTGAAAACCCTGACGATCTCAGGAAAACACACGAAGTGATAGAATCACTTAAAAAAATCAGAGGTATGCTGGTTACAATCAGGGACAATGTGTGATCTATTTCATTGCCTTTGACAATATACCCATAACTCCTCTTATGAATGTGGCACTTGTGAGTACTTTCACTACGGGACTGGCAGATGCCCTCCTCCGGGTTGTGGATCTACGGGGTGATTTCTTTGCTGTTTCTTCCTTCTTCTTTTCCATTTCTTCCCTTGCTGCTTTTTCAGCAGCTTTTCTCTCGCTGTCTTTTATTTTTGCCGTAAGAATCTCATAAGCACTTTCGCGGTCGATTGTACTGCTGTATTTACGTCCAAGCTCTGAAGCTTTGTTGATTTCATTTATCTCTTCCCCGGTCAGAATATCCATTCTGCTCATCGGGGCCCTCATCATTGTGGCTGCCAGAGGTGTGGGTATACCCTTTTCATTTAAAGCACTCACCAGAGCTTCACCTGTCCCCAGGGCCGTAATTATCTCGTCCGTTTTATAGAATTCCGACAGTGGATAGTTCTCGGCGGTGAGCTTAATTGCCTTTCTATCGGTTGCAGTAAATGCCCTCAGCGCATGTTGCACTTTTAAACCAAGCTGCGACAGTACGCCCCCAGGTACGTCAGTGGGATTCTGGGTAACAAAAAATACACCTATGCCCTTGGACCTTATAAGCTTGACTATGTTCTCGATCTGGTCAAGGAGAACCTTACTCGCTTCATCGAAAATAAGATGCGCTTCATCAATGAAGATTACCAGCTCAGGTTTATCTGAATCACCTTTTTCAGGCATCTGGTCGTACACTTCTGCCAGCAGGCTAAGCATGAAGGTAGAGAATAACTTTGGTTTATCCTGAATGTCAGTTAGCCTTACTATATTTATGTAACCGTACCCGTTTCTGTCTAGCCTCATCAGATCATAAATATCGAATGACCTTTCACCAAAAAACAGTTCGGCATCCTGCTGTTCAAGCTCTATAATTTTGCGCAGTATAATACCGGTTGACGAAGTTGAAATCCTGCCATATTCATTCTCGAATTCTTCTTTACCTTCCCTGGTAGCATATTGAATTATTTTTTTAAGATCTTTTAGATCGAGCAATGGTAGCTGGTGATCATCACAATACTTAAATATTACAGCTAATATGCCTCCCTGTGTCTCATTCAAATCAAGTACCCTGGAAAGCAGAACAGGTCCGAACTCAGAAACAGTTGCCCTTAGCCTTACTCCATCCTGCCGGGAGAGGGATAATAACTCAACAGGGAAACCTTTTGCAGTATACGGCAGACCAATTTTTTTATGCCTTTCTGTGATAAATGATTTTTCTTCACCTGGCCTGGCAATCCCGCTCAGATCTCCTTTAACATCCATCAGGAGAACCGGAACACCCTTTTCAGACAGATGCTCAGAAATAATTTGCAGTGATTTGGTTTTACCTGTACCTGTAGCACCTGCAATAAGACCATGCCTGTTCAAAGTTTTTAACGGCACCTTTACATATGCGCCCGGGATGGCTTCACCCTCAAACATGGCAGCTCCAAGAATAATATGATCTCCTTTGCAGGTATAACCCTGGTTAATATGTTCAGAAAAACTTTCCTTTCTATCCATTTGACTATCAGTTTTGTGTACGCGTTAGACTTTTCCTCTGCAATTTAACTGTTTATATATATTAATAAAATGCATCACCTGCGTAATATTCATTTCTAGAAGGCATGGTGAATGATTCAGTTTGTGCATTATAGCTTAAAAGTATTATTTTATTTTGATTTATTTATTAATTTTAAGAAATGAAACAGGACATGCCTGCATATAATTGTTTTCGTTACTTATTGAAGGTTATAAGTTGATGAGATGGCTTTCAAAGACTAACAATTATGTATGACTGTTAAGAACTAAAAAGCAAAAATATTGTTATAACCTATATAAGAACTAAACTTTAATTAATTCTATTATTATGGCAAAATTTGAAGTATATCAGAGTGGTAAAAAGAATGAATACCGTTTTCGCCTGAAGGCTGATAATGGTCAGACAATCCTGAGCAGCGAAGGATACACCAATAAGGCTTCATGTATGAATGGGATCGAATCGGTAAAGAAAAATGCAACCGATCCGGGAAAATTCACCAAAACTACAACGCCGTCCAATATGTTCAGGTTCTCCTTAATAGCTGCCAATAACCAGATTATCGGAACCAGTCAGAATTACAAGAGCGAAAGCGGACGTAATAATGGCATAGAATCGGTTAAGAGAAATGCCGTTAAAGCCGGAATAAAAGAGCTCTTATAATAATTTCGGCGTTTTATGGTATATCCGGGGGATGTGTCATAAGCCATAGTCTTTTCTTTGTGATAAAGACTGTCGTTTTATATTTAGAATAATATCAAATATAAATCTTAAGAGGCATGTGTGACATCCCCTGCTTTTTTGTTTTCAATTAGAATTTAAAGAAGGTATATTGGGATAAAATAGCAAAATCAGAATCATGAAATTGAAGGAACTGCTCCTTTACCTTGAATCAGTTGTCCCTCCGGCTTTCCAGGAATCATATGATAATTCGGGTTTACAGGTTGGTGATGAAGAGGACATGGTTAATTCTGTTCTTCTGAGCCTTGACGTTACTGAGGAAATTGTCGATGAGGCAGAATCAAATGGTTGCAGATTAGTAATTTCTCACCATCCCCTGATTTTCCATCCACTCAAGAAAATAAGCGGGCATACACCTGTGGGAAGGATTATTCGCAAAGCTATACTGAACAATATCTCGATATACAGTATGCATACCAATCTTGATATTATAAATGGGGGAGTGAGCTATCGGATGGCTCAAAAACTTGGCCTGAGGGATACTGAAGTGATGATTCCCCTTGGAGACAAGTTACTCAAGCTTGTGGTTTTTGTTCCCACCTCTCACGCTGATAAGGTGAGGGAGGCAATCTTTGAGGCAGGTGCGGGCTATATAGGTAATTATGACAGGTGCAGCTTTAATTTAACGGGTGAAGGAACATTCAGAGGAGGCAAAGATACCAGTCCATATTCAGGTGTGCAGGGGAAGGAACAAATAGAGCAGGAGGTAAGGATTGAAACAGTATTACCCGATCATATCAGGAGTAAAGTGCTAAAAGCAATGATTAATTCCCATCCATACCAAGAAGTGGCATATGATCTCTACAGGATAGAAAACAAGATGCCGGGGGCTGGGTTAGGATGTGTCGGTAATCTGGATGAAAGCATCACGGAAACAAAGCTTTTAGAAATACTGGGTGAGGTTTTCGGGTCTAAATGCATTAAGCATACTGCACTCAGGGGCAAGAATATTAAAAGACTGGCTTTGTTGGGAGGATCGGGTGGGTCGTTCGTAGGGAACGCAATTTCTTCCGGAGCAGATGCTTTTATTACAGCTGACATAAAATATCATTCATTCTTTGATGCAGATAATAAAATACTCCTTGCTGATATCGGGCACTATGAAAGTGAAAAACCTGCCCTCGAAATATTACATGAGTTAATTACAAAAAAATTCCCTAAATTTGCAGTCCGTTTTTCAGAAATAAATACAAATCCAGTAAATTATTCACAGGCATGGTAAAAGTGAAAGCAGCTGAGAAAGAAATGACAGTAGAAGAGAAGTTGCAGGCATTATATCGCTTGCAGATTGTCGATTCAGAAATAGATAAAATCAAGACACTAAGGGGTGAACTTCCCCTTGAGGTACAGGACCTTGAAGACGAGGTGGAGGGACTTGAAACCCGTATCGGTAAGTTAAATGATGAATTCAGTGAGCTTGAAACATCGGTCAAGCAAAAGCAGAATGAGATAGTCGAATCCGAGAACCTCATTAAAAAATACGAAGAGCAGCAAAATAATGTCAGGAACAACAGGGAATATGATTCGTTGTCAAAGGAAATTGAATTTCAGACCCTGGAGATAGAGCTATGTCATAAAAAGATTAAGGAATTCACTGTTCTTAAGGATGAAAAGAATCAGGTTATTGAAGAATCCAGGCATAACCTTGAGGAACTGAAGGGTGATCTGGAAAATAAAAAATCTGAACTGGATTCCATTATTGCAGATACAAAGAAAGAAGAGGAAACGCTTGTTGACGAATCAGGAAAAATAAGTACGACGATTGAGGAAAGGTTAATTACTGCCTACAGGCGAATTCGTCAGAATGCCAGGAACGGACTGGCTGTTGTTCCTGTTCAGAGGGATGCCTGTGGCGGCTGTTTCAACCAGATACCCCCGCAGCGCCAGCTGGATATCAGATCACGCAAGAAGATCATTGTCTGTGAATATTGCGGTCGCATACTTGTGGATGAAGAGATACTTCTCGATGAAGAGAAGAAGAAATAAAACAAGCTGACAGAACATAACGGAAACGCGGATTCAATCCGCGTTTTTTTTTAACTTAGCATTATATAATAATTAACCCAATATTTTGCTGGTGCAATGAATGAATTCCACAAACAGATACTGGACGGTATTCCGGATGAATTACCTGATGTTAAGAACTTTGACGAAAGCATAAACCATGCCCCCAGACGTAAAGAAATTCTGAATAATCAGGAGAAACGCCTCGCGGTGAGGAATGCACTGAGGTATTTTCCTGAAAAATTTCATGGTGTACTGGCGCCTGAATTTGCTAATGAGTTATTGAAATACGGCAGGATTTACATGTACAGGTTCAGACCTGAATATGAAATAAAGGCCAGGCATATTGATGATTTCCCTCATAAGTCAAAACAGGCTGCAGCAATAATGCTGATGATAAGCAATAATCTTGATACCGCCGTGGCACAACATCCGCACGAGCTTATAACCTACGGGGGTAACGGTGCAGTATTTCAGAACTGGGCACAATACAGGCTGGTAATGAAGTATCTGGCTACGATAAACGACAGGCAGACCCTGGTTGTATATTCAGGCCATCCACTGGGAGTGTTTCCCTCACATAAGGAGGCGCCCAGGCTGGTTGTAAGTAACGGGATGGTTATTCCAAATTATTCAGGCAGCGATGACTGGGAACGTTTCAACGCACTGGGTGTTAGTCAGTATGGGCAGATGACAGCCGGATCATATATGTATATTGGTCCCCAGGGAATTGTTCACGGAACAACCATAACCCTACTTAATGCCTGCAGGCGTATAGCGGGAAAAAAAGATGATCCTCGTGGAAAGTTATATGTGTCATCAGGACTTGGAGGCATGTCAGGTGCCCAACCTAAAGCAGCAAGCATTGCTGGAGTTGTATCGGTAACAGCAGAGGTAAATCCCAAAGCAATAAAGAAAAGGTTCTCACAGGGATGGGTTGATGAGGTAATAGAAGACATTGACAAACTGGCTGTAATTGTGAAAAGGGCGCAGGATAAGGGTGAACCTGTTTCACTTGCATATTATGGAAATATTGTGGACGTATGGGAAAACCTGGCAGAAAAAAATATCAAGGTTGATATCGGCTCGGACCAGACTTCCCTGCACAACCCCTGGTCAGGTGGTTATTACCCTGCCGGGTTAAGCTTTGAGGAATCAAACAGGCTTATGTCTCACAATCCCGGGGAATTTAAAAAAATTGTCCAGCAGTCACTGAGAAGGCAAGTTAAGGCAATTAATCATCATACCTCAAAGGGAACATACTTTTTTGACTATGGTAATGCTTTTTTGCTTGAGGCATCAAGAGCCGGTGCAGATATTATGACTGCCGACGGAAAATTCAGATACCCCAGTTATGTCCAGGATATTATGGGTCCTTTCTGTTTTGATTATGGATTTGGACCTTTCAGATGGGTGTGCTGTTCAAATAATAGCTCCGATCTTGAGGTGACAGACAGGATTGCATGTGAAGTTCTTGAGAAGATATCTGAACGGTCGCCGGTGCAGATCAAACAGCAGATGCTTGATAATATACAGTGGATAAGAGCAGCCGGAAAAAACAGGCTGGTTGTGGGCTCACAGGCAAGAATACTATATGCGGATGCCGAGGGTAGAATAGAAATCGCTGCAGCATTTAATGATGCAATAAAAAAAGGCATAATAAGTGCACCTGTTGTACTGGGCAGGGATCACCATGATGTATCAGGTACCGATTCACCTTTCAGGGAGACCTCAAATATTTACGACGGGTCAAGCTTTACGGCTGATATGTCAATACAGAATGTAATAGGTGATTCGTTCAGGGGCGCTACCTGGGTGAGCATTCATAACGGCGGAGGCGTAGGATGGGGCGAAGTTATTAATGGCGGTTTTGGTATGTTGCTTGACGGGTCAGATGATGCCGGCAGACGTCTGAAAATGATGCTTCACTGGGATGTGAATAATGGTATAGCACGTCGCAGCTGGGCAAGAAATGAAGGAGCCAGGTTTGCTGCAGTGCGTGAGATGGAGAGGACACCTGAAATGAAAATAACCCTGCCACACCTTGCAGATGATTACCTAATAAACAGCCTTTTTAAGGATTAAAATTTACCGTTGTTGAGCATAATAAGCATGCATCCATTTACTATTTCTATGCCTTGTTTGGATGCCTTTTCGGCCAGTTCAGGATTCCACGTACCAGGATTGAAAATTAAACGTGCAGGCTCAAGGGAGAGTATATAATCGTAGTATTCTTTTTGATTATCAGGATTGAGATAGAGGGTAACAGTATGCACTCCTTTAATATCACGGGGTTGACCTTTCCTTATTTTTATACCCTCGATGTCATAATCTTTCCTGCCGATAGCAATTACTGGTATATTCCTTCTCTGAAGACTCCTGACAGCTTTATAGGCAAACCTGTTGGGTTTCGGACTTGCTCCGAGCACAAGGGTGGTTTTTTCCATTTATTAAGCCTAATTTAATTAGATGAAAATACTATTCTTTTACCGGAACACTATCATACTGCTTTCTTCAGGAGCACACTGGCTATGGCCATAATTCCTTCGCCACGACCGGTAAAGCCCATTTTCTCAGTTGTTGTTGCTTTTACTGAAATATGTTCCTTTTCAATCGCACATACACCTGCCATGCATTCCCGCATTTCCTCAATGAAAGATGCGAGCCTTGGTTTTTCGAGGCATACAGTACTGTCAATGTTCATTATTACAAATCCCTTATCCCTTATTAAATCTGTAGTTGATTTAAGGATAACTTTGCTGTCTATCCCTCTGTATTTTTCATCTGTATCGGGAAAATGATATCCAATATCCCTTAATCCTGATGCTCCCAGCAGGGCATCACATATTGCATGTATCAGAACATCACCGTCTGAATGAGCCTGACATCCTTTATCCGCTGGTATATTTATACCCCCAAGCCACAGGGGTTTTCCTTTCATAAGTCGATGAAAATCAATACCCTGTCCGATACGTATATCCATTAACCTGATGATTTAACGGTTCTGAAAGCATCAAAATCAAAGGAAAGTGAAAATCTAAGAGTACGTGCAAGAGGGTGATTGTTGACCAGTGGCATCAGGTATGAAAAGTCGAGTGCAAAAACACTCATCCTGAACCCGGCACCGGCTGTGAAATATTTCCTGTTTCCTTTGCTGGCATGCTCATGGAAATATCCGGCTCTTATAGCAAATTGATTATTGTACCAGTATTCAGCTCCAAAGGAATAACTTATCTCATGCAGTTCTTCCTTAAATCCTCCGGGGGCATCAGCAAAAGACTGGAATATTGCCAGGGGTACGGCCACATTCGGATCTTTTCCGGCAATAATCTCTCCCGTATCCGGGTCATATTCAGGTGGTGTCGGTACAAGAAGTTTGTTAAAATCAATCGCAAAAGCCAGACTGTTATACCTGTCGAGATCTATTTTAAGCGAGGGACCCAGCCTGAGGTTCATTGGTATGAAGTCAGGATCATTCTCATCTGTATAAGAGATCTTGGCACCAATATTCGACAGATTTGTACCGGCCGAAATCATAGCATCTTTAGATCCAATTTCTATCTCATTGGTATAATAGAATGAGATATCTGATGCAATCGATATTCCGGGTTTAGTTTCTGTTCCACCAGCCGGAAATCCACCTGTGAGGTTTGAATATATAAACCTGAAAGCTATACTTCCTGAAAAATTATCGGTAAGCATCCTTGAATATGCCACATCAAGAGCAAATTCATTTGGCTTGAATGTACGTTCAACATTACCCCAATCGTCAGTAAAAGGTATATCTCCAAGGCTCGAATACAGAAGGCTGGAACTTAATACCTGTTTATCGTCTATACGGTAGTAACCGGCCAGGTAAGCTATATTTATGTCAGGTACCAGTGTGCGCAACCAGGGTGAATATGAAATACCAATCCCTCCATCACCATCAATGAAAGCATATTTTGCAGGGTTCCAGTGCATGCTGTAAATATCAGGAGAAGTGGCAACGCCTGCATCACCCATTGCTCCGGCTCTTGAATCAGGTGCAATTAAAAGAAAAGGTACAACGTACTGTATAGCATTCAGCTCATCAGTATCCTGGGCTGACGCAAACCATGAAGATGATATGCTGAATATTATACAGGTAATTAATAGTTTTGTTTTCATTAATTTTCTTGTTAACAGTGCAAATATATAAACAATTTTGTGTTCTCTTTATTGTGCACATTATTATAAAATGATCATACGGCCTGACGCTCTTGCCGATTCACCTCTTGCAGTCCTGAATATAACGGTATAAACATACATCCCGCCTGCAACCTTACCTCCATTATTATCCCTTGCATCCCAGATGACAGGATGCAACCTGTAGCCCCCGGAATGTTGGCTGGTTTGAATTGTTTTTACCAGGTTACCCTTAAGATTATATATATTTATTGTGACTTCAATAAAGTCATCCGGCCTGTTATGTTCAATACTTATATTTGTGCTGTTTGTAAATGGATTGGGGTAGTTAATCAGTTTATTAAGGACCAGCCCTTCTTCATCTCTTATAAAAAACATTATTGAAGCAGTGGATGAGTTGTTATAATTATCCCATGCTTTAATGGAAAGCATATGTTCGCCCCTGTTCAGTTTATAAAAAGGGTAAACAATTTTTCCGGATTTATAGGTGTTCATGTCATTCTCGTAATAATTATTAAGAATGATAGGCTCACTGCTGTTGTTGTCAATAATAGCCACTATATCGTGGCCCAGCCCGGTTCCTGCAGTATTAATGCTTGAAGGATCACTAAGATGTGCCAGTAAGACAGGATTGGGGTCACTGATTCCCCCATCCATAAACAATGTATCATTAAGGAATAGCCTTATCAGGGGGCCTGTTGTATCACTCACGCTGTAAGTACTCAGGCCACCAATTAACAGATCTTTGCAGGAGCCCAGTGAATTTGCATTTTCATCCGCAGCGTAATACCTTATCGTTCCATTTCCGTATGTATAATCGATGTCCCTGGGAACGAGTATTGAGAAACTGAACCTGCCATTTATAACTTCTGTTTTGCCTTTAAACAATATCCTGTCGTCCACCTCATAACTATAGGGTGTTCCACCATCATTTGCCAGGCTCGTCATCACATGAGCCTTGTCAAATAAATTAGGATATAGGGTACCATTGAATGATTGTATAAGGTTTCCATTATTGTCATCTATATGACCTTTGATAGTAAGCTCTGATAATCCTCTTATGGTGTCATTGAACGAGCCAAGGCTGATACCGTTTATGGAATCGCTTATCACCCTCCCATGCCACGGCCAGGCAAGCCTTAACGCCGGGTCGCCCAGCAATGTGAAGTTCCTCTTGTTATCACCTGCTGTGTTTATCTTAGCCCGCCTCATTATTTCGCCCATCGTGAGCCCCTTCCCCTCATCATCTTTCTTAAAGGCATTCTCGTAAAGTTTTGATGCAAGGTTGTAATTATGGGATGCAAATACTATGCGTGTTGTCGAGAAAAGAGCTATAGCTCCGCCTTCAGGATTGAGCAGGGCAAGCTCCCCGGCAGATGATTTCTGGCTTATCTCACCGGTTCCCTGGTCTATTTCTATATCCTCAAAGCGTGAAAATTCACATGTAGCAGTTACAAAAGCCGGGTATTTCCCTTTATTGGTCCATGAGTTAATGGTTTCGCTATTTACAACCCTTTCGTGAGCCAGTCCAGTTTCATTTCCATGGCCTGTATAGTTAAAAATAAGGCAACCGTTGTTGATCCTGTCATTTATTTCTTTTGCTGCTTCCGGATATAATTGTCCCGATATGGATGTAAGTTGTTTGTAGGAGTCCAGGTAAATCTTTTCAATATTGAAAGCAGGTTCTTCACTTTCAATAAGCTCAGCCAGATTATCCGAATCGTTCATATGAATATTATTATCTTCATCATCAGCTACCATGGTTATAATATTTCTCCATGGTCCCAGATACTCGGAACTTATATATTCCCTTATTTTGTTTACTATTACACCTGCCTGTGAGGTATCTGATACCGGTAATCGTCCTATACCAATGTCAAGTATACCCTCGTATTCCCCTTCACCCTGATCGAGCAGGCCGTAATAATCATCTGAAGTGAATGATTCAATCTTTACATTGGAATTGCGGGTTTGATAGGTTGGAATAAAATTAGGATTATCAGGAGGATCAGTCCTGTTCTCAAATGATCCGTCACCAAAAAGCAAGAGGTATTTAAGAGTCCTGTCACTTTCTTTACCTCTTAAATAAACCATCCTTAAATAATTTCGTATAGCACTTATATCCGGGATGCCTCCTGAATATTCATTATATATCTCCTGTGGGGTAACCACGAGGCTCCTGTACGAATCAGTTAAGGAATGAATTTCTGCAAGCTCATTTGCATAGTTGTAAAATAGAGGATGACACAATATTATCATGTCATATTGCTCCGGCCTGTGGAGGTTCTGGTTAGGAACAGGTCTTTCTTCTATAACAGGTTTTAAGGCATCCTGGACCCTGAAGGCAATGAATTTTCTGATACTGTCAGTTGAAACTCTGAAAGAGTATTCATTAAAGGAATAATCCGTTGCAACTGTTTTAATATCTCTTTCATGACTTATATCCCAGATAAGCAAGTTGTTATATCCGGACCTCAGTAAGAATTCAGTAATGTTTCCCTGTTCTGCAGTTGATTTATCCCTGATAATAAAGTATTTTTTGTTGGAATTTGTGAAAGTATTCTCAATACGGGTTTGAAGAATAAGGTAATCCAGCCATGCACGAGCAGTGAGATTACCATTATTATGAAAGTTGATTGATATGTCGGGGTTTCCCGAGGCCAGGTTAATTTCACATTCTTCTTCAATAAGACTGGCATAAGTCCC
>Ga0272441_10004688_pt1 | contig 24449 bp, 21 predicted proteins | sample SSMProp6N_FD_193582 | JGI IMG/M metagenome (GOLD analysis project Ga0272441, IMG submission 193582) | Marine sediment archaeal communities from Little Sippewissett salt marsh, Falmouth, MA, United States - SSM-Prop-6N | ecosystem: Environmental > Aquatic > Marine > Wetlands > Sediment ...
GCGCCAACGAAAACGGAATGGGTGGTTCGGAATGCAAGGATTCGGCGAGTACCTGCGAACGCTACGGAGTGATGCTGGGAAGACGCAAGCCGAATTGGCGGAGGCGATTGGTGTGTCCAACGCCTAACGTCTCAGCGATCGAGAAAGGGAAGAAACCGGCGCCCCCACGTGCTCTTGTGAACGCACTGGCGGGCGTTCTGGGCGTTGATGAGGTGGCCCTTTGGACCGTCGCGCAGAGAGAACGCGAGGAACGACTGCGCCGGCGCATCGAGGGGTTCCCGCGCTCGCAGGGTCGGAGCGTGTACGAGGCGGCAAGTGAGTCGCTCCCGCGTGCGGATCGGCTCGATCGAGCGATCGATCTGCTCCAGCGAGTGAAGGATCCGCAGGAAAGAACACGCCTGGCGGAGGCCGTGGAAGGGCTCGTCGGCGTGTCGTGTGGTTCGCGGTAGGCGGTTCGTCGCGTTGGACTGGCTAGCCGAACAACCAGAGGAGAACCGACACCGTGATCACGCTGCCCAGGGTGGAGAGAAGAAGCGTGGTCGCGACGAGGTCCGGCCGTACGTTGTACTGACGCGCGACGAGAAGCCCGTTGATGGCAACCGGCGTGCTCGACTGCAGCACGAGCACGGCCTGCCACACCCCCCCGATGCCGAGGAGTTCGGTTAGGCCGAAAGCGACGACGGGTGGAACGATCAGCTTGACTGCGGTAAGCATGGCCGACGCGCCCAGCATGCCGGCCCGACGGACGTGGGCAAGCTCGATCCCAAGAACGAGCAGGTTCAGCGGGATCCACAGATTGCCCGTCAGCTCGACGGCTCGGCCCAGGCTCGTAGGCAGCTCGATCCCCGCGGTGCGCAGGACGAGCGCAAGCGCAATGGCATACAGGTAGGGTGTCTTGAAGAACTGAGCCAGGTTTGAGAGCGGACTACGACTACGTTTCCAGGCCGCAACCGAGATTCCTACGGTCATGTGCATCAGTGTGTGCGCGATCATGAACGTAGCGCCGATGGCCAAACCGGTGTCTCCAAACGCGAACAGCATGATGGGAAGGCCGTAGTTCCCGCAGTTCTTGGCTGCCAACGAGAGGACGGCGGCGCGGCGTGAGGCGTCGCTCCACTGTAGCAGGGTGCCGATAAGCCATCCGAGGGCAGCGAGTGTGACGTACATCACAACGGCGACGAGGACCGTCTGCCCGAGCGTGTTGAGTCCAACGTCCGATTCGAGAATCGCGTTGAACACGAGCACCGGTCCGGCGATGTTGAACGCGATCTGCTGGAGGAGCTGTCTCTGATCGGCGGAGTCGCCGCTGTCCGCTTCGTGCAGTTGTCGCCGCCGGTTCCACCATCCGAGAGCGTACCCGACCGCGGCAATGAGGAACACGGGCAGGACGATGTTCACGATGTGGAGCAGCATGCTTTCTCACCGGACCCTCTGATGCTGGATTGTCGCTGAGTGGGGTGCGGATCGCCAGAGGCTGCATGAAAGGGAAGAGCGGGCGCATGCCGCGCCCGCCCTTCCGCTACGGTACGACGTAGCGCTAGCCCTGCAACTGATCGACAATCGATTCGGTGAGTTCCTCGGCCCCCTCTGCGCCGATGTGGACGAACCGGTCGCCGATCAGAAGGACGATGTCTTCGCCGATTGCCAAGTGCGGTGCAATCTCGGGAAACCGTCTGAGCAGTTCGAAATACGCGCCGCTGTAGACGACGACGTCGATCGTCTCCTCGTCCGCGTACTCCGCGTCGATCCATGTTCCGTTGCGAAGGAAGTACGTTCGACTTCCCACAATCTGGATTTGGTCAACGCCCTCTTGAACGGTCTCTGACTCCGCCAAGGTCTTCAGTGCCGACGAACCGGACACGGCATTGGCTCCAACGGCCGGAGTCGCCGCCTGGCGGACCGCGTCGGCCATCTCTTCGGCGTCCATGTCCTGGCCTTCGTCCACGAGGAACGAGGTGTACGGAGTGATGATCCCGTACTGGCGGCTCAGACGGATGACCTCATCGATCACCTCGTCGGACTCGCCGTACAACCGGATCTGATCGAGCAGCACCGCAATCATTCGTCCGGCCCACAACCGCGGGAGGAAGGACGCGTCGAGGGCCGTGGCGGAGAACCGCTGCGTCGAGGTGTAGGCGGTCGCTACGCCTTCGACGTCTCCGGAAATGCCGACGATCGCGGTGACGTCGTTCTCGGCTCTGTACCGGCCGAGAACGAGGAGCTGTGATCCGTGAAAGATGTCGGACAATTGGCGCGGGAAGACATCGAAGATTTCGACCCCGTCGATCTCGAGAACCGGGTTGGCCAGTGCGGGCGAAGCGATGGTCCGATAGAAGGACGACAGGCGAGCCTCCAGGTTCTCGCCCGGCAGTACATACGTGGTGTTCCCGCGATTCTCTAGCGCGAGTTTGTCGAGCAAGACGGTGTTGACGTCGTAGCCGACGCCGAAGGTGAACAGGCGGGCGGCGGTCGAATTGGCGGCAAAGGCATTCTCCGCAATCGCAAGCGGGTCTTGTTCCCCGACTGTGGGCTCGCCGTCGGTCAAGAAGATCAGGAATCTCGGCCGTTCGTTCGTTTCGAACAGCGCGAGCGCCACGGAGAGAGCCTGGTCGATGTTCGTCATCCCGCCAGCGCTGATGGCAGCGATCTGTCCTCTCGCAGCGGCAACGGCGTCTGCGGACACGGCAGTCAGCCCGTCTGTGAGCGTCCGGGCATCGTCGCTGAACGAGACAAGTGCGAACCGGTCGCTCGGGTTGAGGTTGTCGAGGATGAACAGCAGCGCTTCTTTGGCTTGCTCGATCTTGTCTCCGGACATGCTTCCCGACTGGTCGAGGACGAGGACGATGTCCTTCGGAAGGATCTCCGAGTCCGAGGGGAGCGCCGGAGGTGTCACGACAAGGAGGAAGTAGCCGTCGTCATCCGGGCCGTTGTAGGTGACGAGCGTCATCCCGAGTACGTCGTCGGACACGGCGTAGTAGAGCCAGAAGTCCTGTGACGGAAGGACGTCGCGCGCGTCGTACACACACGTCGCTGTCCGCTCGCTCGTTCGCTGGACGGTTACCGTGTGGGTCGGGCTGTACAGTGCAGAGAGAGGTCGCGTCGTCTCCACATCAATCCTGATCTGCACCCGTGCCAACGGGCGTGCTGAGAACCGTTCGGTGTCGAGCGGGTAACGGTATCGGTACACGCCGCTGTCCGCGACGATCATCTCCGAGTACTCAATCTGGATTCGCCGCTCTCGGCCGGCGGGGATTGGGTAGATCCGTGCCTCCAACGTGTCCCGGCCCACGTACTCCAGCAACGCGGGGTCAACGGCTCGTCGCACGTAGTCCTCGTAGATCGCTCGAGCCTCTTCGGCTTCGAAGACCTCCGCGGTGACGGGCTCGCCGTCTACCCACATCGTGAAGGCGGATACGACGGCGCCTTGGGGCAGCGGGAAGACGTACCGTCCCTCGACATCGACGCCGGTGTCGTTTCGGAACACCTGGTCTACATGGGTGGTCACGACGCCGTCACGGATGGTGACGGTCACATCGTGGTAGACGATCGTGAGCCATCCGGCGCTCGGGTCGTCGGGAAGGATCATGCCGTCCGCCAACGTCGCGAACGAGAGGATCAGAAGGAGAGCTACGATACAGAACGCTCCAAACGGCAATCGCGGGCGGATCATGGACATCGCCTCCGTGTTCTGTTGGTCTTCTGTCATACACTCGCCGGCTGTGGCTGTTTCGCGTGCGATGAGCACGAGGTCGCCGTTGACAATCGATCGGACAGCGTTACAATGGCCGCGTGAACTACGAAACGAAGTACAACACAAGTGATTACGTTTGGCGCTGCACGGCAGCGCTTTCGTAGTCGTTCTTCCTTGAGGCGGCCTACAGCCCGTGGACCGATCCTCGCATCACACACGCCCCAAGCATTTCGCCGAAGCGGTACGCGTTCCGTGCGGTGTTTGCGGCACACAAGGAGGCTTGACTGATGGCGACCAAACGGGTCTTCTCCGGGATCCAGCCGACCGGCTCGATCCATCTCGGCAACTACCTTGGGGCGATCAAGAACTGGGCCGCGATCCAAGGTCAGTACGACTGTATATACTGCGTTGTTGACTACCATGCGATCACCTCGCTGTACGATCCGAAGACCCTGCGCGCCAAGTCGCTCGACCTGGCCGCCGATCTGATCGCATGCGGGATCGATCCGGACCGGAGCATCCTCTTTGTCCAGTCTCATGTCCCCGAACACACCGAGCTGTGCTGGGTCTTCAACTCGGTGACCGCATACGGCGATCTGACACGGATGACGCAGTTCAAGGACAAGTCACAACGCGCCGCGGAGACCGGGGACGGATTCATCAACGCCGGGCTCTTCAACTACCCGATTCTGCAGGCGGCGGACATCGCGTTGTACGAGGCACACTACGTTCCGGTCGGCAAGGACCAGCAGCAGCATGTGGAGTTGTCTCGAGAGATCGTTCGGAAGTTCAACGCCTCATACGGTGACCTGCTGGTGGAGCCGGGAGCCCTATTGACCGAAGGGGCCGACATCCGCTCGCTTGCGGATCCTGAGTGCAAGATGAGCAAGAGCTACGGTGACAAGCATGTCGTTGGGCTCATGGAACCGGAAGCGGGGATCGAGAAGAAGTTCAAACGGGCGGTCACGGACACCGGGCTTGAGGAAGCATCCGCCGATATGAGTCCCGGTGTAGCGAATCTGTTCACGATCCTCCGCCTGACGCGGCCGGAGTCGGCGGATCGTCTTCTCGCTGCGTACCGGGACAAGTCACTGCTGTACAGTGAGCTCAAGGGTGAGGTGTTCGGGGCCGTGATGGATACGCTGGCGCCGATCCGTGCTCGGAAGGCGGAACTGGCCAACGATCCCGGGCAGCTGGCGGCAATCCTGGCAGAGGGAGCACGCAAGGCGCGTGCGATTGCCGAGCAGACGATGGACAAGGTGAGATCCCACGTCGGCGTGGGAAGAGCGTAGGAACGGTGCCTTGATCTGCTGTTATGGTTCAAGGACAATGCGATAGGAACTCAGACGGGCCCGTAGTTTAATGGCAGAGCACCGGTCTCCAAAACCGGCAGTAGGGGTTCGAATCCTCTCGGGCCCGCATGCGGATCGATGCGTGCGTATTGGAAACCACTTGGAGCACATCAGTGCTCAAGAAGCAGACAAACGGAGGACAACGCGCATGAATACTATGAAGCTTGTCGTTCTTGTTGCCATGGCTGTTGCAGCTGTGGTGGCATTCGTATGGCTCTCTGACTTCGATCGAAACGGGCAGAGCATCGATGATGGCGAGCAGGCGGCGGCGATTGAGCAGATCCCCGATACGGGGGAGACACAGAGCACAGAGGACCCTGTCTCTACGTCGGATGCCCAGCAAACCGACACCAGCACGTACTCGTCTACCGAGTATCCGGGATTGGAAGTTCCTCTCCTCGATGTCGGGATGACGATGCCGATGGTCCGTGCGCTGTGGGGCGAGCCAACCCGCACCGAGGAGTACGATGAGGAGCTGGCTGCTCAGATGGGATACAGCGCCGCGTGGTACTACCTGGATCCGATCCGCAGGGTGCAATTCGACGATGAGGACCTGGTCCTCGACTGGGCGACCGCCTACTAGGGGCGGCTTCTCGTCTTTCGCAACGCAAACGCTCTCCGGGTTGTCCCGACTTCCTAAGGGCGCGCGGCGGTGTTAGAGTCGCTGAGTCCGAAGGCCTACGCTGTCTTGCTCCAGATGTACAGACCGCGAAGGGTGAGAAACGGGGCATACTCGTCGATCTCTTCGAGGTGCTCGGCGAAGAGCCGTGCCTTGCCGCCGGTTGCGATGACGCGCAGGGTGTCGTCAATGCATGAACGGAACCGTCGGATCAGCCCGTCGACCAGGTCGAGGTAGCCGAGCACGATCCCGGCTTGCAGGTTCTCCACGGTTGTCTTGCCGACGACCGACGGCGGGACTTCGAGCGGGATGGAGTGAAGCTGAGCGGCCCGTTCCGTGAGCGCGTTAGCGGCCAGCTGCATCTCCGGGGCAATTGCCCCGCCGAGGAACGCGCCGGTCCCATCGACTAGATCGAAATTCACGGCGGTTCCGAAGTCGATAACGAGGCACGGTCCGCCGTGCATCGCGTGGGCCGCAATCGTGTTGGCCATCCGATCTGCGCCGACGGCGTGAGGTTCCATGACGTCGAGCCGAACGGAGCAGTTCGCGTGCGACAGGAAGCGTGGCTCGACTCCGATGGCCTTGGCCAGTCCGTCACGGAGCGTTCGTTTGAGGGACGGGACGACCGACGATATGACGACGCCCGACACGTCCCCCGCGCCCAACCCTGCTTCGTGGAGCAAACAGCCGACTTGGATGGCAAACTCGTCTCCGGTTCGATTGCGATCGGTCGACAGGCGCCAGTGCTCCGTAAGATCGTCGCCGTCGAATAGGCCGAGTACCGTCTGCGTGTTGCCGACGTCGCATGCGAGAATCATGGGTGAATCTCCTCTCCGGGTGGAAGGATGACGTTGTCGATCAGCCGGGTCGCGCCGACGTACGCCGCGAGCGACACAAGTGTAGGGCGCTCGACTGTCTGGACCTCATCGAGCGTGTCCAGATCGGCGACGCTGACGTATTGAGGGCGGGCGAGCACTTCACGATCCAGGACCTCCTGCATCGCGCCGCGGATGGCGTCAGCCGAACGCTCCCCCTCGTTGTATTGGGTCTCCGCCTGCAGCAGCGCGCGATACAGAACCGTCGCGGCGAGCCGTTCGTCGCCGCTCAGGTACGTGTTGCGGCTACTCATCGCCAGGCCGTCGGGTTCGCGGACGGTCGGGCAGACGACGAGTTCAATCCCGAGATTCAGATCGTGGATCAGTTGGCGAACGGTCAGCGCCTGTTGCGCGTCCTTCTGGCCGAAGAACGCAGCGTCCGGACGTACGATGTTGAACAGTTTCGCGACGACGGTCGCGACGCCTCGGAAGTGGGTCGGCCGCGAGGCCCCTTCCAGCCGTGTCGTGATTCCGACGACGTCGATCCACGTACCGTACCCCGGTGGATACATGTCATCTCGGCTCGGCGCGAACACGAGGTCGGTTCCCGCCGCCTTGAGCAGTCTCACGTCGTGCTGGAGGTCCTGTGGGTACGAGGAGAGATCCTCGGTGGGGGCGAACTGGGTTGGGTTGACGAAAATGGTGGCGACAACTGATGCACACTGACGTCGGGCCGCGCCGGCGAGCGATAGGTGGCCGGCGTGCAGATAGCCCATCGTCGGCACAAGTCCGATCGGTCCGTTGAGCCGGCTGCGCAGTGCACGGAATTCCTCAATCGATCGAGCGACGTTCATCGTAGATCCTGGAGCTGCTCACGGAGTGCGGCGAGCGCGTCCGGTTTCATCGCGACGCTGTGCTCCTCGTTCGGAAACACCCCGCTCGTAACCTCGGCGGCGTACTCCTCGATCGCTTGCTGGGCCGCCTCTGCGAGGGTCGCGTACCGCTTCGCGTGCCGCGGCACGAACGTGGTGAACAGACCCAGGATGTCGTGAATGACTTGAATCTGTCCGTCACAGTCCGGCCCGGCGCCGATTCCGATTGTCGGGATGGCAAGGGTGCGTGTCATCTCTGCGGCGAGTTCGCAGGGGACGCACTCGAGCACCACGGCAAAGGCGCCGGCGGCTTCCAACGCCTGCGCGTCCTCGAGGATCATCTTCGCTTGCGACACGGTCTTTCCCTGTGTTCCGTACCCGCCGAGTTGGTGGATGGACTGTGGCGTAAGGCCGAGGTGGCCGAGGACGGGGATGCCGACCTCGGTGAGTCTCTTGACGGTTGACGCGATCGAACGACCGCCTTCGAGCTTCACCGCCTGAGCCCCTCCGATCTGAATACAGCGGCCAGCGCTGTCCAACGCTTGTTCCGGTGATTTGTGGTACGTCAGGAAGGGCAGGTCGCTCACGACGAGCGCGTTTTTCGTGCCGCGGACGACGGCTTGCGTGTGATAGACGATGTCCTCGAGCGTGACCGGGATCGTTGACTCGTGCCCCTGCACGACCATTCCAAGCGAATCGCCGACGAGGACCAGCCGGACGCCGGCTGCCTCGACGATCGCGGCCATCGATGCATCGTACGCGGTGAGGGCGGCGAACCGCGTGCCGTCCTTCTTCCATCGTTTCACGTCCGATATCGTCGTGCGCATGGTCACTCCTTGTCCGTTCGTAGTACGCGGCGGATTCGTGCTGCGGCGTCCGGAGACAGCGTTCCCTTGGCCGTTGCAGTCCGAATTGCCGCGCGCGCCATCTCCTTGTACATCCTCGCCACCTCCGGCGCGGCGGCAGCGAGCGCGTCCACGTGACGCTTCACGGTTCCCACGTCGCCGCGGGCGATGGGCCCGGTCAGTGCGCCCGGGACGCCGACTCGATCGAGGTTGTCGACCGTTCCACGGATGAGGGGGAGAAGGGTGCGAAGCCCTTCGCTCTTCGTCATCCCCAAGGCCTCCCACAGCCCGGCGGCCGCATCGAGCAGAGCAACAAGGTAGTTCGATGCAATCACGGCCGATGCGTGATACAGGACCCTGTCGCCGTGGATGACGAACGGAACGCCGCCGATCCGTCGAGCGAGCGCATCCAACGTGGAGCGGAAGGACTCGGAGGACGCTTCGAGACCGATCGGAGTGCCAACGAAGTCCTCGGGCGAGACGTCAGCCGTGGGGATGGAGCGCAAGGGATGGAACACGCCGACGTCTGCACCAGCCTGCTGCGCAGGCGACAGCGGGTCGATGGACGACGCGCCGTTGCAGTGAACGACGGCATGGCCTTCGCGCCAGTCGATGGACGCAGCAACCTCGGCAATGGCGTCATCGGACACGGTGAGGAACACGAGATCGGCCCGAGCGGCCACGTCCTGGGGTTCACAGACTGCGGGTGGTGCAGTGAGCCGAGCGGCGAGTCCAGCGGCGTGCTCCACCGTGCGGCTGGCGACGGCGGCAATCCGGCATCCAGCGTGATCGAACGCTGTCGCGAGCACGTTGCCGACGGGTCCTGCGCCGATGAATCCGAGGGTCAGAGGGGATTCGCTGCTCATTGCACGTCCCTAGTTCGAGGCGAGGCGTGAGACGACCCAATCCAGGAGGCGGTCTGCGACCTGCCGCTTGGTGAGGTTCGGGAGCTCGTCAACCGTACCGGTGGAGGTGATGAACGTGCAGCGGTTCCGTTCCGACCCGAACGCGTCATCCTGTCCGCCGACGGGGTTTGCCACAATCAGGTCGAGAGCCTTGCGCTCGAGCTTGCGCTGTGCATTCTCGATCAGGTTCTCCGTCTCGGCTGCGAAGCCGACGCGAAGCGGAACATCGCGCACCGAATCGAGTACGTCGTCCGTCCGCTGTAGCGTCAAGGTCAGAGCCTCTTCCTGTTTCTTGAGCTTCTGGTTGGCTGCGGCGCCGGCAGGGCGGTAGTCCGCGACGGCGGCGGCCATCACCAGGGCGTCGGCTCCTTCACTGGCAGCCTTCACCGCATCGAGCATCTGGGCGGCGGTCGTGACGTCGACGACGGTCATTCCCGACGGACGCTGAAGCGCGGTCGGCCCACAAACCAGCGTCACGTTTCCCCCACGATCTCGAGCGGCTTCGGCCACGGCGATTCCCATTCGTCCGGTCGAGCGGTTGCTGAGGAAGCGAATCGGATCGATCGGTTCGCGCGTTCCGCCCGCGCTGACGACGACCTTCCGGCCGGCCAAGTCGCCAGTTGCCCCCAGAACGCGGAGGATCTCGCCGAGGATCTCAGGTCCCGGTGCGAACCGTCCCGCGCCGTATCCGCCGGACGCCAGTCGGCCCACTGCCGGTCCGACGAAGGAACCCCCGCGCTCACGCAGCTGTTTGACGTTGTCCTGGGTAGCCGGATTCTCCCACATCGCGGTGTGCATCGCCGGTGCAATCAGCATCGGGGCGCGGGTGGCCAGCGCCGTACACGTCAGCAGGTCATCGGCGATCCCGCAGGCCACCTTGGCGATCACGTTTGCGGTTGCCGGGGCGATTACGAAGGCATCGGCTACGTCGGCGAGCGATATGTGCTCGATAGCGAACGGGTTGCTAAGCTCGAACAGGTTGGTCGACACCGGCAGTCCGGTGATCGCGCGAAACGATGCCGGCCCCACAAGCTGTGTCGCCGACTCCGTCAGTACGACGTGAACGGCGACGCCCGCCTGGGTCAACTGGCTGGCGAGATCCACGGCCTTGTACGCCGCGATCGAGCCGGTAACGCCGAGAACCACGTGCCGCTCCTTCATGAACAGCAGTATGAATCCTCCGTGACCGCGGATCAACCACGCCGGATCGGGGGCGTGGGACACCGATGCGAAGTAGGGAAACGCCCCGCACCGGGTATAACTTGTCCGAGGAGAGCGTATGACCGAATCGATTGTGAGGCGGATGATTGATTTTCTGGAGCCGGTAGCGCGGCAGCGGAACGTGGCCGAGGTTCGGATTGGCCTTCGGTACACGAGTGTGCGCCTCGACGACGGAAACGCCGGGATTGCGTGGACCGCGCGGACGGGCGCGGAGTGCTGTGCCGACGCGCCGGAGGCCGGGACGCTCGCCGGGCGGCCGGCGAGCGGCACGCTCACTCTGCTGGCGAGTGATGGGCCGCTGTACCGGACGATCGGTCTGGCCACGGCGAATGCCCTTGCGGCGTCGCTGCCACGCCCACCGACCACGTCGACCGGCGTTCTCACTCTGATCGATATCCAGCCGTCGGATCGCGTGGTCATGGTGGGGTTCTTCGACCCGATGATCCCGCGCATACGAGAAACCGGTTGCCGACTGGACATCGTTGAATTGCGAACGGATCGGCCGGAAACCGTGTCTCCCGATGAAGGCCGATCTTCGCTGGCGGCGTGCAGCGTCGCACTCATCACGGCGACGTCGCTTGTAACCGGTACGATGGATGAGCTCCTTGCCGGGCTCGGCAGTCCGCGGGTGGCCGTCATCCTCGGGCCGTCATCGTTCATGCGTCCGGAGGTCTTCTCCGGCACGCCCGTGACGCACATCGCCGGGTTGTGGGTCGATGACGTTGCGGCCCTCGAGCAGATTGTCTCCGAAGCCGGAGGCACCAAGCATATCAAGCCGTATACGCGTTTCGAGACCATCTGCCTCGGCTGACGTCCGGTTCGAATCCCCCTGTTATCGACGATATCCCGCCGAGGGGTTCCCGATGCATTTGCCCTCGCATGCGGAGCGCTGCTACGCTCACGAGTCGAACATCGATCGCGAAATCCATCGAAAGAAGGCGTTGCGCTTCGGCGGACACACGAGCTCCGCGGAGAGCCGGACGGCAGTGAGGCGATGAGCAGGAAGAGGAGGTGCCGGCATGAACGAAGAGAAACACACACCGACGACGAATGATGCAGGGATGCCCGTATCGAGCGATGAGTTCTCGCTCACGGTGGGTCCGGACGGCCCAATCCTGTTGCAGGACTCGTATCTGATCGAGCAGATGGCGAACTTCAATCGGGAGCGGATTGCTGAGAGACAGCCGCACGCGAAGGGTGCAGGGGCATTCGGCTCTTTCGAAGTGACGAAGGACGTGAGCGCGTACACCAAAGCGGCGGTGTTTCAGCCGAACACTCGGACGGATACGCTGGTTCGATTCTCCACGGTGGCCGGCGAGCGCGGCAGTGCCGATACGTGGCGGGATGTGCGCGGCTTCGCGCTGCGCTTCTACACCACCGAGGGGAACTATGACATGGTGGGCAACAACACGCCGGTGTTCTTCCTCCGTGACCCGATGAAGTTTCAGCACTTCATTCGCTCGCAGAAACGCCGTGCGGACAGCGGGCTACGAGACAACGATATGCAGTGGGACTTCTGGACTCTGTCGCCCGAGTCGGCACACCAGGTTGCGGTCCTATTCGGCGATCGCGGCATCCCCAAGACCTGGCGACACATGAACGGCTACTCGAGTCACACATACCTGTGGGTCAACGCGAAGGGCGAGCGCTTCTGGGTCAAGTATCACTTCAAGACGGAGCAGGGCATCGAGTTCCTAACACAGGAAGAGGCCGATCGGATTGCGGGGAAGGATGGAGACTTCCATCGGCGCGACCTGTTTGAGGCGATCAAGCGAGGCGAGTCCCCCCGTTGGACGATGAAGGTCCAGATCATGCCGTTTGCCGAGGCCGAGACGTATCGGTTCAATCCGTTCGATCTGACGAAGGTGTGGCCGCATGCGGACTACCCGCTACACGAGGTGGGGCGGTTGACGCTGAACCGCAATCCAACCGATTTTCACACCGAGATCGAGCAGGCCGCGTTTGAGCCGAGCAACCTGGTCCCCGGAATCGGACCGAGTCCAGATAAGATGTTGCTAGCGCGGCTCTTCTCCTACGCGGATGCGCATCGCGCCCGCCTCGGCGTCAACTACAAGCAGATCCCGGTCAATCGGCCGAAGTGCCCCGTACACAGCTACAGCAAGGACGGTGCCATGCGGATTGACAATGTGTCCGACCCGGTGTACGCGCCGAACTCAAAGGGCGGACCGAAAGCCGACTCCGAACGCTATCCGCAGGTGGAGGTCTGGAAGGCAAGCGGCGCGTTCGTCCGGGCTGCGTACACCCTGCGCAAGGAGGATGACGATTGGGGGCAGGCGCACACGCTGGTGCGTACGGTGATGGACGACGCACAACGAGATCGTCTGGTGTCGAACGTCGTCGGACACCTCAAGAACGGCGTGTCCGAGCCGGTTCTGCAGAGGGCGTTCGAATACTGGCGTGCCATCGACAAGGAGGTTGGTGATCGGATCGCCCGAGGCGTGAGCGGCGGCTGACGTAGCGTGCGAGGACTACGCCCAGAAGAATCGCGGGGTCAGGTCTTTATTTTTGAATCCGCGACTGTTTGCGCTGTCTGAGAACTGCTCTAGGAGAGCAGCGGCTACGTATCGCAAGCGCTTGCTGCAACCTCGCTGTGTGCAGGATTCAAAAATAAAGACCTGACCCCCTGTTGCGCTCGGGTATCCGTTGCCGGCAGGTCTGGAGAATCAAGGCCTGTCCCCACCAGTTTGTGATTCGTAGCTTGTTGTACAATCAAGGCAAGATGCGCGTGAATCGCTTGAATGTCCGCTGGAAGATCGCGGTCGGCGTGTTCGTCGCGGTCGTCTGTGCGCTGGTGATTGCTGTCTTCGGTTTTGGGTGGCTTCGCCACGGGCCGGAAGTGGTTCTCTACAATCGCAGCCTTCGTGATGCCGTGTATGCGACGCTCGATCGATCGCACGGACCGGTATACGAGCGCGAGCTGCTCCGCATCAAGGAGCTTCGTAACGGCACGGAGTTCATCGACTCCTTGGTCGAGATCGATCGCATGCCAAACCTGGAGTGCCTCTATCTGAGCGCGAACCGGATCAGCGATCTCTCTCCGCTCTCGTGCCTATCCGAACTCCGCACGGTCGGTCTGGGCTGGAATCTCATCGCCGACCTTGAGCCACTCTGCGAACTGGTCCGGTTGGAGTCCCTCGATCTCTCGTTCAATCAGATTTCGGACGTCTCCCCACTGGGTGGACTTGCTGCACTTAAGGAGCTGGATGTGACGGGCAACCAAATCACGAGCATCGAAGCCCTCGCGAGCCTGGGAGCCCTTCAAGTGCTGGAGTGTGGCCAGAATCAGATTGCGTCAATCGATCCGTTGAGCAGTCTTTCCACGCTCACGACGCTCGAGCTGTGGGACAACCGGATTGAGGATGTTCGTCCGTTGGCCGGGTTGTCGCAGCTTGAGGATCTGAGTCTGAGCGGTAATCAGATCCGCGATGTGACCGCCTTGGCTGTACTCGGGAGCCTCCGTGATCTCGATCTGGGTACGAATGAGCTAACCGATGTGCAATCCCTTGCCGGGTTGGTCGATCTTGAGTTCCTCGACGTGAGCTGGAACCGGATCGAGGACCTCCAGTCCCTCCAATCGCTTGACGGCATTGTGTGGTTGTCGGTGTCTGGGAACCCGTTGCGCGACACGGGTCAGCTTTCCCAGTTCCGTTCCGTTCGTACGTTGTTTGCCGCCGACTGCGGCGTGCGCGATTTGGGCTTCCTCGAGGCGCTTCCGGATCTTGTCTACCTGGACCTGTCGAACAACGAGATCGAAGATCTGACCCCGCTTGTCGATCATGCGTGGCCGGAGCAGATCGACACGTGGGCCGGTCAGTATCCCCGAGTCAACGTGGCAGGAAACCCGCTCGATCGAACGGAGGGCTCGGACGATCTGCGCAACATCCGCGAATTGGAATCCCGAGGGGTGCTTGTGACGTATTGACGCTAACGGGGTCAGGTCTTTATTGTTGAATCCGCTGGACGCATTGCCGCTGGAGGAATCGGTATAGACAGATGGGGTGCATAGGAACGCAGCTATGGGAGAGAGTGAATCGATTCGTCGGATTCAAAAACAAAGACCTGACCCCGTAGATGTGACTCGAGGAGGATTGTCACGGCGATGTACCGGATTCGACCGATGGATGAAAAGGCGGCGCGAGCGATCGCCGCGTGGCATTACGACGGCGTGTACTCCTTCTACGACATGGAGCAGGATCCCGATGACCTGGAGGAGCTTCTCGATCCTCGCAGCTGGGAGGACAGCTACTTCGCCGTCACCGACGAAGCGGGCGATCTGGTCGGGTTCTTCTGGTTCGAGCAAGAGAACGACACCGTGTCGGTCGGCCTCGGACTACGACCCGACCTGACGGGCCGGGGACTCGGCAGACGGTTTCTCGACGCCGGCCTTTCGTTTGCCCGAGAACGCTATCGCCTTGCGGAACTCACGTTGAGTGTTGCAACGTTCAACGAACGGGCAATCAGGCTGTACCGGAAGGCAGGATTCGAAGACGCGGGAACCTTCATGCAGGAGACCAACGGCGGGACGCACGAGTTCCTGCACATGGTTCGACACGAGTGATCGCCAGCCGTCAGGCGGGGCCTCGCTGCATCAAGGGGGTCAGGACCGTGTTCCTGCATCTGCGGTTCACGTCGTCGGCGATCGCGCCGTTTCGGATTGTGAGTTTCTCTCCTCCGTGCCAGCTCTTCGAGTGTCGTGTCGCGTGCCAGACGCTTGAGGAGACATCCTCCCCCATGGTTCGCGGAGCCGTCGGAGAACGTTCGAGCGGACGAGCTGCTTCGGTCATGCCGCGTTGCTGCGGACCGTTTCCCACGCTACGATTCTCCCGGAGGAAGGAGCCGAGTGGAGAAGAACACGAGCAGCATCCTGCTGATCGACGACCAGACGCTCGCGGGATGGCAGACCATCGTTGACTTGATGGCCGAGATGTGTGGTGTGCCAGCCGGTCTGATCATGCGGATCACCGGCGAGGACATCGAGGTATTCGTCCGCAGTGAAACGGAAGGGAATCCGTATCACGTGGGTGATCACGAGCATCTGGTGGGATCGGGCCTGTACTGCGAGCACGTCATCAAGACCCGGGAGCCTCTTCACGTCCCGGATGCGCTGTCCGATCCGGAGTGGGACAGCAATCCCGACATCAAGCTCGACATGATCGCGTATCACGGGCATCCGATCCTCACGCCGGACGGCGGAGTCTTCGGAACGATTTGCGTCCTTGACAATCGCCCGTACGAGATCCACTCCCGGTATGACCAACTGCTGGGGAGCTTCAAGCGACAGATCGAGAACGACCTCGCGCTCGTCTGGCGAGCGCAGGAACTGGATCAGCGAAACCGCGAGCTTGCCGAAGCGCTGGACCGCGTACGCGTGCTGGAAGGCGTGCTGCCGACGTGTCAGTACTGCAAGAAGATCCGCCTGCAGGACGCGAACGAGGACGACCCGAAGTCATGGGTGCCGATGGAAACGTACATCCGTGAACGGAGCAACGCGCGCTTCTCTCACGGAATCTGCCCTGATTGTCTACGCAAGATGCACGAGAAGAAGTGACTGTCGGTCCAAGGAAGGATCCTCCCGATGATCGATGTGTTCGAAGTCGCTGAGCTGCTTGTGTCCTACGCGGTTGCGAACTGCGGCGACGACGTAGATCTGATCGCCTACTACGGGTCACAGGCGCGCGGCGATGCCGGACCCGGCTCCGATCTGGATCTGTTCTATACGCCGGCTGATGGGAAGAACCCGCCGATCGGCCGGACGTTCCTTCTTGACGGGCTTCTGTTCGACTTCTGGGGCTTGCGCTGGGAGACACTGGAGGGATTCGCTACCGGAGCGATTCGCGGGTGGGCGTTTGCACCGGCGCTGGTGCGACAAGCGACGCCGCTGTACGTCCGCTCCTCCGAGCAGGCGGAGCGGCTGGCAACGTTGCAGCAACGCAGCCGTGAGCTGGAATCGCAGGGAAGTCAGCCGGCGATGCAGGAACGGGCGCAAGAGGCGTTCGTCCGCGTCGTCGAGCGACTTGGCACGTTGCACCTCGCAGCGGTGGACGGTCGGCCGACCGACGTGCGGTACGCGGGGTGGCAGCTGATCGGCTCCGTCTGGGAGTGTCTGACGCTATCGAACCAGATCACGTTTGCCCGCGGCTTCCACCGCGCGCTGTCGCAGGCGGAGAAGCTGTCATATCGGCCGGACAACCTCACCGAACTCGTCGAGACGATCACTGCATCGCTGGAGACGGGTGAAGTTCTCCGAGCCGCAGACGAACTGGCTGCCGCGACGCGAAGCGTGCTTGACGGCCGCGAGCGAACACAGCCGGCACGGCCGATCGTTGAGCAGTTCGACCAGGTATACCCCGAGATGAAAGACATCGTGCGGAAGCTGCTGTCGGCGTGTGAGGAAGGCGATCGTGTCGCGGCGAGCCTGGAAGCGTACAGCCTGCAGAACGACGTAGCGTCGATCCTCGCTTCGACGCAGGAAGGGCCGGCACGGCGAAGCTTCACTCCATACTCGTGTTTCGCCGCGCCCTACCGCGAAGCCGGACTGCCTGACTTGACGGCACTGTCGTCCGGTCCACTGGATGAACTTGCCGCCGCCGCTCGCCGGTTCGACGGGCAACTGAGACGCTGGCTTACAGAACACGGTGTTGGGCTGTGCGAGTACGCCACGCTCGACGAGCTGCGCGAGGCGTTGAGCGATCGGCATGACTAGCGCCGTACGACCGCTACTCGGATATCATTTGGCCGCCTAGCGGCACCGTCCGTACGTGGGGGGATTCTATGCCGATTCCGCTTACGGTACAGAGTAGTACGTTGCAGCCAGAGGCTGTCACTGATCTCGTGAAGCGGAAGTACGGTGTTGGTTCAGACATTCAGTGCGTGTTCTGGCGAAAGGGGATGTCGGACAGCTATCGTATCACGGCCAGCGATCGGCGGTACTTCCTGAAGGTCTCCATTGCCGGTCGTCGCACGCGGCACGACGTTGAGGAAGAGGTTCGGCTTCTTCGTCACCTCACAGACGGCGGCCTGCGGGTGTCCGAACTGGTGGCCCTACGCGACGGATCCTTCGTTCTGTCGATTGCGGCACCGGGAGGCGAACGGCATACGGCCCTGTATCATGAATTGGACGGTCGTCCGGAAATCTGCGGCGGCACATCGAATGGCACTCGGACGGGCGGTTGCGCGCATACACGAGCGCGCCGATACGCTTGATCCGCCGTACGCACGCGACGACTGGAACTGGAGCGATTGCTGGACGACAACTTGGCGGCGATCCGTCCAGGGGCGGCCCATCGGCCAGACGACCTTGCGATCATCGAGCGGATTGCCGCCTACACGAAGGCATTCGTGCACGATAACCTCCCACGGTGCGCCCCCGAGCATGGGCCGTGTCACGGCGACCTGCACGGGGCCGACGTGCTGTACACGGACGCCGGGGATCCGGGCATCTTCGACTTCGAGAGTTCCGGTGCCGGCTTCCGGGCCCTCGACCTTGCGGTATACGGTGGATCGCCAGACTGGATGGACACCGGTCGCGAGGCGACAGCTCGGCGCGAGCGGGGGATCTCGGAGTTCCTGGATGGCTACGAGTCCGTGCGCGAGCTGAGCGACGGCGAGCGTGCGGTCCTCGGCCTGGACAACGCTGTGCACCACAACCTTTCTGATGGGACTTGCCTTGCGGTACTGGACGGCGCGTGACGGCTGGTACTGGGCAAACGACGGGTTTCTCGATTGGCACATGGTGTGGTTCCGGCAGTGGGCCGAGCATCACGGGCTCTAGCTTGTCCCTAGCTGTGAGTTGAAAAGAGGAGCCCCGGTCTCCCGGGGCCCTCCATCTTCGTCTATCCGCTGAGTCTATCCTCTTATCGCGGCCTGAGCGGCTGCCAGGCGTGCGATCGGCACACGGTATGGGCTGCAGCTGACGTAGTTGAGTCCGACCTGATGGCAGAACGCCACCGAGGACGGCTCGCCGCCGTGCTCGCCGCAGATTCCGAGCTTGATGTCGGGCCGCGTCTTGCGTCCGAGTTCGCACGCCATCGCGACCAGCTTCCCCACGCCCGCTTGGTCGAGCACCTGGAACGGATCCTTCTCGTAGATACCCATGTCGACGTAGTCCTTGAGGAACTTGCCGGCATCGTCACGAGAGAAGCCGCACCCCATCTGGGTGAGATCGTTGGTGCCGAAGCTGAAGAACTCCGCTTCGGTGGCGATCTCGTCGGCGGTCACCGCGGCACGCGGAACCTCGATCATCGTGCCGACCATGTACGGGATGTCCGACTTGGTCAGGCCGTTGGCGGCCAGGACTTCGTCGGCGACCTTGACGGCGAGTGCGCGCTGGAGCGCGAGCTCCTTCACATTCCCGACGAGCGGGATCATGATTTCGGGATGGACCTTGATGCCGCCTTTGTGCACGTTGCACGCGGCTTCCATGATCGCCCGTACCTGCATCTCGCTGATCTCCGGATAGATGATGCCGAGGCGGCAGCCACGGTGCCCGAGCATCGGGTTGAATTCATGAAGCGCCTCGACCTTGGCCTTGATTACGTCGACGGCGACGCCCATCACGTCAGCAACTTCCTGCTGTCCTTCGGTGTCGTGCGGCAGGAACTCGTGCAGCGGTGGGTCGAGTAGCCGGATCGTTGCCGGACGCCCTTCCAGGGCCTTGAAGATGCCTTCGAAGTCACCGCGCTGCATCGGCAGCAGCTTGGCCAGCGCTTCGCGGCGTCCGGCCTCGTCGTCGGCGAGAATCATCTCGCGAACGGCGATGATGCGATCGCCCTCGAAGAACATGTGCTCCGTCCGTGTGAGGCCGATCCCTTCGGCGCCGAACTTGACGGCGACTTGCGTGTCGTGCGGCGTGTCGGCGTTGGTGCGGACGCCCAGACGACGGACGTCATCGGCCCACTCGAGCAACGTGCCGAAGTTGCCGGAGAGTTCCGGTTCGACTGTGGCAACCTCGTCCCTGTAGACAGCACCGGTCGATCCGTTGAGACTGATCGACTCGCCCGTCTGAATCGTCTGTCCGCCGATGGTGAACTGCCCCCTGGCGTAGTCAATCGAAAGGTCGCCGGCGCCGGCGACGCAGCACTTCCCCATGCCGCGCGCCACGACGGCCGCGTGGGATGTCATGCCGCCGCGCGCCGTGAGGATCCCCTGAGCGGCGACCATGCCGCCGATGTCCTCGGGGCTGGTCTCGATGCGGACGAGGATGACTCTCTTGCCTGCTTCGGCCGCTTGCTCCGCCGCCTCGGCACTGAAGACGACCGCGCCGGATGCGGCTCCCGGGCTTGCCGGGAGACCCTTGGTGAGGAGCGTTGCTTGCGCCTCGGCCTTCGGGTCGAACATCGGGTGCAGCAGCTGGTCGATCTGCTCCGGTGCCACACGCAGCAGCGCCTCGTTTCGATCGATCATCCCCTCGTTTACCATCTCGACGGCGGTTCGGACTGCGGCGGCGGCCGTTCGCTTGCCGGTCCTCGTCTGCAACATGTACAGCGTGCCGTCCTCGATGGTGAACTCGATGTCCTGCATGTCGTGATAGTGGGATTCGAGCTTGGCGCGGATGCCGATTAGCTCTTGGTATACGCCCGGCATCTCGTCTTTGAGCGTCGAGATCGGCTGGGGGGTCCGGATGCCGGCGACGACGTCCTCACCTTGGGCGTTCATCAGGTACTCGCCGTAGAAGGCGTTCTCGCCGGTTGCGGGATCGCGCGTAAACGCCACGCCGGTGCCACAGCCGTCCCCCATGTTGCCGAATACCATCGTCTGGACATTGACTGCGGTCCCGAGCAGCCCCTTGATATCGTTGATTTGACGGTACTTGATGGCACGCGGGTTGTTCCACGAGCGGAACACGGCTTCGATCGCGCCCCACAGCTGTTCCATCGGGTCCTGCGGGAACGGGCGACCGGCCCTCGCCTCGATCGCCTTCTTGTACCGGGCGATCAGTTCCTTCAGGTCGCCCGCGGACAACTCGGTGTCGAGCTTCACGCCTTTCTCGTTCTTGATGGCGTCGAGGATTTCCTCAAACGGATCGTGATCGGTCTCGGTCTCGGGCTTGAGATCCATCACGACGTCGCCGTACATCTGCAGCAATCGCCGGTACGAATCGTAGGCGAACCGTTCGTTCCCCGACTTGGCGGCGAGCCCTTCGACGCTGACATCGTTCAATCCGAGGTTGAGAATCGTGTCCATCATCCCCGGCATCGACACGGCGGCGCCGGATCGGACGGAGACGAGCAGGGGATTGCTCTCATCCCCGAACGTCTTGCCGGTCGCGGCTTCGAGCTTCTTCAGGTTATCAGCGACTTCGTCGCGCAGTCCATCGGGGTACGCTCCATCGTGATCCTGGTAGTAGCGACAAACCTCCGTAGTGATCGTGAATCCGGGTGGGACAGGAATCGCGAGATCCGACATCTCCGCCAGGTTCGCGCCCTTGCCTCCCAACAACTCCTTCATGCCTGCGTTGCCGTCCGTCTGATCCTTACTGAAGAAGTAGACGTTCTTTCCTGCCATGGTACCTCCGCGTTGGTTTCTAGTTCTGTGCAAACAGCGCATCGACGAACTCGTCCGCCGAGAACGCGTGCAGGTCGTCTGCAGTCTCCCCGACGCCGACGTACAGGATCGGCAGTTCGAGCGATTCGCAGATCGCGAAGATGCCGCCTCCTTTGGCCGAGCTGTCGAGCTTGGTCAACACGAGACCTGTGAGGTCGATCGCGGCGTGAAACCGTTCCGCCTGCAACAGGCCATTCTGTCCGGTCGTCGCATCGAGCACAAGGAGGCGTTCGTCGGACCCTCGTCCGAGCTTCTTCACGACCGTGCGTTCGATTTTCTTGAGCTCTTCCATCAGGTTGTGTTTCGTCTGGAGCCGTCCGGCGGTGTCAATGAACAGCACACCACCTGTCTTGCGTACATGTTCGACAGCATCGAATACGACGGCTGACGGGTCGCTACCCGCTGCGTGTCTGATCAGGTCGGCACGAACACGCTCCGCCCATACGCCTAACTGCTCGACGGCGGCGGCACGGAACGTGTCAGCCGCTGCGAACGTGATCGGCAGGTTCGGTTGCTCGTTACGGAGATGGGATGCCATCTTGGCGATGGTCGTCGTTTTTCCGGCGCCGTTGACGCCCGCGATGAACAGCACGGTCGGTTCCTGACCACGGATTCGGAGCGCTCGCTCGCTTCCGATGAGGCGCTCGCGCATGAGCGCCTGGAGAACGTCTTCTGGATTCTCGTTGCTGCCTCGAAGACGGATGCGCAGATCCTCGACGATTCCGAGGGCTGTGCGCGTGCCAACGTCGGCTGTGATCAAGACCTCTTCGAGTTCTTCGAGTTGGTCCGGCCCGAGGGCACGACCGCGTAGGACCTGGGTCACCGAGTCGGTGAACTGGGTGCGCGTTTTCGCAAGCCCTTGCTTCAAGCGATCGAACCAGGCCACTACATTGCCTCCGGCGCATCCATCCCGAGAAGGGTCAGCGATTGGCGAAGAACCACGGCGATTCCGCGCAAGAGTGCAAGTCGAGCGGTGGTCAACGGTCGATCGTCTGACAGGACACGGTGCTTGTCGTAGTACGCGTGCAGCGCTCGCGACAGCTGGAGCGCGTTCTCTGCCACAAGGTGTGGCGCGAAGGAGAGGGCGGCGTTCTCGATGATCTCCGGGAATCGGTCGACGGCTTTGATCAAGTCGAACTCCTCCGACTCCATCAGCGACGACAGGTCCAGGCGATTCGCAGCTTTGGGGAGATCCTCCTCGTCTGCCTTGGCGAAGATGCTGGCGATCCGCGTGTGTGCGTACTGAATGTACGTTGCGGGGTTGTCAATCGACTCGGAGCGCGCCAGGTCCAGATCGAAGTCGAGGTGAGCCTCCGGCTTCCGCGAAATCATGAAGTAGCGGACGATGTCCTTGCCGAGTTCTTCGAGTAGATCGTGAAGCGTGACGAAACGGCCCGCTCGGGTCGACATTTTCAGCGTCTCTCCGCCCTCCTTGAGGCTGACAAACTGGTGCACCGCGTACGCGAGCCACGCGTCCGGAAACCCGAGGAGCCTCATCGCTGCCTTCATGCACGACTGCTCGGTGTGGTGATCGGCCCCTTGAACGTTCAGTACACGGTCGAGTCCGCGCCGCTTCTTGTCGATGTGGTAGGCGATGTCGACGAGAAGGTACGTCGGCCGGCCGTCGGAGCGAACGAGTACGGAGTCTTTGTCGCCGCCGTGGACCTCGGCCCGCAGCCACAGGGCGCCGTCCTCTTCGTACACGCCGTCAGCCGCTCGGAGTGCGGCGAGCGCGGCGTCGACGTCTCCCCGCGCATGCAGGGTTGCCTCGCTGAACCATGTGTCAAACGACACGCCAAGGGCCGCGAGGTCTGCCTTGATCGATCGTGTCATCCGATCGACGGCCACCGTACGAAGCGCATCTCTGGTGTCGCGATCGAAGACAGGATAGCGATCGCCGATCTCCTGTCGAAGGGCGATGCCGACATCCTTCAGGTACTCACCCTGGTACCCGTCCTCGGGGATCTCGCGGTTCTCGCCGAATGTCTCTCGATACCGGACCCACAGCGATTCGGCGAGGAGATCGACCTGTCGACCTTCGTCATTGAAGTAGTACTCCCGGCTGACATCGTATCCAATCATTGCGTATAGGGAGGCCAGGACGTCTCCCAGGACCGCTTGCCGGCCATGCCCCACGGTCAGAGGGCCGGTCGGATTCGAACTGACGAACTCGACTTGAATCCGCCGGCTGGCTCCGTACGACGACCGTCCGAAGGCCTCGGGCTCTGCAAGCACGTGGCGCAGAGCATTGTGCAAGAGGGCTGGAGACAGGAACACGTTGATGAATCCCGGACCGGCTACCTCGACGCGCTCGATACCGTGCTGACTGGCACAATCGGACAGCGAATCGGCGAGCGCCTGCGCAAGCGGGCGGGGTTGCTCTGCGGATGCTGCAGCCGCGAGGAGGGCAATGTTCGACGAGTAGTCGCCGAACTGTGGGCGGTCCGATGCGCGGATTTCAAGGGGTTCGGGCAACGGGCCAGCGCCTCGGACGTTGACGTATGCCTCCGCCAAAGCCGCAGCGATCCGCGCCTTCAGGAAGCTGGACATGGCGTGAGCGTACTCAATCCCGAGCTACTTTTCGACGATGAAACGGATGCCGGTCTTCGTCTTGCCGTGGATGTCAACCTCCATGAATCCGGGAATCACGCGAAGGGGAGGACCGCCGTCCGTCTCAATCAGGCGCCGGGCGATCGCAACGGCCTTAACGGCCTGGTTCACGGCCCCAGCACCGATGGCGCGGAGTTCGACAACGCCTTCCGCCTCCAGTGCGCCGGCAATCGCACCGGACACGGAGTTGGGATTCGAACGACTGGCGACCTTCAGGATCTCCATCGTATCTCTGGTCTCCTGTAATGCCGAACCAAAGCCTGATTCAGTCGAGTATAGGAATCCGGATCGAGTGCGTCAAACGCCGAGGTTCGCGGCCGCGGGCTGACCGACGCCCCGCTCAGCGAACTCGGGTTCAGCATCCGTGGACACCGTGCATTGAGAGAGTGTCGAATCCACCGATAACTTGCAAGAGGTCTGGAATTTGGCTACTCTTATCCGTTCGATTTCATCGGGAGGGGGCTCCATGGAACGCATTGAGCGAACGTTCATCGAAGAGGAGATGGAGCAGTCGTACATCAACTACGCGATGAGCGTAATCCGGGGTCGTGCGATTCCCGACGTGAGAGATGGCCTGAAGCCTGTCCAACGGCGGATCCTGTATGGGATGCGCGAGCTCGGGGTCAGCCCCGGCAAGCCGCACCGCAAGTCGGCGCGCGTCGTGGGCGAGGTCATGGGTAAGTATCATCCACACGGCGAATCGGCCATCTACGACACGATGGTCAATATGGCGCAGGCGTTCTCCTATCGCTACCCGCTCGTCGACGGACAAGGAAACTTCGGGTCAATCGATGGCGATCCGGCGGCTGCCACTCGATACACCGAAGCTCGCCTCGACCCGATCGCTACGGAGTTCCTTGAAGAGCTTGATGAGGGGACCGTCGATTGGATGCCCACGTTCGACGATTCGATGGAGGAACCGATCGTTCTTCCGGCAAAGGTTCCCAATGTTCTGA
>Ga0272441_10004689_pt1 | contig 24446 bp, 14 predicted proteins | sample SSMProp6N_FD_193582 | JGI IMG/M metagenome (GOLD analysis project Ga0272441, IMG submission 193582) | Marine sediment archaeal communities from Little Sippewissett salt marsh, Falmouth, MA, United States - SSM-Prop-6N | ecosystem: Environmental > Aquatic > Marine > Wetlands > Sediment ...
GATTCGCTCAATTTCATCTCAAGAGCGATGCGTTTAGTGCTTATGTTGTTGGTTTTAGCTCGAATGATGTAGTTGATCTTCCTATCTGTTAGTTTTACAACATTATTTCGGTTTCCCATGCGGGAATAATGAGTATATAAAGTCAAAGGTTTCGGGACTATACAGATTCAAAGCCAGATGAAAAATGCATTATAGTCGAAAACCAATTAGATGATATTAATTGGTTTTTGCCAGAATAGTGCTTAACGATACCTTTCATATAGCGTTTTTCTGCACAACTCATTTCAAATTTCGGGCATTTATTTTCGCAGATTGTCGCATGCCATGTGGTTTTATTAGATTGGCCTAATTTTTCCTACTTTTAAACGCCTTTTGCCATCTATGCGTTCAGAAAAGATTATCCGTTTTAAAAATCGATGTTATCATATTATCATGTCGTCGGTAAGGATTTTACCACAGAATTGCCAACCTCTCAAATGCTAGAAGGAGCAAAAAGGTTGAACCGTGTGGACAGGACAGACATGGTAGATGGGTGCATGAACCTCTTGGGAGCCTAATCTTGACCGAAGACATCTTGATTCAACTGGTGTGCATCGTTGTGCTGGGCATTGTAGCACAATGGCTGGCATGGCGTATATCTGTACCTTCCATCCTTCTGCTTTTGATATTCGGCTTGATTGCAGGTCCCGTCACCGGATTTCTTCGTCCTGATGAGCTGTTGGGCGATCTTTTAATACCTTTAGTATCCCTTTCAGTAGCAATCATCCTCTTTGAAGGCGGCTTGAACCTTAAAGTAAGAGATTTGCGCGAAATTGGAACCGTGGTTCGCAACCTTATAACGGTGGGCATTCTGGTAGCCTGGATTTTGGGATCTTTAGCTGCGCATTTCGTTTTGGGCCTAAATCTGGGTTTGTCAGTCCTTCTGGGCTCCATCCTTGTGGTGACCGGGCCCACGGTAATTATGCCTCTGCTGGTCCAAGTTAGGCCCTCAGGTCGGGTGGGTTCCATCGCCAAATGGGAGGGGATCATGAACGATCCCATCGGAGCCATGCTGGCGGTTCTTGTATTCGAGGCAATTTTTGCAGGTACTGGTGGAATAAGAGACGTAACTTCCCTGACAATAACTGGAATTTTAAATACCATTTTGATCGGAGGTTTTGTAGGCATTTTGGGCGAAATTTTCCTGGTACAGTTCATGAAGCGCTACTGGATTCCGGATTTTCTGCAAAGCCCCGTGACTTTGATGGTCGTTGTGGCCGTATTTACCTTGTCAGGCCAATTTCAAGAGGAATCCGGCCTTTTGGCAGTCACGATTATGGGAATGATACTGGCCAACCAAAGCTCTGTTTCAGTTAGGCACATAATCGAGTTCAAGGAGAACCTCAGAATTCTCTTGATTTCTGTGCTTTTCATAGTCCTTGCAGCTCGCCTTCTGGCCATTGACCCATCTTTTTTCAGCATCAGAAACATATTATTCTTGGCTCTATTGATGCTGGTGGTTCGCCCACTTTCGGTCATAATATCCACATGGGGCTCGGGACTTAGCTGGCAGGAACTAGCTTTTCTGTCTTGTATTGCTCCTCGTGGCGTGGTGGCAGCAGCGGTATCTTCTGTATTTTCACTTCGTCTGATTGATGTTGGCTACCCCCAGGCTGAAGTTCTGGCATCACTGACTTTTTTCGTCATAATAGGTACCGTTGTCATATACAGTCTGACCCTCGCCCCATTGAGCTCCTGGCTTGGCTTATCCCAGCCAGATCCTCAGGGCGTTTTAATGGTGGGCGCCAGTTCTTGGGTCTGTCAAATGGCCTTGGCTCTTCAAAAAGGGGGCGTCAAAGTACTTTTGGTGGACACAAACTACGGTCAGATCTCCAAAGCCTATGAAGAAGGGCTTCCCACTTATCATGGTAACATCATGGCCGAGCAGACCATGGAAGAGATCAACTTGGAGGGGATGGGCCGTATAATGGCCATGACTTCTAACGATAAAGCCAATTCGTTGGCCGCGCTTCACTTCTCTGACGTATTTGGTAGGGCAGAGACTTACCAGCTGCCCTTGGAGATGGAGCGGTATCGAGGTCGAGTAGCAGTGGCACCACAACACTTGCATGGCCGTTTTCTTTTCGACTCGAAGTTAACCTATTCTTACCTCAATGAGCTGTTTAAGGCAGGGGCTCGGGTGGAGACCTTCAAGCTGAGCCCGGATTTAGACTACCGAGACATTCAGAAAAACAATGGTGATTTGATTGTGCCCCTATTTTCTATCAGCGAAACTGGAACTCTATTCATATTCACCACTGGAAATGGTAATCTAGCACCACAACCAGGCCAAACTCATATATGCTTGATAATTCCAAAAAAGTAATTACTTAAATATAAACATATCTAAATGTATACAAATATGTACTTAAATCAATGAACGGCCATTGGTGGATTTCAGATAAAGATTTTCGATAAATTTAATACATATCCAATGCTAACTTAAAATTATGAATTTTTGCGGTGCTTATAAGGTTACGAATATCCATCACAAGTTGATACCGAAAGACCGTATTTATAAAATTTTTTGCTTTATGTATTTTTGTTTTGACCTCGCTTTTTGGCACCGTTCTAAAGGCCTCCGATCAGCTCTTTATGTGGGAGATGTCAAGGATTGAAGAAGAGCATTAAGGCCAAAATAGAGGATTTGTTGTCCTCTAGTGGGTTCGTAGCCGAGATGGACCCCGCTCAGAAGTATCTCAGTGATCGGCCGTTGCGATCGGAGTTGTTCAGTTCCGATCAAATGAAAGAACATGCCAAAAGACTAGCAGGATGGCATCAGGTAAAAACCTCGCCAGGACCCGATTTACTGTTATCGAAACTATCTGATAACGAGGACATTCTCCTTCGAGCTTACGATTTGGCGACCAAAGCCTCTGAAGAGAAGCGCCGGACAGCCCCGGCCAGCGAATGGTTGTTGGATAACTTTTACCTGGTTGAAGAGCAGATTCGAACGTCCAAACAGCACCTTCCCAAAGAATACAGCAAAGAATTGCCATCGCTCACGAAGGGCCCTTTAGCAGGATATCCTCGGATATATGATATAGCTCAAGAATTGACATACCATCTAGATGCACGATTGGACGAGGAAGCCATTTATAACTTCATAGATGCCTATCAGACGGTCACCCCTTTAACTCTTGGCGAATTGTGGGCCATACCAATAATGCTGCGTTTGGCGCTGATCGAAAATTTACGACGTATCGCCTCTCGCATAATCTCCGACAGAATGGACTTCAATCAGGCAGCGGACTGGGCGGATCTGATGACCAAAACGTCCCGAGAAGATCCTAAAAATCTAATTTTGATTATGGCGGACTTGGCCAGATCAGATCCAAATCTGTCTAGTGCTTTCGTGGCTGAGCTATCTCGTAAACTTCAGAGGCGTAGCCCGCAATTGGTTCTGGTGCTGAAATGGATTGACCAAAGGCTCTCTGATGAAGGGACTTCTGTCGAAAGAATGGTGGAACTGGAAAGCCAAAAACAGGCTGCTGACCGAGTATCCTTCAGCAACAGCATTTACAGTTTGAAATTCCTTGAATCCATAGATTGGAAAAAATTCGTGGAATCTTTGAGCTTGGTGGAGCAGATTTTGCATGGCGACCCTCACAACTCCTATTGTCTTACGGATTTCTCCACCAGGGACAATTGCCGCCATGTAGTGGAGAGGGTTGCCAAATACGGTTTGCTTACCGAAGTTGAAGTGGCCCAGAAGGTCGTGGAACTGGCAAGCAAAGGTGTAAAAGATGAAATTAATGGCCATGATCGCTCATCGTATGTAGAGTACTACCTTCTGGACAAAGGTCTGAAGGACCTCGAAAAGATCGCTCAGGTAAATTTGCCTTCAACCGAAAGAATCCTGAGATTGTACCTCAAGTTCCCGCTGTTTTTCTATTTGGGATTTGCCTCTTCGCTAACAGTCCTCATAACCGTTGCTTTGTTGATGCAAGCTCAGACTTATGGGCTTGAGGATGCAATTCTTCTATTTGTGGGGTTTTTGTTGCTTTTATGTGTGAGCCACACGACTGTGGCTTTGACGAACTGGATTACCACTCTGTTGATAAAGCCTCATATGTTGTCCCGAATGGACTTTTCTGAAGGCATCCCCCCAGATTTTCGTACCCTAATAGCAGTTCCCACAGTTGTCTCCTCCTCTCAAGACCTTCACGAATTGCTACAGAATTTGGAAGTGAGATATTTGGGAAATCCAGACCCAAATCTCTACTTCAGCCTGCTAATCGACCTTCCAGATGCTGCTTTTGAGACCGTACCTAAGGACCTAAAGCTTCTGAAGCGGGTTCAAGAAGGCGTTCAAGGTCTGAACGAGAAATACTGGAGCGATAGATTTCTCCTGTTCACCCGGACCCGTCAATACAACCCTCGAGAGGGGGTGTGGATGGGAAACGAACGCAAACGTGGAATATTGAGCGAGCTTAATTCTCTGTTGCAAGGCGGTTTAGCAGACAACTTGTCTCTGGTAGTTGGAGATCCTTCCATTCTTAAGAGCTTCAAGTACGTAATCGTCCTGGATACAGATACAAAGCTGCCTCGAGATTCTGCATGGCAAATGGTGGGCATTTTGGCCCATCCTCTTAACCGACCTCGATTCGATGCCACAAAACAACGAATTACAGAAGGGTATGGCATCGTCCAACCCCGAGTGGAGACGAATTTGGTGGGCAAAAATCGCTCTATATTTCTGCGGATAGTTGCCGGCAAGCCGGGCATAGATCCGTATTCTAAAGCCGTTTCAAACGTCTACCAAGATCTGTTTCACGAAGGATCCTTCATAGGCAAAGGCATCTATGATGTCGATGCCTTCACCAAAGCCGTAGGAAATCGATTTCCAGATAACTTAATTCTAAGTCACGATCTGCTAGAAGGTTGCTACGTCAGGTCTGCGTTGGCAAGCGATGTGCAGCTCTATGAGGAGCACCCCTCCAGCTACCTGTTAGACGCCAGAAGAAGACATCGCTGGGTCAGAGGGGACTGGCAGATAGCCACCTGGTTGTTGCCTTGGGTTCCAGGACGCGATGGATGGCACAAGAACACCCTTTCCGCCTTGTCCAAATGGAAGATATTGGACAATTTGCGGCGAAGCCTTCTGCCTCTGGCCCAAGTATTGTTGCTGATCTTCGGCTGGACCTTACTATGGCCATCCTGGTTCTGGACGGGGATTGTAATCGCTACCGTTTTGTCAACGCCCTTTTTGACGTTCATAGTAGACTTTTTCCGAAAGCCGCCTGATTTGCCCATGGGCTTGCACTTGCGATTCGTATGGCGCTCTGTAGACCAGCACTTGGCACCATCGGTCTTTTCTTTGGCATTTTTGCCTTATGAGGCTTTACAGAATTTGGACGCCATATCCCGGTCCTTGGTGAGGATGCTTGTATCTCACAAACATCGTCTGGAGTGGACAACCTCGCAGGCGGCATTGTTTGAGGATCGGGCGAACTTACGTAGATTTTTCAGAGCGATGTGGGCCGCGCCTTTGGTGGCGTTGATTACGGTCCTTTACATGTCGATCTGGCGCCAAATAGATCTCATCGTTACCATTCAGCTTCAGATATTGTGGTTTTTCTCCCCCGTTCTGGGCTGGCGGATCAGTCGTCACCTGCCGCGTCCTAAACCCAAACTAAGCGATGATCAAATTTGCTTTTTGCGCAGATTATCTCGTCGGACCTGGAGCTTCTTTGAGACCTTTGTGGGGCCTGAGGATTACTGGTTGCCCCCGGATAACTATCAGGAGTACCCCTTGGAGATGTTGGCCCACCGAACTTCGCCCACCAACATGGGCATATCCTTGTTGGCCAACCAAACTGCCTACGACTTCGGTTACATATCGGCAGGTCAGCTCATCGAACGAACCTCCGACGCCATCAATTCCATGCAAAAATTGGATCGGTATAAAGGTCACTTCTACAACTGGTATGACACGCAATCCTTGCAACCCCTGCAACCGCTTTACATATCCGCGGTGGACAGTGGCAATTTAACTGCCCATTTGTTGACCTTACGAGAAGGCTTACTGGAACTTCCCCATTTGGATATATTGCCGTCCCAGTTCGTAGAAGGGCTGATAGATACCCATGGCGTTTTAGTGGAGACGATCGAAAAGTCCAGCGCTTCTTCGGCTCAGAATGTGGCTTATTCCGAGTTGATGGCGCGTCTGGAGGACATGCGAATTAAACTTCAGGGCACATCTAACGATCTATTTACTGTGAGGCATCTTCTAGAAGAGCTAGGTGAGTCCGCTTCAGAGGTGTCTTCGACTCTGAAAAGCTGGAGAGATGTCCAGATAAATTGGTGGGCTCGTGCTGTGGAATGGCAGATCCAGGATAGTCTCAACGACCTGGATCAATTAGCACCCTGGACCGTTCTACCGCTCTTCGACGGAGATATGTGGAATTTCAAGTCCTATAAGCAGATGGAACCACTGCTAGAGCAGTTCTCTATTTTGAGAGAGATTCCATCTCTTGAAGGTGTGGTAAATTTGCCTTCTGAGCTGCAACCACTTATTGACCAGATGCTCGAAGATTTTCATTTAGATCGTAATGCACCAGAAGATGCAAAATGTTTGAGATCTTTGAGAAGGGTTCTTGTTGCGGCAGGAAATAACGCCTTTGAGAGGATAAGGACCATTGAACATTTGGGGCAGCAGCTTGTTGATCTGTCCAATGCAGAATACGATTTCCTCTTTGACAGGTCACACAACCTTTTGGCCATTGGCTATAACGTAAGCGAGCATAGTCTTAATGCTGGCCGCTACGATCTATTGGCTTCTGAAGCCAGGTTGGCCAGCTTTGTTGCCATAGCCGAAGGGCAGTTACCGCAAAAACATTGGTTTTCTCTTGGGCGCTTGGTGACGACCGCCAGAGGAAAACCGGTTCTCATATCTTGGGGAGGGTCCATGTTCGAGTACCTCATGCCTCTCTTGGTGATGCCCACCTTCGAGAACACCCTGTTGGAGCAGACCTACCATACGGTGGTGGAAAGGCAAATTGAGTATGGTAAGCAGAACAACGTTCCCTGGGGCATATCAGAATCCGGTTACAACGCCACCGACGTTCACCTTAACTATCAGTACAGAGCCTTTGGAGTACCAGGTCTGGGATTCAAACGAGGCCTTGCCGAAGACGACTTGGTGATCGCCCCTTACGCTTCCATGATGGCCTTGATGGTATATCCAAAAGAAGCATGCATCAATCTGCAACGAATGAAAAATATGGGTTATTTGGGGCGGTACGGTTTTTACGAGGCCGTCGATTTCACACCGTCACGACTTTCCGGGGGCAGATCTGACCAGGTGGTACACTCTTTTATGGCCCATCATGAGGGTATGGGGTTTTTATCACTGGCTTACTTGCTATTGGATCAGCCCATGCAGAGGAGATTTTTGTCCAATCCACAGTTTCAATCTGCAGAGCTACTTTTACAAGAGTTGGTTCCAAATGTCCCACCATTCTATCCTCATGCCACCGAAGTGTCTGTAGCTCGTCGCATAGTGTGGGAGCAAATGCCAACCATGCGAATCTTCGATCCCCACACACCTCAACCAGAGGTGCAGATACTATCCAACGGCAACTATCAGGTGATGGTTACCAATTCAGGAGGGGGCTACAGCAGATGGCAAAATTTAGCAGTCACTCGTTGGCGTGAAGACCCTACTTTGGACAATCAGGGCACGTTCTGCTACATTCGTGATCTGACCAGCGGAGAGGTATTCTCAACAGGTTATCAACCCACCCTCAAAAAGGCCGATAGCTATCAAGCCATATTCCACAACGCTGTGGCAGAGTTTCGACGAAGCGACAAAGACGTGGAGACGCACACTATTGTGGTGGTATCTCCTGAGGACGATATTGAAATTAGACACATCACCGTCATCAACCGGTCCTGGCCCAGGATAATCGAGTTCACAAGCTATGGAGAAGTGGTTTTGGATTCTCAAGCTGCAGACGAGAGACATCCTGCAGTGGACAAACTATTCGTGGAAACAGAGATTGTGCAGTCCCATCAGGCCATCTTATGCCATAGACGACCCCGATCCAAAGATGAGGATTCCCCCTGGGTGCTTCATCTCATGACCGTTCAGGGGGTGGAGGTGGATGAAATCTCTTACGAGACCGACCGGTACAAGTTCATCGGGCGAGGGAGAAATCTCACCAACCCCCAGGCTTTAGACGATACGTCCAAGCTATCAGGGAGCCAGGGCGCAGTTCTAGACCCTATAGTATCCATACGTCGTTTGGTTAGGGTTGATCCTGGAAAATCGGTAACTTTGAACCTGATCACCGGTGTGGCCAAGTCTCGTGAAGAGGCCATGAAGCTCGTGGAAAAGTATCACGAACATCAAATACCGGACATGGTGACAGAGCTTGCTCGGACCCGTCATCAAGTATTGTTGTGCCAGTTGAATACCACAGAAAGCGAAGCTCAGCTCTACATGCACTTGGCAAGCTCCATAATTTACGTCAATCCATCTATGCGAAGTAGCCCGAGCATTCTGATGAAAAACCATCGTGGTCAATCAGGTCTGTGGGGTTACGGAATATCTGGCGACTTGCCAATCGTGTTGCTGCGCATTGGCGACCGTTCAGGCATCAATCTGGTGCGCCAGGTAGTATGCGCTCAATCCTATTGGCGCAAGATGAATTTGAAGACGGACTTGATAATTCTGAACGAGGATCATTCCGGTTATCGGCAGTTGCTTCATGATGATATCATGAGCATGATCACCACCTGTGTTGAAACCGAAATCATAGACAGACCTGGTGGAATCTTCGTTAGACGGGAAGAGCAGATTTCAGAGGACGACAAAATTCTAATGCAGACGGTGGCCCGACTGATTCTCACCGACAGTTGGGGAACGTTAGAAGAACAAATAGATCGTTTGGGCAAGATGGTACCCAACGTACCAATGCTTTCGCCCATTCCTGGCACCGAACAGTTGGAATACAAGTCTGTGCCAATTATGCCACCCGATGATTTGATATTCTTCAATGGGTTAGGCGGTTTCAGTCCTGATGGCCGTGAATACGTTATAGTCACCACCCACGAAAAGACCACTCCAACCCCTTGGTCTAACGTCTTGGCCAATCCAAAGTTTGGAACGCTGATATCTGAAAGTGGTGGATGTTATACATGGGGCGAAAACGCTCACGAGTTCCGAATATCGCCCTGGTTCAACGACCCAGTATCTGACCCCAGTGGAGAGGCTTTTTACCTTCGAGACGAAGAAAGCGGCCTATTTTGGTCACCAACGATGCTTCCAACCCCTGGGAAGACTGCTCATATAGCCAGACACGGTTTCGGTTACAGCGTATTTGAGCACTCGGAAAACGGCATACGTTCTGAACTGCTGGTTTATGTGGCCATGGACGCCTCGATCAAGTTCTCAATTTTGAAAGTAGTCAACGAATCTGGTCGAACACGCCGCCTTTCTGCCACCAATTACGTCGAATTGGTACTGGGTGAGTTACGTCCTCAGGCACAGATGTACGTGATAACTGAGATAGATCCCTCAACAGGAGCACTATTTGCTCGTAATCCTTACAACACCAACTTTGCTGATAATGTGGTTTTCTTGGATGTGAACAGTCCCACTTACAGCTGGACCTGCGATCGAGAAGAGTTTCTGGGCCGAAACGGTACCACCGCCAACCCGGCGGCAATGAAGCGCGTTCGACTGTCTGGCAAGGTGGGTGCTGCTCAGGATCCTTGTGCGACCATACAAATCCAGTTCGAGCTGGCAGAGGGTCAGGAACAAGAGATCATATTCACGCTTGGTGCCGGCAGCAATTTGGCCGAGGCTCGGGATCTGGTTCGCCGTTTCCGAGGATCTGGCCCCGCCAAAGCGGTCCTAGAAAGGGTAAAAGAACACTGGGATGAAACTTTGGGGGTGGTGCAGATAGAAACACCAGACCGGTCTTTAGATCTTTTGACCAATGGTTGGCTCATCTATCAGGTTATAGCATGTCGAATCTGGGCTAGAAGCGGATATTACCAGTCAGGAGGTGCCTTCGGATTTAGGGACCAGCTACAAGATGTTATGGCTCTAGTCCACATCCGACCCCAACTGGTACGTGAACATCTGCTTCGCTGTGCTGCTCATCAGTTCCTCGAAGGAGACGTGCAACACTGGTGGCACCCGCCCACAGACTTTGGAGTTCGCACTAACATATCTGATGACTATCTCTGGCTGCCGTATGTGGCCTGTCATTACGTCTTTTGCACAGGGGACTGGGATGTACTGAAGGAAGAAATTGAATTTCTGGAGGGGCGCCAGATCGAGCCGCAAGAAGAGGCTTTCTGCAGTATACCTAGTCGTTCTGGGGAGAAAGCAACTTTATATCAGCACTGTACTAGAGCGCTGGAAAGGGGTCTCAAGTTTGGGGGGCACGGCCTTCCCCTCATGGGTTCAGGTGACTGGAACGATGGCATGAACCTGGTGGGGCATGAAGGCAAAGGAGAAAGCATATGGTTGGGATTTTTCCTTTATCAGGTGCTAGTTAGCTTCTCTCGTCTGGCAGAAGGTTATGGAGATGTCCCATTTTCCAAGCGTTGTTTAGAGGAAGCAGATCGCCTACGCCAAAACTTGGAAAAGCATGCTTGGGACGGTCAGTGGTATCTTCGTGCTTACTTCGACGATGGAAAACCTTTGGGATCCATCAGCAACCCCGAATGTCAAATAGATTCTATCCCCCAAAGCTGGGCTGTGTTATCCGGCGCAGGCGATCCAAAACGATTGCGTCAAGCAATGGAGGCGATTTACGAGCAACTGGTACACCGAGATGGTGCCTTGATTATGCTTTTCGCTCCGCCCTTTGACAAGTGGGACGTGGACCCTGGCTACATCAAAGGCTACCTTCCTGGTGTGAGGGAAAATGGTGGTCAGTACACTCATGCTGCGGTTTGGTCTGTGATGGCTTTCGCTTCTTTGGGTCAGAACGATCGAGCTTGGGAACTTCTATCTTTTCTTAATCCAATAAATCATGGGGCCACTTCTGCAGATGTGGCCACCTATGAAGTAGAACCTTACGTGATGTCTGCAGATGTTTACGCCACAAAGCCGCACGTTGGAAGGGGCGGATGGACCTGGTATACTGGTTCTGCTTCCTGGATGTATCGGCTAATCGTAGAAACGATTTTGGGGCTTAAGCTGGAGGATGGTAGGCTTTCCATCCAACCCCATGTGCCCAGCAGTTGGAGCTCTTTCAAGTTGCATTATAGATATGGCGATTCCTTATACCACATAACCGTACGGATTCGAGCCGATGGTAGGGGCGTAAAACGTGTATTTTTAGACGGCAAAGAACAAAAGGACGAATCAATCCTGCTAATCGATGACCATATGGAGCACATGGTGGAAGTGAATGTAGGATGAGATTTGGAAGGGGCAATCAAATATACCCAAAATTTCAGTATGTTTGGACCAAGATAAAAATGCCGTTAACTTGCAGAAAATGGGGAGTTTTAGTAAGTCTGAACTGGGCTTGTAAATGCGATTCTCCTATTGCTAACTCCCCTGGTATTCGATCAAGGCCTCTAAAAGATCCCTATCTCTTAACATTCCCATCAACTTCTGGTGGGCAGTTACCACTGGAAGTTGGTCAATTTTCTTTCTGCGCATCAACCTGGCACAAGCGCTTACTTCACTGCTTTTGATGGTGGTTATGGCTGGAACCATGGCCTCCTTCGCAGGAATATTGCGTAGTTTTATGCGTGAAACTCCATAATAAAGGCTCATGGTGTCTCTGGTGCTCTCCCAGGTCCACTCATCTTCATCGGAGGCAGCTGACATGTCCGATTTCTCCACATAATCCTCAATTATGCTCACGTTTATCAAGTCTCGATCGGAAATAATTCCTACCAGTTCCAGATCGGAATTGAGAACAGGGCAAGCATGGACATCTGCATGTTCTATAACGGCCCCCACCACAGGCAAGGGCATCTCGTCCCAGACTGCCACCAAAGTTTTCTCGAAGTAGTTCGTGATCTTAGTCTCTATGTTCAAGTCGGCAACTACCTTGACCACATCTGCGATTGTAATAATGCCCACCAATGAGCCGCCATCGACTACTGGAAGCCTCCTGATCTTATGTTCTAATAGTAGTTTTGACGCTTCTACTATTGTGTTGTCGGAGTTCACAACGATGGGATCTCTGGTCATTAGAAGAGCAACCTGCTCTTCTTCGGGATTTCTTAGAAGGTCTGATCTGGTCACCATTCCCATAAGATCGCTGTTCTTGACGACGGGAACTCCAGAGACCCAACGCTCTTTCAGCGTCTCTAATACCTGATCTCTGGACCCCGGAATGGTTACGTAAGCTACATCTTCGACCATTATGTCTTTGACCAATACCTCGCTCAAGTCGTCTCCCCCGGCACGGTCAGCACTGGGACTTTTGAGGTGCGAACCACCTTCTCGGCCACACTTCCCAGGAGGAATTTGTCCAAACCGCTACGACCACAACTTCCCAAAATTATGATGTCCATATCATGGTCTTCTGCAAAGGAGACCAACATATCTGCAGGGTGCCCTTCCAATACTTCCTTGGAGCATTCAACGTCGGATTCTTTGGCCATTTTTTCTACGTTTTCCGTTGCCTCGTCGCCCTCTTTAAGCATCAAATCTCTGATGCTTACCAAAGCCATATCTTCAGGAAGATGGCTGAGTCTGCCCGTATCAGCAACGTAAACTACAGTTATGTTTCCCCCTGAAAGTCTGGCAAGTTCGATTCCCCGCATTGCTGCATGTTCACCATGCTTCGATCCATCTGTTGCTACCAATATCTTATCAAACATTGTTCAAAACCCCCCTTAAAAAACGGCCAAAATGTCCGAGGGTCGGGCTCGCCTGACCACGCTGGCAAGGGCATTGCTCGATCCCCACATGTTGTTTGACCGTCTATCTATGACCATTATTCTGCTCTCCTTGCCCACCTCGATCGAACCCACACGATCTTCGATGCCCAAGGTTTTTGCATTGTTTAACGTGCACATATTAAATACCTGCCTATCGTTATGCAACATTGCTTTAGATACCAGCTCCATTTCAGTGAACAAATTGGGAGAATTGAGCATGACGTTGTCCGTCCCCAATCCTACGTTAATTTCAAGTTTCAGCATATTGGCCAAAGGTGGCAAACCAACGTTGGTTATGAGGTTTGATCGGGGACATATCACCACAGGAATTCCAGCATCAGCGACCTTTTTTAAATCTTGATGGGACGCCTTGGTGAGGTGAACTAAAAAATCGGGATCCAGTTGAAGAGCATCTTGGATGTCATCTCGACCAGCTTCGCCCGCATGTAGGGCCACTTTCAACCCATTTGATCTGGCCCGTTCCACGGCGTCTTCTACTATTTGCAGGGGGTGATCCCTGGTGCTACTGATTCCAATTCCCCAACAATCTTGGTGGACATCGATCGAACCAGGATCTGGTCTGCCTAAAATACGGGAAATAAGAGGAACGCCCCGCAATGCGTTTTGAAGCAATTTTACGCCATTTTGCCCATCTTCTCGAAAATCAGCAAAAGCGCAGGTTCCAGTAGCCGCCATGTCCAAAAGCGAGCTATGCATTCCACCTTCCTGTTCTTGAAAGGTGGCCTGAGCTAGAGTTCGATTTTTTAATCCATTCGTCCCAACCAATTCGCTCAACGGTGCAAACGGTGGATCTTTGATGATGGAATCCCCCAAATGGGTGTGGCCATTGATCAGTGAAGGACAGATTATGCCCTGCCAATGGGCATCTATCGATTCGTATCCAATCTCCTTGATCGTGCCGCCCTCAATGCAAATGTAACCCTCAAAAGGCTCTGAAACTCCTGAAATTATGGTTCCCGACAGAAGAATCTCGTCTTCAGTTCCATTCATCTGTAAAAGCATTTGGAAGATGATTTATTTATAGTTTCTAATAGCACATACTACGGGTAGTTATTTAGCTTCTGATTTTGCTAGTATATTCCATGAAGCGGCCCTTTGTGTGCATAAATTGCGCCATGAGCGCCGACGGGAAGATCAGCTCTTTGGAGCGCAAACAAGTTCGCATATCTGGACCTGAAGATATGGGTCGTGTCAAGCAGCTTCGGGCCGATAGCGACGCTATAATGGTGGGAATTGGAACCGTGTTGGCCGATGACCCCGGGTTGAGGATCAAGTCGACCCCACTCCGAAATATGAGATCGAACCGCGGCTTGCCTGAGGATCCAATTAGGGTGGTTGTGGACAGCAAAGCAAGAACTCCTTTGGACGCTGAAGTTTTGGGAAATGGATGTTTGATCGCCGTCTCTCAAGTTGCACCTCAGGAACGGTTGCAACGACTTTCGGACAAATGTGAAATTTTCGTTTCAGGAAATGAGCGGGTTGATCTGGCGGAGCTGCTGCAATATCTGTATAATATTGGCGTTATGCGACTTCTTGTAGAGGGGGGTGCCACCTTGAATTATTCGTTAATCAAGGCCGGGTTGGTTGACGAAATATCGGTGTTTATTGGTCCTATGATTATTGGGGGCGAAAACGCGCCGACATTAGTGGACGGTGCTGGTTTTAAAAAAGATTATCCAGCGATTCAGCTTATATCGCTGGAGACGTTGGATGGAGGAGCGCTTCTGAAGTGGCGCGTCCTCCGTTAATTTTGTTCAGGAACGCATCCAAGCGTCCCAGCCTTCGCTTCTAGGAGAGAGAACTTCACAAATAGGTTCCATTAGGTCGAAGGGTATTCCCACCACCACGAAGTCGTCTTCCAATCCCGTCTTCTTGGCCGCACCGTCGCAGCCCAAGGATACGTTGACTTCTCCTTTCAATATGGGGGAAGATGTTGCATCTACGCAAAAGGATTGGATGCCTGCAGTGTTAAATTCAGCTCGTCCTCCCTTTTTATACAAAAGTGCCTGTACTATTCGTCTGGCTTGGAAGGGTTTGCCCACGAATATCACTACGTCGGGTTGGACGGGTATAATTTCCAGTGGAGATACCAAAGTGGCAACCGTGCTTCCTGCCTCTTGTGCGGGAAAAGATGAAACGATGCTGGCACCAATGTCTTTTTCCTCCACCTTGTTCAACTTTGAGAAGTAGAGGTTGCCGGAAGATATGTTCTCTGGAAATTCCATCAAACCCAGAGCTGAGGCACCTCCTTTGCAGCCATGTGCATCCACTTTAGCCAAAATAGTCTCCCCTCGGTACCTGGCCGCCTGCACCATTCCGCACCATGGCATCGAGTTTTCGATCATTTCTACGTTTTGAGGAATATCTTCCTCGTTTCTGATCAATTTCACACCAACTGGATTGGTACCCAATTCGAGAGAATCGACCAGTATCTTTGACATCTCAGCAAGTTCCATCAAAATACCTCACAAATTTCACCTAAATAAGGTATTAGCTTCAAGCTATAAATCTTACTTCTGCCCAGAAGAGGGTCTATTTGATGATTTCTACGAATCAAATAAAAAATGTTAAAAAATAAAAATATAGGAGGTGATAGGTCGAAATCACTAGAGGTTCCAACTGCCACTATTTTGGATATTGGTCCACCATTTTCCCCATTTCATCTCTCAACGTGGCCACATCACCTTCATTGTTCCAAATGGCACGTTCTCGGTTCATGTAAAGATCGGTGGCCGAATCATCACCAGTTTCTGTGTGAACCATCACCGATTCACCCGGCGCCAAGATGAAAGCATCGGGAAAAATGTAGGTATGGTTCTGTTCGTCTAGTAGATTCCATCCGGTGAAGTTTTGGGCGATTTGCCCTTGGTTTGTAATCTCCACCCATTCATCCACCCAGCTGGCATTTGCGATCACAATTCCTGGGGTGGAATCCTGAGCGATGCCTGATCCCACCGTAAAAACCAGAAGTATGGAGACAAAGGCCAATTTATGCATCATACGAATCGATCCGTACATAATTTACCTCCTAAATTAAACAAATAAAGTTTTGTAGTTTAAAAGATATAAATTTTTTGGATAACTGTATGATGTCATGCTAAGTATTAATCAAATAAATCGAACATAGTCGAGAACCAATTATAGTCGAAAACCAATTAGATGATTCTAATTATTTTTCGCCAGAATAGTGCTTAACTATACGAATAGGCCAAATCTCAAACTCATGCGAGTTCGAGATTTATCCGAAAAATATCGTTAAACACTATAATTGATTTTCGACTATAGTTCTAAATATCGTAGTTATCGGTTGCCCCTCAGGAGCTTACAAGGGTGCTTCATATGCTGTGGAGAGTTTCCCCTATTCAAAGCGTCTACACAGAGAGAATCTCCCATGAAGAAGAACTGACGACTGTGGGGATTAGATATGGTTTTCACAAAACCCTGGAGATCGCAGGCGGAGATAACATCGTTAAAGAAAATACATCATCCCCGAAGGTAACTTGGGAATGGGTTATTACCGAGAGTCCTGACGCGATTTTACTGTTACCAAGTTCGATTGATCCATCCATTGAGGGCCTGGAATGGGATTCAGAAACTCACAGTGCCTTAATCGAGCAGCTTAGACAAAACCTCATGACTCGCGATGGTGCAAAATTCATCCACGCAGTGGAAAACGACTGGATCTACGTACTATACAGGGACATATTCTTCGGACCTGATGAAGTGGCTGGGCTCACCTACTTGGCCAAGATATTCCATCCACAAGTGGAATTAGATCCTGATGAAGTATACAAAGAGTATCTGGAATGCATAGGCATGGAACATCCAGAAGGGAACGTATTCGCATATCCCGTGATTTGAAAACATACTCATGGTGCTGATTGACGTTTGCAGGCGCTTTAGACAGATAGTCCAACAGCGCCTCAAACATGATACACATTAACGAGGGAAATTAATTAATTAATTTATAAGTATTAATTTCACAATTCGTCTGCTGTTTTGGCGTTCGAAACCGGCCATACGTATGTTAAATCATTGGGTTCAGTCCATCCAAAGGCAGAGTAATAGGTTTCGTCCTTTCTAATTAAGTTGGAACGATGAGACGCGTGAAAATCTTCGTCGCCAAACCAAGAAGGCAAAAAGCCGTCATCTCTGTTCACGTATTTCTGGCGCAGAACCGACAATTCTGATCCATCCAACTCCCGATTGAGATCAAGAATCTTTTCTCTGCAGGTGTCTTTGTAGCCCCTGCGAATCCACTCGTCACAAATCACAACGCCATAATAAGCCAAAGCTTCAAGATTTTTCATCCACATCAAACGTATGGGATGATTTGCCCAACACTTCTTGTTATCTCTAATGATCTTCAAAAGTACCATGGCCTCTACTCTTTGCTTGCCCAGCCTCTGCCTATCAAGCACACTGGCGGACTTCTCGAAGTCGGGATAAGGAAGGAATGTTTGCACGTTAATCCACCACATTACACTTGGGTTAAACCCCTTTTGCTAGTTTGGCTTTTCGTTCATCCGGGTAAATTTTTTCAGGGAATATTTCTGCCATAAAAAATGAAAATGTTTTTAAGACAAAACTGTGTTAATAGGTGTGTTATGCTTATATAGTGTTTAACGATACTTTTCGGATAAATCTCGAACTCACAAGAGTTAGAGATTTGACCTATTCGTATCGTTAAACACTATTCTGGCGAAAAATAATTAGTATCATCTAATTGGTTTTCGACTATAATACAGGTATGAAACCCATATCCTCTGCCAAAGCCTGTCCTTTTTCGCTTAAAACGAAGTCTAGAAATTCCTGTTCACTTGCGTCTGGCACCCCCCAGGTAATCATGTACAATGGCCTGGAGAGTGAATAAGACCCACTAGTTATGTTTTCCACTGAAGGATAAATTCCTTCATAGGCCACGGCTTGCAGTTCACCATCAGTCACGTAGCTCAATCCCAAATAACCGATGGCTTTATCACTACCGGTTATGGCAGTCTTCATCTCATAGTTGACCAACGTGTTGATACCAACACCAGGAGTTTCAGCCTCTAAATCTCCCATCACAATCTCACTGAACGTCTCTCTGGTACCAGATGTGGGCATTCTAGCCACAGCGCAGATATCTTCGTCGAGGCCACACAACTCTTTCCAGTTGGTTATGTTGCCATTGTAGATGGCTTTGATCTGGTCCCTCGTCAGGTTTGTTATTCCCATATCATAAATGGGTTGGCTTACTGCAATGCATACGGCATCATAGGCTATTAAAAATTTCACGAAATTATCTCCATATAACCCCTTTTCCTCCGGTCTGACGTCTCTGGAAGCTATGCCTATGTCCGAAAAACCACTGCCTACGTTCTTGATTCCTACTCCTGATCCTCCTCCGCTAACGGTTACTTGGCATTCACCGTCCATATTGTTAAACACCTCTGCATATTTCTCAGCTAAGGGCATAACCGTTGTCGACCCAGTTATTGTTACTATATCTTCCGAAAACACAGCTAAGGATGGAAAAATCACCAAAAACAAAATCACTAGCAAGTACAAAACCAATTTGTTCATATATTTAACGTTAGTGAACCACATGTACTTATTTTTTGTTATATTATACTGAATGAAATAAATCGTAATAGTTAATTGCAAGCTGTAAGAACGATGCCAGTTATAGTATATAAATAATATTTAAATTATAGTGTTTAACGATACTTTTCGGATTAATCTCGAACTCTTGCGAGTTAGAGATTTGGCCTATTCGTATTGTTAAACACTATTCTGGCAAAAACCAATTAGTATCATCTAATTGGTTTTCGACTATAATTACATGCCTGGTAATTACCAATTGCCGGTACAATATTCTGGATTCTTACAAAAATTTATATATAGTATTATTTCATACTCATTTTCATAAAGTAATCAAAAACGGAGGGCATTTAGCTAAACAATTTAATAATTACACGTTAATTATGATTATTATTAAATTGATGTTAGCTCGTAGAGATCATACGAAATTTGTCCACAAATATCACGAAGTGATTGGGAGTGGCCGAGGGGACCAAAGGAGTAGCAGGGAATGTAGCAGACTTGCATTGAATATCCCCCCGGCACGCGTTACGATGTGACGGCATTATACAGGGCCAGTCACTTACAAGTTTATCATAATTGGGAGTGGCCGAGGGGACTAAGGGAGTAGCAGGGAATGTAGCAGACTTGCATTGAATATCCCCCCGACACGTTATGCGAAGAGGCGGCACTTTAATGGCCGCCCTTTCATCTTGATCACATATGATTAGACTCATTTTAGATGTTGATTTGCGCGTAATAGGCCTCAAAAATAGAAATCTATTAAGATAAATGGCCTTTATAGCCCAAAAAGCTATTATCATGACATATATACCCAAATAAAGGTTATGCCAACAATCCCCCCCATTTTCCACTTTTGAGGAGGATCTAAGCCCAGAATTCTCCCTTAGATATAGCGTATCCACTAAAAGAGATCCATTTTTTTGAGGATCTGGCCATAAGACCTCAGCGAAACATTTATTTACTATAAGATGCACATTAACATCTTGGCTGGGCTGGTCTCTGGCAATGGCTTGAGCTAGGGGCTGGCTTTCAATAGGCATTTCTAGGTTCCTCATGATTTAGTTACATCAACTTGGATTCTTTATCGCTCTCTATAAATAATCTTTTGCTCATCGTCAAAGGTTATAAAAAATAATTCAAATTGAAAATTTAGTACATTTAACATAAAATATTGAATCTAATTTACATTTTGGCACCATACTCTCCTAAATAAACAAAATAAAGTTAAACCTAATGAAATATGGGCTGAAATTTGCATTTTGAACTTCGGCCACAAAAAAAGTAGTACAAAATATCGATGATAATTTTCAAGATAAATTAAGATTCAAGCAATTATAATACAAAAAACAACACATAATGTAAAATAAATTATGAATGCGACTGTGATCCCTTCGCGACGCATGACAAAATTATAGTCGAAAACCAATTAGATGATCGCCAGAATAGTGTTTAACGATACGAATAGGTCAAATCTCTAACTCTTGTGAGTTCGAGATTTGCCCGAACGGTATCGTTAAGCACTATAAAATTCAATTGTACCAGGAAAAGACGACAAAGATCGATCGAAAAAGCCAATAGACGTTTCTTCAAATGGTTTCAATCAAGATTTGGCGATGGGTTTCAAATCGCGAAAAAAAGATTTAGTTGGGGCCAAAAAAAAACGAAAAATATTTTGCAATTGACAACTAGACGACATTTATGCATTGTGGATTTTACCCACGTTTTTTTTGTAATGCTCGACATTTTATCCTTTCTCGTTCACAGGTACTTCTTTTGGATCTTTCTATCTTCAGCCAGATCATTCCAAACAATCGAAGATACTCACCAGAAGCCACCAACATCGACGAACTGGATGCTGTTGATCCAGATGGAAAACGGATTTGAATCGCCAGGATCGAACTCCCTTCTCTAATGAAAATCTCCTTCAACTTCTCAAAATCGAGAGTTTCACCCTCTTTGAACGATATGCATGATCTTTGATCTTAACGCAGATTACATTTATAATTTTTTTTATTATTTAGTATTACTCGCCCGATATTCAGAAAAATTTTAAAAGCGTGTGTTTTTTTAAAAAAATGCCAGCTTTACGTCGACCAGCAATTTTGTAATTTTCATCCTGACAATTCTGCGTTCTACCTTGCCAGCGTCGTATAGATCAGAACTCAAAAAGCGACTTTTGTTCGATTACATTGTCGCTATTTTTTTTGCGGTTCGTAGCTGTAGCAGAACTTTGTGGTGTCCTTTTCACTTTACAAGGCTCCAAATCACAGAGCAACTGCTGCTTTGGGTCGCGAACTAACTGCTCTTTGGTAATGCCAAAGGGCGCGAGAAGTCGGTACAATGGTGGCAATAGCTGCTTTTCGATGTAATAATTGGTATCGATCTTTACGCATTTCTCCAATACGTATCGAGGATCTTCAGCTCGATCCACAAAAAGACCTCGCCCCCGCACGATAACGAAGGGCACCCGATCTCCGATTTGTGGGATCTGGCCGCCTCGCCTTCGCATCTTTTCAACCAGTTGGATATGAGGTTGCTTGTTCTTATAAGAAGACGTGCTTTTGGTGTATCTCCGAGTGAGGATGAGGTCATCTAACAACCGGGGATCGTCCTGCAAATTTAGATTCTGTACCTGCTCGATGACTGAACGTGCCTGTTCTACTGCTTCGTCTACCTTTCCTTCAATGAGCACCAATTCTAGACAATTGTTAAGGGTCTTGGAGGTCAATTCGCACCAGTCCCTCCGGACTGTTTCCATGCCTCGAACCTTAATCCGATCACACCAATCTTGGCCCAACTTTTCGAATACCCACAAAGCATAGCGTTTCTTAGCCAGAAAAAGACCTCTGCGAGCAAAGGCCTCGAAGACCAACTCCATCGGTGGTGGCAATCGAGAGGTTACGATTTGGGCGATTTTGCTACCGATCATCTCCGCCTCTTGAAGCGTAACCTTTTCTCCTTTTGGATGGTGAGGTCTAAGACTTATGAAAACGCTGTCCGTATCTCCATAGACCACCGAGAGGTCAAACATTTTGACAGATCCAAAGGCAGGTTCGTCAATTTCATGAGCCAACTGCACCCTGCCATCTTTCACGTAAACTGATCCGATCTCCTCTACCACCATTTTGGTATTCTGAATATTTTCTCTACCAAAACTGGTCACTGCGTTGGCCAGGGGAAGGCTATAGAGCCGTGCCCTGGCATAACCAGAATAACCGTAAAAACTGTTAAGCAGGATCTTTAGAGCATATTGCTGGGCATCTAGAAGAGAGCGATCCTCGTCTCCTGCTGTATGCATTAACTTCTTGATCTCCGTCCTCTGAGCCAAAAGGTTGTGAAGGACTCCGGGCACAATTCCAGGAGATATATTGGAAGATACGAACTCGCCCTTCGAAGGAGAGCGAATTATATTCTCTTCATCGGGCCGTTCGTTGGCCACCACTGTGGAATAGCAGAGATTATGAGCCATCATTATAGACGGGTAAAGAGATCGGTAGTCTAAAATTACTACGTCCTCTACCAGCCCCCTCTGGGGCGTGAGGACTGCACCGCCTTTCAGCTCTTCACTGTGGCCGATCCTGATTTGAGATAAAGCTGCATCGGGTTTTGGTGGAATAATCCTTTTTTCATCTTGGAACTTACGGAAGAGCAGATTTTCCACCATTCCGGTCTGACCACCGTTGATGACATCTTGAAGAAGTGATCCGCTGGTCCGGGCCAAGGCGATGTATTTGTCCAAAAGCTTCAGATCGAGAAGAAGGTGTAGAGCTAAAAAGGAATCTCGTCTGGAGTATCTCACCAACCTTGCGAAATCTTCACCTTCACTGCGCCACAGTAGTTCCATTTCATTGGGTTCAACATCATGTTTATTTATTCCCAGAAGCTCGTGACTGGCATTTTTCAGAGTATATCGTTTCAGGCTGAAGGACGATCGTATCAGAGGCAAAAGGTCGACTACGATTCGTCCGGTGATTTCCACTCGGATTAAATTAATAATTTTCCTTATGTTCCAATTACTCCCGTCTCTGCCCACTCGGACGCTCACGTTCAGTTTTTTTGCCCTTTCAGACAGGTAGGGAAAATCGAACTCGTTGGAGTTGTAGCCCGCGACCACATCGGGATCGTATTCCTTTATTATAGCGATGAACCGCTTTAGCATATCCCTTTCGTTTTCACAGACTAATACGTCGTTTCTTGGACATTCAGCCTCTTTTCCCACCAAAACGATATCCTCAAGGTCCTTGTAGGGAGGACTAAAGGCTAGGCTAATCAGGATAACCGGTGAACTTTGGGGATCTGGCATTCGCCCCCCTTGGGGGAGACACTCTATGTCGAACGCTAAATGGCGCAAAGGAGCATTGGGCACGGACCTCTCACTATGTTCCTCTCGATCATCCAACTGTAACGGTCTCAAGGCTGTGAAGGGAATGGGTCCTTCGTTAAAGGGACAATCAACCTCAACCCATTTCATCCCACCCAGATTTTGATCTATCAGGAACCGGTTCTTGAAGAGAACGTCAGTCTCGTAGACTTCTTTGATTCCCGGAATCTCTAGGACGCTTTCCCTCAAGACCCTGACCGATTTGGGATCCTTGGCAATTATCTTGAGCATCTTTGAGGGCTTGGTCTGGTAGCCCACTGGCAGAAACCGTTCTACAACCTCATAATCCAGATCCATGGACTTTATGGCCTGGGACGCTTCTTGAATGAAGTCCTCTTGTACACGAGCGTAAAAATAGGGTCTGAACCCAGATATTTGGAGGTTAACCGGCTTGCTTTCCAGGGTAGATCCGAAAAGTCTGATTAGAGGGTACCCTTGGTAATCGTAGTTGTATTTAGCGTCCAGGATCTGAAAAATCATCTATGGAAATTAAACTCGTAGACCTGTTTATAGTTTGTGTAACCGCCCTTCGTTAAAATGAGATGGTTGTGCTACCGTAAAAGTATAGTGCTTAACGATACAAATAGGCCAAATCTCTAACTCTTGCGAGTTCGAGATTAATCCGAAAAGTATCGTCAAACACTATAAAATTAAAATTTGGAGGGGTTTTGATGATCAACTTTTGTTGCACCTATCACCCTCTAATAGACCTAAATTGAATGGCAATTTGCTTCACCGCTGTTGGCACCAATTACTATGTCGTTTCCAATAGACATTTTAACGTGCCACAAAGGTTCAGTGGAATCGGGCGTAAGCGGCCAAGAAAGTGACATTGCAACGAATGAATCACCGCAGTCCATGGAATGTATTATGTCGATTGCTTCCTTAAAATCAACCTGGTAGCTATCGAAGACTTGTATCCCCAAAGGACAGGCTATCTGCACGGGCTGGGTCATACCAATCAATGGTGGCTGAGCTGCATAATATTTGTAACAAGTACCGTCATCACGATAAATGTAGTCCCATCCGAGAACATCCTCTGCAGATATGCCCATCGAGTTGTTGATTACTGCCACTTTAGAAAGGAGTCCCTCAAATTCAACGCCCTCCGAGGTGGCATTGTCTTCTTCCATCATTTCGGCACAAACCTGCATGGGCAGCAGGAATACAAGAGCTGCTGTCAAAACAACTAATCCGTATTTACTCACAGACATAAAGTTCACCTCTACAGGTCCTTAACTATTCCTCAATATATTTAAAGTTTAGTACAGTTTTATTTAACATCATAAGTTGTTCTTAAACTCACTTTATTATAGTCGAAAACCAATTAGATGATACGTACGTGTTTATATCCCCTATAATCGATTGCATGATATTGGTTTTGGTCAATGAATACGTGCTGACAAACAACTTGATGTAAGTAGAAAAACAACATCTATAGCCGCAATTACTTAAAATTAACACACCGGAACAGGCCACGCGAGACCTCAAGAAATGGCTTTGATGATGCTGATTGAGATGAGCTAAACACGTACGATGATACTATAGTGTT
>Ga0272441_10004690_pt1 | contig 24445 bp, 12 predicted proteins | sample SSMProp6N_FD_193582 | JGI IMG/M metagenome (GOLD analysis project Ga0272441, IMG submission 193582) | Marine sediment archaeal communities from Little Sippewissett salt marsh, Falmouth, MA, United States - SSM-Prop-6N | ecosystem: Environmental > Aquatic > Marine > Wetlands > Sediment ...
TTGTTCAATTCGAAGCAACGCGAAGAACCTTACCCGGGTTTGACATGCACGGATTAACCCCCCGAAAGGGGGGCCACGCCTTCACAGGTGGAACGTGCACAGGTGTTGCATGGCTGTCGTCAGCTCGTGTCGTGAGATGTCGGGTTAAGTCCCATAACGAGCGAAACCCCTGTCCTTAGTTGCCAGCGGATCATGCCGGGGACTCTAGGGAGACTGCCGGTGACGAACCGGAGGAAGGTGGGGATGACGTCAAGTCATCATGGCCCTTACGCCCGGGGCGACAAACGTGCTACAATGGCCGGTACAGAGGGACGCGAAACTGTAAGGTGGAGCAAAACCCAGAAAACCGGCCCCAGTTCGGATTGGGGGCTGCAACTCGCCCCCATGAAGTTGGAATCGCTAGTAATCGCGGATCAGCCATGCCGCGGTGAATGTGTTCCTGAGCCTTGTACACACCGCCCGTCAAGCCACGAAAGTCGGGGGTACCTTAAGTCGCTGAGCCAACCTTCGGGGGGCAGGCGCCCACGGTAAACCCGGTGATCGGGACTAAGTCGTAACAAGGTAGCCGTAGGGGAACCTGCGGCTGGATCACCTCCTTTCTAAGGGGATAACCTTAGTCGGCGGGACGAGTCGGGGTTCCGTGCCTTCGGGCGCGCCCCCGGACGCCCCCCGCCGGTTGTCGCCGCGTGCGCAAACGCTCACCGGCTGCCTATTCCTTGATAGATTCCGCGGCGCGAGCGAGCGAGACCGCGTCGCGGCGCGCGGTGGACCGGGTTCGGCACGGGGTCGCGAGATCGCACCGCCGGCTTTCGGGGCAGCCATCGCCCTGCCAGCGCGTGGGCTTATAGCTCAGCTGGTCAGAGCGCGTCCCTGATAAGGACGAGGCCGGTGGTTCGAATCCACCTAAGCCCACCAGCATTCCGGCGCCAGGGGTAGCCAGGCCCACGCCGGCGGATCGAGCCCGTCGGGGCGCCGGCGCCGAATGCGGGGACGTAGCTCAGCTGGGAGAGCGCCGGCTTTGCAAGCCGGAGGTCGCCGGTTCGATCCCGGTCGTCTCCACCACGGCCGCGCGAAGGCTTCGCCTTTCCCTCCGGACGTTCGTCCGGGCGGGAACGGCCGGCTCTTTGACAATCGAGTGCGAGTGGATGCGGTTTCGTCTTCCGAAACACGCATCTCGAGACGGGTGATTCATCCGCAGTGAGGTCCAATCCTCCTCGGCGCCTTGCGCATGCAAGGCGTGCCGACCGGGAAGCTACCCCGGCGGCGGGGGCGGGATCCATTGCGGTCAAGCTACTAAGGGTGCACGGAGGATGACTAGGCGCCAAGAGGCGACAAAGGACGTGTCAAGCTGCGATAAGCCTCGGGGAGCTGCACGAAAGCGTTGATCCGGGGATCTCCGATGGGACAACCTGATGCGGGTCGCGCCGCATCGCCCGCGCCTGAATCCATAGGGCGCGGTGTGCGAACGGGGTGAAGTGACACATCTCAGTAGCCCCAGGAAAAGAAAGCAAAAGCGACTCCCCCAGTAGCGGCGAGCGAACGGGGATCAGCCCAAACCGTATGCACGTGATAGCTCGCAGGCGTTGTGCATGCGGTGTCGTGGGGCCCTTCGGGGGCGTCTGCGAACGCCCCGGGGAGTGAGAAAGGACATGCCTAGCCGAACGGTCTGGAACGGCCGGCCACAGGGGGTGACAGCCCCGTAGGCGAAAGGCAGGGTCCCTCCTCGGAAGGAGTCCCCAAGTAGCGCCGGCCACGTGAAATCCGGCGTGAATTCGGGAGGACCACCTCCCAAGGCTAAGTACTCCTTGGCGACCGATAGCGATCAGTAGCGTGAGCGAAAGTTGAAAAGCACCCCTTTAAGGGAAGTGAAAAGTCCCTGAAACCGTGCACCTACAAGCTGTCGGAGGGCTATGCCACGGGGTTCGCCCCGTGGAATGCCTGACGGCGTGCCTCTTGTAGAATGAACCGGCGAGTTACGGTGTGCAGCTTGGTTAAGTCCCTTCGGGACGGAGCCGAAGTGAAAGCGAGCGTTCAACGCGCGATTCGGTTGCACGTCGTAGACCCGAAGCCGTGGCGATCTATCCATGGGCAGGTTGAAGCGGGTGTAAAAGCCCGTGGAGGACCGAACCCGTTACCGTTGAAAAGGTATGGGATGACCTGTGGATAGGAGTGAAAGGCTAATCAAGCCCGGTGATATCTGGTTCTCCCCGAAATAGCTTTAGGGCTAGCCTCGTGTAATAGCCAGCGGGGGTAGAGTGACCGGATGGGCTAGGGGGGGCTACCACCTCCTCAACCCCAACCAAACTCCGAATACCGCTGGCCGTATCACGGGAGTCAGCCCATGGGCGATAACGTCCGTGGACAAAAGGGAAACAACCCACACCGCCGGCTAAGGTCCCTAAGACGGCCTAAGTTCATAAGGAAGTGGGAGTGCGAGGACAGCTGGGATGTTGGCTTAGAAGCAGCCACCATTTAAAAAGTGCGTAACAGCTTACCAGTCGAGCATTCCCGCGCCGAAAATGATCGGGAATCAAGGCCGTTACCGAAGCCGCGGATGGCAGGGAAGGAGACGACCCTGTCGTGGTAGGGGAGCGTTCCACGCGAGGATGAAGGGGCACCGTGAGGAGCCCTGGACAACGTGGAAGTGATCATGCCGGTACGAGTAGCGCTAAAGGGTGGCGAGAATCACCCTCACCGTAAGCCCAAGGTTTCCTGGGGCAGGTCATTCCGCCCAGGGTTAGCCGGGACCTAAGTCGAGGCCGAAAGGCGTAGACGATGGACGACGGGTTAATATTCCCGTGCCGCGGGCTGGGCGACCAAGACGTCGAAGGGGGGACGGAGGAGGCTAACAGACTGCCGGTGGATCCGCTGGCTGGACCACCTAGCCTGTAGGGGGAGCTCCCAGGCAAATCCGGGAGCTCGCATTCCCTGAGGGGTGAAGCAAAGGCAATCGCCATAAGCGGCTGATGCCACACTTCCGAGAAAAACCTCGTCGACGAGTCCAGCACGCGCCCGTACCCACAACCGACACAGGTGGGCGAGGCGAGAAGCCTAAGGTGATCGAGATAACCCTCGTTAAGGAACTCGGCAAAATGGTTCCGTAACTTCGGAAGAAGGATCGCCGCTGTCGGTCAGCTCCCTCGCGGAGCGAAGCTGACGGCGGCCGCAGCGAAGAGGCCCAACCGACTGTTTACCAAAAACACAGGTCTGCGCAAAGTCGCTGAGACGACGTATGCAGACTGACGCCTGCTCGGTGCCGGAAGGTTAAGGGAAGAGGTCAGTCCCTTCGGGGGCGAAGCTTCGAACCGAAGCCCCGGTAAACGGCGGCCGTAACTATGACGGTCCTAAGGTAGCGAAATTCCTTGTCGGGTAAGTTCCGACCTGCATGAATGGCGTAACGAGTTGGGCGCTGTCTCAACGAGGGACTCGGCGAAACTGCAGTGGTGGTGCAGATACCACCTCCCCGCGGCAAGACGGAAAGACCCCGTGCACCTTAACTGTACGCTAGTATTGGGTTTTTGCACCGAATGTGTAGGATAGGTGGGAGGCTTTGAAGGAGGGGCGCCAGCTTCTCTGGAGCCACTGGTGAAATACCACCCTTTCGATGCAGGAATTCTAACCGGGACCCGTGAATCCGGGCTCGGAACAGTGCTAGCCGGGCAGTTTGACTGGGGCGGTTTCCTCCCAAAAGGTAACGGAGGAGCGCAAAGGTGCCCTCAGTACGATTGGCAACCGTACGTCGAGTGTAAAGGCAGAAGGGCGCTTGACTGCGAGACGGATGCGTCGAGCAGATGCGAAAGCAGGCCTTAGTGATCCAGCGGTTCCGTGTGGAAGGGCCGTTGCTCAACAGATAAAAGGTACGCCGGGGATAACAGGCTGATCTCCCCCAAGAGTTCACATCGACGGGGAGGTTTGGCACCTCGATGTCGACTCATCGCATCCTGGGGCTGTAGTCGGTCCCAAGGGTTCGGCTGTTCGCCGATTAAAGCGGTACGTGAGTTGGGTTCAGACCGACGCGAGTCAGGTCGGTCCCTATCTGCCGTGGGCGCAGGAGAGCTGAAGGAGAATCTTCCCTAGTACGAGAGGATTGGGAAGGACGCACCCCTGGTGTTCCGGTTGGCCTGCCAAGGCCACCGCCGGGTAGCTACGTGCGGAACGGATAAGCACTGAAGGCATCTAAGTGCGAAGCCTCCTCCAAGATGAGCTCTCCCCATCAGGGCCCTGGAAGACCACCAGGTTGATAGGCCGGAGGTGTAAGGCGCGCGAGCGTCTCAGCTGACCGGTACTAACCGCCCGATCGGCTTGACCGTAATGGGTTCTTCCCTCCGGGGAGACCCCGTCACCCGTCGCGAGCTTGCGTGACCGGGGACGAACCGCAACCCTCGCACTCGACGAAGAAGCGAGCCGGCGCTTCACGCGGACAATGGGCGTCCGTGCGTGCGACGGCTCCAGCGTTTCCCGGCGACCATGGCGGAGGGGCCACACCCGATCCCATTCCGAACTCGGCCGTTAAGCCCTCCTGCGCCGATGGTACTGGGTGGGTTCACCGCCCGGGAGAGTAGGACGTTGCCGGGTTTTTCCCGAGGGCCCGCGTCTCGCACGAGGCGCGGGCCTTTTTTTGGTGGCGCCTTTGTCCTGGATGTCAGGGCAGGCATCAAGCTATAATTCCCCCGCTGTGGATCCTGGGGACCGGCGATAGGTCGCAGGTCGGACGCGGGAAGGGACAACGATGATCAAGGCCGTGGGGATCGCGGGCAGCCCGCGCCTAAAGGGCAACTCCGCCACGCTGCTCGAAGCCGTGCTCCGGGGCGCGGCCTCGGCCGGGGCCGAGACGGAGACCGTCCACCTCAACGACCTCGCCTTGCGCGGGTGCCAGGCGTGCGCCCGCTGCGCGCCGCGGGAGGAGTGCATCCTGAAGGACGATCTGACCCCGGTCTTCGCCCGGTTGTGCCAGGCGGATCTCTGGGTCCTGGCCTCTCCCATCTACTACGACGGCGTCACGGGGCAGATGAAGACCTTCTTCGACCGCTGCCGCTGGCTGACCATGGCGGGGGACCGGCTCAAGCCGCGCCTCGCGGGCGCGCGGCGGGCGGCGGTGATCGTCACCTACGAGGACAAGCCGCGCGACGACTACCGGCACGAGGCCGAGAAGCTTGCCTCCTACCTGGCGTGGATGGGCGACTTCGGGGATGTCACGATTATCTCCGAGGGAAGGCTCGGTCCCGCCGACGCCGCCGCGGCGCGCCCGGACCTCCTGGCCCGCGCCGAGCAGCTGGGCCGAGGCTTGGCGGAAAGTCTCCGGCCGGGGGCCGGCGAGGGCTGAAAGACGCGGTCTTCCTCGGCTCCGCGCCTCAGAACGAGGCGCGGGCCTTTTCTCCTTAAGACGGCTTCCGTCGAGTGAGTGGCCCAGGTACAAGTGCCTAGGCCACCCTGCGGGACGACTCACTTGCTCGCGGACGTTCTCTTTGCAGTGAGTACGTCCACGACCAAAACTAGGACACCAAGGCCGTGAAGGCTCCCTGCGACTATTACGCCAAAGAACGCCACGAGGGACGCCCCCAGCCCATCGCCCCAGTTCGGACCCACCGCACAAAGGAATATCCCGGTCCAACACAATGCCAATAACCCGAGAACCTTGAACACTACTGCGACTTTCGTCAAGCTTCTCAACACCACTCCCTTGGCGCCACTCCTATAGTAGTACGATCCAGGAAGCAAGGATGCCACTAGTATCAGGATGGCCCAGAACAGTCCGACCCCACTTTCATACAAGAAGTCGAAGACGGGGTCATATTCTTTCTTCAAGATTCTGAAATTCACGTGCTGCATCAGGATCACTATGCCTGCAATGGCCCCTCCTATTATCAGTAGAATACCGAACCATTTGAGAACCCTCCCCCCGTCCCCCGTCAGCATCTCAAGCGACATCACGAGCAGGCATATGCCCACCAGACCGATAAGAGGCACCGCCAGGAGACTCATTCTGGAACGACCTCCTCGATCTCGTCGTCGCAGGAGAGGCTCACCGCACCTCGGGCACCGGTGCGCTTCGTCTCGCCTCGAGAAAGCTCGTGGCCTGGAACATGAAGGCCTCGAGCCTTTCCTCAATCGCCGCGCCGCCCGAGCCGTCGAAGTAGAGATCGAGCGTCGGGATCCCCCGGTGGTTCAACCGGAAGCGGCGCATGAGGCTCGCCACGACCGTCGAGGGCAGGCAGTTGAAGGGCGCGAGGTTCACGATGCCGGCGAAGTCCTGCTCGGCGTATTCGACCGCGCGGCCCATCGAGAGGACCGCCTCGCCGCGGAAGGAGGCGTCGAGGTACGGCGAGGCGAGCTCGATCACCGCCTCGGTGCCGAGGTCGGCGAAGGAGCGCCCCGTCGCGCGCGCGGCGCGGCGCGCGATGCGCCCGCGCTCGTAGCCCTGGACCGCGCGCACGGCGAGCTCCTTCGCGTACTCGCCGAACCGGCGCGACTCGACCGCGTCCGCGCGGCGGACCCACGAGACGTAGTTCATCCACTCCTCGAAGGGCGGCAGCGACGCCTCGCCGCCGAGCCGCTCGATGCCGCGCACGAGCCCCTCGTTCGCGAACTTGTGGCAGCGCACGTAGACCTCGCCGATGATGCCGATGCGCGGCCGCGACTTGGAACGGTCGGCCGGGACGGCGGCGAGAAGGCGCGCGGCCTCCTCGGTCGCGGCGGCGACGTCGCCGTTCGCGGCGATGGCGTCGCAGACGAGCTCCATGCTGCGCGCGTAGGCGCGGTCGGCCGTGCCGCACTCGGCCTCGTAGGGCCGGATCGCGCGCACGAGCCGCCCGAGCACGTCCACGGCCACGATCGCGCGCCAGGCCAGGCGCATGAAGCCTGCGCCGAACTGGCCCGTGTCGTGGTGGAAGCCCGTGTTCTGGCGGAAGGCGAGGATCTCGACCTCGCCGAAGCCGAGGTCGTCGAGCACCATCCGGTGGAACTTGTTGTACTGCCCGAAGCGGCACGGGCCCATGGCCGTGGGCATGAAGAACGCGCTGCGCGTCGGATCGAAGTCATCGCTGAGCGCCTTCTTGACGAAGTCGCCCGTGGTGATGACGCACGGGTAGCACTCCTTGCCCGTGGTGTAGCGCCGGCCGAGCTCGACGGATTTCTCGTCCGAGACGGGCAGGACCTCGGCCTCGAGCCCGACCGCGCGCATCGCGGCCGCGAGCCCGTAGGTGTGGTCGTCCATATAGGGGATGTAGACCGTGCGCCCGGCGGTGCGGTGGTGCGCGGTGCCCAGCACGTTCACGCGGTAGGCGGCGCGGCCGGCCGCAGGCGCGTTGCGGATACTGTCGAGGAAGGCCTCGAGCCGCGTGATCGCACCCACATCCGCGCTATGCTCGTCGACCTCGAGCGTGAGGAAGGGCTTCTCGCCGAGCTCGCGCGCGAAGAACTTCGAGATGAACGAGTCCGGCCCACAGCCGAAATTGGTGATGTAGACGGCGTGCAGGCGCTCGTCGCGCGCGATGATGCGGCCGGCGGCGAGGATCTTCTGGCCGTACTTCCAGTACATGTGCCACCAGTCGCGGCCGAGCTCCACCTCGTCCAGCGGCAGGAAGTCCATGGGCATGGCGATGCACCCGAGGTCGCGGAGCTTCGACGGAAGGTCCAGGTTCAGACCCGGGTCGCAGCCGTTGTAGGGGCGGCTCACCAGGACCGCGCAGGGCGTGCCCTCGGGCAGCTCCGCCAGCGCCCGGCGGCCGCGCTCGGCCACGGCCGCGTAGAAACGGTGCTGGGCATCGGTCGCGGCGGCGATCGCGCGGCGCACGTTCGCGCGCTTCGCGCCCAGCTCCCGCCCCAACGAGGCGAGCACCCGCACGAGATGGGCCTCGCCCTTGGAGAGGTGCACCACGGGCGCGACGAGCTTCACGCGCTCGGGCAGGTCCATGGCCGAGTGGATCATGTAGGGCAGGGCCTGGACGTAGGGGCAGTTGTAGCTCTTCTCCATCTCCTCGGAAAGGCGCGGCATGTCCACGATGCTGGGCAGGAAGATCGCGTCGACCCCGCGCGCGAGGAGGTCGGCCACGTGCCCGTGCGCGACCTTGATGGGGAAGCACGTCTCGGCCGTGATGTGCGTGAGTCCCTCGCGCACGAGCGACTTGTTCGTGTCCGAGGAGATCACGACCCGCCAACCGAGCTCGATGAAGAAGGCCCGCCAGAAGGGGTAGAGCTCTAAAAACAAGGAGACCTGCGGCAGGCCGATCGTCCTCGCGCCCGTTGCGACCGGCGCGTCCTCGTCGTGGCCCTCGAGGAGGAACCGCCGCCGCTCTGCGAAGAGATCGGGCAGCCCCTCGCCGAGCTTCGAGCGCTTCTCCTCGTCGAACTTGCCGCAGCGAGAGCCGTAGTGCAGGGGCTTCTCGCCCTCGATCTCCACGCGGCGGATCTCGCAGTTGTTGCTGCACGCCTTACACTCGAAGCTCGAGGTCGTGTACCGGCGCCTGGCGAGGTCGAACCCCTTGAAGCGGCTCGCCGCGCCCCTGACGCGCTCGTCGCGCGCGATGAGCGCCACGCCCACCGCGCCGAGCACGTCGTGGTGCGGCGGAACGGTGACGGATTTCCCGGTCACCGCCTCGAAGGCGGCCTTGACCGCCTTGTTCGCGGCCGTGCCGCCCTGGAAGAAGATCCGCTCGCCGACGCCGCGGTTCTCGACCACGCGGTTGAGGTAGTTCTTCACGATGGAGTAGGCCAGCCCCGCCACGAGGTCGCGCTTGGGCACGCCGCGCTGCTGGCCGGCGTTGAGGTCGCTCTCCATGAAGACCGTGCAGCGCTCGCCGAGCGCGGCGGGTCGCTCGCTCGTGAAGGCGAGGTCCGCGAACTCGCCCTTGATGTCCAGGCCCAGCTTCTCGGCCTGCTCCTCGAGGAAGCTGCCGGTGCCGGCCGCGCAGACCTTGTTCATGGCGAAGTCCACGATCGCGCCGTTCTCCAGGCGCACGTACTTGGAGTCCTGCCCGCCGATCTCGAAGATCGTATCGACCTTCGCGTCGTGGTGCGCCGCGCCCCGCGCGTGCGCGGTGATCTCGTTCTTGACGGCGTCCGCGCCGATGAAGTCGCCAGTGAGGTAGCGGCCCGAGCCGGTCGTGCCCGCGCCGAGAATCTCGACGCGATGGGCCACCTCGCCCCCGACCTCCTCGATGCCGCGGCGGACCGCCTCGATGGGCCGGCCCGCGGTCATGAGGTACCGCCGCGCGAGGACGCGCCCGCCGCGGTCGATCACGACCACGTTCGTGGAGATGGAACCCACGTCCACGCCGAGATAGGCCTCGATCCTCTCGCCGCCGGGCGGCGGGGGAGCGCTCTCGATCTCGCGCACGTAGTCCTGCTTTGGCAGGGGCGCGAGCGCCTCGTGCTCGCCGGCGCGGCGCGTCGTGTGCGCCGCGAGCGCGTCGAGGCCGGGCCACACGTATGGAGCGGGCTCCTCGATGAGCGCGAGGGCTGCGCCGATCGCACCCATCGCGGCGAAGTGCTCGGGGACGACGAGTTCGCCCGCGCCGAGGCCGAGCGCCTCTCGGAAGGCGCGGCGCATGCCGGCGTTGGCGGCGACGCCGCCCTGGAGGGCGACGGGCCGCGCGAGCTTCTTGCCGCGCGCGATGTTCGAGCGGAAGTTGCGAGCCATGGCGAGGCAGAGCCCGGCGATGATGTCGCAGGCGGGCGTGGCGAGCTGCTGCAGGTGGATCATGTCGGTCTTCGCGAAGACCGAGCAGCGGCCGGCGATCGTGGCCGGGTGCTCGCTCTCCAGGGCGAGGCGGCCGAACTCGTCCTCGATCGAGACGCCGAGCCGCGCGGCCTGCTGGTCGAGGAAGCTGCCGGTCCCGGCCGCGCAGACCGTGTTCATGGCGAAGTCGACGACGCGGGGGACCCCGCCCTCGCCCGGCTCGAGCGCGATGAGCTTCGCGTCCTGGCCGCCGATCTCGACAACGGAGCGCACCTCCGGATGCAGGTGCGTCGTGGCGCGGGCCTGGGCGACGACCTCGTTCACGAACCGCGCGCCGAGAAGTCCGGCGGCGGTGCGCCCGCCGGAGCCCGTGCATGCGACCGCTTCGGGTGCGCCCCGCCGCGCGACGAGATCGGCGAGCAGCCCGCGGGCGCAGACGCCCGGCTCGCCGCGATGGCGTACGTAACGGGTCTCGAGGATCCGCTTCTCGCCGCCCACGACGGCGAGGTCCACGCTCACGGAGCCGATATCGATCCCGAGGAAGTAGCTCACTTGGGTGCACTCCCGTTTGCGGCCGCGGCCCCGACCGCCGCCGCCTCGTCGGCGAGCGCGCGGCGCCAGCCGTCGAAGAGGCGCGCGAGGCCCCGGCGCTCCTCGAGGGGAACCGGCGCGAGGAACGCGCGGATCTCGTCCAGGTACCCCGGCCAGAGCTGCGTGAGGAGCTCCGCGCCGGCCCCGGTCACGCGCACGCGGTTCACGCGCCGGTCGTTCGGGTCGCCCACGCGCTCAACGAGCGCCTGCCGCTCGAGGCGGTCGACCATGCCGGTCACGTTCGAGGTCGAGACGATCATGTGCTCGCTGATCTCCCGCTGGCTCAGGCCGACCTCGCCGCCCACGTACCGGACCATCAACAGGACGTTGAGGGCCGGCGGAGTCAGCCCGTGCGGGGCGAGATACCGGGCCAGGCGCGCGTGCCCGCGCGCGTAGACCTCGGCCAGATTGTACGCGACCTCCTCGTCGAGACGGTCCGCGCCCTCCCGCACGCCGAGTTCCGCGAAGATGCTCATTGCTTTCTCCTTCGAAGAGGTGAGCATATAGTTTAGCCCCGGACGGTCAACATGTCAACCATCTTTTTCCGATAAAGGCGCGGGGCGGTCAGCGCAGCAGCAGCCGTCCCGGAAGCCGGAGCCAGTGAAGCAGGTACCGGCTGGGGCCCACGCGGTCGACCGGCTCACCTTCGCGGCGCAGGGCGCGCCGCGAAGGGACGAGGGTCTTGAGCGCCACGCGCAGCCGGTAGCCGAGCGGGAAGGAGCGCGAGGCCACGGCGAGAAGGTAGCGCTCGTCCCGGCCGGCGCGGCCGGCGAGTGCGCGCTCGAGGAGGCGCGCCTCGAGTCCCCACGCCACCGCGTCCCCGAACGCGGGCGGCATGTCGAGGAGTCCCAGTTGCGAGGCGGCGCGCAGCCCGAAGAGGATCGGTCGAGTCAGGCCGGCGACGGTCGCGAACTCCATCGCGCGCCTGGCGTCGAAGCGGGGGTCGGAGACCAGACGCGCGAGGTCCACGAGCATGGCGAGCCGCTCGAGCACGTGCACGAGGTACGCGTGCGCGGCGAGAAGGACGAGGTGGGGCTCAGGATCGAGCGCGAGAAAGCCCTTGACCGGCGAAGGGTGCGCGCGCGAGAGGAGCGCATCGACGTCCAGGCGGACGGGCGAGCGCGACTCGGCGAGGTCGATCGGCAGGACAAGGTCGCTCGACTTGGCGTGCAAATCTACATGCACCGCGCCGCGCGCGAACGTGCGGTCCGTGCCGCAGACCGGCTTGAAGCCGAGTTCGTCGCAGAGGACGCGCTCCGCCCTCGAGAGCTCCGCCGGCCGCATGAGGAGGTCCACGTCGCCGCAGGGACGCTCCTCGGGAGCGACCCTTTCCTCGGCGATGAGTGCGACGCCGCGAAAGAGGATCGCGTCGATATTCTGCGCCGCAAAGGCCTCGCCGATCTCGCGCGCGGCCGCGAGGAGGGCGAGGTTGCGCGCGGCCGCGGCCTGCGCGTCGCGCCGCATCGCGGCCTCGTCCTTGGGCGGGAGGTCGAGCTTGAGCCTGCGCGCGCCCGCGAGCGCGAGCGCGCTCACGCCCTCGCGCGCGGCGAGCGGGACGAGATCGGGAGTGGGCCGGACGGCGGGCCGTTCGGCCGGGCGGCCGAGCCCGGCGGCGGCGAGCCGGCCCAGCTCCGCGCGCGTCACGGCGTTTCCTCCAAGAGGCGCGCGAGCGCGCCCGGGTCGGTCGAAAAGGCGAGCGCGCGCACCGGCACCGCGGCCGCGAGCGCGGCGGCGCGGTCGAGGAGCTCGCCTGTCTCCTCGGGCGAGAGCATCTCGGCGGGCGCGGCGAGGAGGCGCGCAGCGGCTTCGCCCCTCGAGAGCGGGCGCGAGCCGGGCTTGCCGCGTTCGAGACACCAGAGGGCCGCGATCTCGAACTCGCCGGGCACGGGCGCGCGCACGGCGCCCCAGGCCGGGCCGCCGAGGGCCCGCCACGCGGGGCTATCCGGCTCGGGCGCGAGGAGCACCATGTCCTCGGCGAGGACGGTCGCGCCGGGAAGGCACCGAAGGGCGGTTGACTTGCCGGCGCCGGAGCTTCCGATGAAGACGTGCGCGCGGCCGGCGAGAAGGGCGGCCGAGGCGTGGAGCACAAGGCCGCCGGCGCCGAGGACGCGCAGCACGGCGAGCGCGCGCAGGACCGAGAGTGCCGCGAGCTCCGCGCGCTCCGCGGCGAGGCGCGCGGCCCCCTCGCGGCGGGCAAGATCGACCGTCGCCTCGGCGAAGCCGGTCGCGAGCGTCCACCTCTCGCTCGAACGCCTGCGCAGCCCGGCCTCCCCGGGCGGGGGCTCGCCGAGCGCGTCGCGGACCTCGAGGGTGAGCGAGAAGCTCGGCGGGCGCACGCTCTCGTGCGTGAGGGGCGCGAGCCGTGTGGCGAGCGTGCGGGCGAGCGGCGGGGGTGCGACGCGCAGGCGTGCGGAGAAACGCGCAAGCGTCAGGTCGATCGCGTCCGCGGGTCGGGTGAGGCGCGCGAGCGCACGGCCGAGGGCGCCGGCGAGAAGGGAGGCGCGCGCGGCGAGGCGTGCGGCGAAACGCCAGCGCGGCCGGGAGCGTCCGAGCACGGCCGCAGGCGGCACGGGTGCGTCGGCCTGCGCGCGGCCGTCGCCCTTGGTAAGGAGCGAGCCGTCGGCCGTGCGGCCGACGCACCGATGGAGCCAGAGAGAGCCCTCGCGTTCGTAGAGCACGAGATCCCCGCGCGCGACCGCCTCGGCCGGGCACGCCTCGACGCGCACGCGCGTGCCGGGCGCGAGTCCCGGCCGCATACTCGTCCCGCGCACGCGCGCGCGCAGGGGCGCGCACGCGAGAGCCGCGCGTGCGTGCCGCGGCGAGAGCGTCACGCCTTTGTCCCTTCGTCCGCGCCGCGCGCGAGCCGGGCGGTAATGACGGCCATGCGGCAGGCCGAGCTCGAGCAGCCGAGGAGGTCCCCGTCCTCGCGCAGCGCGAGCCCCGGGCAGCGCACGCAGAAGCTCCGCCACTCGCAGGTCCGGCACGCGGCGAGGTCGCTCAGGCGCACCGCGCGCAGCCGCTCGAGGAAGGGGTGCCGCCAGATTTTTTCGAAGTCGTCGCCGGGCAGGCGTCCGAGGGGCTCGCGGATCGCAACGCACGCGTGGGCCGTGCCGTCCGGCCCGACGGCGAGCGCATTGCGGCCCGCGTTGCAGACGGGCTTTCCCTCGACGAGGTTCGTGCCGCCGTTCTTCGCGCCGAAGGAGGCGAGGATCTCGGCCACCTGCGCGTCGGGGGCGCGGAGCGCGCGCGGGGCGGGGTCCCCGTCGTCGCGGCAGAAGAGCGTGGGATCGAAGACGAAACTCGCGCCGAGCGCCTCGGCGAAGCGCCGCACCGCGTGCACCTCGTCCGCGTTCCGCTCGAAGAGCGGCATCTTGACCGTGAGGCGCACGCCGCGCTCGGCGAGGAGCCTCAGCGCGCGCACCGTGGCCGCGTGCGAGCCGGGAACGCGCGTGATCGCGTCGTGCGCGGCACGTCCCTCGGCCGAGGGCGAGCCGTAGAGCGATACGTCCACGCAGAGAAGGCCGAGCCCGGCCAGCCGGTCGGCCTCCCGCGCGCCGATGCGCGTCGCGTTCGTGAGGAGCCGCACCGCGAAGGCGAGGCGCCGCGCCTCGGCCAGGAGATCGAGGAGGTCCGGTCGCTCGAAGGGCTCGCCGCCCGTGACGGCGAGGACGAGGAAGCCCGCCTCGGCGAGCGCGGCGAGGAGCGTGCGGGCCTCGCCGGTCGCGAGTTCGCGGGGAGGCGCGTTCCCCTTCGCGGGGAGGTAGCAGTGGACGCAGCGCAAGTTGCACCGCCAGGTGCACTCCCACGTCGCCACGAAGGGCAGGTTCTTGAGGGACGCCCGCTCGCGGAGGCGGGCGAGGTGGCTCGGTGCGGCCCGGCGCGCCTCTTTATTCTCCATCGGACGTGGAGGCCGCCCCCGCATTCCCCGCCTCGCTGCGGATCTTTGCCGGGCCGAAGCGGGCCTTCTCCTCGGCGAGGCGCTTGTCCACGAAGCCCCGGAGGATGCGCCGGTCCCTGTGGCTCGCGTTGATGAACCGGACGCCGAGTTCGGGCTCGTCCGAGTTATCGGCCTCGGATAGGCGCACGAGTTCGCACTCACCGGAGAGGTCCACGAGGTCGGGCGCCGCCGGCAGACGCAGCTTCAGGCGGAAGCGCGCGATGGGGAGGACCATCTTCTCGGTCCGCAGGCGCGTGAGGAGCGCGCCGCCAACGCCGAGGTTCTTCACCAAGGCCCGCCCCGAGTCGAAGATAGTCCCGTCCTCAAGGAAGATCTCCATGTCGCACGGAAGATTGATCATGACACGCCCATACTCGCGCTTGAAGGGCCTGCGGATCGTGGTGAAATCGTAGCCGAGCTCCTCGGCCGCGCGGAAGACCCGCTCCTTGGTCTCCTCGCTTGCCGAGTAGCGCGGGTCCCGGTTCAGTATCTTGGTGACCGTGGTGCGGTCGATCCTCAGGTACTCGGCGATGTCCTTCTGGCTGACGCCCATCCGATTCTCCTTCCGCCCAACCGGAGTCGGCGCTGCGACCCGCCCGGCCCCATGATGATCTTCCTAGTCATATTACATCACGGACACGCGGAAGTCCAGCCAAAAATGCACAACGTGCCGCACAATGAGCAGAAGAGGTTTGAGGTGCAATTCTCCTGCGAAAGGGTCTTTGCACTTGTGCAGACAGGCAAGTAGCGTGCAGAGGGTTCGCCTTTGCAAGGTCCGCGCGCCGCCGGTAGAATGCGGGGCCGGGGGAGGGGAAGAAGCGGGCGGACCGATTCATGACATACCGTCTCATTCTGGGGCGCTCCGGCTCGGGGAAGACGCACCGCCTCGTGACGCGAGCCGTGGCCGCGGTCGCGGCCGGCCGCGGGCGCGACACTCTCGTGGTCCTGCCTTCGGTCGAGGAGGTCGATCTCTTCACGCGCGCGGCGATCGAGGCCGCGGGCGGGGGCGCGCTCGCCGGGCTGCGGGCGCGCACGCTCGGGGACCTCGCGCGCGAGGTCGCCCGTCCCTCGCGCGTGCTGGACGGGGAGGAGCGGCGCGCCCTCCTCGCCTCGATCGCCTCGGCGGTGGAGGCCGGCCCCTTCGGCGACTTCGTCGAGACCGCCGCCTTCGCCGAGGACCTCGCCCGTGTCGTGCGCGACCTGCGCGGCGCGGGGCTCGGCGCCGACCGGCTCTCGCGCTCGCTCGAGGCGTCCGCCGAGCTCCTTCCGCGCGATGCGCGCGCTCACTTCCTCGATCGCGGCCGCGCGCTCGCGCGGATCTGCGCGCGGTACGAGGAGGCGCTCGACCGGGAGCGGGTGACCGACCGCGAGGGCCTCCTCCACGAGGCGGCGCGCGCGCTCGGGGGGGACGGGGGCGGCCCCCGGGGCGGGCTTCTCCTCGTCGACGGCTTCGCGCATCTCACGGCGGCGCAGGTCGCCTTTCTCGGTCGCCTCATCGGGCGGAGCGGCGAGTGCGTGGTCGCGCTCTGCCACGATCCGGACGCCGCTGCATCCGGCGCGGGGAGCTTCGCGCACACGCGCGGGGCCTACGAGGCGCTGCGCGCGATACCGGTCGAGTGGACGGAGGAGCGCCTCGACGGGGCGCCGCGCTTCGAGGCGCCGGGGCTCGCTGCACTCGAGGGGGCGCTCTTCACGGGCGAGCGCGCGTCGAGCCCGCCCAAGGCTGTCGAGATCCTGGCCTCACCCGGCCCGGCGGCCGAGGCCGAGGACCTGGCGCGCCGCCTCGCCCGGCTCGTGCGTGAAGAGGGTGTCCCGCCGGGCGAAATTCTTGTCTTCATGCGCTCGATGGGCACGGAGGGCGAGCGCCTCGCGCGCGAGCTCGAGCACCTCGGCCTACCCGTGGACCTGGAGCGCCCGGGCGCGCCGGCCGAGAGCGCGGGGGCGCTCTACGCGTTCGCCTGGCTGGACCTCTTCGTGCGCCCGCGCGAGCCGGGATCGCTCCAGACCCTCGTGCGGCAGCCGCTCGCGGGAATCGACCCGCTCGCGGCCGCGGAGCTCTGCGCCGCGATCGATGCGGAGGCGGACGAGACGTGGGAGGCGCTCGCCGGGATGAAGGGGCTCTCGGCCGGGGCCGCCGCCGCGCTCGCGCGTCTGGCCGGAGTGCGCGCGCGCTTGGCCGGGGCGCTCGCGCCGCTCCTCGCCGATGCGGTCGAGGCGGCGACCTGTCGGGAGTCGCTCGCGCGTTTTCTCGACGCGCTCGAGCTGCGGCCGCGGATCGAGGCGCTCCGGCTCGCGCCCGAGAAGCTGCGCGAGGAGCTCGCCGCGGCGGCGAAGATGGCCGATGCGTGCGGCCGGACGGCGGAGGCGCTCCGGCTCGCCGGCCGCGCCCGTACCCGCGGCGCGGCCTTTGTGCGGCTGTGGCGCGCGGCGCTCGAGCGCACCGCCTTCCGGCGCCGGCCGCAGAACCGCCTCGCCGACGCGATCTCGGTCCAGAACGTCTTCGAGGCGCGCACGCGCGAGCGCGCGGTCGTCGCGGTCGCGGGCCTCGCGGAGAAGGTCTTCCCGCGCGCGGTGCGCGAGGACCCGTTCCTCGCCGACGAGGAGCGCGAGGTCCTGAGCGAGGTCGGCGGCGTGCGTCTCCCGCTGGCGCGCGAGGCGCCCGATCGCGAGCGGTTTCTCTTCTACATCGCGGCCACGCGTGCGCGGCAGCGGCTGATTCTCTCCTACCCGGCCACGGACGAGACCGGACGCGAGGCGCCGGGGAGCCTCTTCGTCGAGGAGGTCTCGCGCGTCTTCGGCCGCGAGGCGATCGAGGCGCGCACGCGGCGGCGCACGCCGCGGCAGGTCGTGCCCGCGCCCGAGGACGCGCTGAGCCGGCGCGAAGCGCTCCTCGCGCTCGCCGAGGCCTTCGGCCGGCGGCGGCCGTCCGGCCGGGAGAGCGACAAGCAGATGCGCCGCGCGCTCGCGGTCTACGAGGCGCTGCGCGAGTCCGGCGCGACCGTCGACTGGAGCGTCCTCGCGCCCGTCGAGCCGCGACTGGGCGAGATTCGAAGCAGGAAGTTGCGCGCGAAGCTGGCGGAGCGCATTCTTCGCACGAGTCCGAGCCGGCTCGCCGATTTCCGAAACTGCCCCTTCGCGCACTTCCTGCGCGCGGGGCTCGGCCTGCCCGAGCGCCTCGTCGTGGGCGCGGACGCGCGCGTCGAGGGCGAGATGCTCCACGAGATCCTGCGACGCCTCTGGGAGCGCTGGAGCTCGGAGGGCCTCCCGGACGCCGGGGCGGCCGCGGACGAGGCCGCCCGGCTCGCCGCCGAGGTCGCCGGGGAGCGCCCGAGCCTGGGCCGCCGCGGGCTCGGCGCGGCGAAGCGGAGGCTCGAACGCAAGGCGCGCGCGGTCGCACGGGCCGAGGTCGAATGGGCGGGTGCGAGCTCGGCGAGGCCGTCGCACTTCGAACTCCCGGTCGAGCTCGACCTCGGCGGCGGCGTCCGCGTCCGCGGCAAGATCGACCGCGTGGACGCGCTCGATGTCGGGGGCCGCCGGTTCGGCCTCGTCGTGGACTACAAGTCCGGCTCGCTCGCTCGCGCGCTGGATCAGCGAAAGGCGAAGGTGAACCTCCAGATCGAGCTCTACGCGGCCGCGCTCGGGGAGGTCGCGGGCCTGCCCGCGGCGGGTGCGGTGTTCTACTCGCTCCGAACGCTCAAGCGCCGCGGGTTCCACCTCGCCGGCGCCGAGGCCGCGTGTGCGGGGTTCGGCGCGCGCGCGGCGCTCGCGTCGGAGGAGATCTCGCAAAAACTTGCGGATGCGTGCGCACTCGCGCGCGAGAGCGCCGAGCGCGCGGCCGCGGGCGACGTCCGGGTCCGGCCGATCGACTGCGCCTGGTGCCCGGACCGGGACGCGTACCTACCCATCTGCCGCTACGACCGCTGGGAATGGAGGGCCGCCTTTGGCGCGCCGGAGGAGGCGTAACCCCAGCGTACCCGCGCTCACGCCCGCCCAGCGCGAGGCGGTCTTCACGCCCGGCGACGTGTGCGTCGTCGCGGGCGCGGGCTCGGGCAAGACGCGCGTGCTCGTCGAGCGGTACCTCGCCGCGCTCGGCGGGGAGTGCGGCGAGGGGGCCCGGCCCGGCGAGATCCTCGCGGTCACCTTCACCGAGCGCGCGGCGCGCGAGATGAAGGAGCGGCTCCTGCGGCGGCTCGCGGCCGAGGGCCGCACGGCCGAATGCCGCGAGGTCGAGAGCGCGAGCGTCTCGACGATCCATGCCCTCTGCGCGCGCCTCCTGCGCGAGAACCCCTTTCTCGCCGGCGTCGTGCCGCACTTCTCGATCCTCGACGAGGTCGCCGAGGCCGCGGTCGCCGACCGCGCCATGGACGAGGCCTTCGCGCGCGCCGACGGGGCGCTGCTCGACCTCGCCGCCGCCTACGGCGGCGCGACGGTGCGCGAGTGCACGCGCGCGCTCCTCGCGCTCGAGCGCGCCCGCGGCGAGGGCATCGGGCGCATCGCCGCGCTCGCCGAGGACCCGGGCGCCGACGCGAATGCCTGGCGCGCTGCGTGCGCGGCCGGCGCGCGCGCGCTCCGGCGCGAGGCGGCCGAGCGGCTCGTCTATGTCGCGAGCGCGCCCCTCGTCGGAAAAAGCGAGGAGAAGCGCGTGCGTCTCGCCGGGTTCGCGGCGCGCGCGGCCGGCGGCGAGTGGTCCGGCGAGATCGCCGCCGGGCTCAAGGAGAACAGCGACCGCCTCCAGAAGCTCGCGGCCGAGAAGAAGGCGGCGCTCAAGGAGGCGCGGGGCTTTCTCTCTCGCGCGGAGGAACTCGACAGCTTCGACGGGGCCGAAGAGGCGGTCGGCGCGCACCGCGCGAGCCTCTACCGCCTCGCGTGTGCGCTCGAGGCGCGGCTCGCGGCGCACAAGCGCGGCGAGGGGAAGCTCGACTACACCGACCTCCTCCTGCGCGCGCGCGAGGTCCTCCGCCGCTACCCGGAGCTCGCCGCGCGCTGCAAGCGCCGCTTCCGCTACATCCTCGTGGATGAGTACCAGGACACGAACCGGCTCCAGCACGAGATCCTCGAGCTTGTGGCCCGCGGCGGCAACCGCTTCCTCGTGGGCGACGCGAAGCAGTCGATCTACGGCTTCCGCTTCGCGGACGTGGGCATCTTCCGCGACGTCGCCGCGCGCTTGGCCGCGGCCGAGCACGGTGCGCGCCTCGTGCTCGCCGACAACTTCCGCAGCCGGCCGGAGGTCCTCCGCTTCGTGGACGAGCTTTTCTCCCGGCTCTGGGCCGAATCCTCGGAAAACGCGCACGAGCGCATGACGGCCGCTGCCTCCTACGACGCGGGCGCAGCCGGGTCGCGCGTGGAGGTCCTCCTCACGCGCAGGGCCGAGGGCGAGGGGCTCGAGGACGCACGCTTCCGCGAGGCCGACGCGATCGCCGAGCGCGTGCGCGCGCTCCTTGAGGACGAGCGTCCGCGCGTGGTGCCGCCCGACGGCGGCCGCCCGCGGCCGGTGCGCGGCGGGGACGTCGCGGTCCTCACGCGCACGCGCGGCGCGTTTCGCGCGATCGAGCTCGCGTTCGAGCGCGCGGGGCTTCCCTGCGCGGCCGCGGGCGGGCGCGCCTTCTTCGACCGGCGCGAGCTGCGCGACGTCGAGAGCGTCCTTCGCCTCCTGGCCGACCCGGCCGATGACGCAGCGCTGCTGGCCGCGTTGCGCGCGCCCTTCTGCGGCGCGGGCGAGGACGCGATGGTCGCGCTCGCCGAGTGCGCGCGTGACGGGGAGGGGCGGCTCGTCCGCGGGACGCTCCTCGCCGCGCTCGAACGCCTCGCCGCCGCTGGCGAAGCGCCGGACCGCGCGAAGCTCGCGCGCTTCCTCGCGCTCCGGCGTGACCTCGCGCGCGAGGCCGCCTCGTGCACGCTCGCAGAGGTCATGGAGAGCCTTCTCGAACGGACCGGGTTCGGCGCGCGGCTCCTCGCCTCGCGCCGCGGGCGCGTCGCGTACGGCAACGTGCGCAAGCTTGTCGAGAAGGCGCGCGCCTTCCGCGGCAGCGCCTCGGCGAGCGTCGACGACTTCCTCGCCTACGTCCGACGCGCGCGCCTTGAGGAATTGATCGAGAGCGAGGCCGCGGCCGAGGCGGGCGACGAGGCGACCGTGCGCCTCATGACGGTCCACGGGGCCAAGGGCCTGGAGTTTCCGGTCGTCGTGGTCGCTGATCTCGGCCGGAAGCTCGTGAACCCGGCACCGGGGAGCTGGGCCGTTCATCCCGAGTTCGGGCTCGCGCTCCCGCGCGTGGACGACCTGGGGAACACGGAGCCGACGCCGCACCTCGCGCTCGCGCGCGAGGGGGTGAGGCGGCGCGAGCAGGCCGAAGCCGAACGGCTGCTCTACGTCGCGCTCACGCGCGCGCGGGAGTTCCTCCTCCTCTCGGGCGTCTGGGGCGCCGCCGCCGGGCGGGGCGCCGCCAGCGGCGACACCGCGCTCGGCCTCATCGCGCGCACGCTCGAGATCGACCCGGACGCGGACGAAATCGCGCTCGCCGGGCTCACGGTGCCGATCCGGCGCGGGGAGGAGTTCGCGCGAACCCATCGGCCCCTGCGTTCGCTCTTCGAGCGGCTGGGAAAGAGGTGGCGGCCGGGCGAAGCGGTTTCGAATCTTCCCCGCCGCCTCGCGCCCGCCGCCGGGGACCGGGCGATCGCTCGCGATGCGGTCGCGCGCATCCGGGCCTCGGCCGGAGGCACGGCCGGGAACGCGCCGCGGCAGATCGCGGCCACGAGCCTCGCCGCGCTCATGCACTGCCCGGCCTGCTACGCGGCCGAGCGGCTCGCCGGCATTTAGGACGCGGTTGGCGGAGGGGAGACGGGCGGCGGCGGCCGCGGCAGGGAGTTCGGCACGGCCGTGCACAAGATCCTCGCCGCGTTCGACCCGCGCGCGACGGACGCGGTCTCGCTCGGCGAGCTCGCCGCGGCGCAGGGCTTGCCTACGGAGGCGGCGGGCGCGGCCGCGCGCTTCCTCGCCTCGCCCGACGGCGAGCGCCTCGTCGCGGCGATCCGCGCCGGGCGCGCGCGGCGCGAGCTGCCCGTTGCGCTCCTTCTCGGCGGGACGCTCGTCACGGGCGCGGTCGACGCGGTGCTCGACGCGCCCGACGCACTCGAGGTCTGGGACTACAAGACCGACGCGTGCGGCGCGGCCGAGCTCGCCGGGCGATACGGGACACAGCTCGCTGCCTACGCGCTTGCGCTCGCGCGCGCGGAGGGACGGGGGGGGGGAGGGGAGGGGCGCGGCGGCCGGCCCGTTCGCGCGCGCCTCTTCGCACTGGGCCGGGACGAGTCCGTCGCGGTTCCGACGGACGCCGACGCGATCGCCGCGTTCGAGGCGAAAGCGAGCGAGGCGCTCGCGCACCTTGCCCGGGGCGAGTTCCCGCCGAAGCCGGGTGAGCGCTGCACGCGGTGCACGCTCCGAAACTCACCACTTTGCGCGGCGAAAACGCCTACCGGCGACGTATAACCAGTGGAGGACAGGACATGAAGTTCGGTCTGGTCGGCCTGCCGGCCTCGGGGAAGACGAGCGTCTTCAACGCGATCCTGGGGCTCTCGCGGTCGGTGGGTACGTACAGCGAGAAGGCCGCGGTCGATCGAGCAACCGCGCGCCTCGCCGACGAGCGGCTCGATCAGCTGGCTGCGACCGTGGGCTCCAAGAAGGCATCCTGCGCGACGGTTGATCTCGCGGACGTGACCGCGCTCCTCACGGGCTCCGGCACCGCGCGCGAGGTGGACGGGGAGATCCTCCACGCGGTCCGCCAGATGGACGCCTATCTCGTCGTCCTGCGCGCGTTCGAGGACGCGGGCGTCCTGCATCCGCTCGGAAGCGTGGACCCGGCGCGCGACCTCGCGGAGGTCGAGACCGAGCTCGTCGTCGCCGACCTCGGCATCGTCGAGCGGCGCATCGAGCGGCTCGAGGCGAACATCCGGAAGGGCGCGCCCACGCGCGAGGCCGACGCGCAGGAGGCCGGCGTCCTGCGCCGCTGCCGCGAGGCGCTCGAGGCGGGTGGCGCGGTCCGGGACGTGGCGCTCTCGGCCGAGGAGGAGCGGCGGCTGCACAGCTTCTCCTTCCTCACGCGGCGACCGTTTCTCGTGGTCTTCAATACGTCCGAGGGCGCGCTCTCCGACGCGCCGAGCGAACTCGTCGGCCGGCCGTGCGTGGCCGTAAGCGCGAAAATAGAATCGGAACTCGCCGAGCTCGACGAAAGCGAGCGCGCCGCGTTCGCCGAGTCGCTCTCTATCAAGGAGCCCGCGGCCGGCCGAGTCCTCGGTGCCGCGCTCTCGGCGCTCGGTATGGGACGCTTCTACACGGCCGGGCCCAGGGAGGCGCGCGCCTGGCTCTTCCGCGAGGGCGAGACCGCGCTCGACTGCGCGGGCAAAGTTCACTCCGACATCGCGCGCGGCTTCATCGCGTGCGAGGTCGTCCGGGTCGAGGACGTCGTCGCGCACGGGGGCTACAAGGCCGCCAAGGCCGCCGGGTGCGAGCGCGTCGAGGGCAAGGAGTACCGGGTCCGGGACGGCGACGTCCTGACCGTGCGCTTCAGCGCGTGAGGCGGAGGACGGGAAGGATGCGCGTGCGTGCCAGGATCCTGCTCGCTCTTCTCGCCGCCCCGCTCGCCGGCGCGTGCTCGGCGGGGCCGGAGCCTGGCCTCGAGGTCGAGGCCCCCGCGGGCGCGCGCGTCTTCGACCTCTGCGAGCTGCGCGTGCGCTTCGCCGGGGCGCTTCGCGCCCTCGGGCGCTTTCCCGACACGCAGGTCCACGACGCATACGACGCGGATCGCGACGGCCGGTATCTGCGCCTGCGCGCCGAGTTCCGGCACGAGGACGGCGGGACCGTCCGCGTGCCCGGTTTCGCCATGCGCGAGAAGCCCGGCGCGCCCTGGTCCTGGCGCGTGCGCTGGGCGCCGCGGCGGGCGGGCCGCTGGACGGCGACGGTCTTCCTCGAGGGCCGCGCCGCGGCCGGGGGCGCGGTCGTCACGGGCCGCCGCATCCTCGACGAGGCGATCGCGGTGCGCTTCGCGGAGGGCACGCCCGGCCCGCTCGTCGCGCCGGGCGAGGGGCAGAACCCGCGTTACCTGCGGCGCCTGGCGGCCGACGGCTCGTCCGAGGCGATCTGGCTCTTCGGCGCGTGCCGCGCCTGGGTCGTGCGGAGCCAGGACCCGAACAACGACTGGGCCCCGCACGAGTGGCTCGACCGCGAGACCGAGCTCCTGGCTCCCATGCGGGGGGCCGGGTTCAACCTCCTCAACCAGTGGATGGCGCCGTGGGAGTTCCTGCTCGTGCACCGCGACCGCGCCGAGTTCTGGCGAGAGGGGGGCGCGAACGGCGCGTGGAAGCGGCACCCGATCCCGGAGGGCGCGGCCTGGACTGCGTACCAAGCGTTCGACCAGGGTCGCGCGCGCGCGTTCGATGAATTCGTGCGGGGTTGCGAGGGAGGTCCCGGGAAGCCGACGGTCCGCCTCCTCCTCTCGCCCCTGCCGCACCAGTGCTTCCAGGTCAAGGAGCATCCGTGGGGCTCGCAGGAGTCGGGCTGGAGCCCCGAGAACGACGCGGGGAAGCAGACGCTCGAGCGGCTCAACGGATTCAGCGCGTTCAGGAAGGACATGTCGGTCTGGGAATTCTTCGAGGCCGACCCGGCCGGGCCCCTCGCCGGCGCGCGCGCGCAGCTCTTCGACCACCAGGCCAACTTCTTCCGTTACCTCGTCGCCCGGTGGGGCTACTCGCGCGCGATCGGCGCGTGGGTCCTCGTGGACGAGCTCGACGGCGTGGGCGACGTCGTCGGCGTGATGGCCGAGAGGACCGGCTGGTGGGGGCACCCCGCGTGCGACCGGTGGCTCGCGAACGTGGTCCGGCTCTTCCGGGGGAAGCTCGTGCGTTCCGACGGCCTTCGCTACGCGGGCGATCCCTACCGCCATCCGCTCCACGCGGCGACCACGAGCTACGGGGGAGAGGCCGGCCGAGGGGGGAACCTCGACTGGACCGGCGGGCCCGAGGGCGTGCGGCCGGACCTCTTCGGCTGGCATTGGTATCCGTACTGGCCGCGGGGCGCGGGATGGAGCGAGGTGTGGGACCACACCGTCGCCGGCGTCGCGTCCTACGCGACGGCGCCGATCGGCGACCGACCGCGCCTCGTCAGCGAGTTCGGCGCACCGGACCGCGCGCGCCCGTCCGACGCGCCGTCTAAAATTTACCCGACGCTCTACCACCCCGCGATCTGGAGCGCG
>Ga0272441_10004691_pt1 | contig 24442 bp, 72 predicted proteins | sample SSMProp6N_FD_193582 | JGI IMG/M metagenome (GOLD analysis project Ga0272441, IMG submission 193582) | Marine sediment archaeal communities from Little Sippewissett salt marsh, Falmouth, MA, United States - SSM-Prop-6N | ecosystem: Environmental > Aquatic > Marine > Wetlands > Sediment ...
ATATATCTTATAAAAGACCTGATGTTTTATTAAATGGTTTTGGTTGTAAAAAATGTTCTTATGAAAGAATAGAACAAAATTTACCAATGAGTGTTATAGATTTTGAAAAAGTATGTAAAAAAATACATGAAAACAAATACGAATATTTTAATGATTTTAGGGGAACTAGATATAAAATAAAAATCAATTGTAAAAAACATGGTATTTTTTATCAGTATGCTAGTTCACATATACAAGGATATGGATGTCCTATTTGTAATGAATCAAGAGGGGAAAATGAAATATCAAAAATATTAACATATTATAAAATAAAATTTGAAAAACAAAAACAATTTGATGGTTGTAAAAATAAACGATTGTTACCTTTTGATTTTTATTTACCAAAACTTAATACATGTATAGAATATGATGGTAAACAACATTTCTTTCCTATAAGTTATTTTGGTGGAAATAAAAGATTTAACGAAACTAAAAAACATGATAATATTAAAAATGAATATTGTAAACAAAACAATATTAAATTAATTAGAATACCTTTTTATGAATTTAAAAATATTAAAGATATTATTAAAAAAGGATTGATGAATGATAAAAAAATCTCGTCTTGTTAGGCTAGTGTCGGGTGGCCAGTTTGGTTCTGATGTAGCTGGCTTAGCCGCCGCACATGACTTGAACATACCTACAGGTGGAGTTGCACCTAAAGGTTGGAAAACAGTTTATGGCCCCAATCCCAAACTAAAAGATCTTGGATTAATCGAATCACACAGTTCTAATTACAGAATAAGAACATATGAAAATGTTAAACTATCTGATGGTACAATAAGGTTTGCCTATGATTTTAAATCTCCAGGTGAAATTTGTACCTTAAATGCTATTAAGATTTTCAAGAAACCCCACTTTGATATTGACCTGAATAAATTACCTGAAGTTAAAGATGTTGTAGAATGGTTGAACGACTATGAAATTAAAATTCTAAATATCGCTGGCAATACTGGTAAAAATAAAAAACAGTCACAAGAGATATTTACTAAGGTAAGAAACTATTTAAAGTTAGTGTTATCAAAGTATTAGGAGGTGCTGATGCATATTGAAATTGGAATTGAAAAGTTCCACCATGAATCTTATATGGCAATAAAATTCATTAAAAAATTTCTAGTTAAAAATAATATCGATAGAGTAATTAAAGTTAAATACGATTTTGATTGCGGTGAAGGTGGCTACTATTATCCACTAATGAATAACGATACAATATTTGTTAATCCAGATAATTGCTATAATCTAAGAGAATATAATGAAGAAGATGATAGACCACAGAATACATTTTATCCCGGCTATTGTGTTGATAATACGATTTTTGGAACTATCATACATGAGTTCTCACATTTCCTTTCTTATAAAGTCTATAAGAATATTATAAAGGATTATAAAAAAACCTTTCCTAAAAATAGATTATATCTCAATGCATACTCAAGTACCGATATTGAAGAAGAACTAGCAAATATAATGACATTATATATTTCTAATCCTTATTTGTTGAAACTAATATCGGAGAAACATTATAAGTTCTTAAAGAAAATATTTAAACCACCGAGAGCATGTTCAGTTAAAACATGTTATCAAATCTATAAGAACTTTCCGATGCATGTTAAAAACGAATTAAAAGATAAATGGCATATTATTTATAACTTTGATAAACAAAAATTTGAAAGGGTTGAACCAAAAGATGACAAGACTGAACATTGATACTGCTAGCCCGTTCTTTTCTAAAGTGTTTATGAAAGTCTGTAGAGAAGTTAAATATCCAAAAAACGAAGTAACTATTCTGTATTTAAATGCAGATAAAAGTCAAAGACGTAGACAACAAGTCAAAGATAAAATAAAGTTTAAGTTCGACTACCCTAATGATAATGAGGATATTGTCGGAATAGAAGTCTTTTACCTAGGAGAAGTATAATGGATGCACATCAAAGTAATATGGAAAAGTTTCTATACAAGTGCCCAAAGTGTGGTGGAATGAATATCAGTCTGGATATTTCAACTGGTAAGAAAACTTGTATAGATTGTCAAAAAGATATAAAAGCTAAGAAAGTTGACATAGAAGAATACCGATTAGATAATGTTCGTAAAGAAGAAGAAAGGTTTGAAGCTCTCAAACAACAAGGCGTTCAAATTAATATTGATGTGAAGCGAGATAAAATATCTGATGAAAACTATAACATTCTTAACAAAGACTAGACAACTTTATTATCATATTAAAAAATCAGATAATGAAAGATGCATGGTTTTAATTCTTTTAAAGAAACCAACAAAATTATATTATAATGGAGATAGAAAAAATCCAAAACTTTCAAATGTTATTGGTGATTGTAATATTGATAAAAAGGATATAAGTCTAATTGACAATTTAATGAAGTCAAATACATTGGCCGTTCAACATTTAAACAATCATATAAATGATTCGGTTAATGACTTGGCACAATTGAAAGTATCATATGGTTCGGAGATTAAACAATGGCCCCGTCGTTGGAAGATAAAAAATTGATGTGGTTCTATAGTGACTTAACTGAAGCATATCCACCAAGTGATATACAAGAACGAATAATCAATGTCACTATTATTGAAAGAGAAAATCATTCAATATTATATGACCACCCACTTGATAAAGATAATTATGTATTATTTAAAAAAATAATGAGATATGATAAATATGCTTTACAGTTTATATATCATGATATTTTAAGAGATGCCGCTGTAATTAAAATAAGACAATCACCACATAAACCAATTCTAAATTCACTAGATCCTAAAGTCTGGAGAGAAGAGTGTGAATATTATATAGGAGATTAATATGGAAAAGTGGAGAAGATATTTAGACGGAGATGAACCAGAAGAAGGTCAAGAAGTTGTCTACTGGTTTAAATATGTTGGTATGCATACTGGTGTATTTAATATATCAGATGAACCTGAAGTTGGATTTAAGATGGGTTGCTTCAGTAGTAAGTCTGGATTCCTTTGTGATGAAAATGTTTATTGGATACCCAAACCAGAATCAGAAGATGATATACCACCTATAACTGTAGACATGGCAAATGGAAAATGAGTCTTGTAAAAAGTATAGTTGAAGCATATCAAATGAAAGACAAAAAACGGTGGGATAAACTATACTTTGCGATCGACTTGCATGGAACTATTATAAAACCGGGTCGACTAAGATACAATATAGAAGTCTATCCAGAAGCAGAAAAAGGATTGTTGTTTCTCAATTCAATTGACCACATAACAATGATACTCTTTACATCAACTCACAAAAGAAACCTAACTGAATTCTATCAATGGTGTTTAAATAGGGAAATTAAAATTCCATACCTTAATGAAAACCCTGAATGTGCAAAAGAAACCTTAAGTGGCGACTATACTAAGAAATTTTATTACAACGTGCTTATTGATGATAGGGCAGGTTTTGATTATAAAACCGACTGGAATATTGTAATTGAGGTTATTAGAAAAATTCTAGATGCTTGGTAAAGGTTTGTAGATATAAACTTCTCTTTTAGTTTCAAAGACTGGACTTAAACAATCTAACATGACTTGTAAAGATTGATCAAAACTTAAGCCACCACACCCACAACCTAAAGCTGGTACAGCAATCGATTGAATTTCTAACATACCAATTTCTCTAACTAATCTTTTAAGGCCTACAGATATATCAAATAGATTCGATTTATCTTTCCAATGCATTTTAGTTGGTAAGTTAATTATATATCTTGGTTGGTTATATTTAATCCTCATTTTAATTAGGTCGGTATTATCCTGGATGATATTCATTGTTGTAGTTTCATATGTAAACAGATTACCAATAAATAACTGATTGTGTTTACAAATCTTTGCATACTCTTGAAACATATCGGGATAAGCTCTTTTAAATAATAAAGCTAACCCCTTACCCATTACACCTACACAGTTAACGGGATTGACTAGAGCTTCTGCTTTCGATTGAAATATGTCACCATACAATACCTTTAACATTTTTTTAGTAACCTTCTGTCATAACTATTTAATATAAGCGTGTTTACTCCAGAATTCTTCAGCATTAGCTATTTCTTCTTCAGAATGTTGATGACCTGAACCACCAGCTTCAGGACCCTTAATGTTTCTTCTCATAGTTTCGGCTGTCATAGGAACAGACTTATCATAAGGTTCTGCATTAATTGATATAATATCAAAGTCTGAACCAGTATTCTTCTCACCTTCACTATCGAGTTGTTCCTTTGTGTACATAATTATATCGATATGATGTGATGGAATTCCTTTAACGTCTTTAGAATCAAAGTATTGCTGTTCATATTCTTCTTCACCTTCTCGTCTTTTAGTCATTTCTTTTTTAAGGAACTTCTCATTTTCAGGTGTAATTTCAGCAATATTGGAAAGGATTGAAGGATCTTTAATTGTAGCTATTCTAACAAAAGGAGCATAACCTTGAGTATCTTGACCAGCATTAATAATCTTTTCAGCTTCTTCTCTTATAGTAATTAGTTGTGCATCAGTTACTTTAGTTCCCGCAAAGTCTGTTTTAGTTTGTCTTTTGACAAAATCATTAATGCCAACTGTTTTACCTTCTGTTTTTTCAGTTTCGTTAAAGTAGTCTTTAAATCTCATTTTGATCCTTTCTTTATCTTATTTATAATTATATAGTTTCTCCACCTGTATTTTTTTCTCTCCAACAATCTATAGTATATGGAAACAGTATAGACTCGTCTAGTTCTGCTCTTTCATTTTCTCTGACAATAGCATTGGCAATTTCCTTTATTGCTTCATATTCACTTTGGAGATTCATAATAGCTCCTCTTTTATCGGCTTTGAATTTAAAGAACATATTATCAAAACCGTTATAGAAGTCGTGGTCTGATGAAACTAGAAGAGTTCTTACTTGGATATTCTTTTGGTTGTATGCTAAGTCTTTTGATTCTTCAATACAACCAGTATCAACAATAATAATCCAGTCTGTTGGTTGATTATGATTAACAGATCTACTTATTTTATCATAGAGCCATTCTTTAGAATTTTCTAAATAATTTAAAGCATCTGTTGAAAATTTACTTTTCCATGTTTCATCAATGGTAAACTTCCTAAACTTAAAGCGGGCAGACTTCATCAATAACCTCCTCATTAACTTTCTTTAAGACTATTATTCTAGCTATCATTCTTAATATACTATTATTCTCATAGTTCAATAATGTAACTGCTTTTTTATAATTAAATGGAAATAACAAGTTTTTAATCTGACTATACAAATTATCTTGCGGATATAAAATCAAACCATAATTTAAAAGTAAAGGCATCTGTTTATCCGGTATGCGCTGATAAAAAATATAATAGTTGCTTAACACATGATTACATCTAATTTGAACCCATGGGTGTTCTGTATTTTTCAAAAACAAATGCATGTGTTTTCTGTTTCTAACTTCTGAACCATCAAAATATCGTTTCTCTCTAACTATATCACCAAAAGGTTCTCTATCATATTTTTTATGACTGCGATGTAATTCAAATACAAACTGCCAGCCTTTGTTTATGTTCATTTGTATTTGTTTAATTATATCTTTATTCTTCATCGTCAACGCCTTTAACAATTCCAAGAGCTAAATCTTTAATTAGTTTTTCTATATGAAAGTTATCGTTCTCGTGTTGCAGGTGTTGAACAGCCCAAACTTTTTTATTCTTAATTAAATATTTATAGTTAGGAACTTTGTATTTAGGTATATATTTATAACAATAACCAATGATACCATCATCGCTATAGTTTTCAATCTTTAGTTTCTTTTTACCTTCTTTACAGGCGGAGCAATAGCTAACACCAAAATCTCCGAGTCTATGATAGCAACATTGGACTAAAATCTTGGTTGGTTTATCAGGTACATTAATATACACCCGATATTTTCTATCCCTATTACATTCCATATATATAATATAATACATTTAAATTTGTTTGTCAAGGTATTTTTTACTTGATTTTCAGTAAATAATATGTTATATTATAGATATGGGTAATAATAAAGTAATAAGGTATACAGCCAAAGTTTTAAATGATTATGGAGCTATAGTCTATAAGCTTAATAGATTCTTTGATAATCCCGGAAGCTTAATTGGAATAGCTAATACTTTGCTTGAAAATGTTTCAGATGATGGTAAAGTTGTTAGGTTCCAAGATAGTGAGTATGATAAATGGATTAGAGAAACATTTAAAGATATTCAAATATATTATACAACAACGCCAACATTTGATAATATGGTTAAAAAGCATTTGACTATGATGATTCCAACTGGAATACCATACAAAGAATATAAAGAAAAGAATCTCAAAGAAGTCTATACAAACTTATTATTATCGGATGAACAGATTCAACTTAGGTATGCAGTTCAATATTGCAACCATGATGATTACAATGTAAAGATGATTGCTTGTGACTTATTAAGACATAGAGATATAATTGAGTTCACTAACAAAGGATTGCTTAAACTTATTATCAATGGTGAAGTCGATAAGATAGAAGAAATGATGTTATGAAGCGTTCATATAAACTACAAATCATATCTTTAAATTCTACAGATAAGTTATATGTATTTAACTGTGAGTATTGGATTAATAAAAAAAGAACATGCGTATTAGAATCAAAACTATGTGAAGGTTATTTAGATTGTAATGTTTGTTTAAATTCTATTGGAGCTTCAGCACATATTAAGAAAATAGAAAACAAAGATAAAAAGTGGGCAGTTCAAAACTTACAATCAAATATTGCTATTGATAAAATAGTTGCAAAGGCTATTATTGATGAAATATAAACTAATTAGATATTTCAATGGGTATGTAAATAAGAAAGTTCCAATCAAATATAAATTAGTCTGTGAATATTTTATTCCTAGAGATTCTGAATCTGTAACTACTGATGATAAGATATGTAATAGTCCTAATTGGCCTTCTAGTTATTGTATTACTAATCAACTGTGTTGGTTAATATTAAAAGATAAGAATGTTAAGGATATTAAAAAGAAAAACATCAAATGGGCTGTTCAGAACTTACAATCGGATAACAGAATAGATAGAGCAGTTGCACAATACATAGTAGACGAATATGAAATACATAAGAGATAAATCTGATAAGTTTAGACTACAATGTGAACATTACTATCATGTAACTCATGGAGGGGATTGTTGTAGTATAGCATATGATAAGTCATATAATTGTAGAGGTTATCCATGTTATATTGAAATGAATAATGATATGTTGGATATGCTTGAAGATAATGATATTACTTGGGCTGTTCAGAACTTACAATCAAATAATCAATTCATAAAAATTATAGCTGAGTATATTCTTATGGAACATAATGAATAGTATTCCACCAACCTCCACGGTCTTTAATTCTTATAACACCTTCAACACTTGTATCAATATCAACAACTCTATCTTTATCTAAAGACCATACAGAATTTCCTGTATAAACTATCTTATCATTTTCTTTCCGAGCATTTATATTATCATTCATAAAAGAGTCGGTAATGCTAATTATCCTTTTATCTTCAAGAAGTCTGACCAATTGGTTCCAGCGGTTGTCATCAATGGTTTCTTCTGATATGATAACTCTTTTGGGATCTCTACGTTTTGCGTGTATAAATTCAGAAAACGACTTCATTTGCTCTCCTTAACTTTAGGAATAAACACCTCAAGATGATCGCGTGTCATTGTCATTCCACCCGATCTACCGCGCTTATATGGATCTTTTATATCATGTTTAACATTAGCCTGCCAAGGATCTTTTTTTAACTGTTTAATATCTTTTGCAAAAGATTTTCTTAACAGCATTGGTAAATCTTTTGTATGAACTTTAACCCACGAACCTTTATATTCTAATCCAACTCTCAATGTTTTAGCTGGCTCTGTTAAATGAGTCCATATAAATCCATCATGTGTAAACTTTTTAATTGGTGGGAAACGAATAACTTCATCTCCATATTCATCTTTTCTACCAGTTTTAATCATTCTATCTTTTTGCCACGCAGCTAGAAATGGTTCGACATACGGCCATATAAAAGCATAGATTCCTTTGTTTTCAGGTGGTGTATGAAATCCTATTTGTCCGGCTGGTCTGTCTTTATTAAAATCTTTCTCAATGTCTTTACGTCTTTTTGGATTCATTGAACCCCAACGAGCAAACATTATCTTAGGTTCTTTTCTCTTTTCTTTTCTACCTTTGATAATACGGCCGAGTTCTTCTTCCGGTTCATCAAGTTTAATTAGTTCACTTGCTGTTAGTGCTTCTTTTAATTGTTGTAAGAAACTCATTTAAATTTATCCGTTACATCTTCGCGTGGATAAGTTGTAGTGACAATTTTTGTAACATATAAAATTAAATCTTCTGGTGGAACATCTATTGATTCTTGTTGCTCTGGTATGGGAGAATATGGCAATCCAACATTTAAAACTCTTTTTAATTGTTCAGGGTTTTGGTATTGATCTGAAAGAACCCGCCCCTTTTTATAGTTTATTCCATCTTTATTAGCTACAAACTGAAAATATTCTTTTTCATCTTCTCCTTCTTTTTGAGCCATATTACGAATTTGATCCCATGTAGTTTCTCTCTGTAAATATTTTTCACTATATTCATCTAAATATTGTTTAAATCCCATAATGTTATTCTCCTTTTATACTAATCCTAAATATTTATCCCATGCTTGTTGATTAAACATATCTGCGACTTTAATACCGGCCGACTTAATCTGGTTGATTTCTTTATCATCATCTTCAAAGTGCCAGTTAGAACCAAGATTAACAAGAGTATCAATCTTGTCATTACCATTTGTAAAGATAATATCTTTTGGTCTTAGTCCCTGTTCTTTACAAAACTCTTGAATTCTAGTTCTATTCAAATTATCGCCTTGTCTTGTAGTTACAATATAAACATCGTTATCGTCTTGAAGTTTTCTAAACATACTAACTGAATTGATGTTCGGTTCACCCCATTGAAATTGTTTTTGTTCGTGTTCAATCTCATCACTATACTCATATCTAAGAGTGTGATCGAAGTCGAATGTGACAACGAGTCTGGTTAAGTTCTCTTTAAGATATTTAAGAAATGCCATTATACGTTAAGATCTCCTAAACAAAAGTTTCCACGCATTTGTGTTCCACATTTAGGGCAATCAATATTTGAGCATGGTGTTCCTTTTTTATGTGGAATAGTATTACCACAATTAGGACAAGTACATTGTGTGACTCCTCTACCACCTCTACTAAGACCATAACCTTGACCAAATCCTAATCCACCACCTCTTCTTCCTGTCATTGGGCCTTCACCTCTAGGTCCAGTTCCATCTCTACCTGGCATAACAACCTCCTAGTATTAAATTAAAAAATACAACCTATTATAATATTTATAATCTTATGGATTTCCTTTTTCTTTATAATAAACCCGATAACATTTTTCACCTTCAGCTAACTTAACTTCTTCTATCAATTTTATTTCAGTTGAGTCTACACCAAGGTAATGTAGTTTGTTTAAGTCTGACACAAAAATAACTTGCCAACAGTTTACAAATAAAACTATTGGCAAGACAAGTAAGGCTTTCTTCATGCATTCTCCTTTGGTTTGGTTTTGTTTACATGTTGTCCACCTTTATATTTATATCGTTTTTAACTAAAATTTTGTTTCTTTTATATTATCAAAACCATATTTTAAAATATATTCACAAAGCAAACTCATAGGATAGAAATCACTCTGAGCATTACAAACAACAGTAGCCAAGTTTTGTTCACATAATATTTTAACTAGAGTCTTATATACTACATCACTATCTGTAAAGACAAATGAGTCTACGTTATCTATATATTCTTGTTTTTTAAAAAAAAAGGGAATATGATATAAAATTATCCCTCTTATCATTTTCATGATAATATAATACACGCTCAATGTTTTTGGATTCTCTTAAACGAAAAACAGGTGATGTACCAACTACCGAAGCGAATGTCATTTAGTTCTTCTTACCTTATAATATACTTTATAAAGAGTTCCACCAGTTAGACTGGTGACTGCTTCTGTTTTAACTACTTGTGACTCTTTGATACCATAGATGTCTAAGTAATCTAAATCAGATACCATAACAACATTTGTACAACTGATATTAAATATCAATATTAGGGTTGCTATCAGTATTCTTATTTGTTTCCTTACATTCATCACATACTCCATAATAGATTGTTTTATCTTTTGCGGGGCAACGGCATTGTTTCATGACCTTACCACACACCTTACAATACTTAATAAAATGTTCTGCCATAATTAATCCTCATTTTCTATTTCGGGGTCTAAACTTTTATTATAAATCCAACCTTTACTTTCAAGATAGTCTTTCATTTCTTCTAATGTCTTACCCAACTCTCTCCAAGATTTAATAAAGGTACATTCCATATCTTCATAATCCATTCCAATAGGTCCTAATACTCTTTTAATTTCTGGGCAATGATGACCTATATTGTCATCGTATACACCGAGTTCATCATTAAAATCTTCTGGATCACATGTTACAAACAATTCGCAACAATTTTCTTTACATATCCATGATCCCTTAGTATTTGCAATACCAAATTGATAAGCCATAATTAATCCTTTCAGCCCTCTCTATGTATTTGAAAACTATCTATCTGACTAAAATCTTTTGCAACATCTTCTGTAAAGATTAATCTCCAACCATCCTTAAGCTTATCAAGATGAAGCATACCTAAGTCTGCATTAATCCTTGTTGCCTTGACAATATCCAAGTCTGTATATGTTCCATCCTTTTTACATATGCGAATAGTTCTTTTCATAATACTTTGGTTACCTTTCCATAAACTTGTTTAGTCCATCCATTAATATAACCGTGGTTGTTTCCAATTTGACAACCTTTATCTATATTCTTAGATACAACTAAATGAGTATAGAATCTACCATTAACCTTACAATAAACTATATCGCCTTTGTTTACAGTTTCCCAAGTGGCAGGTGATATTTCAACTGGTTGTCTATGCTTTATCTTAGGAGTCATAGAATTACCAGGTTCTTTATTGATAACTGTTTCACCACCAATTAGTTTCTTTAGTTTTTCTGGATGCATATTAATCCTTATAACATTCATCAGCAAACTTTATTTTAGGACTTATTTTACCAATGAATTCTTTTCTTCGTTTAATTACATCATAAGCTTCTTCACATGAAGAAACTAAACAATTCGCCAGTAGAGATCTTTTTGCACACCAAGTTTCTTTTCCATCTCTATCAATCCAGTAGCCTGTCAGATGACCTTCTCTAACAGCAAACCATTCATCATTAATTTTATAAATCTTGTAATCATCAAACAAATGTTTCAACCACTTCAACATAAACTAACTCCTCTTCTTTTTAGTAAAGTACGCCTGGCGAGATTCGAACTCACATAACACAATTTAGAAGATTGCTACCTATCCATTAGGTTACAGGCGCTTAACAATATCTTTTGGATCTAACTTGCTTAGTCTAGTAGCCACTATATAATCCTAAATGTTTTAGTTTCATTAACAGGCCACAAATATTTACAGTTATTAAAATCTTCATCACCGGGAAATTTATCTATATAATATTCACGATTCTTTTCGATTAGTCTAGCTCGCATGGCACGATGAAAGTCTTGATTGCCTAACCACCATGGGTAAATTATTTTACTTTCATCTATATTATATGTGGGTATATTATTCTTATATCCTCTTGATAGCCAATGTATAATGCACATATTTACATATTGTTTCAATGCTAACTCATAACCACGCCACATCTTAACAGCGGGATGATTAGCCCAACGACTTCCTTTCTCAAGCGTATTAACTATCTGCATACCTTCAACTCGTTGCTTACCAAGTCTGCGATAGTCTAAAACACTAAAGCTTTTATTGAAATCTTCATAAGGTAAAAAAGTTTGCATGTCTATAATATAATATAAATCAATAGATTTGTCAAGGTTTATTTGATTTCAGATTTAAGGGCAGATAATTCGTCTATCATGAATCCATCAAAGCCGGGAACATTCCTTGCATATTCAATAATAACTTCTAGTTTCTCTTTAGGACTTAGAAAGTAAAACTTTGAGAATTCTTCTTCTTCCCAGTTACCTAATTGGAAATCTTCAACAAAGGCTTCTAACATTTCTTCTGTCATAATTAATCCCTAATTAAAATTTAACATATCACTATGAATATATTTGTAGTTCTTTTTATTCTTAATTATAAAGCTACATAATATTTTTAAACATATATCATCACTTTGAATATTAGCAACAACTGTCTTTAAATCTTTATCGACTAATATTTTCTTCATCGTTTCTTTATATTGTCCATTAAAGTTATTAACCTCAAAAAGATATTTAGTTCTGCCATAATTTTTAGTTTCATAATCAACAACAATATGAAAATGACTCATACCTAAATTGACATGAATCATTGTAATATCATCTACATAGGATTTTTGATTCTTAATCATTATCCATATCCCACAATTTGAAATCTGCATCGGGACCTTCATCATAAGGTTTAGTTCCCCTTAATGCAAAATTAATACCAACAACTAAAACACCAACTAAAATCATCAATACTATTCCCATTATGCAATCTCCCCTGTAGTTTTATATGAATGTGGATATGATCCCCTAAATGTAATTCTTGTTCCACATATCTTACTGAACTTAATATCCTTACATGTATCTCTCTTACTGTGATTAATACACCCATCATTCTTACAATCAACTATTCTTCTCTTTCTTTTTTTCTTCATACCAACCTCATCAAACCACCAATTAAAATAACTGCAAAAGCAAGATAGTATATCACAGTTCCCAACCTAAGCCAATGAGCATTCTTTAATATAATCCAAACAGAAACAAGCATACACAACCTAATAAATACTATTACTAATAGTATTGACGCAAACCAAATTGTCAATGTATTCAACATAAAAACCATTCAGCCTCTCTACTTAAACCTTCAACCTCATTACCACAAGCATTGCATGTATATTTTTGATCATCATCATCCCAACGCATAAATGATTTACAATCGGGATTAGTACAAACCATCCATTCCAATTTAGGTAAGTTGTTTGTCACCAAAATAACTTCCCACTAACTAAAATACTTGTAGCTAATATAACAAAAACTACATAAGTCATCAATAACCAAACTCTTAAATGATATAAATAGTCACGAACTATACCTGATACTAACTGTATATATATCATTATAACAAAGAATAATAACAATAAACTACTGATAATCCTCAAGATAATACTAAACATTATCTCAACACCTTCCATTCCTTAATACTTTTAAAATAAGGAACTAACCTCTCCGGTATCGCAAACAAATCATCAGGCAAACTACTTGCCTTGACTAACTTATCATCACCCGATATGTATTTGAATATCAAATCAGTTGGCATACCAGTCGCTGAATATCTTTCAATACTATCTAACTTGGCTATAGTCACAGTCTTGTTAGGATATTCTAACCTATACAACTTACCTAATTCTAAATCATCAATGTTCATCTTTTACATCCTTTCTGTAACCAACCTACTTGCCTTTAACTCCATACGATTCCTCATATATATTATTGGTATCAACTGTCAATTCTTCTAGCTTCTCTTTTCTTTTACCGAAGTTTAGTTTAACTACAGATGAATTAGGAGTTAGACCGTGTTCTAATCTCCATATAACATCTTTCAATTCTTTGACTATCTCTTTCCTATTTTCAGAAAACGATTCGAAAGTAAGTCTATAAAAATTCTTTTTCATAGTTTCATCAATCCTTTTGTTATCATAATTGCTATAAACTTAACTACATTGTTTTCATCATTCATATGTTGAACAGCCCACTTCATACCTTCGTCTCTTATCTTGTCAATATCAAGATCTTTAGGTAAAGCTATTTGGAACTGACATTTATACAAATTTAATTCATTTCCACATAATGCATTATCTTTGGCAGGATAATACTTATAACACTTCGTACCACAACCATCACACTTATACTCATATATTGTCGCATCTTCTTTAATATGACTATCAGAAAAATGATTAGCATTATGAGCAATTACATATTTCTTTTTCTTTTCACCTGTTAATTCTTTATCAAATATATACATAACTATTTTAAATTCAATGCTTTAACTATATCTTGTTTCAATAGTTTATCAAACTTAGTTCCATTACGCATCAAGTAAGACGGATGCAATGACGGAACTACATTAATATCTACACCAAAATTAACCTTATATACATTGCCTCTGTCACTCGTTATACCAATATTAGATTTAGTTATCACCTGATTAGAATGATTACCTAATGGCATTATAACCTTAAGTCCATGATTCTTAACTAAATAAGTAACATCTTTCTTTAAGTATCCTATACAGTTATCAACCTCCTCCTGTAAAGGTACCCGATTGTTTTCAGGGTTATCTCTTATAGTATTAGAGAAAGCTACACCAAAACCACCAATCTCTTTTTTTACAGTTAAGATTATATTTTTCAACCTCTTACCTGCCATGCCGACAAATGGTAATTCCTGTTCCCTTTCCTCTGCACCACCACCCTGACCTACAAATAATATATCAACCTTACCATCAATAACAAAACAATGAGTAGGTAAGAAACAACAATGACCAGTCCAATGACCTACACAATCTTTATTGTCACATTTACATTTAAGTAACTTAACTTCATTCATACCAACAACCACCTTAATGCTTCATCCAAATCTTCAGGTCTATAAAACACTAATTGATAATCAGATTTTTCTAACTGTAAAATAAGTGAACCACTACTTGATTCAATTATCCTTTTTCTCAATTCATGATAGTTCCTCAAAACAACTCGCCTGAAGTGTCTATGCTCAAGATAAGGTAATCCACAAACTATACTGCGAATCCTATCCCTGTACCATTGGTCTTCAGCCATTATACAATCCTAATGTACTGCGTAATGAAATTAATAATCTCTTTCAAGTGCTCATATATAAAACCTACAGACATTGAAAATGATACTATTCCAGCACCAAACAATCCAATGAACCACAAAGGCCCAAATTTAAGATCATCCGCGCTTTGGGCTTCAGTTACATTCTTTACCGAAACAATAAACCAAGTAACCAAAAGTAACCAAAAAACTAACTTAACTGTGCCAAAAGAAATATCTATAGGAAACATATTAGTCTGATACCCTCTCATATTCAACGATAACAGTTATCCATGTCGATGCCTTATCTCCATGACTCGCACTAGACTGCAAGTATTTCAATTCAACATTAGTCATGTATTCTTCATTATCGCTAATGAAATCATTAACTCTCTTTGTCAACTCATCAGGCTTTCCACCATGAAATATCTTAATCTTCTTCATACTAAACTTCCCTTTCTTCCAGTATCCTGACTGTAGTTTTAAGTGTAACTTCTTCTTCTATTATATCAAAATCATTCTTAGCACAATCATAACATTCCTTTAACTCTTTCATATATGCGGCCTTAAACTCATCTGACATAGCATAATCGTATGTAGATAAATCCATTAACCTGCCCCAATACTCTCCGCGCTCTCCACCCTCTAATTCTATCCTATCCTCAAAATCTCTCAACTCTTCATGATCCAATATAAATTCATCTTTCATCTGACAACTCCTCTAAGTTAAATGTTCCATCACATTCTGGACATATATAATAATCCGGATGCCAAGGCTCATCTGCCTTAACTAACTCCAGTTCAACTTTACACTTAGGACATTTTTCCATATTCTAATCATCCAAACCTAAAGTCTTTATATCATTAACTATTATATTCTCTAAACTATCTAATATACGGCCCTCCATCTTATTTATCCTAGCCTTAACATTAATCTCCCGCCTAATCCTATTAACCTTATAATTAATAACAGTAAAACATAACATCATCGATATAAACAAAATCCAAAAACAACTATTGACTTTCTCAACAATAGTCTTTTGATTGTGAGTAAGTACAACTAAATCATTATTCTCCATAATTATTAATCCAATTCCATTATATTTCTGATAACTAAACCTATTACAGGTATAATCGGAACATGCCAATATAAAAATCCTAACTTACTATCATACAAATCATTATGAAACGGACTAAACAAACATGTATATACGCCAATCAACTGAATGAAATAAATAATACCTAATAAAATAAATAAAATACCAACCACAGCATTCATAAAATTCTCCTTAACTCATTAACATTTTACTGCATTCTCCATGTAAATATGCAGATTAGTTCTTGATATATATAAACGATAACCTTTAGGCATATCATTAACATCCTTTAATAATTTAACAACTATAAATTTATCATCAACACTTATTATAACAGCATCAATGTTTACATTCAAACTCCAATGCCTAAATGTTATAACATCATCAATATTAAATTCGTTATTCATTTTTCATCTTCCTCAATATCTGTAAACTTTTTATTATCCCACGAATAAACAGGAATACATCCAGCTTGCACATGCATTGTATATTCCTGTTCAACCGTAACCCATTCAAGCCAACGTGTTATTCCATTTAAATTTATAGGAAACAAAGCAAACCAACTTCTTATTCTTGTATCGCCTTTTTCAGGTTCTTTCCATCTCATAAACCTTAACTCCCTAAGGTACTATCCTAATTATTCTACTAATAAAACTAAATATCCTATTAATATTGTAAAATAACAATATCATACTTGATATGGACCCAAATAAAAAACCCATAAATACAAAGTAAATACTATTTTCAGCATCATCATCCCTAATACCAATTAATATAAGTAAAAACGATAAAGCTATTATAAGTAATATTATCTGACTAAAAGATATAACTATCATAATTAAACCCTAACTATACTTCCTAGTCAATATATATGGCAAACTAGTCTGCTCACGACATCCGGTTAATACATTGTAATATTCTATAACTCGACCATGATAATACATTAAAAAAGACTTAAGTTGATATGAAATACTACCATAACCAGTATCTCTTAACTCCGTATAACTATCATCAATCTCTATCTCAACTACCTTAACTTCACCCGAAGGCGTAAACAACTTTAAAGTATATATACCCTTTTCTTGACCAAACATAACATTAACTCCTTAACTTAATAGGTGTATTATATTTATAAGCAATCAACTCATTCATCCTATCATTAACCTCTTTATAATCCCCAATCAAAAACATTAATCCATGCCGACCACAATTATCACAACGATTTGCTATTGCCTCACCTAAACCTACCTGAATAGACCATAAACAATCTGAACAATAATAAACCTTAACCCTACTCTTATCACCTGAACTCATAAAACCTTAACTCCCAGCCATTAATAAAACCATTAGATTAAATACAATATATAAAGTAACAGCAAATATAATCACAATACGAGGTATCCTAAATAAAAATAATAAACCACCCAAAAATATCGAACCAAATAATATAACTAATAACATATATAAACCTTAACCCCTATCCTCATAATCCTCATAATATCCAGGTAAATAAGTCAAACCAATCTTATCAACTACAACCTTAATAATACTTTCTTTATCCTTATACAAATCTCTAGGAACTTCCCATAAATGCTCTGCCGCCGGCGAATCAAAACCTATCGACCTAAACTCATCATTAAGACTGTGCTCACCATCCTCACCACATATAATCTCATCTAAACGCAAATCAGCACAATCATATAAAGGCCTGAAATCTACAGGTAAAAGACATAACATATAATCACTATCTGTATATGTTCCACTATCAATACTATATATAAGATAAAAACCTAACTTAGACTTATCCATAAACTAAACCTTAACTCCTCTTAGCTATCTTAATAGCCTCTCTCCAATTAGACTTAATAAAAGGTATTAAACAATCCACAATAAAAGAAACCGTTATATATATAGTCATTACAACCAGTAACGCAACCATTATTACAATAGCCGATAAAATTAACCCAAGAACAATCGATAGAAAAAATGTTAAAATGTTATGGTTAGGAAAAGATCTAAAACAATATATCGTAAAAGGTATAGTTAAAATTCCACCCCATATTAACCCAAAATGAAAAATGTCAAATTCATCCCCAATACCAGGATGTTTAAAATATTCAAGAAACTTCCTATGTGAATTATAAATATAACAAATAAGTTCCTTTACCTTAAGATAACAAAATATCCAAAATACCTTTAACCAAAACATAAACCTTAACTCCTAGCCAATATATCTGTTTACTTTACCTGAACTATAATCAATACATATAGATAAACCTATAAGAGATCCATCTTAATCTAATATAATACATTTATACAAAAATGTCAAGGAAAATAGTTAAGGTAACCATTTGAATAATATATCAACTAAATTGAAAGAAATACAGGTAAATATAAAATGGGTAATAGTGGGGGAAATAGGGGGAAACTACTGGGACTAGGACTAATTAAATACGTCCCAAAAAACATCTTTTTTTTAGGGGGTGTTTTTTATCCTGGCTTTTTTTTAATCGTTGTTTTTATTCGTTCTTTTTTTAAAAAACATAATGTTTTTATTCATTGTTTTAATTAAATCTTTTTAGTTATTGTTTTTACCCGTTGTTAAACCAATTAACCTGACTCAGACTTTTTAGTCGGAGTTTTTAGTCAGGCTTTTTTAGTCGGAGTTTTTAGTGGTGATCCGTGTGGGAGTGACTTGGAGTTAGCTGGGTACCATTTTATGTATAGGTGGGTACCAGTCTATGTATATATGCTGTATGGGGTATGTATGGGTAGTGTAGGTATAGGGTAGGTGGGTACCCTTCTATGTATAGGTGGGTACCTATAGGTATGTGTATGTATGTTAATCTACCTGTTAGTTCTTTCTCAGGTTATAGTCGTGGTGGAATTCAATGGTACCTTGGCAATGTTCGTCAAGTTCATCGTATAGTGGTTTAACTCCGGACTTCATTAGGGCTTGTTCAACTTGTTCAGCATATCCTCGGGCGGTATATTGTGGGTGACCACCAACCCGTTTAAGTATCTTGAGTAGAGTCCTGGCTTCTATGGGTGATAGTTCCAGGTTAACGGTGTAGTTATCTTCAGGTATTTTAGTTGCTTTAGCCATATGGTTAGTCTCTTTCCAGGTGGTTGAGGTCTTTTTGAAAATTGATACAGCCAATATGTTTATCGCCGTCTTCATATAGACCTGTGATACCTGCATTAGACAGGGCTTGTTCTATATTTTGTGAATACTTCCGGGCTGATTGAACCGGGTCTCCACCGACACTTCGAACAATGTTAACCAGAGTCCTGGCTTCTTTAGCGGTTAGTTCCAGGTTAACGGTGTAGTTGTATTCGGGTATCTTAGTTGCCTTAGCCATATAGGTTCCTTTCAGGTTATTAGTCAAAGAGAGCAACGGCAACGGGGCCGTTACGTTTATCTTCACCGAGAATAACTCCGGCGAGGTGTTTGTATTCTTTTGTATCTATCTTATACCATTTGGCGATATATCTGAATTTGTTTTCCGGTGCAAGGGCGATGGGCATTTCCCGAGCCATTGAACCGTGGGCGAGCTTCAGGTCTTTGGCAAAGTTCACGGCGGCGTGATAGGCTTTGAAGTCATCGGTCTGGTTAAAGGTTACGATGTTGCCGACGGTCTTACCGGCAGTGCAGGCAATTTTGTAGGCTTCTGATTCAAACTTATTCATACAGTTTCCTTTCGTTGTCGGGCAGTAGGCTTATCAGGAAGTTTATTTCTTCTCCGACCAGGTTAATAAGGTGTTGGTCAGCGGGGTCATGTTCATCATTCATATTACTGTCTACATACTCAGTAATGTCTTCATAGGGGGTTGAATGGCATAGTTGTCTTGGGTGAGAGTATATTATTGTTCCACCGGGTAATCTATTATTTTTTATTTCACTTTCAAAGATAGGGCAACCTTCACAGTTAATGTCCCAGAACTCATTACATAAGGCGCATTTGTCTCCGCCCATAGAAAATCCGCATTCGTTGATTGGTGTATTAGATTCTTTAGATAGTTGGGCTGCTATAAGGTTTTCGAACCAATGTTCTATTGATTCTTTCAGGGCTGTTAATGTATCTGGTTTCATGTTAATAATATAATTCTATTCAGTTAGAAAGTCAAGGGAAAAAGTTTAGTCTTTCTTTTTAGTTTCTTTTTTAATGTCTGGGTTGATATTACCAGGACATTTATAGTTATGACAGAGGCTGCAGGCTTTTTGGTTATGTTGGTTGCAATGGTATTCTGTCAGCAGGTTTGTATTTCTCATTTGATTTTTCCTTGGTCTTATTTGTTTTGCACTTCTCAAGTCTTTCCAATGTACCAGAAAGGTTGAGGCAATAGAACCAACAATAGTTTGTATACACATTACCAGAATATATACCCCTTAGATGATTGCAACCGGCACAGGAAATATTGGGAATTGATTGTTTCACGTGGAACATTTACCTTAAGTTAAAAAGTGAAAGAAGTGGAAGGTGACTTTTGCAGAGGCCAGCCAACTTCCACTTCTTCATTTGATTAGAACAACATGTCGTCAAGATAATCGGGTTCAAGACCAAAATATTCTTCACAGATGTCATAGGGCATTTCGCCGTCTTCAAGTCGTTGCATCATGTCAGCTTGACATTCCTTGACTTGTGCGACAGCTTCTTCTTTGGAGAGTCCGTCACGATTCATCAGTACCTTAACAATTGATTCACGCATTGGGGAATCCTTTCATTTGTTTTGTGTACATATAATATAATAGTTATTCAGGTCTTTGTCAAGGTTTATTTTTATTTATAGAATCTGAGATCATCTTTGAATTGGATTTCACCTTCAACATAATTAAAATATTCAGGTGCATTTATTGGATAGTATGGTTGTACACCAATTGATCTCAATGCTCGGTTGATTTTATCAGTATCACCTCGGGCTGTTCTATTTGCATTCCCGGCGATATTATTAAGTACAGTTCGAAGAACTTCAGCTTCTCGTTGTGTGAGGGCCAGGTTGACAGTATAAGAGTCAACTGGGATTTTGGTTGCTTCTGCCATAGTATTAATTCCTTTTGCCATGATTTGTTTTCCTTTCCTTTGATGTATATAATATAATACATCTTCAGGTGTTTGTCAAGGATTATTTTAATTTAGTTGGGAAGGCCAGTTCGTTGGGATTAACTTCTTTATAGTTTACGGTGAATCGATCGGAGTTCCATGACATCCACATAAATGTTTTATTTTTGTAGGTGACTGCTTTAGGCCAGCGCCATGGGTTTTTATCGTCATCGGTGTATTTGAATTGGAGCCAGTCGTAACCGTTTGAGTCGGTGGAAACTTTGATAGGAATCATTGCGTTTTGAATTGGTGTTGCGATTTCCATTTTAATTTCTCCAGAGATATTCGTTTGATTTAATAAATTCAAATGGTTTGATAGAACGGATAAAAGAGTTAGAATGATTTTCAATTAACCAACGGATTGCTTTTTCTGCAAGTTCAGTTGTTTCGTATTCTTTAACCAATGCGTTGTGAAGTTTCTTGAGAGTCATTTTCATTTCCTTTGTTGTATATAATATAATACAACAGGAACTAAAAGTCAAGGTTTATTTTCAAATTCTTTATGTAGAGCTGATCTACCATAATGTTTTTCATATTGACCAATAATCCATTGTTCTATTTGGTCTTTATTATATGTGTTTAATGTATTATGTTTTTGGTGTTTTATAAGTATAAGACTTTGTAATGCATTACTTCTGAACTGTTGGTAACTGATTCTTTTTTTTCATTATCATTTCCTTTGTTGTATATAATATAATACAACAGGAACTAAAAGTCAAGGTTTATTTTAATTTATTTATTGGTACGATTATTGCAGGCCAGATAAGGCCAGGCCAGTTTAAGCGGTTAAGTAAGATGATATTAAAAAGAGTCTGACAGGATCACTATCAGACTCTTGCTCCGGAGACTCAATGACTTATGCACCTGCCTTCAGGTGATTGATTACATCTCTTTGTTTTTGGATAAGTTTCTCAAGGTATTCCCGGTATTCATCAGACTTGGCGTTCTTATATTCCATGATAAGAGATTTAAGAACGACAGTCTGTGTATGAATATCTTCAAGGATTCTTGAAGAGTTGGCAATATCGGTTTTTGCGAAAGAGGCCACGGACAGGAACAGACTGATGATTAGTGCATTGCGAAACATTGTAACTCCTTTGGTTGTTGTTTTGTTTCTCATGTTATATAATATAATAGATTTTCAGGTGTTTGTCAAGTATTAATATGAAAAATGTTTTGCACATTCGGGGCCATATCCGTTTTCGACAGACTCGGGAGTCGTGAGTTTCCGACCACACCGACAGCATTTTCCTTCGTGAACGATTCCGTAACCATCAGGAAGTTTTGCATTGGAGGCCACAGATTTTACTGCCCAATTAAAAACCTTGACTGGTTTGGATTCGTAATTCATTTTTGATTTTGCGGTGAGATTCAACTGGTTCTTTGCCTTATTGTAAAGACCAATGTAAGAATAGTTCGACCAGTTGTCGGGGCCAGTCAGCATTGAAACAAAGAATGGTGTATCTTTCTTCTGCCGAATCTTGAAGGTGTAATGTTCACCTGAATTGTTGTAGACTGTGAAAGTTGCATTGCCACCGATGAAGAACTGAGGATTGTTGATTTGGTTTCGCATTGTCTTATCTCCTTTGTATGTATATAATATAATACATTCGGAGCTAAATGTCAAGAGAAAATTGCAATTATTATCTGAATTATTTGTGCAATGAAATACAAACAGATGAGGGTCAGGGCAACTGCTATTGCTATCAATCCTATTATTAATTGGATAACAGCAGCGATTATAGCAATAAGTGAAGCAATCATTGTAACTCCTTGACTACCACTCGGGTTCGATTTGTTCACCATATTCGGTATAGTTGTTGGAACCGTAACCCGTAAAGGTTGAAGGTTTGTATTTCGACCGTTTCTTATCTTCACAGACATCACAGACACGACAGAGAGCAATGCCATGACAATCTGTTAACCACCAAGACATTTCACCTGAACCACACGGACACGGACGAACATCATACAAACCCATTCTAATCTCCTTTGATTGATTACATATAATATAATACAACAGGAACTAAATGTCAAGGATTATTTTACAATTATTAAATTATTTATTTAGTCGTTTAAACTGGCCTGGCCTTATCTGGCCTGGTTTAATCGCTTAGACTGGGAACTTAATTGGTTCAATATTTAGGTATCTTATTTTATCGCCATTACCATTATTCTGGTTGAACCAATAGTCAAACTTACACTTTTTATATTTACCCTTGACTATTGCAATTGACATATAACGAACTGCATCGTTGTCGTGTTCAATGTTACACAAGGCTTTAATTAAGTTTGGTTCGGGATAAAGCATTTCATATATGAATTTAAATTCGTCTTCGTTGAACTTTCTAAAAATAAGATACTTGGCGGAGGCGGTGAACTTATGGCCGTCTATATCCAGAAGATTGTAGGTTAGTTTGAGGGAGATATGTTCAGGTACTTTAACTATGGAGATTGATTGTTCGCCTGACTTATATTTACGAACGGTTTGTTTATCAGTATTCAATGAGTAGTATAGATGTATGTTTTTATCCATACTATTATATATCATATTTATGAAACTTGTTTTTATCCTGTATGAGTTTGTGAAGTTTTTCTATTGCATCTTTAAGGTTTTTAAGATGTTTTTCATTATTAAGTTCATCAAGATACATTTCAAAGTATCCAGAAATTAATGTTATTAAGTTAGACATATCATGCAGGCACTTAATACATTTATCATCCATTAAGCGTATACTCCGGTACCTCCACATGTAGGGCAAGTTTCAACACCTTTATTAGGTTCTATCTTATTTTTTAAACCTGAACCGTTACAGAGGGGGCATTTATAGTCTGGGTCATAGTCGACCGAACCCGGAAGTGGCAGACCTTTAATTTTCTCCGGGACTTTTTCGTTTTTAACATTTTTCTTATAGCTTTTATAAATTCCTAAAGTTAGTATTACAAACATAATTCCAGCTATTAGGCTTATCCAATGTACTGCTATCATAATCATATATCCTCCTTTTTTAGATATTTATCATATTAAAAGGGGTCAAGGCACATGACTTCCTTAACCCCTTCAACCAAAGGAAACGACAGAGCCTGGGAAGGCTCATCAGGCGAGAATCTATTTAGTTCAAACTCGGTTCAAGTTTTTGATTAATCCATGAACTCCGATAATGTATGTTCTCCGAAATACATATCTCTTTCAATGCCAAGACCAAACGGCCCCTTGACAGATGCAAGTTC
>Ga0272441_10004692_pt1 | contig 24435 bp, 17 predicted proteins | sample SSMProp6N_FD_193582 | JGI IMG/M metagenome (GOLD analysis project Ga0272441, IMG submission 193582) | Marine sediment archaeal communities from Little Sippewissett salt marsh, Falmouth, MA, United States - SSM-Prop-6N | ecosystem: Environmental > Aquatic > Marine > Wetlands > Sediment ...
GTGAAGTGCGCGGACCTCGACGCGTTGGCGCAAGACGACGCCGTCGAGATCGACGGGCTGCGCGCGGCGGTCGAACAGGGCGCCGAGCAGGTCACGCTGCGCGCGGGCGGCAAGGAGCTCGCACTGGCGCTCGCGCTCACCGAGCGCCAGCGCCACATCCTGCTGGCCGGCGGCCTGCTCAACTACACGCGCGACCAGCACGGCGGCGCATAGCGGCGCCGGCAGGGCCAGCGGGTCACGGGCCCGGCGGGGCGATGCCTGCCTCGGGGGGCGCCACGCATTTCGTTCGCAAAGCCCGTCGCGCCGGAGCGCGCGCCGGGCTTTGGTTCTCATCTGACTTCGCCGAACCGCCGAGGCCCGTGTCTGTGCCGGTCCGTGCGCGTTGCTTGTCCCGAGCCCCGGCAACTCACGACGCTGTCCTCTGGAGACAAAGCCGGAAGCGCCTTAGCGCTGCCGGCTTTGCGGCAACGCGACGCGCATTTCGTGCCCCCGCCTGTCCCGCCATAGCCCTGCAAGGGCGACGGCGGAAGTCTGCGAGGGGGATGAGAAAAAGGTGCGGTCAGTTTGCCCCGGATGTGGGCGCGCCGCTGCTGCCGCTGCACTCGTGTGCGCGGCAGTAGCGGGAAGCCCGCCGAGCGCCAGCGAGGGAACAGGCGGGGTAAAATGGCCGTGCCTTTTTCTCAAGAAATGCGCGGCGCACCCCGGGGCAGACGTTCGCCCTGCTCGTCGACGCGATGGAGCCGCTCAGCCTATTTGCGGCTGAACAGGCCGCTGCGGTCGCCTTCCTTCTTGGCGCCCTTGCCTTCGGCGGGGGCCTCCGCGTCGTCGCTCTTGGCGGGCTTGGCTTCGCCGCCCGAGGCCTTGCCCTGCGGGACGGCTGCGCCCGAGGGGTTCACCTCCGAGCGGCCGACAAAGGAGACGCCGTCCTCGACCTTCAGGCGCTTGGACTTGATGTCGCCCGTCACCCGCGCGGTCGACTTCAGTTCGATGCGGTCCTTGGCCGCGATGTTGCCGTTGACCTGGCCAAACACCGAAACCGAGTTCACGTTCAGGTTCCCCTTGATCTGCGCGCTTTCGCCAATCACCCCGTCGCCCGCGCAATTCAAATCGCCCTCCAACTTCCCGTCTATACGGACGGAGCCGGAGCTCTTGATCGTGCCGATGATCTCGATATCGGCGGTCATTACCGTCTGTTTGACTTCTTGATCGGCCATGGTCTGCTCTCCTTTCGCCTTGTCATGCGCCATGCCGGAACAGGATCGTGCGCGGGGCTCCGGCCGAAACCGACACATTAGACCGGTTTTGCGCAGGCGCGTCTAGCAAAAAGGTAGCCAACACGCTGCACCACGGTGTATACTCACGACTTTACCCCACTCGGGCCCTCGGTCCCGGGCACAAGCACAGGACACAAGAATGCTCTGGCTCCTAGCCTTCGTCGCGATCGCGGCCGTCATCTTCGTCGCCGCCTCGAAGCTCTCCGTGTTTGCGGACCTGCTTGCGGAACGACTGCATCTGAGCCGGTCCTGGCTCGGCCTGCTCGTCCTCAGCGTGGTCACGACCCTGCCGGAGGGCGCCACGACCATCAGCGCGATCCTGAAGGTCGACTCGCCGAACATGGCGCTGGGCAATAATTACGGGAGCATCCTGTTCAACACAACCATCATCGCGTTCTGCGATCTGATCTTCCGCAAATCCAGGCTGCTGCGTCACGCAAAGGACAAGAACGCGTTCCCCGCCGCGTGCGCCGTGATCATGATCATGCTCTCCCTGCTCGCGATCTGTTTTCCCGTCCCGCTCCGTGCGTTGGGCCTGCGGTTCAGTTTCGGGACGGTCGTCGTTCTCGCCGCGTTCATGGTTCTGTTCTGGTGGATGCGAAGGTTCGAAATGCAGCAGCTCCTAACCGAGGTGCCGGGACAGACCACGTCCGAGATGTCGACGATGCACGCCGTGCTCGGTTTCGTGTTCGCCGCCGTCGTCGTTGTCCTTTGCGGAATCGGCCTCGCGGTTACCGGCAAGAACATCGCGCAGCATCTCGGCTTGACGCACTCGTTCGTTGGCATGCTGTTCATGGCGTTTGCGACTTCGTTGCCGGAGCTGACGGTCGGAATCAGCGCGGTTCGGATCGGCGCCTATGACTTGATGCTCGGCAACGTGATGGGTGCGAACATGCTGAACATCCTGGTCGTCGCCGTCGCCGATATCGTGTACCGAAAAGACGTGTTGGCGGTGCCGAAGAATCTCGGGCGCGAGAACGTGTTCGCGGGGCTGATGTCCGTGGTGGCGATCAGCATTGTGATCATCGGGATCATCAGTGTGCCGAAAGCCCGGCGCAAGCTGCCGGTCGACCCCACGTCCATCGCGATGCTCGCGCTCTACGTCGGCACGATCGCCGTGATCTTCTTCGGGCACGCGTTCTTCGCGGGGTAGTTTTGCGAGTTCTGACGCGCATATCGCGCAGTGTTCACGGGGTTGTAGCGAAAATTTGCGGGCAGAGCGATCTACACCGAGAAGGTGAGGAAACCCGTCCAGGCTATCGGCCTGTCTTGCAGTTGGCCGGCCAGTGACAAAGGCACGTAGAGGCGCTGGTGCTGGAAGATCCGGATTGACCGCCGAGTCGCGGAGGCGTCGCATTCCCCTTCCCGCTCACCCGTATTCTCGGATTGCGGCACTCCCAAACAGGCTTGACAGCGGCGGGAGTACGTTCGACACTTTGTGGGTGCGTAGACCGGCATCTAGCGAAGGAAATCAACCGATGATCTGTCCGGCATGTGGCGCAGAACTGCAGGAGTCGAAGGTGGGCGACGCAGCCGTCTGGGCCTGCACGGAAGGCTGTGGCGGGATCTGGTTCGACCATTTCGTGCTGCAGAAGGTCCACAGGAGCGAGCCGGCGGTCCACGACGGACTCTGCGAGCTGGGCACCGACCGTGACGTCGAAGTCGACGAGACGCAGAAACGGACATGCCCGCGCTGCGCCGAGATTGTGATGCTCAAGCACTTTTTCGGGGTCAAACAGGAGATCCAGGTCGACGAATGCCCAGGATGCGGCGGGCTCTGGCTGGATCGCGGCAAGTTCGCGCGGATCGAGGCGCAGTTCGATTCGGACGAGGCCCGCGAGAAAGCCGAGACGGCCTACTTCTCGAAGATCCGCAAACAGCTCGACCTGATGCACGCGAAAAGGCCGAAAGCCCAAGAAGAAGACAAAAAAGAAGAAAAAGCGTGAGCGGTGCGAAGTCATCGTCAATCACAGCCCTGCTGCGCCGCTTCTTCTGTCCTGCGCCGACACTAAGGCTTTGGGTTCGAACCGCGGTAGTCGGGCTGCTTGCGTATCTGTTCTTCGCATGGGTCTGCATTCCGATGCGTGTGCGCGGGCACAGCATGGAACCCACGTATCGGGACGGAAAGATAAACTTCTGCTGGCGCCCGGCCTACTGGTTCTCGGCCCCGCAACGACAGGACGTCGTGATCGTGCGCATGGCGGGCCGCCGCATGGTGTTTCTCAAACGTGTTGTCGGGCTGCCGGGCGAAACCGTCGAATTTCGTGACGGCCGCCTGCTGGTGGACGGGCAGGCGCTGGCGGAACCGTACGTGTCCGTGCGCTGTGACTGGAATCTGCCGCCGCGACGCGTGGCTCAGGATGCCGTCTATCTGGTGGGCGACAACCGCAGCGTGCCGATCGAGCGTCACAGATTCGGGCAGGCATCGATTGATCGGATCCTGGGAGCACCTCTGTTTTGAGCAAACGCCATCTGCTCTTCGCCTGCGCACTGGCCGCCGCCCTGCTGGCGGCCGGCCTGTGGTGGGCGCATGGGCGCGAAATGCGCAGGGTGCGACGTCAATTCAAACGGCTCTCCGGTTGGGTCTCCAAAGCCACGCGGGAACGGCCGCTGTCAACCGCCTACAGAGCACAGAGTATCGGCACGCTCTTCACGCGGCCGTGCCGGCTGAAGACACACGTCCAGACCCTGAGCGGGACCTTCACACCGGCGGAAGTCTCTCGGACCGCCGCGTTCGTGCGCTCGCAGTTCAGCCGGCTCACGCTTCGGTTCTATGACCTGCAGATAACGATCACGGACAAGACCGCGGCGCAGGCCGTGCTGACGGCCAGGCTGACCGGCGAGCTCACGAACGGAGAGCGGGTCGACGAAGCCCACGAGCTGCGCTGCAAACTGCTCAAGGTCGAGGATGCCTGGCTGTTCAGCGACTGCGAGATCGTCGATGTGCTGCAGCGGTAGCGGGGATACCTTCGGAGCCGCAGCCAGAAATGGCTGCGGTACGGACCTCAACGCCTGTCTTCCTGCAGTACCGCAGCCATTCCTGGCTGCGGCGCGCAGAAATCCTCCGAACCGTAGGTGAATTGACAACCGCCGTGTGTTGCAGTATACAGACAGTCCCCCCGGGTCGCGCCTGTCGCGCGGCATGCCCTGCGGGACGCCGCCTTGCGTGTCGGGATGATCTCCAGAGGGCCGATCGACGGAAATGAGCAGCAACGATCAAGTCCGTATTGACCTGACCCACGGCCATGCCGTGCTCGACACGGCGTCGGCCGTGCTCTCGTTCCACGGCTCGACGGGCAAGCGGTACTTCGAATTCAAGCTCAGCCCGACCTGTGAATACGCGGGGCGCCCGATCGAGCGGGCGGCGGTCGCGCTGACGCAGAACGAAGGCGGCCGTCACTTCGTGTTCGCCGGTCGCGACGCGGCGTCGACCGTCGAGGCCCATCTGGAGTTGCGCGACGGATTCATCGACTACTGGGTCGTGCTGGCACCGCAAGCGGACGACGACGTGCGGGTCCGCTACCTCCATTACGGCCAGGACGGGCCGGACCCCGGACACGGCTCGGCGCACGAGCTCAGCGAGTTCTTCATCCTTTGCCCGGACCGCTATGGCACGTGCATCCCGAAGAAGGGCAAGGTCTGTTTCAAACTCGGGGCGCCGTCCTTCAACTTCGACAAGGACAACAATTTCCCGCACGAAGGCGGACGCACGATCATCTCGCCCTACTTCGGCGCGCTCAGGGCCGGGTCCGACTGGCTCGGGGTCGGCACGATGGCGGTGCCGGCCAGCCAATATGGCCTGGAGATGGCGTTCGCGGCGGGTCGCGCAACGATCGACTTCTACTACGGCGGCAGCCTGAAGGTCGCGGGCCCGACGGCCCTGCCCAGGATCTCCTTCTTCACCGCGCCCGACAAGCTGGCGGCGGGCCGTGCCTATATCGACCGGCTCTACGCCGACGGACTCGCACGGCCGAATACGCAATGGGAGCCGGAATGGGGCGGACCGATCTACTGTTTCTTCTCCGACCAGATGTACGAGTACCAGACGGACCGCGCAACCCTGGATCTGGGCAGCGAGATGGTGATGACGGAGAACTACTGCAACGACGCGTTCCTCGAACGTTGCCTGGAATTCCTCGAAACCCACGCAATCCACTACAAAGTCATCATCATCGACTACGGCTGGTTCGCCGCGAATGGGGAGTGGGCCGCAAACACGAAGCGGTTCGCCGACTTCAAGACCACGATCAAGAAGCTGCAGGCGCAGGGCAAGAAGGTGTTGTTGTGGTACGCGCCGTACTTCAACGACGAGACATCGAGCAACTACCGTGAACATCCGGAAATCGCCGTGCGCCAACCCGACGGCACGCCGCTGACCGCCGTGCGGTTCGGGACCGAGATCAATTATCTCTCGGACTTCACACACCCGGCCATGCGCGAACTGTGCCGGCGCGATCTGGAGAAGATGCTTGGCCCGAACGGACTGGACGCCGACGGTATCAAGATCGACTGCACGAACCGGCCGCCGACCGTCGAGAACACGTTCCACGACCCGGCATGGGGCACCGGCGAGTTGTTCCACTACAAGGCGGCGAAGTTCATCTACGAGACGGCCAAGAGCATCAAGCCGGACTGCTGCATCAATGCCACGGCCGGCAACCCTTTCTTTAACGGCACGTTCGATCTGCACCGGCTGCATGACGGGATGGAATACAACCTCGATTCCTACGAGGAACGGGCCTGGGCGGCCTGGTTCTGCGGCGCGGGGATCAGCGATCTGGACGACTGGCCGAGCTACGACCTGTTCACGGTCCGCGCGAATCTGCGCAAGATCGCCTACGGCGCACCCTCGCTCTATGCCGTGCGCAAGCGGGGCGGGCCGCGCAAGATGCGGTGTTCGACCGGCTACAGCATGACGGTTCCGCAAGAAGACCTGGAGCTGCTCGGGGCGCTCTACGAGATGTGCGGCCGGGCGCCCGCCGATCTGCGGCAGGAAATCCATATCGACCCGTTCCGCAAGGTCTTCTGGCGCAAGCACGGCGCGGGCAAGCTCAAGGGTTTCTACGCGGCCGTGACGCTGAACGGGAACCAGGCCGTCGCGGTCTATGAAGAGGATGTGGCCCACCTGGTCAGCATCTCCGACATCGCGGTGGCAATACCCCTGCCCCCCCACGCGAGCGACGTAGGCGTATGCGCCGTCGCACGCGACGGCACGGACGGTGCCGCAGTGGATTTCGAGGTCTTCGACGGTCAGCTCGTGTTCGAGGCGAACCGCTGCGTCGGCGATCTGAAGTACTACAGAATCTGCTATACACTCTGACGGGAACAACACGATGGAAATCACGTGCGACCAGGCAGGCTTCTCGGTGGCAACCGACAGCTATACGCTGGCGTGTTCCGCGGCCGATGCGCAAGCCACGCTCCGTCCAACGGCCGGCGCCGGACCTGCATCGAAACTCGCTCTCGTGCCGGCCGTCGACGGCGTCTCGCTCGAGAACTTCCGTATCACGCGCCTTTCTACGGCCGGCGAGAGGGTCGAACTCGCGGCGGAGGCCGGCGGCGGCACAAAAATCGCGATGTCCTTCCTGTTCCAGGAGACGGGCTTCTCTTACGGCCACGAGCTTGACGAAACGGGTGGCTTGACCAAATTCGGACCCGGCGAACTGACCGGCACGTTCCGGCAGGTCCATTATTTCGGGCCCGACCTGCCCTGCTTCGACATCCCGGAGAAGGTCGAACTGCCGATTCAGATCAGCTCGCGCCGCGTGCAATACGATCGGTACTTCCAGCTCGACCACGGCAACTACATGATGCCGCCCTACCTGCTCGCGCTTGGAAACGACGCAGGCTTGATCGGGCTCGGCCTGCTCGATGTGCCGGACGTCACGATCCCGTTCGACGCGCTCGTCGGCGTGAACCGCTTGGCGCTGACGCTCGACTACGAAGGACGCAAACGGCCCGACACCTATCGCTCGCCGCGGCTCGCCGTGCTCGTCGCTAACGACAGGACCGGCATCCTGGCCGGCTATCACGCGTTGGTCGAGCAAAGCCGGCCCAATCGCGCACGGCCCGCGCCCGATTGGAGCCATGCGCCGATCTACACAAGCTGGGGCGATCAGGTCTACCGCAAACATATCGAAGAAGGCCGGTTCACGAGCGAGGCGGGCAGCGAGAAGTACCTGAGTGCGGAACTCGTTGACGGAGCGCTCGAGACACTGCGCGCCGAGCATATCTGGCCCGGCACCATCGTGCTCGACGAAGGCTGGGCCCGCGCGCTGGGCGAGTGGAACCCCGACGACGTGAAGTTTGGCGGGTCGCTGCGCGACTATGTCCGGGCCAAACAGGAGGATGGGCTGCGTGTCGTTCTGCATTTCAACCCGTTCCTGGTCGACCCGAAGAGCGCGATCGCAAAGGCGCACCCGGACTGGCTCGTGCACGACACAGACAACGCGCTCAGAACCGTGGAGCGGAGCGGTCGCGAGTACCACCTGTTCGACTGGAGTTGCGAGGCGCTGCGCGGACACCTGGACCAGAAGATCCGCGCCATGCTCGGGCACGACGGGCTCAACGCGGACGGGCTCAAGATCGCCGGCACCAAGTTCCTGCCGGACCCGACGGATCGAATGGCCGCACCCGAGTTCGGGTTCGGCGAATCCTATCTGTTGGCCGCGCTGCAGAACCTGCGCGCGTTCGTGCGAGAAGTGGACGGAGCCGCGCCGATCTTCCTGCCTTGCCAGAACCCGCTGTTCGCCGATTGTTTCGATGTGGTCCGGCTCGGGAACACCTCGGAGGTCAACCACGAACTCTATGTGCAGCGCGCGGAAACCGCCTCCTGGCTGCTGCCCGAAAAACCGATCGACACCGACGATTGGGCGGCCTGGCAGAAGACGATTGGCGCCACAACGTTCGTCAAGGCGCTCACCGGAATCCCGAACGTCTTCAGCGCGTTCTACCGCGGCGACGGCCGGATCAAGGTCCAGGGCGCATTGGGCGGCTGCCCGGTCCACATGCCCGCAGAGCTCTACCGCGTTGTCGCCGCCGCATGGAAACTCTACGCGTTTGCGCCCACAACCGACAGGGCCCGGCTCCAAGTCGATTTCGAGCGCATGCAGTTCGCCGCCGGCCGGCCTGAGAGCCCGCCGTTCATCCGAAGCTACCAGGGCGGCAACACGCTGGCGGTCTATAGCAAACAAGACGTCTATCTGGCCTCGCTGCTGGACACGACGCTGATCATCGATCCGCCCAAGGGCTTCGAACCCAAGACGCTCGAGCGGATCGATCACAACGGCAACGCGGAGCCGACACCGTTCCAGCGCTGTCTGGGCGGCAAGCTCATGTTCGAGGCACGCAGCTCGCGGGACGATACGTGGTACTATCAGCTCAGGGGATAGGTTCTCGCGAAAACCCAGTTTCGAGTTTCCTGTTTCGAATCTCAAATTTCGAATTTCAAATCTCAAATCTCAAAGGAGACCCCATGCCAGCGACGTTTAAGATCAATGTAATCCTACACTCTGGAAAGGAAGTGCTGTTCGAGGGGATCGAGCCGGACAAAGCGTATGAGAGGGAGCTGGACGGCGTGCGCTGCACGGTCGGCGCCGAGCACCCGGCCCCGGTAGCGATCCGGCCGGCAAGCGTCGACGACCCGGTCAAGAGCATCGAGTACAACCTGTACAGCGACATCCGGAACTACCACAAGGTCATCATCCCGGAGAGCGGCCGCTGGTACATCAACATGACGCAGATGGTCTCGTTCTGGCGGTTCGCCAAGGATTCCGCGATCAACGACTTCAAGGTACCGCTCTACATCTTCACGGGCCAGGACCAGAACATGGCGATGGCGTTCGGCGTGATCGGCCGGAACTACGAGACCTCGTTCAAGACGCTGGAACCGGAGGTGAACCGCGCCCTGATCGTCTATATGCGGCGGCTGTCCATGCAGATCAAGCGCGGCACCGATATCTACCCCGTCCCCGAGAGCATCGCGAAAGCCAACGCAGACGGTGCGATCACCGAATACCTGTATTTCAAGACGGACAAGGACGTGGCCGGCCAGCCCTGGCTGCTGACCTTGCGCGACTTCTGCGAGCACCAGAAGCGCATCTACGAGGTGCCGGACATCGGCAACAAGGGCGCGATGGCGCCGCTGTGGTGCAGTTGGACCGACTGGTTCAGCGACAATGTCACCGACCAGGTGATCGTGCGCAGCGTCGCCGAGGGGGTCCCGCTCGGAATCAAGAACTACATCATCGACGACGGCTGGTTCGGGCCCGGGCTCGACAACGATTTCGACATCGAACTCAATATCGGAGACTGGCGGCCGGACCCCGCAAAGATCAAGGATATGGGCAAACTCGTCCGGGATGTCAAGAAGGCCGGCGGCGTGCCGATCATCTGGTGCGCGCCGCACGCGGTCGCGCCGGGCGCCGACTGTTTTGAGCAGCGCAGGGACCTGCTGGTGAAGGGCGAGGACGGTGAACTGCTGCTGACCCCGAACAAGTTCCACAGCCTCTGCTTCATGTGCCCGGAAGCGCGTGAGGTGATGGCCGATATCTGCGCTTCGTTCATCGAAGAATGGGATTTCGACGGGGCCAAGTACGACCTGTTCAACTGTGTCCCGAACATGCGCTGCGCGAACGATGCGCACACGCACGACGTCTGCTCAATGATGGAAGGGCTCGACCTGACACTCAAACGCATGGCCGAAAAATGCCGGGCGCTCAAGCCGGACTACATCATCGAGCTCAAACAGAACTACGGCACACCGTTCCTTGCGCAGTACGGCACCATGACGCGTGCCGGCGACACGCCCTACAACACGGAGGGCAACTTCCTGCGCACACTCTACGTGCAGGGCTACTCGCCCTATGCCATCAACGACTACCAGACGATCACGAACGAGGACTCGCCCGAGGCCGCCGCTTGCGTCGTGCTCAAAATGATGGCCGTCGGGATCCCCACCTACAGCATCGATTTCGACCGGCTCCGCGACGCGAACAAGCAGGTAATCGGCCGGTACAACAATTGGTACAACGAGAACATCGAGCGGTTCATGCAGTACCGCGTCCCGCTCGACGGGGAGAACAACGTGTTCAAACTCGCCGGCGACGCGGACGATCTCTATTTCCTCGTCAACGACGGCGGCAGCATCGAACTCGAGAAGCCGGCCACCGTGCTGAACGCCACGTTCAAGACCGACCTGTTCGTGAAATGCACGACGGCAGAGCGCGGCACCGCCACGCTCTTCGACTGTTACGGCCAGGAGACCGCGAAGCAAGAGATCGACTTCAGGCCCTGGGCACAGATCGAGATGCTGCCCGGGGGGATGGTCCGGCTTGAGCTGTGATGTGGGACCGCAGCGAGATCCGGGAAGAGAGAATATCCAACAGCCAACAGGGAATATCCAATGACCAAGGAAGGAGGCATTGGATATTGGAGATTCCTTGTTGGCTGTTGGATCCGGCTCGTGGCGCCGCTCGGACGCATGCACTGGTACCAAAAGGACGCAACGTGAGCCAAGGGCACACCCGCAACCACGAAAGAAGATGAGACGCAACCAGAAGAAATTTCTGCCCGCCAAACACGCGAAATCACGCGAAAAGACTTCTCTTCAGCGTCAATTCGCGTGCATTACCGGTCATTAGCGGTTAAGAATCCCTATTTTCATAGGAGGAACGCGCCATGACAGAGAAGAAGATACGAATCAAGCTGCTGCCCGACGAGTACTGGTGGGGCGGCGTCGTGCGACACGGCGATGCCATGCCATACGGGCCGGACAGCGTGTGGCTCGAGGACTTGGCGCCGATCTCGAAGACCGAACGCGCGCTGGTCGACGACGAATGCCGTGGCCGCTATCTCGACGGCAACCAGGGCTGCCCGCTGCTCGTATCGAGCAAAGGCCGCTATGTCTGGAGCGAGCAATGGTTCTCTTTCGAGTTCAAGAAGGGCACGCTCACGATCACCGAGCGTAACGGCGAGCTCGAGCAGGGCGACGGACACGAAAACCTGCGCGGCGCATACCTGGCCGCCTGCGAAAAGTTCTTCCCGCCGTCCGGCCGGATCCCGCACGAGCTGTCGTTCCTTGCCCCGCAGTACAACGCCTGGATGGACATGCAACGGTGGCCGACCCAGGAGAAAGTGCTCAACTACGCACAGGCAATACGCGATGCCGATATGCCGCCCGGCATCCTCATGATCGACAACTACTGGTACAGGAACAACGGGCACTGGAAATGGGACCTGGAGGCTTTTCCGGAGCCACGCGCGATGATCAAGCAGCTCCGCAAGCAGGGCTTCCTGGTCGTGCTCTGGGTCAGCCCGTTCGTGAGCTCGGACACGCGCCAGTACAAGAGCCTCTGGGAGAAGGGCTTCCTGCTGCGTAACGCCGAAGACCTGCCGGCCATCCAGCAGTGGTGGGACGGGTACAGCGCGGCCATGGACCTGTCGAACCCTGAGGCGTTCGCCTGGTATCAGGGCGAGTTGGACGAGCTGGTCGCGGACTACGGCGTCAGCGGCTTCAAGTTCGACGGCGGCGACGCGTACCGGTACCAGCCGACCGACAGGAGTTTCGCGCCAAGAACGCCGTACCAGCATTGCGAGGATTTCGGACGGCTCGGACTCAAGTACGACATCGCCGAATACCGTGCCTGCTGGAAGCTGGGCGGGCAGCACCTGATCCAGCGCGTGCGCGACAAGGGGCACGTCTGGGGCAAGGGCGGGTTCGCCGACACGATCCCGACCACGCTCACACACGGACTGGTCGGCTACCCCTATTCCTGCCCCGATATGGTCGGCGGCGGCCTGCTCGGCTCGTTCACCCGGGACAACCTCGCGTTCGACCAGGAGCTGTTCATACGCTGGGCGCAATGCGGCACGTTCTTCCCGATCGTCCAGTATTCGATGCTGCCCAGCCGCGTCCTGGACAACGCGCACCTGGAGCTGTGCATGGACATGGTGCGCCTGCGGCTCGCGATGGGCCAGGAAATCCTGGAGCTGGCCAACCACGCCGCCAAGACCGGCGAGCCGATCATGCGGCACATGGCCTACGTCTTCCCGGACGCCGGCATGGAGCAGGTTGCCGACCAGTACATGGTCGGCGACAAGTACCTGATCGCGCCGGTCATGACGCAGGGCGCGGTGACCAAGCGGATCCGGTTCCCCGAAGGCAAATGGCGGGGCGACGACGACACGCTCGTCGAAGGGCCCTGTGATACCGAGGTGGATGCCCCGCTCTCGCGGCTGCCCTGGTACACGCGGGTGGAGTGAGCCCGGGCGAACACGGCGCGGCCTTCGGCCGCAGCCAAAGTCGGAAGTCGGAAATCGGAAGTCGGAAATCGAGAATCTTTCCCGCTTGGCCTGGTCTATTCATGAAGGTCGGGTCCTGCGCGCATTGAAGCGCCGACGCCGAGGGGATTCAACCACGGATTACACGGATGGCACGGACTATCCGAATGAGATGAAAGACCCACGCATTTGTATTTCAAGCAGGAGCGTTGCGCAGCATCAGTTGACCCCAGCATCCGTGTGATCCGTGCCATCCGTGGTTGCCCCCGTAAAGCGCTGGTCCGCCGTGGGTTACAGGTCATGCGCGGCGCGTTGGTGAATAAGCCAGGCTGGAGGATGTGTCTTGGTTGAAGGAGGCCCCTCAGAAAGAGGGGCTACTGCGCCATCAGATACACCGGCTGCCAGATCCCGCCGAGCCCGCTGCGGTCCTCGACAAGGACCACGACGGTGTTCGGCTTGTCGTACCGGACGACCTTGCTGATCTCGAGCTCAAACGGCGCTTTCCAGTCGCTGGAATTGATGTTCGCGTGGTCGCCGACCCGCACATCGTTCACCCAGACCCGGCCGGTCTCGTCCAGTGCGGAGAACAGCAGACTGATGTGCTTGCCCCGTTCCGACGCAGGCACCGTAAACGTCGTACGGTACCAGGCCAGCCCGTCGTAGTCGGTACCGTGCTCTTCTTTCCACGCCTTGCCGATGTCTTGGCGTTCCCAGGCTTTGAACACGCTCGCGTTCGTCCAACTGCTGCCGATTCGCGTATGCGCCAGAAACCATTTCTGTTGCTCGCCCAGCATTTCCGGGTCCCAGCGGAAGCGCCATTGCTCCGGTAACACGTCAACCGGCTCACGGTCGCCGAACGTGCGGATCAGACGCTGCATCAACGGGTCGCCCTTCTTCTCTTCCCGGCCCGCAATACCGGCCGGGTACGTCACGTGGTCGGCGGCGTGCGCTTGGCGAAAGCGTCTCAGCACGAACGCGGCGCGGATCCCTTCCTTCATGTTCGCGGTGCTGATGCCTTCGCGCCGCAGCCGGTTGATCTTGGCCATTAACTCGACATGCTCGAGGCCCGTGCGCAAGAAAGCGATGCGCTGCTGCTCGAGCGTCTCGGCCGGTGTCAGGCTGGCCGCTGCACGGTCGAGTATCGCGCGCGCGCCGGCCATAACCTCGTTGGTGTAGACGTGCCCGATGCTGTCCGGACCCGCCTTGTGCCCGGCCATGCTGAAGGCTTCCCAATAACCTATGTACGCCGTGATCTCCGCTGCAGCGCTGCCGAACGCCACGCTGAATTCCCGGATGATTTCGTCCGCGCTCAGCGCGGGCTGCGTGTGCATTCGGGCAAGCAGATAGTACCACGGCCCCTTCACCGCATATTGGTGGTGGAACCCGTCGAAATCGGTACCGAGCAGGCTGTTCGCATGCAGGAATTTCATGACCTTCGCGGATTCGTGCATCGGCATGTACGGCACAGCATGCCCGATATAGAGCCAGTTCGGCCGGAAGTAGAGTTTCGCGCCGGCATCTGTCCAGCCTTTCCACTGGTTGTAGAAATCCTGCGCTTCCGGCTCCGGCAGGCTGCCCTGCGAGGCCGTGTAGCCCAAGAGCAGGTTGCCCTTGATCTTCGTCCGTTTCGGCGGCTCGCGCTGGTCCTGGTAGGCGTAGCTGCACAGTACAACGTTCGGGTTGATCTTCGCCGCCTGCTCGTAGAGCCTGTTCCAGAACTTCACGTAGCGGTCCGCCTTCTGCATGCCGTCGATCTTCTCCGGCGGCTGCATGGCCGGCACGTCCATGGCACGGCACCCGTCGCACACGCAGTAACCGCGTCCGTCGTTGGGACATGCACGGAAGAAATCCGGCGCGCCACGCGCCTGCCACGCCGCGACCACCGCCCTGGCGACATCCGGGTTGCTGACACAGAACTTCACGCCGCCGGGATTCTTGCCGGTCAACCCGCGCTCGCCGCCGGGCCGCAGCGCAAACCATTCCGGATGCGCCCGTCCGTGCTTGCCCCACCACCGCGTGAAGGAGTGGCCGAACTGCGCGTACCGGCGGCGCCCCATGAAATGGCGCCGGTGCCACAACGCATCCTCGCGCGCCGTCTGGGCGGCAAGCGCGGGGTCCGTGGGGTGCACGAGCTCGTCCGTGCCCTTGTAGAACTTCTTCTTGCGCTGAAGCACACTCAGCTTCGGCGTCCGGAACCTGCGCTGCCACAGGTTCGGTCCGTCCTTGATGTCCAGCGCGGCCACGCTGATCGTCGCCTTCTTCGGCGCGTGTGTGCCCAAAGCGCCCGGCCACAACCAACGCACGCCCAGCGCGCCGCCCAGAAAATGATAGACCGCGAACAGCGTGCCGGGCTGCGTCTCCTCGATCTTCAACGGGTCGCCGGCCCGACCCGGCATGCCCTTGGCCCCGTCCGCGCCCACGAAATGCAGCGCGTTGCCGGCCACGCGCACGATGTAATGCTCCAGCTCCAAGCCGTCCGCCGTGATCCCTTTCGCCCTGCCTGCCGCGGATTCGCCCACGTAGACCATGCCGAACCCGGCCGGCCAGGACTTGATCGCCGCATCTTTCGCCTTCAAGATGCCGAGCTGCGCGCCGCTGATCAGCGCGATGTGATCACGCAACTCCTCGGCCGCCAGCCGCACGGTCGCGGAGGCGGCGTCCGGAACGATGATCACGCTCCGCGCCTGACCGTCACGGACCAGCTCCAGGCCCGCCGCCGCGTTCAGGCCGGCAGCCGCGAAAAGACAGCCAACGGCGAAGAACACTCTCATTTCCTTCATGCGTCAGTCCCTCCTCTGTGACCGGGTCAATCGACCATGATCGACTCAGCCGGAACGATTCAGTTGCCGGCGTCAGAATCGTTGCCCCCGGCCTCTAGATTCACCGCAGAGGCGCTGAGGCGCAGAGAAGATTTCGACGTGGAGACGTTTTCTCGGGGTGCCGGGAAACCATCTCTGCGCGCCGCGCCGGAGCAGCTCTGCGCCAAAAGAGGCCAACCCCTTTGGGGCGAGGGTCTTCTGGCGCACCCCGACCTCGCAGGGAGTCGGGGCCGCGAAACGCGACAACGATGCGCTTTGGCATCGCCTTTCGCGTTTCGCGGCCCCCGTGCATCCAGAATACCCTCGTCAAACGTTAGCGCAATTGCGAAAAGCAGTACTAAGGATCACTACTTTCAACTGATCACTGATGACTGATCACTGACGACTGATCACATCCCCAGGCGGCGCCGTGCTGCCACCCTCGCGCAGAACAACGGACGTGATCACTTCCTTCGGCGGGCCGGTCACCGTGCCCTGGACACGCCCGATCAGCAGCTCGGCAGCACGTTGGCCGGCGCGTACACGATCCGCGAAGATCGCCGTCAGGCTCGGCGTGGCAAGCTCCGTCAAAGACGTGCCGTCGTAACTGATCACGGACAGGCCCGACGGGACCGCGAGGCCGAGCTCTTCGGCCAAACGGACCAGGTGCAGTCCGGTCGAATCCGTGGGGCAGAAAAAGGCGGTGGGCCGGGCCTCCCGCTGGAGAAGCTCGCGCATGCTCTCGAAGTTGCACGCCGCTTCGGTCGGGAACCAGCGGTCGTCGATTGTGAGCCCGGCCCGTCGCAGCTGTTCCTTGAAGACGGCAATCCGGACGCGAATGCCTTCGTGGTGGTAGCGTTCGACCGCGCAGCCGATCCGTTGATGACCCAGCTCGACAAGGTGTTCGGCGGCGAGACGGCCGCCGTGAGCGCTGTCGGAGTGCACCACGTCCATGCGCAAAGGCAACGCCGGCCAGCCCGCCAACAGCATGGCCGGATACGGGGGCAGGCGGCCGGTGGGCAGTTTGCCCGCCAACACGCAGACGCCCTGACAGGGGATCTTCTCCTGCAGCTCTTCGAAGTCCGAGGAGAAAATGACGGCCGTGCTGAAGCCCTGCGCCGCACACTCCTGCTGGAAGCCGCGCAGGTAGTCCTGCTCAATGAGCGAAAAGATCCAGGTGCCGCGGGCACGCATCATCAGGGTCAATGTTCCCTTGCCGGTGCCCACTCTGCGCCGCTTCGCGACAAATGTGCCGCGCGCACGGAAACGTTCGACCAGCCGGGCACGTTCCAGTTCCTGGTAGGCGTGGTGCACCGTCATGCGCGAGAGACCCAGCGCGCCCGCCAACGTGTTCTCCGGTGGCAGCTTCGCGCCCGGACCCAGCTTGCCCGAACGAATACCAACACTGATCTGATCCACCAACTGACGATAGGCCGGAACACGACTGTCTCGGTCTACACTGAACTCAGCCGCCTGCTTCGCTTTGCCCGCATCCTTCATATCATCTATTTGTATATACAAATAGGGGAGCGGGTTTGTCAAGGGGGTTTTGCCATTTCATGCGAGAAAATGGGCGATAAGGAATGGCGCTTGTTTTTTTGTTCTTCTGGTGTTCTTCTGGAGCCCCTCTGACCATGTCTGGCCCCAACGTTATTGTATGTACATTCTGGTCTTGGGAGGGCCGCCGACAGACGGATCTCGGAGGCCACCGTGGGGCGCTTGAGCTCCGAAGCCTTGGCGAAGGAGGTTGCCCCCGCGGAGCCATGATTGGCAGGCCAGAACGGCACGAATCCCATCACGGCGCGGCGCCGGAAGCATGCTTTCCGCGTGGCACGCTCTCGCGCTGGTGCCGGCGACGCCAAACTCTGGGCGTCAGGCCTGTCTGATGCTTGAACGCGCGCGTGAACGCGGACGGCTCGGAAAAACCGACGGCCTCCGAGATCTGTGCAATCGCCATCTCGCTTTCCGCCATCAGGTTCTGCGCCTCGCGCATACGGACCGCGTTCATGCGCGCGAGAGGACTGCCCTGCCCGACTTGCCGGAACAGGCGGCGCAGGTGGGTCGGCGAAAGGTGGACCGCCCGCGCCATGTCGGCAACGGTCGGTCCCGCAGCGAGATTGTCGACAAACCAACACATGGCCTGGTCGATCTTGTGTTCCGCCAGGCGGTTCGATGCCTGGAGCGGGCGCGAACGGATGCCCTTCAGCGCCTGGAGCGTCAGCGCAATCAAGGCCTGCTCGAAATGCAGCATGCTGTGCGTGCTCGGATGCTCGTATTCAGGCCGTACCTGCTCGCATAACGCGCGAATCCGCTGTGCCTCGGCCGGTGTAAGCGGAACCGACAGATACCCGCGCCGCTCCGCCGCTACGCGCAGCACGGTCGGGACTTGGGCGAAGTGCATCACCACAATCTCGCACGTCCGGCCCGGCGGTGTATGCCAACCATGCGCCGTCGCCGCCGGGAACACCCACAGGCGACGCTTGTGATGCACCGTCGGCACAGTCTCGGACAGGGTCGGCGCGCAACGCCCCCGCACAACCGCCTGGAACTCCCAGAAATTGCGACACCGAAGACGGGTGTGCCCTCCCACGTATTCGCGGTCGCCGTAATTCCAGTATTTCAGCGTCGCATCGATTCTGAGATCGTTCATGCGGTCGTAATTGTCAAGTTCTGAGTCGAAATAGACATTCCCGAATCCCGTGCGAGCGGGTAAGATTAGCGGATAGTCCCAAAACAATCAATTGCTTGAAGGAGCGAGGCACACCATGGGAAACCGCAAGAGATACGCGATCGTGGGGACGGGTTCGAGGTCGAGAATGTACAGTCTGGCACTGCTGCGCGATTTCAGGGAGCACGGCGAGCTGGTGGCATTCTGCGACTTGAACCAGACACGGATGGACTATTGGAACCAGTACTACAAAGAAGAGCTGGGCATCGATCCGCTGCCGACCTACACGGTTGACCGGTTGGACGCGATGGTGGCGGAACAGAAGGTGGACACGGTGATCGTGACGACCATGGACCGGGTGCATCACCGCTACATCTGCCGCGCGATGGAGCTGGGCTGCGACGCGATCACCGAGAAACCGATGACGGTGGACGCGGAGAAATGCCAGCAGATCCTGGACACGGTCAAGGAGACGGGCAAGAGCCTGCGTGTGACCTTCAACTACCGTTACGCGCCGCGCAACAGCAAGGTCAGGGAGCTGATCCAGGACGGTGTGATCGGCGATGTGATCTCCGTTCACTTCGAGTGGTTGCTCGACACCGTGCACGGCGCGAATTACTTCCGGCGCTGGCACCGGTTCAAGCCGAACAGCGGCGGGCTGATGGTGCACAAGGCCACGCACCATTTCGACCTGGTCAACTGGTGGATCGACAGCCGGCCGAAGACCGTGTTTGCGATGGGCGGCCTGCGTTTCTACGGTCGCGAGAACGCGGAGCTGCGCGGCGTGCAGAACTTCTACGAGCACGCGCATCTGAGCGAACACTCGAAAAACGACCCGTTCGCCCTGCATATTCCGCAGAACAAGGGTGCGCAGAAGGACAAGAAAAGCAAGCTCACGGGTCTGTACATGGACGCGAAACACGAAGACGGCTATGTGCCGGACTACTCCGTGTTCGGCGACGGCATCTCTATCGAAGACGACATGGCCGTCATGGTCCGCTACGCGAACAAAGCCACGCTCACCTACCATCTGACCGCGTACTCCCCGTGGGAGGGGTACCGGGTCTCGTTCAACGGGACCAAGGGTCGGATCGAGTACAACGTACAGGAGAAGTCCTACAACAGCGGGGCCGAAGACGATGCGAACCAGGCGCCGGTGGACGGCAAAGTCCTGGAGGTCCCGGAACCGACCAACATCTTTGTGCGGCCGCACTGGCAGAAACCGATCCAGGTCGAGATGCCGCAAAAAAGCGAAGGCGGCCACGGCGGCGGCGATCGCCGGCTGCTGGACGACATCTTCGTCGGCGGCAAGGACGACCCCCTGAAACGCGCCGCCAACCACGTCGGCGGCGCCTACTCGATCCTGACCGGCATCGCGGCGAACCGCTCGTTCAACACCGCCAGCCCGGTAGAAGTCGACGAGCTCGTGAAGTTCTGAGCGAAGGCATCACTACCTGAATCTACGGCCATCTTGTCGTCGCTCTCACCCAGGGGCTTGACAGCCGCCCCCCCATACGCCTATCTTCTTAGGTGACGCGCATCACCTTTAGTAATGATTCGAGTCACCGGAATGGTAAAGAATGGGCGCGATCACGAGAGAACACGTGGCAAAGGCGGCGGGCGTCAGCAAGACGACGGTCACGTACGTCTTACGCGAGACACCGGGCACGCACATCAGCGAGGCGACGAAGGCACGGGTCTTGTCTGCGGCGCGGGCGCTGGGCTACCAGCCGGATTTTGCGGCGAGCTCCCTGGTACGGGGCACGACGGAGATCGTAGGGTTATTGTTGCCCTCGCAGGATCGACAATTCAGCCGGTACTACTCGCAGATGATCGGCGGCATGATCGAGGCGGCTTCGGAGACGCCGTACCACTTTCTTTATTTGGCGATGGACCATCCGGCGAAATACGAGCGTTGTCTGCGGCGCGGTCTGCTCGACGGGCTGATCGTACTGCAGTCGAACGTCGACGACACGCACATCGCACGGGTGAAAGACTGGGGCAAGCCGGCGATCACGGTAAACTACCTGAACAAGGCGGGGCTTCCGGCGGTATCACTGGACTACGAAGGCGGATTGGAGCTGGCGTACGAGCGCATGGCGGCCGCCAGCCGCAGGCGCGTCGCCTTTGTTTGCGCGCACGGCAACTGCCAGCCGAACCTGCGCCACCTCGGGCTACACGAGCGCCTGGCGAAACAGCACGCTGGGCGAACAAAATTCCGACATTTCTTTCCCGAGAAGTCCCCGTCCCAACGCGCGCTGTTGGAGACGCTGTCCGAACCCGGCGCCTACGACGGGTTCGTGGTGGACGGTTTCGATCTGGGTCGGGAACTGGCGTTTCATCTACAGGCGCTCGGTCGCGCGTTCGGCGCGGACACCGACATGGTCGTGTTCCGGGTCGGCACGTCTTATCAGCCGATGCCGGCCGGGGTCGTGGTCCTCGATGCGCAGCCCGAAAGAGTGGGTGCGCTGGCCTGGACCACGATGCGGGAGTTGCTGGACGGCAGGCCGATCGGGGAGCGGGTTCGGCTTGTGCCTTATGCGGAACACAAATCGGAGGACGCGTTCAATGACTGAGATGGCTGTTGCAGCAGACACCCGCCTCGCGATCGACGGCGGGCCGAAGACACGCACGGAACCGTGGCCCGGCCGAGCGATTCTGGGGCCGGCCGAAAAGGCGGCCGTATCGGCGTTGTTCGACGCGGCGATCGTCTCGGGCGACGCGTTCGGTTACCACGGGCCTGAAGAGGAAGCGTACTGCCGCGAATTCGCCGAGCAGCTCGGCGGCGGCTACGCCGACGGCGTCAGTTCGGGCACGACCGCGCTGTACGTGGCGCTCAAGGCGTTGGAGCTCGAGCCGTTCACCGAAGTGATCGTGGGGGCCGTCACGGATCCCGGCGGCATGATGCCGGTCCCGCTGCTGAACCTGGCACCGATCGTGGCCGACGCGGCGCCGGGCTGCTACAACACGGGGCCGGCGGAGGTCGAGCCGCTGCTTTCGCCGCTGACCAGCGCGATCGTGGTCCCGCACATCGTGGGCGAGCCGGCCGACATCGAGGGCATCGTCGCGCTGGCCGGGGAGCGGGGCATCCCGGTGATCGAGGATTGCGCGCAGTCGCACGGCGCGGAACTGAACGGGCGCCGGCTCGGCACGTTCGGCGAAATCGGGGTCTTTTCCACGATGTTCGGCAAGCACTACTGCACGGGCGGCCAGGGCGGCATGCTCTTCACGAAAGATGAGATGCGCTACCACCGGATCCGCCGCGCGGCGGACCGCGGCAAGCCGTTCGGGCTGGGGCAGGACAGCACGAACGTGACGGCGGCATTGAACTGCAACCTGGACGAGCTCGGCGCGGCGATCGGCCGTGTCCAGCTGCGCAGGTTACCGGAGTTCGTGCAACGCAGGCGCGCGCTGGTCGCGGCACTCACCGACGGGCTCATGGCACTGCCCTGCATCGGCATTCCCGACCAGCTGCCTGGCGCAAACCCTTCGTACTCGTTCCTCCGGCTCAGGCTGAACACGGACACACTGACCTGCGACAAGCCGGCGTTCTGCGCGGCGCTCGCCGCCGAAGGCATTCTGGTGCTGCCCGAATATCGGGCGTTGCCGCACACTTTCGACTGGTTCGTGAAACGCCGCGTGTTCGGCTCGAGCGGGCTGCCGTGGTCCGCCCCGCAGTACAAGGGCGACCCGGCCCGTACGTTCCCCTGCCCCAACGCGCACGAGACGATCGCAACCCATTTCAACCTGATCCTGCGCGAGAGCTGGGGCGAGCGCGAGGTGCGTGATGTCCTGGCCGCGTTCCGCAAAGTGGCCGGCGCGTACGGGACGCAGAAGAGATTCGCCCGCGAATCGGGCGAATAGCCCCGAATGGGAATCCGAACGTCTCGTTCCATTCGTGTAATTCGCGGGATGTGCGGGCAAGAAAGTCTTCGCAGCCCGAGCTTGCGAGGGAGAATTTGGACATGATAATCGACGCACACAATCATCCCGATTGGCACGGCCACAATCTGGACCGGTTCCTGGCGAATATGGCGCGGCACAACATCGACCGGACCTGGCTGTTGAGCTGGGAAGCGCCCCCGCACGAACGGCCGGGCGCCCACGCGACCCCCTATCTCGGTGTGCCGGGCCCGATCCCGTTCGCACGCTGCATCTCCTATGCCGAGCGCGCGCCCGGCAGGTTCGTGCTGGGCCACGCGCCCGACCCGCGCCGGCCCGACGCGATCGAGGAGCTCGCGGCGGTCATCGACCTCTACGGGGTCCGTGTGTACGGCGAGTTGAAACTGAGGATGATGTACGACAACCCGGACGCGCTGCGCATGTTCCGGTTCTGCGGCGAGAAGGGGCTGCCGGTTACCGTGCATATCGACTACGATTTCGTGTCGGACACATCCGACCGAGCACGCCGCCCGTGGTACGGCGGCAGCCTGGCGGCGTTCGAACGCGCGGCCCGTGCATGTCCGGACACGATCTTTCTCGGCCATGCGCCCGGCTTCTGGGCGCATATCTCCGGCGATGACAGCTACGACAAGGAGTTCTATCCGAAAGGCAAGGTACAGCCCGGCGGCGAGCTGATCCGGCTGCTGCGCGAATGCCCCAACGTCTACTGCGACGGGTCGGCGAATTCCTGCCACAACGCGCTCTCGCGCGATTCGGAGTTCGCGAAAGAGTTCCTGCTCGAGTTCCAGGACCGGTTCCTCTATGCCCGGGACATGTTCGACAACCGGCACCAGGAACTCTTGACCAGCCTGGGCCTGCCCAACGCGGTGCTCGCCAAGATCTATTCCGGCAACGCGCTCAAGCTCGTGCCCGACAACGATCCTTGACGTCGGACCATTTGGCGCAGTGCTTGTGGAGCTGGTAGGTGGGCGTCTGCTCGTTCTGCTTTCCGAGCGCGCGGTCGCGCTGTACCGTCGTGCGCGGCGCATAGGCGGCCGTCCGGGTCTTGAGCAACGCGAGCAGCTCGTCGCGGGTCGCGGCATGGGCCGGATCGTCCCACAGGTTGTCCAGCTCGCCCGGATCCGTGGCGTGGCAATAAAGCTCGCCCGCCGCGCCGTCGGCCTGCCAGACCAAGCGGTACTCGTGCGTGCGGAGCGCGGCCAGCAGGCCCGTGCTTCTGTCCCATTCGGACAAGGCGAACGGCTTGCCTTCGCTCCGCCCGCCCACAACCGGCAGCAGCGACGTCCCGTCCACGTGGTCCGGCACCGGGATATCGGCAAGCTCGCACAGGGTCGGGTAAAGATCGACCGATTCAATGATCGCGTTCTCTTCAACCTTGCTCGGACAACCGGGGAACGCAAGCAGGAACGGAATGCGATGAATCGATTCGTAGGTCCCGATATTCTTGCGGAAAATCCCATGGTCACCCGCGAAATCGCCGTGGTCGGCCGTGTAGACCACGACCGTGTTCGCCAGCTCGCCCCTCTGTTCGAGAGTCGCGAGCACACGCCCGATCTCCGCGTCAATCTCCGTCGTCAGCGTGTAGTAGGCGGCAAGGATCTTGCGCAGATGGTCCGGCGGCACGCGGCGTCTCTGCATCCGCCGCTTGCGCGCGGCCGGTTTCGACGCGAAATCTCGCTCGTAGGCGTCCTCACTGCCGGCCGGAAGGTCAATCTTCGCGGGGTCGTACATGTCCTTGTGTTCCGGCGCCGGCGTGAACGGCGGGTGCGGGCGCTGGAAGGTCATGTGAACAAAAAACGGCTTGCTCTTGTCCCGACCCGCCAAAAACTTGAGCGTCTCCTCCCCGGTCCAGTGCTCGATCGAATGCTCGTAGGACAGATCCGCGATGCCGTGCTGGTTCTTCGTATAGTCCGAATCGGGCGCCGCGCTGCCCTCTCCGTACCGGTCGGCCAGCCCGCGGTCCACAAGGTACTTGAAGTAATGGTTGCTGCACGGGTTCATGGGCTCGGCATCGCACAAGTCACAGTAGCGAATGTGCTCGAATCCGGCACGGTCCCACTTCCCGACCATGTGCGACTTGCCGATCAGCGCCGTCTGATAACCATGCCGACGGAACCGCATCCCCAGCGTCTCGTCCGTCTCACCTTCGTACATGTGGTGGTCGTTGCCCAGCATCCCGTGCGTGTGACAGTATTGACCCGTGTGGAATGAAATGCGCGAAGGCGAACAAATCGGGTTGTTGCTGTAGGCCCGCTCGAAACGCACGCCGGATCGCGCCAGCTTGTCCAGATTCGGAGTCCGCACCCCGCGCTTGCCCGTCACACTCAGGCAATCGGCATGATGCTGGTCGGACATGATGAAAAGGATGTTCGGACGTGTTTTCATTCGCCCCCCCCCTGCTCCTGACCTACCCGCAATCCTTGTCGTAAACCTCGTCGACCGGACTCACACGGACCGACACGGACCCTCCGCGCTGCGCCGGAAAGGTCCTCTGCCAGGCTCCCGCCCACAC
>Ga0272441_10004693_pt1 | contig 24435 bp, 20 predicted proteins | sample SSMProp6N_FD_193582 | JGI IMG/M metagenome (GOLD analysis project Ga0272441, IMG submission 193582) | Marine sediment archaeal communities from Little Sippewissett salt marsh, Falmouth, MA, United States - SSM-Prop-6N | ecosystem: Environmental > Aquatic > Marine > Wetlands > Sediment ...
TTCGAGAATTTAGCGGACAGGTATCTGGCAATTTTCTCGTGGCTGACCAGGCTGTCGTCCGCCTGCGGACTGGAATCGCCAATTCTGGTTGGTGGCGGTGCGGTGGAAATATACACGGAAAGCGGGACATCCTGCGGTGATCTCGATGTTATCTCGCCGGATGTTCCCGAACTTACCTCTATACTGCTTCAGCTGGGATTCCAGCGTTCAAGCGATCAGGAGTACATTTATCACTCCGGGTTAAGCATTCTTTTCGAGTTTCCCGCATCTGAACCTGAACATTACCAGGAATCTGTGGCGATAAGTCATGACGGTACCAGGTGCAAGCTTATCAGTCCCGAAGACCTTATTGTTGCAAGGCTTGAAGCATTCGAGGCCGCGGGTGGGGGCGTGGAGCTTGTAACAGCCTACCTTCTTTTCGCGGAGTACTTTGACAGGCTGGACCATGTCAGGTTGAAGCAGAATGTCCTCAGGCTCGATGTGCGTGAGAGTTTCAGGTTCATTACAAAACTGCAGGAGGAATCCCGAACGGCATGCCTGGGTGCGGAAGAGCAGGGAAAGAGGCTGGCCGCGGAATGCCGCAGGCGAATGGGTATTGAATGACCGATTACACCGAAATACTCGATGGAGAGAACCGGAAGAAGCGTCATGAGCTTGCAGCCGGAATTTTTACATCGATTCCCGACGACTGCCGTACGAGGAAATCCCGCGATCCGGTGAAGCGGGAACTGATGCTTCAGCTTGGGTTTCCGGGGATTTTTAAAGAGGTGCAGTATCCCAGCCCCGGCAATACCCCAGATGACCTTGATGAAGATCCGGTACAGGAATGGGGATAAATGGCAACAGGCCTTGATAAAAATCTCGACAGTCTGGTGTTAAAACTCCCGGAATTTCGCGACATGGAGTTTACACCCGAACGCCACATTTTCCTGCTGTGGGCGTTAACATCGGCGGTAACCCATTCCGGCGGAGAGCGTCCGATCCTCGTCGGGGGAGGAGCGATAGAGTTCTACACCTCCACAAGGTTCTCCACGGGCGATCTGGATCTGATCGCACCGGACATGAAAATTACAAAGGAAGTGCTTAAGGAACTGGGATTCGAGCGCCCGACGGGGGCGAGGCATTATGTAAACCGTGCGATGGGTGCGCTTGTCGAGATTCATTCCAGCAGGCTAAGGCAGCACGAGGAGGCGATTGAGCTCGTCTACAGGAAAGTGCCCCTCCTTCTGATAAGCCCGGAGGACTGCATAGTACACAGGCTCGCTAGCTACAAGAAGCATGAATCGACCGTCGATTTGCTGAATTCCTTCATGCTTGCGTACCACCAGGCCGACCGTCTGGACATGGAGCGCCTGACCTCAAGGCTTCATGAAAAGAAACTCTGGGATTACTACATTCCGATTCAGGACATATGCCGCGAACTGGTTATCAACCAGATAGGGGTGGATGAAGCCGCCGCGTCTCTTATACATTTTATGAACCATGGAGCGAAGGAATGCGCATTCTGACATGGGATAAAATGAAAAAGGAACTCGAGGCGAATGCCGCTTTTAATGTCGCTTTGTTTCGCGCGATAGACCCTCGGATCATTACTCACCGTCCCCGTGATCCCGAAAAGACCCGTCTCATGAAGGAACTGGGTATGGACATGCCGGCACGGGAGGTCAGTAAGAAGGTGAATCCGAGATACCGTAAATCATCAACCCGTAAGCTTCTGAGGCAGAACGGCGGGATCGAGAAAGTTCCACCGGAAGAGATCTGATACAATCTCAACCTCCTGTGTTACTATTATCGATCTGACATCTCCCCGCGTAAATATATATAATTGCCATAGTTTGGATTCCATTACTGACAACCTTTTCAGTCTTCCCCTTGTGAATGCGAAAGCAGATTCAGCATCGGCTCTTCCGTGGCAGGCATGGGGAAGTTCCGCAAATCATTTGTTCACGAATGAGTCGATAAGATCGTCCGATCACATCCTTTTTTCGGATAACCTGGTCATGCTTGGATATCTTCCCGACGAAGTGATCGATCTTGTCTATATTGACCCGCCATTCGCGACGGGATTATTCAGGAAGTCTCCGAAGGGAGACGAAGGTCCGGGCGGGTATGAAGACTCGTGGGACAGCGTGGAGGAGTTCGTGGACTGGATAGAGCCACGTCTGAGGGAACTCTGGCGGGTTCTCAAAAAGAACGGGAATCTCGTCATCCATCTCGATTCACGTGCGATTCACCACCTTAGAATCTGGTGCGACCGAGAGTTCGGTGTCGACAGGTTCGAGAACGAGATAATCTGGCATTACACGGGTGGCGGAAGGAGCCGTAAGCGGTTTTCGAGGAAGCATGACGTGCTTTTATGGTACTCGAAGGGACCGAAAAGGACGTTCAACATCGATGCGATTCGCGAACCATACGAGCCGACAAGTGGTTACGCGAAGGGCGGGATTGTCAGTAAAAAGGGCAGGAAGTACATGCCTCACCCCGATGGCAAACCCGCGGATGATGTGTGGAACATCCCGATTATAAACCCGCTGTCCTCGGAGAGGACGGGATATCCGACACAGAAACCGCTGAAGCTGATTCGAAGGGTTGTAAATGCATTGTCGAATAAAGGGGATGTCGTGTGCGATGTGTTCGCGGGAAGCGGTACAACCGCTGCCGCATGCTCGATGGACGACAGACGGTATCTCTGTTGCGACAGCAATCCGGATGCGATAGGTGTCATGCTCGATCGTCTTGAAGAGGTCAGGTGCGAAGATTCGAATCCAGTCGTGTTGTCGAACGGATTATACAGGATCGGGTCTGTCACCGAAAATTCAACAACAGAGCTCATAACGATGCTGGAGACAGCGGGAGTCAAGATCGACCCGGACGGGATAATCAGGTTTCCATCACCAATCTGGAGCAGGACTAAGGACCCGGTGTTTCCGCTGAGAACTGGTGATAGGGTCTTTCGAGTGCGATTGAATTAGATAGTGGTTGAATGCTATGTTATGCATTCAGTGATAGAGAGGAGTTTTTTCGATGGCGAAGAATCTGAAGGACATAAAAATAGAGGGCTCCGAGGCCATGATCGATTCGTTCGCGGCATGCATAGCGGCTGCGATCTCGTACTGGGGGAGGGGATACGAGTACGAGTACGTGGCCGGATTATCGGGGGCGGTTTTTTCTCCTGCCTACTGGACGAAGGAGGACTGTGCCGCATGGTGGATGGAGTTCGGGAACGACCGTAGGATCAAGTTCCTTGGAAAGGCTCTCGGTTTTCATGTCAGGGAATCACCCGCGGTACTTCACGACAAGATGCAGGACGAGAGCGAGATGAGTCTCGACATGAAGCGGTTCTGGCAGAGAGTTAAGGAAGCTGTCGAGGAGAATAAGGTTGTCATAATGGGAACATGGCCATGCTGGAGCATCGTGAACGAATGGAACGACGATGTAACTAAGCTTGGACTTGCGACCGTGGATGGACCGGTCGGGGAGCTCTGCAAGCCGTACTGGTTCAAGAAGGTTTACATTCTGACCGAGGGGCCTGCTACATTCACGAGGAAGGAAGCGATCCGTGGCGCGCTCAGGATGGGTGCGGACATCGCGGACGGCACGTACACGCAGCCTGATTTCAAGTATGGCGGCAAGCTGTATGATGAGATAATTGTCGGGCTGGAAAAGAAGAATTTCTGCGAATCATGTGGGGAGAAGTCGTGCAGTTGCGTTGCGAGAACCATGTCGAGGATTCATGGTGCGGCATCGGGGGCGGTCGATTTTCTCGAGATGGCCGGGATATTTTTCGGTCCCGAGCTTCCTAAGCCTGCGCTTGAATCTGTCATGGGGAGTTACGGCAAGATAGCCGAAACATCGAAGACGTATGCTGATTCCGAAGTTGTGTGCGATAACTGGGCTGACAACGGATTCAGGAGTGCGTTTAAAGAGTCTCTAATGGCGATTCAGACCGCGCATCATGAGGGCGCGAGGATATTCAGGCGCATGGTCGAAGGAATTTAGTTCTTTGGATATGACATGAATGTCGATTACTGAAGCGGTAAATTAAAATTCGTTTAAGGGTGAATTTTTCTTGTCGATACCGGCTTGTTCTGATAATATTATTAAAACTCATTAAGCATCTTTCCCGGTGGAGGGCTCCCGGGTGGTCCAGATACCTGCAAGGACAATCGCCTTTATCTCAAACAAGGGTGGAGTCGGAAAGACCCACCTGGCTATCAATACCGTGATCCAGTGTGCACGCGAGGGCCGCCGTGTGCTCCTGATCGATACCGACCTCGGCAGTGCCAACGCTGACCTCAGGCTTGGCGTGCGTCCGAAAGTTACCCTTCACGATTTCTACGAGAAGCGCGTCGATATTTTCGAGTGCCTTACACAGACCGAGTACGGTTTTCATTTCCTTGCTGGAAAATCCGGCGAGTTTGCGCTCGCGAATCTTGCCCACCAGCAGAAGATACGGCTGATGAGGGCGTTCGATCGTCTTGTACACGAGGGCGGTTATACCGATGTGTTCTTCGATCTCGGTGCAGGAATTGGAAGTCGTGTGCTGGATTTCGCGCTTGTCTGCGACGAGTGCGTGATAGTAGCGACTCCGCAGGATATTGTCGCAGCGTACGCGGCGCTCAAAGCGCTCTGGATTCGCTATAACCGTCTCGGTGAGATGCACTACTTCAAGAAGAAATCATCCCTTCAGGCGCACATGGGAATCGCGGGAACCGGCGAATCCTCAAACCTTAGGGTGAATTTCATAGTCAACCAGGCAAATGATCTTAAAGAGGCCAAGCAGGTATATCTGCGCATACTCGATGTCGCGCGTGCGTTTTTCTATACATCACAGGGACGATCGGTACTTCCCCTGAGGTATCTCGGCGGGGTACCCTACGTGCACGGACTTTTAAGGCAGGCCGAGAGGAACAAGGTTCCGGCGCTCGTACTGTATCCCTATCACCCGTTTGCCCGATCAGTCGGGGAGGTCGCGAGTGTCCTTCTCGAAAAAGAGGCAATCGCTCCAAACAATCTTGTTGTACCGTTTACGGATCGTGTGAGGGGTATGGTTAAGGCCTGGGTAAGCTGAGAATCTAGCTGAATTCCCTTCTGAAAACTGAAAGGTATCCGAGAACCAGCACAACCGCGAGGTAGACCGCCACGTGCCACGGTTCGGAATACAATCCGTCCGCTGCGCTCGGAATGAATGGCATATCCATCTCCCGGAGCATTGTTTCCCAGATTGCGGGACGGATTTTGTCTGTCGCCTGTTTCATTATGACATTCAGCGGAGGGAGGATTTTATATAGGATTGTAACTACGAAATCAAGCTTCAGAAGTTCGGCTCCGATGATCTTGATAAGCATAAGACCGACCGAGCCTGCGGAGGAAGCCATGATTACACCGAGAAGCCCTGCAAGAAAACCCTTCATCCATACGGAAAGGAACAGGGTTATCGCCCCGATCAGGCATGGGGCCAGAACCCCCACGGAAAGTGCGGTTACATACTCTCCCTGCATACCCATCCCGGATATGGCCATCACTAATTGTGACCACAGCATGACAATCAGCAAAAATGTTGCAATCGCTGCCCATCCCGCTATCAGCTTCCCGAAATAAATCTGGCCACGGCTTATTGGCCGGGCCAGGAGTGATTCAATTGTTTTACGTTCGATCTCCTTTCCCATCAGACCAAGCATCACGAAAACCCCGAACAGGTTCGTGAACGCAATAGTGAAATTGAACGTTGTATACATGATCTGGGTTTCAGGACTTACAAAATAAGTCGGATCGAATCCCGGACCACCTGGACCATACCCGTATTCCTCTTCTCCCCCGTAGTTGTACCGGTAATCCGGACGGTAATCACGCTGGTATTTCACAACCTCACGATATCCCCAGAACAGCATTGCAAAGCAGATAAAGCAGGTCAGAACGAGTGCGACCCAGAACATCGCGGTCTTAAAAATATCGAGGTACGTTCTCTTAGCCAGGTAGAAGGTCGAAAGCATTTCTATTTCGCACTATCCTTTGATTAATTTCAAGCCTGATTCAGTTCATATCCTTTTCGATCTGTTCCCGGTTCCATTCTATCGCATCCCCGATTGCAGTCTCGAGTTTATTTTCAGGTTCCCAACCGACAAGCTCGCGGGCATGGGAGATATCCGCGATGCTGTCACCCGGTTCACCCGGTACGGGATCGGCGTGCAGGGGGGTGATGCCCGGGTTGATCTTTTCGACAAGAATTTTCGCGACTTCGTTCACACTTGTTCCGATTCCGGTGCCCAGGTTGACAATACTGCCAGGGGGAGCCTCGTTGAGAGCAAGAACCGAACCTCTCGCGATGTCCTCGACGTGGATGAAGTCCCTGACCTGCTCGCCGTCACCGAAAATCGTGGGAGCTTCGCCCGCGAAGAGTTTCCGGCAGAAAATTGTTATAACCCCGACGTACGGATTCGGTGTCTGGCGGGGGCCGTAGGTGTTGAAATATCTCGTGATAACCGGCTCGATATCCCACCTGGGGGCCATGGCAAGAATATATTTTTCACTTGCGCTTTTTGCTATTCCATACGGGCTTGTCGGGTTATGCGGATGTTTCTCGTCCTGTGGTGTGTACTCGACATCACCGTAGACCGCCATACTCGACGCATAATGAAATCTGCCGACACCGCAGTCTCTCGCTGCCTGCAAAACGCGAAGTGTTCCGAGTGTGTTGATTTCGGCATCGTCGATGAAAGTGTCGACAGCCTTCCTTATGCTTACCCTCGCGGCGAGGTGGTAGACATGTCTGCATCCATGCATCGCCTCGACGAGATTGTCATGATCCCTTATATCACCGACTACCAGCTCCGCCCCATCGGGAACATACTCGCGCTTTCCGACCGACAGGTCGTCGTAGCAGACAACCTCCCAGCCCTTCGCGAGAAGAATCCGCGCGATGTGGTTTCCGATAAATCCCGCTCCGCCTGTTATTAATGCCCTGTCAGCCATTTTATTTGCTCTATCTATTGATCAGGATGGGTTTGGAATACAGCAGATGAATTCCAGAACGTCATCGCCCTCGTTGATAAAAGAATGGTCTCCGCAATTTTCCGGGATAAGAATAAAGTCGCCATCCTTCAGATGGACTTCCTCGGTCTCGGTTTTGATATGGCACTTACCACGGAGGATAAAGACCTCGTGTTCGTTCGGATGCTGGTGCATGCCGACAAATCCGCCCGGTTCAATCGTGAGTACACGCATCGCGAAGTTCGGGGAGCCGTTCATCGGGCCCATCAGCCAGCGCATCTTGACCTTCCGGCTGCCGTAACTGTCGACATCGTCTGCTTTTACATCGCTGTAATGTCCGTGAAGCATCGGGATCACCTATTTTTCGCAAAGATAGCCCGAATACTATACACCGGGTAAGGAACCAGTGAAAGTTTTTTAGGCGGGATGAATGGCGTAATTTGCCCGTACTGTGATACGATGCCCTTCATTCGGAACCATGAACAGAAGCCTTCAAATCGGCGTTTTACTCCTTAACACGTTCGTCCTGGCACTCGAAATCGCGATAACGCGGATATTTTCGGTGACGATGTTCTATCATTTCGCGTTCCTCGCGGTGAGTGTAGCGCTTTTCGGGTTCGGTGCGTCGGGAGTAGTGCTCTATATCTGGAAAAAACAGCTTACCGGGGGAAACCCGTTTGACCGGATGGGCAAATTAGCCGCACTCGCCGGGATAACCGGCATAGGTGCGCTGTGGCTGTCGCTGTCCATTCCATTTAACCCGCACGGACAGCTTGGGGACCAGTTTGTTAACCTGCTCGCGATCTACCTCGCGACAAGTGTCCCGTTTTTCTTCGCAGGGCTTATTCTCGCGCTTGTTTTCCAGGTGATGGCGAAATATATCGCGAGGCTATATTCACTCTCGCTTATCGGTTCCGCGCTTGGCGCGCTCATAATTGTCCCGATCCTTCAGGTGGCCGGCGGTCCCGGTTCCGTAATCGCTATTACCTCACTTGGTCTTCTTTCGGCTGCAGCATTCTTCGCGGGACGAAGTACCGATAAATCTGAGGTTATTCCAAAGGTTTCGAAATCGAATCTGGCGGTTACGATCGTTATCGGCGTGATTCTGCTAATCGGTGGATTCCTGAACCCGTACTTTCCGGTAATAAAAATTACCCACGCGAAGGGCCATACGATCGATCCGGAGAAGATACAGTACGATGAGTGGAACGCTTTTTCACGGATCATCGTTCTGAAAGGCACCGATCCGCTCGAATACTACCTTGGAGGCATACATAACTGGGGGATATCGGAGGAATGGACACTTGACGAGCATCCGTTCCCTGACCAGCTATGGCTTGAGATAGACAACACCGCCGGAACTCCGATCACTAACTTCGGTGGCGATATAAGCGAGCTTGAGATCGCGAAATACGATGTCACCGCCGCGGCTCATCATCTCCTTCAGAATCCGAAGGTGCTCGTTGTCGGTCCGGGCGGCGGAAAGGACCTTCTCGCCGCGCTAGCGTTCGAGTCATCCGACATAGACGGAGCCGAGATCAATCCGCTTATCGCGGAGGTTATGCGCGAGAGGTTCGCGGATTTCAACGGCGATCTTTACGAATACGGCCAGATCGACGTGACCGTGAGCGAGGGACGGAATTTCATCGCGCGAAGCCGTGAGAAGTACGACCTTATCCAGATCAGCCTGATCGACACATGGGCGGCGGCGTCAACCGGCGCATACGCACTTTCCGAGAATAACCTCTACACAGTCGAGGCGTTCGAGGAGTATTTCGACCATCTTGGACCCGGCGGAATCTTCACCATGTCCCGGTTCTGGTTCGAGGACCCTCCTAGGGAAACTCTGAAAGTAGTCGCGGTTGCACGTGAAGCGCTTGAGAGAATCGGCGTGGAGGATGCTTCTCAATGCGTGATGGTTGTCTACCAGGGTGTGATCGCAAATGTGATGGTGCGTCCGGACGGTTTCGACGAGCAGGCAGTTGCGGCAATGCAGTCGAAGGTCGATGAGTTAGGCTTCGGGATCCTCTACATGCCCGGACGAACTCCGAGGACTACGTCGGGAGCTGAATACATCTATCACGACCTTCTGACAACGGTGAATTTCGGCAATTTCCTAGACCAGTATCCTCTGGATATCCGTCCGACAACCGATGACCGTCCGTTCTTCTTCTATCTTCTCCCGCCGCAGGACTTTCTCGAAGCCCTGAGGTTCGGAAAGACCTACCGGGCCGGGTACAACTCTATCGCGATCTTCACGCTGGTGTCGCTCCTGATCATCAGCGCAATGGTAACCATTATTTTTATAGTGCTTCCGCTGGTGCTTTTCAAACGTGCGGATATTAAGGAGAGGCAGAAACCGAAGCTGACGTCGATGGGCTATTTCATATGTCTCGGTCTCGCGTTCATCATGATCGAGATCGCTCTGATGCAGCACTTCACCCTTTTCCTCGGATACCCGATCTACTCGCTTGTCGCGGTGCTGATGAGCCTTCTCCTGTTCAGCGGATTCGGTTCGGCATGGAGCGGAAAGATACCGGCGGAGCGTATCGAGCGGGGAATAAGTAACGCGATCTACGGGATCGGGGTTGTGTCGGTAATTTATATTTTCGTGCTTCCGCCGGTGTTCTCGTGGCTGATAGCGCTTCCTGATATTCTACGGATCGCCATCGCGATTATCCTCGTGTTCCCGCTGGGGTGGTTCATGGGACAGCCGTTCCCGCTTGGCCTGAGGCTTGTAGAGCGCGAGGGGCTTGGTGTTATCCCGTGGGCGTGGGGGGTTAATGGCGCGGCGAGTGTGCTCGGAAGCGCGCTTGCGCTCACTGTCGCGATTGGTATCGGGTATCGCCTGACATTGTTTACGGGCGTCGCGATATACATTGTCGGACTCGCGTTTGTGTTCGCGGTTCGACGTCTCTCACGCGGGAAGTCGGATGAGTGCCATCCGACGTAACTAATCCGGTTCTCTAAAGGAAAGTTCTGATTATGTACTTCTGAAGGGCCACAAGGCTCAAGCTGTCGTTGATCTCGCCGTCACGGACCATCCGCCTGATTTCATCGATCGTATGAAATTTCATCTCGCTGATTTCAACCTTCATGAAATCGTCGGTTTTCTTTGTAAGTCCTTCCGCGATATAAATATGGTACATCTGGTTGCAAGTCGCCTTATGGGGGTAGAACTTGATAAGCGGGGTCCAGTGCTCGGCAGCGTAACCGGTTTCCTCGAGAAGTTCACGCTTCACACCATCGATTATTTTCTCATCGACCTCGATCACACCGCCGGGGATTTCCCAGTCGAAGGACTCATGCAGGTACCTGTAGGCCCGTACAAGGAGAATTTCCCCCTCTTTATTCACTGCAACAACACCTGCCGCGGTGTGCGGGTAATGCATCAGTTCGAAATTGTCGATTACACGGTTGTCCGGCAGCTCGATTTTGTCGAGTGTTATCTCGATCCAGTCCGATGAGTAGAGCGTTTTACGTTCAAGCCGCTTCCAGAATGTCATAGGTTATTCTCCCCCGGTTGGAACAGGGAAATTTGCAAGCATGAGTTCCAGGCGCAGCCTGTCTGCCATCTGTGCAAGAGTGTCCCTTGCGGGATCCTGCGAGAAACCCAAGTTGTCGAGCAGTCCGACCGATGCGGTCAGGCCATTCACGTAGCGGTCGATAACCTCGTACTCGAAATCATCGAAAATCAGGTAGTTCAGAGTAATCGGGTCGAGATTCCGGAGTTCATAATTGATCCAGATGTTCGGGTCGCCGATTACCAGTTCGGCCATGTCAGGTTCCCGCGGGATCAGTTTTAACGCGACTCCATCGAGCCTCAGTGCGCGTGGTGGATAGAGGAAATCGATTGTCTGGGCAGCCTCGTTTGACGTAAACACCACGTCACGCCATGCGAGTTCCTCTGTGAAAATATCCGAAAGCGATTCCACAACGTCGACATCCGTGCGGTACTCCCTGACTTCCTGGAGGTACTCATACATGAAAATTTCATCACCCGTGACGACAAGTATGCCGTCCTGTTCAACCTGGCCGAGGATATTTTTCGCCTGGTCCTGCGCGAACGTGTGATGTGTCATGTTCGAGTATTTCCAGTTTGGCCATGCGATGAGGAAGGCCGGTATCGTAAGGAAAAGGAGCATGATCGCAACGGGTATGGTCTTCGGGGGTATGAAATTCTGGCCCTCGGAACCGCCGAGGTCCTTTGATTTTCGCAGGGCGTTTCCAAGCGGGGCAAGGATCCACGCAAGTCCCATCGCCATGAAGATATTCACCGGAATCATGAACTCGTCGACCGACCTGAGGAAGTTAAAGGGCATCCCGAGCGGGCTTCCGCGGGAGAAGAAACTGATCATGGCTATCCATATAATGACCGTTATCGCTCCCATAAGTGCCCACGTGCGTTTTCCTGCAGGTGCGAAAAGGAATCCCGCAGCCGAGACGAGAAATGCAAACCACCCGAACTGCTTCGGAAGCCACGACATAATTCTTACAACTATATCCCCGGCCTGGATTCGCTGTTCCTCGGGAACAGCAACATCATCTGCACGCTGCCTGAATTCCGCGCGGGTGATAGTTTTCGCGAAATCCTTCGCGGAGAATCCGGATTCAGCGTACTGCGGTGTCTGTTTCGCAAGAACGGGCAGGAATAAATAGAATACGAGAGGCAGGATGATCCCTGCGATTATTCCTGCGACGGGAATTTTCTTTCCTTTAAACTGAGTTTTCGGCCAGAGCACAAATACAAGCGGGACGAGGAAGAGAATCGTGTGATGGTGCGCGAGACCGAGTCCGAATCCGAGGGATGTGAGTACAAGCCCGATCGGCTTTTTACCCTCACGTGCGATCACAAGTCCTGCAAGTACAAGCATTATCAGAAAAACATGCAGGGCGTAGACCTCGGCTACAACCGCGAACTTCCATAGCGTCCTTGAGAAAGCGAGTGCAAGCGTGGCCGCAATGGACGCGGCGGCTGATCCGGATAACGTTCTTATGATCCGGTAGAAGATTCCGCATGCTGCCGCCATGGCGATAGCTGAGAACAGGTTGCATTTGACGGCGAACGGATCGTCGGGTCCGATACCAATGGGAAGGGCCGACCAGATTTTCAGGAGAAGGACGTAGAGGGGGTACCCCGGAGAATGGGGGAGTGAGAACTTGTGCGCGGCGACTATGAATTCACCGGCATCACCCACCATGACACCCGGTGAGATGGTGGCCATGTAGATCACAAGTGGAACGAGCCAGCTCGCATGGGTTGCGAGAAGTTCCAGGGTCCGGTTTTCAGCTGGTTTTTTCTTCATTACAGGTATCAGGTCTCCCCAATCCGGAATTCCCCACCGACAGTTTTAAAACATCAATATTAAGTATCCGATTCCTTCTCCTGCATTTTTAACTTCTGCCAGTTATCGACAACCTGTTCGGCCGAATCGGCATCCATCTCGCCGCCGAAAATGTGAGGGTGACGGAACACCATTTTTTCAAGAATTCTCCTGTACAGGCCGTCTATTGTAATCTTCCCTTCATTTTTAGCGACCCTTGCGGTAAACACTACCATGAAGAGAAGGTCACCGAGTTCTTCCTCGATATCAGTTCCCTCGTCCGTACCGATCGCCTCGATTACCTCGTCAAGCTCGCTCTTAATGTATTCCGGGCAGTCTGCAAGCCTGCGGGAGCGATCCCACGGACATCCGCCATCGCCTAGGAGAAATCCGATTAGCCTGTCCACGCTTTCAAAACCGGGATTTGATTTGAGCTCCTCGCCGATTTCCCTTCTGGACTCGCGATCTTCAGGGAGTGACATGTACGCAAGGTTACATGAGACACGGGTAAAAATAAAGAGAACGGGTTATCAATAATAAGGCTGGTGCATGTGAAATGACAGGGTGGGTTGTAAGGGCGAAATTCTTTGGATTGCCGGTCGGTTGAGTTATTTCTTCTCATCCGGCTTCTTTTCAATAAGGGTTTCGTACAGATCGTCATCGCGATCACCGGAGGCAAGGTAGTCCATCAGGTCTCCGTCCTCCTGCTGAAGAAACTCATATGCCCCCGCCTGCATCGCGTCTATTATATCTATCGCGGTTTTTACGTCTTCGTCATCCATGAACATCGAAAGGGTCTGCTTGAGTTTGGCAAGCTTCAGAATCATCCCCATGGGCAACGTAAGGGTTATACTTCTCTCAGGATCGATCTGTGTCATTGTACTCTCCTACACACACTACAGCGGGATTTCAGCATCTATCATACCCGAACATGTAAAATTTTGTTGCATGGTCCGGGATGTATTCAGCTTAATTATGTCGGAAAGAGCGTGGAAAATCGCACAAACATCCACAATTGGGCATAAAATAGAGCTAAAAATAGGAAAAAATCAAAAATAATTGAATTTTTCCACTAATTTTTTGGATTTTTACCGAACCTTCCATTATTCTACTGCGTCAGAAGGGTGTAAGTTGAAAAGGGCAACAATTTAACGTTCAATAAATATTTACGGAGGAACAGATTTTGCGCACCAGTCACATATTTATCCCGGCCCTGATTTTATTCCTTTTTGCATCCGTAGCATCGGGTGCACAGGACAATCTTCCCGAACCGGACGATGTTGATATCTATGATGTTGAATCGGGGGTCTTCCTTGATGAAGTTCCCGATCTTTACTCGTATGCGGCCGGGCAGGCATACAAGTCAGGCGACTATGAACTGGCTGCGCAGTACTACCTGTCATTCCTCAAACGCGATCAGAAGGATTGCGTCGCCGTGTACAACCTCGCATGCTGCTACGGGCTTCTCGGTGAAGCCGAGCTTGCGAGCGAATATGTCTACAGGGCGGTTGCGAACGGATTCGACGACATGGATCTCCTGGAGACCGATCCGGATTTCGATCTGGTAAGAGACAGCTACGAATTTCAGGAAGCCATGACACGTATTGATGAATTTATTGAACAGTACTGGATCGATACGGACAGGATTTTTCTCCCGTGCGAGGCATTCCTGCCGTGCCACATAAATACTCCTGAGGATTATGATCCCGGTGAATCCTATGACCTCGTCGTTGGTCTTCACGGGGAGCCTGGTTCGGCTTACTTCCTATCAAGCCTATACAGTCAGTTCGACAACCCTCAGTTCATTATGGCGAACCTGAATGCCCCGTATGCCGGAATCTATGGAAACTACCAGCTGTACAACTGGGACTCGTGGCGAAGTCACCGTGACGAGCTTCCCCCGGAAGTACATGACATGGGATGCAGCTACATAGAAAATTCGATAAGGCAGCTTGCGGAAATGTACAACGCAGACAGGGTATTCCTGTTTGGGTTCTCGGCGGGAGGAACCATGGCGTACAGGGCCGCGCTTCAGAATCCGGATATTGTCGACGGTCTTATCGTGTTCGCAGGCAAGCTTGATGAAGAATACCTTGACGAGGATACACTCGCCGCGGCAAGAGACCTTCCGGTTTTCATCGGTTACAACGTGGGCGAGGAAGATGCGCTCGGGTATGCGACCGGTGTAAGGGCGAACGAAATACTCGAAAGTTATGGATACGATTTAACATACTACGATTACTCATCGCAGCAGGTCATACCGCAGTACGCGCTGTTTGAACTGCAGGCTTGGATGACAGATAAATAAGGCTACGTTCGTTGCGTTTGTTTTATAAATGGCCGATTTTTTAACGTTCACCGATTGACCCGGCCTCTCAATGAAGCGATCCCGGGAATAAATGTCCCGGGATTCGCTTTTTTAGTTTAAACATCAGAATTTTTTACTCTTCCCACTGGGCGGAGATCGTGTAGTCTGCAACTCCCATAATGCTACCCGACGTTTCGAAGGTTTCGTCGTGATCATCGGAAAGCCTTATGGGCTCCGCGAAGTACTGTTCCCAGAGAATGGGGGCTTCGATTGGAATACGCATTTCACCCATGGGCCCGAGATCGCAGACATGCTCGTAGCTGACATATCCCGTGATTGTTATTGTGAAAAGATACTCTCCATCTATGTAGGTACCCTCTACGAAGCATTCCTCGAAACCGGAGTACTCGAAATTTTCAACATGACATTCTTCCGATGAGTAATCGAACTGGATCTCCGTTTCGACCGTGCCTGTTCCCGTCACCTCGCCGGACGAGTGCTCCACTTCGAGGGGGACACTGATGTGGTTAATAATGAGAAATACCCCATTGAGCATCATCATTGTTGAACTTGCGTCATAAGTCAGGTCGATCTCCACACCGGGTTCTCCGACACGTACGACGCAGGATGATGTAAATTCCCGGCTCTCACCGTCCCACTGCTCGCAGTTCATCATTGATGCCGTGATCGTGGCACGTCCACGCTCGGTGCCATGAAATGTAGCCTCGCCGTGTCCGACGGAATCGAGATAGAGTTCTGTCTGGTCGAGTTCACCGACACCATCGAGCGACAGGGTGACATCATCGTTCGCCATCGCGGTGCCTCCGCACATTAAGTCGACGGTGATCAGGGTGGATTCGCCTGTTTCTATTCGCTCCTGTTCAGATCTGATAGTTAAAGTCGGCTCCGAGCAGTTAGCGTAACCGTTTGCCTTGAAAAGATAGGTTCCGATGACAACCTCGACCTGTTCCATATCCCCTTCAAAGTCTTCTTCCCATTCGGTTGTTGTTTCCTCGAAGTAGCAATCCTCAAAATTAAGCTGGTGGTCGCCAATAGTACCTGTGACCCTCTCGAATTCCTGCGTGTTTCCGTTTCGATCGGTGTAGGTCATGGTGAAGTAGTATCCGACAAATTCGTAGCATTCAAAGTACCATTCCTTATATGGAAGCTCTGGCCTCCCACTCAGGAATGTGTTAACAGCCTGCTCGAACGTGGCTGCCGGATCACCTTCTACAACACCGTTCGAAAACGGGTCTACGGTGATGAGGATTCCATGGTCCTGGGCATTTACGGGAATGCTGCCGACAATGAATGGCTGCAGGAGAAGTAAGGTCGTGACTGACAGTAATACACGTCTGATCATATCTGTCTCCAAACTGCACAAAGGATGAAAGCTATCTTAATGGATTTTAAAGCCATATTTAATAGTTAGTGCAATCGTGCTAATAAAAAAAACCTCCCCCCGATTTACCGGGGGGATGCAGGGGATTGTCACCTTCTCTGCTGCGGAGGGGGTGGTGGTGGAGAAGGAGGCTGGTCAGGCGGTTCCTGCTGTGGAGGCTGGTACTGCTGCTGTTGCTGATATGGTTGCTGTTGATATTGCTGCGGAGGGTGTTGGTACTGCTGGGGCGGTGGTTGTCCGTACTGCGGTTGCTGCGGATGGCCATATGGTGGCGGTGGCTGACCGTATGGGGCTGGCGGTTGCGCGGGCTGTGGCTGTGGTTTTGTAATGTTGAACTGGACCAGGATACCGAAAACTGCAAGTACAATTGTCAGGAGCAGTTCGATGAACGATGTATCTGTCTGGGCGCCGAAAACCCTCGCAAGGTTACCCGCGTAATCATCACCCTGGAACAGGATGAAAAGACCACTTATTGTTGATGCGGCACCGGAGAACCCGGTCGCGATGATAATAACCACACGCTGGATAATGATCGCGAGGATTCCACCCGCGACCGCGAGGATTATTACAAGTATGTCGGGTGGCGCTGATCCGAGTCCGCCGAACAGGACGAAGGTAATTGCCGCTCCGAAAAGTGCTCCGATAAGAAAGACTCCCACGAAATAGAGCAGCAGTGATAGACCCCCACCGATTAACGCTGCAATCAGGATGGCGAATAAATTTCCATCACCAGCCGCATAGCCGATCGCCCCGCCAATAAATGCGCCTGTAATGAACAGGATGAACTTGAAGATTTTGTAACCGAAGAAACAGTTGAGCAGACCGAAGACAATGAAGATAAACGCGAATGTTGAGCTAAATACCTTTATGCCGGTCTCAATGTCCTGCTGGCTGACACCTGGTCCGAATGCGGTCATATGGGCCTCCCACGCACGTTTCCCCTGAACGGGGCGACGTTATCGATGCATAATTATCGCGTTATTAACATAATTCCATGCGAATAGTCAAGATTGTAACAGTGACGCAAGTTCAGAAGGCTCAAATCACCAGTTGCCATCTGGCGGGAGCTTTACCATGAATGAATCATCCGCACCGCTCGCGCAGTGAATCGAGTAACCCGGACCGGGATTGAAGTCCACGTCGTCCATGAATTTTCCCACTGTGTACGAATTTCCGAGTGAGTCGGTTACCACACTGTTCGGACTGTCGGCTTCCCTTCCACCGAAAGTTCTGGCCCAAATATATCCGGTAACCGGATGGTATTTAACGATGAATACATCATCATCCCCGTAGCAGGGGTGAATATCCGTGCCCGGACCCGGATCGAAATCTGCAGTCGCATTGAAGTAACCTGTAACGTAAATGTTGTCGTCGAGGTCGCATGTCACCCTGAGGGGGTATTCGCTTGAGATTCCTCCCCAGTGGTAAGCCCAGATGAACCCGCCGGTGGGATTGAACTTTATCAGGTACCCGTCGGAAGCCCCATTTGAAGTATGCAGGTCGTTTGAAAAAGTCGGGTCAAGGTCAGCAGTGCCACTGAACCTTCCTGTCAGGAACCAGTTGCCTTCTGAATCCCTCGATATCCCGTCGCAGGAATCAGCCAGGCTCCCTCCCCATGTGTACGCGTTTACGTAGTTTCCGGTAATGGAATATGCCACCGCGAAAGCATCCGATGATCCATTCGATGTCCTGTTGTCCGTATCCGGTCCGGTATCGAAATCAACCGTATTTGTGAAGGTCCCGGTCACAAGGACACCGTAGGCACCCGCAGCCTCTACATTCAGCCCCATATCGATTGAGTTGCTTCCGAATGTCCCTGCCCACAAGAACTCGCCGTTGGTGTCGATGCACGACACGAAAACGTCCGCGGAACCGGTTACAGTGTGCAAGTCCTCACCGTCGCCGGGATCGAAATCCACCGTCCCCTGGAATAGCCCTGTTGAGTAAACCCGTCCGGCAGGATCGACATCAAGGCCGAAAATGCCGTCCGTGACCCCGCCTCCCCAGGTGCGTGCCCACTGGAAGGTGCCGTTCGGGGCGAACTTACTGATAAAGCAGTCGCTTAAACCCTCGGACGTATGGAAGTCCTCACCGGGACCCGGATTAAAATCAACAGTGTTCGAATATATTCCGCCCACGTAAATGTTGTTGTCACCATCAAAAGCGATATCGTATATTGCCTCGTTACCGGTATCACCAAATACCTGGACCCACTGGAAATTTCCGTCTGAATCGAACCGGCTGACATATCCATCGATACTGTATTCCTGTACACCCATCTTGGAGCTGTGCCATTCCTCACCGGGGCCGGGATCGAAATCAGTTGATGCCTGGAAGTATCCGCCAACATATAGATTGCTGTTCTGGTCCATCGTGACCGCAGTCGCTATCGTTGACCTGTTGCCACCCCATGTCAGCGCCCAGGCATTTTCGCTTGTATCGCCACCATATATATTGAGCGGATAAAGGTAGTAACCGTTGACCGTGCCGAGATTCGGATCCTGCTCGGTGTCCTCTACCGTGACGATAAGCGGATATACACCATTTTCCACGCCCAGGTCGTTTGAAATGGTTCCCTCGAACAGCCAGCTTTCATCTGAAGTGGAAAGTGAGAAGCTTAAAGGTACCGGTTCTTCCAGGACATCGGGGGCCATTACCTCTACGTTCGCGATAGTATCGAATCCCTGGTGATCGAATATTTCTACGCTGATGGTCCTGTCGCCGCAGATGGGAAGTCCGAGAGGGTCGTCGATTTCGACCAGGATTTTATATGCCTCACAGCAGTTTGCTTCCGGGGGGAAATCGGTCACCGGATCTATGACATCCTCTACCGGGAACCATGACGCGTCGACCGCGTAACCGAACTCGATCGGGTGCACGGGAACATGAAGCTCAACCGTGCGCGAAAGGGTGGTGCCGGATGTGAACATGCATCGTGGATGATCGATTGCGTACGTGACGAATGGATTCAGCGTCGCTGAAAGATCGCCGCCGGTCGCGAAGTGACCCGGAATGTAGCCCAGTGCCGGTGGATCGGTCTCCGGGAAGAGTGTCGGGTTGAAAAGAAGCGTGTAGCCGTCCGGGTTGAGCATCTTCGGAACGGTGTCACCCCACGCGAAACCAATCGATGGCGGCATGAGGTAGTCAGACTCCGAGATAAATATCCCGCGCACATCGAATGCGGTGAGTTTCGAGGCCCCTGGGTAGGGATGACGCAGTACAAGGTCGGCGTGCACGATGTCATCAGCGAGGAACGTTATGTTCTCGACCGAAAGGCAGTCGAGACATGGGAAGAATTCGAGCAGCCGTACCGCGTTCAGGTGAAGCTGGGATGTGCGGTCCGGGGTGACATCGGCTGTCTTTGACACCGTATCGATATTGATTTTCCATTCACCGAACACAAAACGCGACAAGTCGGGTGATGTAGTATCCGCCTGAATTGTAGGTGACTGATCGGATATATCGGGGGACGTTACCGGGTCGTCCGAACCCGAGCATGCACACAGCATTACAAGGACAATGAGAACTGCCGGGTAGAATGTTGACCTCATAGCGCGATACCTCCGTATCGATTCCTAAGGGGACACCAATAAGGATATCATATTGAAGGCATATAAATAACAATTTAAAGTGATTTTACCGGATGTGGGTTGAAATAAGACTGTGGGTACATCTATTGAAATTGACGTGGATTTCCCGGTCCAGTTAATCGGATTTAATGCGATATTATCTATGTCCACCGACGACATTTCATCGTCGGGACATGTTTCCTATGCCCTGGAAGAAGCTTATAACCGGCCTCGAATCAATCGTCGGCACCCCCGGCACCGACTGCACTGTCCTGGATTCCGGACGTCTTGCAGAAATCCGGAAACTTATTAAGTCGGTCGGTTTCACGAAGATGCGCGGACGGGATATCGCCGATGGCTACCTCGCGCTTGTCCCGAAGAAGGACCGGAACGGGAAGGGCGTCTACTACACTCCCGGACGTGTGGTCGAGTACATCCTCGACGAGGTCATGCCGCCGCCGCGTCTGAACGGAAAGAAGAAGGACCCGTACGAGCCCGATTTTGTACTGCTTGAACCGGCGTGCGGCGCGGGATACTTCCTGCTTGCTGCGCTGAAACGATTCCGTGACGCGTACGAGAAGGCTAAGTACAAACCTGACGAGGCGATTCGGGCCATTCTGGAGCAAAGGCTTGTCGGTGTCGATATCGACCCGAAGGCGCTGTTGGTTGCGCTTGCCGGGCTGGTTATTGAATCCGGCGAGTCGCTCGATAAGGCTGTAGCGGATGATCCGATCAGGCTGCAGCTTTTTCAGGCTGACTTCCTCGACAAGGGCTGGGACGTTTCCTCTAACGATCTTGGAGATATTTTAAGGAGTGGAGTTCCGGCGATTGTCGGTAATCCCCCGTACGTTAGTTTCTACTCGAAACGCGCGAAGTACATAACGCACGTGATGCGGGAATACTACAAGTCGAATTACATCATGGGCAGGGGCAGGATCAACACTTATTGCCTGTTCATCGAAAGGGCATTCGATCTTCTCGGACCGTCGGGTGTTCTCGGATTTATCGTGCCGAACACTGTCCTGATAATGAAGTCGTACGAACCGTTGAGGCAGTACCTTCTCGACAACGGCTGGCTGAAATCGATCGTGGACCTTTCACTTAAGGTATTCCCGGAGGTTGAGGTCCCGACATGCGTGCTTGCAGTCGAGAAGAAGGACAAGAGGGCGCTTCCGTTCCCCCGGGCGACGAGTGCGGGATTCTGGGAGAGCGCGAAGGGACTGTCGCCTGAGAATCTCGAGGAGACCGACCAGGAGAGTTTTCTTTCGAACCCGTACACGATGTTCAACATTCACATACGGTCGGGTGACAGGGATATCCTCGACATGATGGAGAAACTCGGTCGTCCGCTCGGGGAGATTTTCGAGGTCCGTGACGGTATCAACCCGGCGAACATGATCGACAAGCTCGTAATCAAGTCTGCCGAAAGGTTAAAAGTGCCGTTCAGGCGTGTGCTTAGAGGCAAGGATATCGACCGCTACCAGCTAAGCTGGGACAGGATGTGGGTCAATTACGACAGGGAGCTTCCGGACGAGGAGAACGGCGAATATTGTTTTCTGAGGGAGGAGAGGATTTTCAGGGAGAGGCCAAAGATATTGACAAGGCAGACCGCCGACAGGCTGATCGCGGCATATGACGATAAAGAATTCTACGCGCTGAACACGATCCATGTGACCATCCCGCTTAACGGGGACAGCATGGACATGAAATGCCTTCTCGCGCTCTATAATTCGACACTCCTTAATTATTACTACCGGCTTGTCTTTCCCGACACGGAGCGCGTGTTCCCACAGGTCAAGACCGTGAACGTGGAGAAGTTACCGCTTCCGCCTCTTAACGGTGCGACAGACAGGCTTGTCGCACTCGTGGACAGGATGCTCGCGAACGCTAATAACGGTCGGGCATCGATGTCGGCGAGTGAAAAAGTACTGGATGAAATCGACGAAGTAGTGTACAGTCTTTACGAAATGAGCCCGAAACAGGTAGCGCGTATTGAACGTTCCGCGTCGGAGCGGAATCTCAAAACCTGATGCTCGCGAGGTCCAGGAACATGAATATGTCATTAAGGCCCGTGGTGGTTCACGGTATTTTCCTATTCGCAATAATGATAGGAATGGTGGGGATATCCAATCCCGCAAAAGGCCAGGAAAATGAAATTTCGGTCATTCCGGTCGAGCCAAGGATAACGAGTGGCGGTTCGCTGACGATGGTGCTTGAGAACGCCGAAGCGGTGCTGAACGATGGCCTTGCCACGATGAGCGAGGACCAGATTCGTCGGGCGGCATCGATGTACGAGGAGATTATTGTTGATTACGATCATGATCCGGGGCATTTCGACGCATACTTTGCCTCGGCGCATATTCATATCCAGTACCTGCAGGGAGTAACCGACTACGAGCACGCGGAACATCTACTGGAACTTCTCATCAACAGCCATCCATCGAATTATTCAGAGGTCACGGATGCGCGGCTTATGCTCGCGCATATGCAGTACCGGTGCCTCAGGGATTTTCGCTCGGCCCAGGAAAATCTGAGCGCGATTCTAAATGACCAGGATCTTGCAAGGGAGCTCGGGTCGCGTGACATGGAAGCTAAGGTTCTTCTGGCGAAGTGTCGTCAGAAGCTCGGAGAATACAACGAGGCGGAATGGGTATGGGATGAAATACTGTTCACCAATCCGGAACTCGACACCGAGGGCAGACGCGACTGGATCGAGGACTCGGTCAACTGGCTGATGGCGGATGATGGTGTTGTGCGAGTATATTTTGAAAACTCTGTTTCAAGTGATGTCTACACCGAGGTAATTTCCGAGATACATCAGGGAATTCTTCTCGCGGAATCATCATGGGGGCTTATGCCGGGCCATACCGTGGATGTGTATCTCTACGCCACACCCGACAGGCTGTTTGACTTCACACAGCAGAACAGGGGATTCGTGCTGCCGGTCGATGGCGAGATTTACGTCTCACCTGCGGATGTGAACGACCTTCGACATCTTGCCGGATGGGTTGTCAGTCACAGGCTTAACACGCGTCCCGAGGCTACGATGCTCCCGTTCCTGAGGGCGGGATTGAATCACTATTTCCTCGCAGATGCAGGGGAGCTTGATTTCGAGGCTGCGCAGGAAGTTTTTTATTATGGTGGTTCTCTCGATGCCACGTACATACTGTTCCCGATAAGCCTCGATTACACGTATACCGAGGAATATGCCGCGATGAGCGCGAGTTATCTAAGGTATCTTATCGAAGACAGGAATATACCGTTTTCAAGGATTGTGCAGTTTCACAGGTTTCTCTGGGATGATCCGGGTGCTCGGTGGCAGGGACCACTGATCACCGAACTTGCGAGGCTCAATCCGAATCTCGGACTGACGACATGGCAGCAGACACTTGTAACTCCCGAGCAGGTAATGGAGCTGTTCCGTAACGTGCTAAGCATTGACATGATGACCGAAGTTGATGGCTGGATAGTGTCGCTGGAGCCGGATATCGCAAGATGGGAAGCTCAGCTTGGAAGCGTGGCATGGTCGATTCCCGATGTCGATATCGACCTTTCATCGCCGGAGAACGCTCTTGACACCTGGTGGAATGCCTATAAGACCGGGAATTTTGAAGTGATGATCCGTGCATCATCGGATGAGATGGCGGGTTATCTTGAGGAGGCCATGGACCTCTACGAGGACGAAGGGATACTCGAACAGGTCCAGATCGATCAGTTCCTCAATTTCCGGAACGCGGAGATGGTGATCATCAACTCCGCAACCGCGGGTGACCTTCGCGTGTTCGAAGTGCAGGTTATGAACGACGGCACCGTAGCGGGCATGACCATGCTTGTAAGGCGTGAGGGTGGAAGCTGGAAGGTTGACGCTAACTAGGGGTATTTATTCTTCACTTTCAACAAGCTCAAGCGGGGCCTTGGCTTCGGACAGGAGCTTTGCACCCTCCGATTCAAAATTAATCTGCAGGAAATAATCTCCACCTCCGGCCGGTTGTATCTTCGTAATTTTTCCAAGCCCGAATTTAGGGTGTTTAACATTCTGCCCGACTGCGTACGTGCTGGGTTCACGTGGCGTGGTGTCGGCGACCGGTTTTTTACGCCCGACTTTAGCCGCGGCAAGCCCTCCACGCACCTCGGCGTACTTGTATGCACTTGGAAGGACGGTCCAGTCGTTGCCTATTTCCGCGTATTCCCTGTCAACTGTTTCCCGCACGGCTGAAGGTACGGGCCCGGTCGGGACCGGGTCTCCCCTGAGCGCCCTCAGGCTTTCCTCATCGGCGGCAACAATAAGATTTTCCGGGATTTCCGCAAGGAACCTCGATGGAATAGCACCTCCGAGCACACCTCGATTTCGCCAGAAGGCACTCGATCTCCGGTAGCAGGCCGACAGGTACAGACGGTCCTTAGCGCGGGTTATACTCACGTATGCGAGTCGACGTTCTTCCTCAAGCCCACCCGGATCGTTGTAACTTCTTGAGTGCGGGAACAGACCGTCCTCCATCCCGGCAATGAAGACTACCGAATATTCAAGCCCCTTCGCGGAATGGGATGTAAGGCACTTGACGCTGTCCGCGTCGGAATCAAGGTCGTCAGAAGACTGGATCAGCGCGATCTGTTCGAGAAAGACCGGGAGTCCCTCGGTTGGATACGCCTCGTCGAAACGCGTGATCGCACCCATCAGCTCCTCAATATTCTCTATCCTTGTTTCGGCCTCAATAGTGTCGGATTCTTCCAGCTTTCTAAGATAGTTCGAATCATCGAGAATTCTCCCGGTAAGCTCGTAGACCGACCAGTGGTCCTTTTCCTCGTGAAGCGAGGCAATCATCTCGCAGAACCGTATGATAC
>Ga0272441_10004694_pt1 | contig 24431 bp, 15 predicted proteins | sample SSMProp6N_FD_193582 | JGI IMG/M metagenome (GOLD analysis project Ga0272441, IMG submission 193582) | Marine sediment archaeal communities from Little Sippewissett salt marsh, Falmouth, MA, United States - SSM-Prop-6N | ecosystem: Environmental > Aquatic > Marine > Wetlands > Sediment ...
TTTCGCTCCTCGACCCCAGTGATAGATGCCGCCCACGCTCTGGGTTGCCGGCCGGAGGCGGGCTTCCGTGGACCACCGATGCCGCTCAAGGCGAGCCCGCGCTTCAGGCGTGGGTGTCGAAGCTGCACATAGAAGCCGGGCCTGCTGTGCCGGGTTTGTAGGAAAAAACGGAGGACTGAGCATGGACTCGCGACGCCTCATGCAAAGCGCGCTGATAGCTATTGCGACCCCCTGGCTCTTGGCGGCAGGCCTCCCCGCCGACGCCCAGCCCGTCAGGGTCCTCGCGGTACATGTCGATGGCAACAAGGCCGTGACAACCGACACCATCACCAAGGCCCTGCATCCCGTCGTGCGTGTCGGACTGGTGACGACCGACATGGGTCGCGTGCTCCAGATGGCCAAGACCAAACTCATGCGAATGGGTTACTTCTCCAGCGCCGAGGTCGAGCAAGAACTGCTCGAGGGTGGCGTCACAGTCAACGTTCGCGTGCGCGAACGCCCGCGCACCACGAGCCTGGCCTTTGAGGGCAACTCCGCCATGCCCAGCGACAAGCTGGCCGCTGTCGTCCACGCAAGACCGGGCGTCTTTGTGGACAAGAAGCTGCTGGAGCGGGACGCCCAGCGCATCGTCGAGGCCTACAGAGACGCCGGCCTCCTGGCGCGCGTCGCGAACGTACACGTGGGGCCTGACGGACAGGTGACCTTCAGGCTGCGGGAAACGCGCCTGGCCGGCATCCAATTCGAGGGTCTGGTAATGGTGACCGAAGCGGAGGCGCGACAGGCTCTGGGGATTGACGACAACGCCGTAGTGGCTCGCGACGCCATCGCGCAAGGCATTGAGAGGCTTCGCGGTAAGGGCTGGTTCACCGGCGTCGAGGCGGACATGTCACCCGGTCGAGACGCCAATGCAGGCGACCTTGTGCTCAAGCTGACCGTGCAGGAGCGACCCGGCGTGCTGCCGGATCGCGTCGGCAAGCCGAAGCCCGACATTGATGCCGGCGTCCTCAGGGCGCAGATCAGCGCCATCCGGATCGACATCCAGTACGAGGCGACGGCATCGATCAGCGACTACCTTCTGGGTGTCGAGGGCGATGTGGCCCAGGCCCTCGAGCGGGCGACGCAGCGCGCACAAGCTCCCCAAGCCACTGCCGATGACGTGCGTGAGTACGCCGAGGCCCTCCAGGCCGTCGAGCTGCGCCAGGAAGCCCACGCGCAGTACACCCGCGCCATCGCTATGTACGAGAAGCTGCTCGCCGACCGGCCTGGTGACTACGAGAACCGGCTGAACCTGGGCCGGTGTCTGACGGCGGCCGACCAACACAACAGGGCGCAACAGGAGCTGCGCCGGGCAGTGGAACTGGCCCCTCAGCGCTGGGAGGCCAGAGTGGCCTTCGCCCTGGATGCACACGACTACAGCATGTCGCAGTTCGGCCAGTGGCTCAAAGAGGCGTCAAGCCAGGGGACGCCGGGCGCCCCCGGCGCCTCGGGGGCCTTCCGTGCCGTGGCTGAGATGCTGCCGTGGCACAGGACCAGACAGGCCGTTTTGCAGGCGATAGGCCCGTCGACACAAGCCGACGCGCTCACGCTACTGGCCCGCGAGGGGCTCCTGAACCTGGAACAAGCGCAGAAGTTGGCCCCATCGGAGCCCGTCGTCCTCGGGGCCGTTGTGCGGATCATGATGGGCGGATTCCTCACGGCGACCAGCGTCGGTGGCAAAGCGCCCAGCTTTTGGGACGCCCTGAGCAAGGACACCGAGGAGTTTTTCAGCGCCGCCGCCGATGTGAGCGAAAGCGACCCGGGGCTGGCGCTGTGGTCCGGGTTCTTCCGAAGTCTGCGTGCTGTCCTGTCACTCACGGGCGTCGGTGCTCCCGATGCCTCGGAAGAGGAGGTCACAAAGGAGTTCCGAGACCTCGCGGCCCACCTGACCCGGGTCGTCGAGAAGTGGCCCCGAGCCCTGCGCACCTCCGGCAACATGCTCGGCCTGATGCAGTTTCTCGCCGGCGAGAACAAGCTGGCCGTGGACACCTTCGAGGCGGCCATCCAGCAGAATCCATATGATCGGCAGAACTACAACGCCCTGCTTGGCGTTGCCTACACCGGCGAGGACTGGGACTACATGGCCAGGATCGTCCAGCGCCGGATGGAACACCACGACAGCCCTACCGACCACGTCCTACTTGGTAAGATCGCGCAGAGAATGGGCAAGGCACAAGAAGCTCTGGGGCACTTTCGGGAGGCAATGCAGCGCTTCCCCGAGCGGCCGTTGGGTTACCTCGCGACCGCCGGTTGGCTGGTGCATCTGGGGGGCAGCGATCAAGAGGCCGAGCAACTGCTGGCCAAAGCCCTTCAGATGGCGCCGAACTCGGGCTACGGGCTGGCAATCAAGTGCGCGCTGAAGCTGCTTGAGGGTGATGCGCAGGGAGCCACTACCGCCCTCAGCCAGTCCCTGCGACTGACACCCGTCGATGAGTTAGCCGCCCATCTGCGAGCCGAGTTCTTCGTTGCCCAAGAGCCGGCCGCCAACTGACTCGCAGTGATCGGGACTACCGTGTGGCCCGGCCGTCGGACGCATGCGCTGCCCGGGCCCAGGGGCGCTATGAGCCCGGCGACCAATACCCCCCTTGTGCTTACAGCGCGGCGGTCGTATCGCCATCGTCGGCGTCTTGATTCTGCCCCTTCTCGGGCCTTCTCAGGCCACGGGGCGAGCGCGTTGACAACGCGATTCTGTATCATCTATAATCCCCCCGACGACATAGCTCCACTGGGAGGGTGAGCGCTTTGTCCTGCGGCACCAAGAACTTCGGAATTATCGGGCTGGGTGTGTGGGGAGAGACGCATCTGCTGGCATATTCATCTTCGCCCTTCGCCAATCTGGCGGGCGTCTGCGACAAGAATGAGGCCGCCCTGAAGGAGCGACAGGCGCAGTTCGAGATCCCCTGGGGCACCACCGAATACCCTGAGTTACTGGCGCGTGAGGATATCGATGCCGTCTCCGTCGTTACCCCCGACTTCCTGCACCGCGAGATCGCCGTCGCCGCGTGTGAGGCGGGCAAGCACGTTCTGCTTGAGAAACCCATGGCGACCACGGTGCAGGACGCACAGGCCATCGCCGACGCCGCTGCGGCCAACGGCGTGACGCTGATGGTCGACTTCCATAACCGCTTCAACCCGGCGATGTACAACGTCAAAGCGGCCATCGAGCGGGGCGAGTTGGGCGAGCCACAGATGGTGACCCTCAGGCTCAACGACACGATCTACGTGCCTACGGGCATGCTGGCATGGGGCGGGGAGTCCACCGTCATATGGTTCCTGGGCTCTCACTCGGTCGATCTGGTGCGGTGGTTGTTCGAAGACGAGGTCGTCCGCGTCTACTCGGTGGCCCGGTCGCGCGTGCTGGCCCAGAAGGGCATCAACACCCCCGACTTCTTCCACACGATCTGTGAGCTGAAGGGCGGCGGCGTGGCGCACATCGAGAACTGCTGGATCATGTCTGATGCCATGCCCACGGTCTTCGACTTCAAGATGGAGCTCGTCGGCTCGGAAGGAACGGTGTTCGCGGACGTAAGCTCGCACCGGATGGTGCAGGAGTTCTCCAGCCACGAGCTTCAGCCTTTCTCGTCCTCGCCGGGCACCGCCTATCTGGACGTAGTGGCGCGGACCGACATTCAGGGCAAGCCCGGGGGATTCGGCATTGAGAGCATACTACACTTCGTGGATTGTGTTGTGCATGATAAGCAGCCTGTGGTGAGCCCGCAGGACGGCGTTAACAACACGGCGGTTCTCATCGCGATCCACGAGTCCGCAGAGACGGGCCAGCCGGTGGAGGTGCACGTGTAGGTATCCTTGTTGTTCAGAGGTAGGAGCCCATTGCCTAGCGTTGATTCCAATCCGACAGAGCGCTCAATCAAGGTCATCCTGTGTACCATCGCGTACCGGGAAAAGTTGCTTGACTACGCCCTGGATGTGGCGGCCGAGCTCCAGTTCGATGGGATCGAGGTCTGGGGACGGGAGCCGCATCTGCCAGAGAAGTTCGACGAGAATCGACTCAGGGCAACAAAGAAGCGATTGGACGCCACCCAGGTGCGTCCATGGGTGCTGGGCTCGTACCTGCGCTTTGGCAGCACTAAGAATGATCTGGACATATCACTGGCCGATGTTCTGCACATCGGTCGATGGCTGAAGACGCCCCTCATCCGCGTGTGGGCCTCGGATGTGAGCAGCGCCGACGCCACGGAAGAGGTCTGGCAGCGGACCGTCCAGGAGGCCTCACAGGCCTGCGACCGCGCCGACAAACTGAACCTCACTCTTGTCGTCGAAATGCACGCGGGGACACTGGCCGACACCGCTCAGAGCGCGAAGCGGCTGGTTGAGCAGGTGAACCGGGAGTGCTTCAAGCTCAACTTCCAGGTGGCATCGGAGCCAGACGGTCAGACCCCGCAGGAGCGCCTCGAGATGGTGCTCCCATGGGTGGCCCACGTCCACGCCCAGAACTACGGGCGGTTGCCCGGTTGCCAGGGTGAGAACGTCGCGCGAGCGCCCCTGGCAGCGGGAGCAGTGAGCTACCCCAACCTGTTGGCATTGCTCAGATCGGCAGGCTACAGCGGCAGCATCGCCGTCGAGTTCGCCTATGACGAGACCGGCGACAAGAGGCAGGCATTGGCCGAGGATCTGCAGTTCCTGCGGGCCATCTGCTGATCGGCGACCGCTCACGGCACCCATCACGACGGGGTCTGCGGCAGGTGACCGCAAAGGGCATGAAGCGCTACCTATGGGTCATAGGCGTCCTGGCGGCGATCGCTTTGATGGGGTGGGGGCTCCATCGCGGCGAATGGACCACCGTTAAGCACCACGCCGACACTCTCTGCACCGCCTGCATCGGGCTCACGGCGGATGCGGGAGGCTAGCCGGCGCGTAGCAGGTCACCTGCGGCATCTGCCTGCTCGTGGAACGCGCGTTGCGGGGCTGCGACCCAACAAAAATGCAATCTCCTGAGCCCAACCAGCATCCCCCGTCGACGGCGTCCCGCGTTCCCTGGTGGTTACGTCACCGTCTGGCAATCCAGGTATTTGCCGCGGTATTCGCCAATTCGCACTTCCTCAGGCACTGGAAAGGCTTCTGCTTCCCTGGTCTGAACTGCTGGGCGTGCCCCGGGGCGAACTTCGCGTGTCCGCTGGGGGCTCTGCAGAATGCGTGTAGCGATGCGGGGTACACCATCGCGGGCTCGGGCCTCAAGGGCCTGATCGCGGCCATCCCGGTGTATGTCATCGGCACATTACTGATCTTCGGTGCGCTCTTCGGCCGGATGATGTGCGGCTGGCTATGCCCCTTTGGCTTGGTGCAGGACCTCGTAGGGCGCTTGCGGAAGAAGAAGTTGCCCATGCCCAACTGGCTGAGCTATGTGCGCTACGGGGTGTTGGTATCGCTGGTGTTGGTCGTGCCGTACTACACCCATGAGGCATGGTTCTCGAAGTTGTGCCCGATGGGAGCCCTGCAGGGCGGCCTGCTGCAGCCTCTGATCAGGGCCGACCTGCGGCCGATGATGCGGCACTGGTGGTGGCTCAAGCAGGCGATTCTGCTGGTGACCATCGTGGCAATGCTCCTGTGGCGGCGGCCCTTCTGCGGGGTTGTCTGCCCGCTGGGCGCCATATTCTCGCTGGCGCACCGCTTCAGCGCATGGGAGATCCGGTTCGACGAGGACCGCTGCGTTCACTGCAAGTGGTGCGTGCGCCACTGCCCCCAGGGGATCGATCCTCGCTATGAGGTGAACGGCCACAAGTGCATCGGCTGCCTGGAGTGCCAGAAGTGCCCATACGGGGCGATTAGCTCTGCTCCGAAGTGGAAGCCCAGACGCAACACCAAGGTGGAAAGTACCGAAGTTGAGGCGCCATGACATCGCTCAAGGTCCCAGGACTGACGCGCCAAAACCTGGATGACATGACGGTGGGCATTCTCAGGCCCGGCGAGAGAACCCGGCCGGAGGTGCGACTGGTCGAAGTAGACGGTCGCAGGTATGTGGTCAAGGACTTCGAGGCGGATAGCACTGCCTTCAAACACCTTCTGGGCACATACCTGGTGTGGCGCGAGCGGATTGCCCTTCAACGGGCCGCCGGCATCTCGGGTGTTCAGCGCCTCGCCGGGCAATTGGGCCCCAGCGCCCTGGTGACCGAGTACGTGGATGCTCCCGAGGCGACCTCGGCGCCACCCGAATGGCTCACCGTGGAGTTCTTCGAACGGCTCGCCACGGTGATCGACCAACTGCACGCCCGTGGCGTGGTGCATGGCGATCTGAAGAAGCTCGAGAACATCCTCGTGACCTCCCAGGGAGAGCCCTTGCTACTGGACTTTGCCTCCGCATTCCAAAGTGGCTCCAACCCGCTTACCGCTTTGGTGTTCCCCTGGATCAGCGATGATGACGCCAAGGCGATCAGCAAACTGAAGCGCCGGTGTGCACCACACCTTCTGACCCAGGCAGAGGCCCGCCGCCTGGATGAGACAACATGGACGGAGCGGGCCTTCCGGTGGATCAGACGCTACGTGCGGTATGCCGTGAAGGTCTTTTCGACCCCGGAACACCGTCGGGCTTCCATCCGTCTGAAATAAGGTAATATATCCTGGCCGCCGGCTTCTGTCGGGCCTTGGGAACCCGGAGCATGGCTCGCGTTGTTCATGATATACGAGTTCCCGACGTCAAGCGGCTGCTTACAGAGGGACAAAAGTGCGCCTATTCGAGTCAAAGCGCGGGAGACGACAACGGGCCCGGCGAGAGCAGTTCGAGAAGCTCTCTGCCCAGTACCACCGTGAGTGCTTCAACGCCGCGCTGAGGATGACCGGTAGCTACGCGGACGCCGAAGACCTCACCCAGGAGGCCCTGGTCAAGGCCTATGTCGCCTTCGACCAGTTCGCCATTGGCACCAACTTCCGCGCCTGGTTGTTGCGCATCTTGACCAACACCCACATCAACCGATACCGCCGCAGTTGCCGTACACCGAACACAGTGGGGTGGGAGGACGTGACCGAGGGAGGCCGGCGCATACCCCAGGAGCGGTCCGGCGATCCCTTGCCCGAAGATCAGGTCCTGCAGGACGTGCAGGATGAGGTTATCGGGCCCGCACTGCAGGCTTTGCCCGACGAGTTCCGGGAGGCCGTCGTACTCTCGGACATGCATGACCTGTCCTACAAGGAGATTTCGGAAGCTCTTGGCATCCCGTTGGGTACCGTGCGGAGCCGGATCTTCCGAGGTAGACGCCTGCTCAGGAACGCCCTGCAGGAGCACGTGGCTACCAGCAGGATGGTCTGACCGGAGGGCCGGGGTGTCGACCGACGCTGCAGGAGTGGCCGCGAGAGCCCGTGGGGGCCGCAACGTGTCGTTCAGGATGCTTCGGTCCGGCGGCTCAACACAAGCCCGGCTGTGGCAGTCCTCAGGCTGAGACTACAGGTAGACGACCATGGATTGTCTGCGATACTCGGCAAGGGAGGCGTCCCCGGCGAACGCTGGTAAGAAGAAATGAGAGAATCCTGCCCGATCACAGCAGAGCAGATCAGTGCCCTCGTTGATGGCGAGATGCCCCTGCGCGAGCAGCGACGCGTCGCGTCACACGTGACCAACTGCAGCCGGTGTAGCGAGCGCGCGGGAGCAACGCTGGCCGGCAAGCGCTTGCTGGGGGCCAAGCCTGCGGAAGTCGAGCCGCCGGCGTCATCGTGGAGAAACATCGTTGAGGCGCTTGAGGGTGTGGACGGCGTCCAGACAGCCACCGCCGGAAGGTCCTCGAGGGTGGGGCGCAACGCGGCTCCGGCCCTCGCGGCCTGTGGGCTGGTTCTCATCGCGGCCGCACTGATATGCAAAGGCCGGCTCGCACCCGCCGTCGAGGGCGACTCAATCTACGTTCGCAGCCATCTGGCAGCGCTTTCCGGCAGCATGATGCCCTCGAGAAGCGACTTCCACGATGTAGTCACCGCTCAGATAACAGGCGCCAAGTGGCTACCGGTTGCCCGCTGGCTGATTCCGCTGGACGGGGGCTTTGTCGCCCACTGCCTGTTCCGCGTTGGTGATCGTAGCCCCGTCTCTGAGTTCACCGTGTCGGCCAGCGCGTTCGATCGGGATGAGATGACGCGGGTGGTTGTGGGGCGGGACGAGTACTGGGTCCGAGGGGAGCCCGGTGGTGTCGTGGTGGCCTGGGAGATGCAGGGACTGGTGCACGCGCTGGTAGGCCGCACGAAGGCCGACGACTTGCTGGCCCTTGCCTGCGACCGGCGCAGGGATGCCGCTGTGCTGCGTAGCTATTGAGCCCGCTGCCCTGCGCAGCTACTGAGGCTGCCGCGCCATACAGAGCATACTCGGCCCCGGTGAGAACCGGGGCCTTTCCGTAACCGGGCCTCGAGGGTGTGGTGGACAGTTGTGCGGATGGCGTGCCCGGGGGCGGGCCTCGGTCAACGCCGGCCCCGCGTGTTGGGCCCCGGAGCCCGGCGCATGGCCAGGCGCAGGCGCCGCAGTACGATACCCAGGCCCAGCACGTACACAACCCCGGTCAGGTGCCAAACCCACGGCCAGGACGTCCGGGAGAGTTGGGAGATGATGTCCGCCAGTGCCACCGCGGATAGGGCGAGGAGGACCAGGTCGCCGGCGGCGCGAGACCTCGTGCCGGCGGGTGCCAGCACTAACCCCAGCAGCCCTGCCGCGTAGGCCAGCCCAATGATGAGCCCCCCCGTCCAGCCCCAGACGTCGCATGACGGATCCTCACTTACGCGCGCTATGAGCCCGCGCAGGACCATGGCCCCCAGTAGCGGGCACAGCACGATCACCAGGACCCATCGCACCAGGTGTCGCATCGCAGCTCACACCTCCTCGCCCGGGCTTGCCAGCCAGCGATGCAGCCACGCATAGGCCAACTCCCGGATTGGGACAGGGAAGTCGTGGGGGCCGGGGTATAAGTAGAACAGCGTGCGGTCAGGCACTCCAAGCGAGCGGTAGACCTCGCGCACGTGCTCATAGGTGAAACGCGCCTCTTCGGGGCTCTGGGTATCACCTTGCGCCGTCATCGCCAGCAGGGGGCGGGGGGCCAGCAGCGCCATGACCTCCCAGAAGCGCAGTGGCATCGCGGTGTCGTCGTTCTCGTAGTAAGGGCGCAGCTTGTTGATGTAGGTATACCAACTGTCCAAAGGGCGGGCCCAGTGGTTCTCGCCTCGCGTCAACCACGACACGACGCCCCCGTTGGACACCACGCATTTGACTCTCTGATCGAAGGCGGCGATGAACAGCGAATGATGGCCGCCGAAGGAGTGCCCGATGGTGGCCAGGCGCGAGACGTCGGCCTCAGGCACCGTCTGAAGGAAGTCGATGCCGCGCATCGCATCCCAGATGTTCTTGCCGACTGCAGACCACTCGGGGTTGGCCTCATAGAACGGACGGGTGTGGTATGGCTTCCACCCGGGGTACACGCGCTCTCCATCGGTGAGGAAATCCGGCGCGAACACGAGGTATCCGCGCTGGGCAAGCTCATGGGCGTACGAGCGCGAGGCGTCCGGCGGCGTATCCGGGGCCACTCCCCACACACCGGCGATCCTGTCCTTGCCCGAACCCGCTGTCGTGGGGTGGATGCAGAAAGCTACCGGGAAGGGGCCTTCCCCGCCGTCCGGCACCATGACGTAGGCCCCGATATCCTCGCCTGGTTGGGCCTGGTATAGCACCTTGCGACGGAGGTAGCCCTCGCATCTGATTTGCTCAACCGTGCGGGGTTGCAGGTCCGTCACGGTGTCCGGGAATGGACCAAGCACTTCCAGCAGACGGCGCTTGATGTCCTCGCGCGTATCCTGCCACTGTTGGGTGTCGGTGTTCACCTTGCAGTCCTCCCGGGCCTGGAGTGTTGGGGGTGTGTTGCCGCCGGGCCCCGGCGCTACGAGTGTCAGGGCACGCGCTCCAACGCGTAGATGGCCGTGGTCCACCGTGGTAGTTGGACGGTGAAGGTGCGCCCGTCTTTGAGCATCTCCCGGCCGGTGGTGGCGTCCCGCACCGTGGCGGACCAGGGCAGGGCGAATGTGTGGGCGCCTTCCTGGGCCGTGTGCAGTCCCATGAGGCCATTGCCGGCGTAGAAGTTTGCGCCGCCGCGCCACGCCTCGGTCCATATGTGGACACCGGCTTGCTTCGCCGCCCATGCGATGAGCGGGGCCGGGATGGGGCCGGTGCCGCAGTACACCGATAGCCAGCCGGCATGTTCCGCCGCCGCCACCGCCGGCGTGTCGTCGTCCAGCCAGTGCGCCAACACTCGGCAGCCCTCAGGCTTGACCGCAAATCGGGGAGCCATGGTCTTGTCGGGCCCCCACTTTGCGCCCGGCGTAAGCACGGGCTCCTCGCCGGCGTCATCGGTGTTGACCACCTGCATCCCGGCCGCGTCCGAGCGCTGCTCGAACTGCATTCCCGTAAGCTGGGCGATGTGCTCCACATTGAGGCCATCGGGGGATGAGAAGCCCGGGGCGTAGGCGAAGATGAGCGCCTTGCCATCCCTTTGAAGGCGTGTGAGTATCTGCTGCCTCTGCTGGTCGAGCATCTGCCACGTGTTGGCGAAGATGTAGCACTTGTAGTCGCGGGACCGGGGGTGGAAGAGGTCGTCGAGGAGCAGGACATCATAGGGCGCGCCGACCCTCTGCATCTGGCGGAACTGCTCGTTGCATAGCGGAAGGTCTAGAGCGTCCTTCTGGGTCTTCCAGTCGGCGAGGGCATAGTAGACAGTAGGGTCGTATACGAGGGCTATCTCGCTGTAGGATTCCCGCGGCCTATCCAGAGTGCTTTGACCAATAGCGCGCAGTTGGGCCGCCGTGTCCAGAAGCCGAGAGTCGTTAAACCATCCCGTGGTCATGTCGAACCACCAGGCGCCCACGCGGTTGGTGAGGACATTGAGGCCCTCGCGGCGCATGATGGCAATGTCCTGCTCGATGTTTTGGGCGTGCATGTAGGGCTTGTCGCCGGATAAGTGTGTGCGGTCATCGCCCTCATCGATGAATAACTTGCCGTGCAGGGCAATGCTGGCGGGGTAGGCGCGGAAGGCGCCGTCTTCCCCCATGGCTCGGTGGCTATACGTGTGGGGACTGCTAAAGAAGTCGATGTCCGGGCTGGTCATCGCCCGATGGGCGGCCAGGTGCCCGCCCTCTTGGGGCCAACCGATGTCGGTTAGGTAGGCGTAGAACACCCCGGTGACGGCCCGGCGGTCCGTTGCCTCTTTGACAATCTTGCAGAAATGATTGATCGCTTCGACGCTGGTTTCGTGCAGGCAGCGCCAGTAGTCGGCGACGTGGCGAGACTTGGACAGGTCTTTGAAGACCCCTAGATCGGAGGAGAAGCGCTCCTCCTGCGTGGCGCAGGCAATCTCATCGAGGGAGGCCAGCTTCGAGCCCCAGGCGAGGTTGAGTGCCTTCATGTCCCCCTCATACCGCTGCTGTGCCCAGCGGATAAAGGCCTCTCGCATCGGCCGGCTTACGTCGGGAAGGTGTGGCGGGCTCCACAGGTGCCACTCGCCGTAGATGCCGCTGGCGACGTGGTAACCGATGACCCTGTCGGCGTAGGTTGAGGTCCGGATGTGCTCGATGAGACGCCGCAGGGCCTCACCGGCTTGCTCGCGCCACAGAGCTGAGGCAAAGGACTGGTGCTTGGTGCCGCCCCACACGTCATCCACCCATCCCGTCCAGTCCGCACACTTGATGAGCTCATCGGGGTGCGCCTCGCACCACCACGCCGGGGCTGAGACACTCACGCGGGGGATGAAGTAGCCGTCCGGGGCTCCCGCGAGGACCGCCAGCATTGTCGCATCAACACTGGCGTAGTCGTACTGCTCATGGCCGGTCCAGCCCAGTGGCAGGCCGAGACTAAAGACCCTGTAGCCGGCGCGAGCCATCTGTGCGTACTCGGCGGGGATCGGACTGCGCCCCTGCAGATAGAGCATGGCGGGCAAGGGCTCGTCGTCGACGAAAAGTGCCGGCGCGCCCATGTGTTCGGCCACCCGGGCCCGTGGGATGCGAAGCTGACCCTCTCGTCCGGTCACGTTGACCTCCCGTGTGAGTGAAGTGCCGATGTCGTCGAAGGTGCAGCCGGTGAGCGCCAGTGTGAGCTCGGCGGCTCCCGAGGGTGCGTACCCGTTGATGGGCACGGCCACAGGACCGATAGTGATATCCGCGCCCGGCGCCCACCCGGAGGCCGGCGGGACCACCGGTACGCGCAGACTGCCCAGTTGCGCTCCGTCCCTCGCCACCTGGATGCTGAGCTCGGCCCGCTTTGCCGATACCGAGAAGCAGCGGACCACCAGTCGCGCCTGCAGGTCCTCGCCGGCGCTGACCGCGGAGGGGGCGCCAAGTGTGACCAACTGCAGCCGACGACGGACCCCGGCATACTCCAGGGGCAGCGGCCCCCAAACGCCCTGGGGCGGCCGCGCTATCTCGGTGCAGGATTCCCAGTGACCGTCATCGAAGCCGTCTTGCGTCCACCCAACCTCTTCCTCGTGGTGGAACCTGGTGCTGTGGTCACTGATGACCGTCTCTTCGTTCCCGTCCTGATAGACAAGGTGCAATTGGGCCAGCCACCCGCCGGGGAACGCGGCGTTCGTGCACACGGCCGCCAGGAGGTTGGCCCCCTCGCGCACATGTGGTGTCAAGTCGGTCTTGTCGGTCCGGTTGAAGCCGAACCCGCTGCTGCGCACCTTGTGACCGTTGATGAACAACTCGTAGCCGTCATCGCCGCTGCCCTGCACGATCGCGGAGCGAACGGGGCTTGTTGCGCGGAAGGGCAGACGGAAGAAGCCTTTGCCTCCGCGGGTATTCTTGGTGCCCCACACCCAGAATGCCTTCCAATTGAGCCCCTCGTCTTGGCTGTGCTGAGCCATCGTCGTAGTAGACAGCGCGATGAGCGTGCAGCAGACGAGAAGGGGCAGGGCGTATCGCATGATGGCCTCATCTCTGGTGGGTAGCCCGGGACAGTTGCCGGACGAGAGTGCGTGGCGTGCAGCACGACGCCTTCGTCTAGTCGTCCCCGGGCTCGTACCTGCTGAAAAGCGCAGTGGCGGCCAGCGTCAGCAGCACAGCCGGCGGCACGAGCCCCACTGTTGCCAGGACTCCCAGCACGACGCCTGGCGCCGAAAAGGTTGCCCCCCCAAGTATAAGCATAACTGCGGGGGTCAGGGCAATCCCGATCCCGACGGGCAGGAGCATACTGGCGAAGAATCGCTGGGATGGTTCGGTGGCGTGGGGGAACAGGCAAACGGTGCACACCGCCAGCAGGTGCGCGTTCAGCAGTGCCAGGGGAACCGCCATGGCCGTTGCCAGATGCAGGTTGGTGCCTGGGATGGGGCGCCCGATCCAGAAGGCGATGATGCCGACGATGAGAAGCGCCGACGTGAGTGCCGTCCGCGGCAAGACGAGTGCCAGCACCTGTTGCCAGGCCGGAATGGGCAGCGGGCGAAGCATCGGGATGTGGTTCAGCTCGCTGCGGAAGCGCATATAGTAGGCGCTGCCAAGCAGCACCAGCAGGTAGGCAACGACCGCCGGCACGATGTAGCGGATGAAGCCGCCCTGCGGAAGGAAGTGGGCGATGCCGCCGGGGACGACGGCCAGCAATGCCCAGACCAATAGCTTGGACGTGCCGGAGTGCAGCATCTCGGCGCAGGACTTGTAGATGAGGGCCAGAATCGGCCTTCGCCAGCTCACCTGCAGGCTCTTGCGGGCAGCGTCTGATGGCTTGATCTGGGCGCCCAGCACACGCTCGACGTCCTGCGAACGGGCCGCTGCCCGCATCCTCGACATGCGGGTCGAGTGCTCGATGGTTGCCTCGATCACGTCGCGGTCCAGCAGGCATACTCCCACAGCGCACGCGACGGCCGCAAGCCCCAGCAGCCCCAGGCTTGCTCCGGCGCTGCCCAGAATCGGCGGCGCATCGCCCGTGACGAAGGAGACCACCGCCAGCATGGGCAGCAACGCCAGGCTCACGGGCGGGCGACCGAGGATGTCTGATGCTGTCCGGGCGTCGGTCATCCCGGAGAGCACCAGGGACGCGACAGCAGCCACCGCGCCGAGCCCCACGATCCAGATCAGTGCGCGCAGGAAGCCTCGCGACAGGCCAAGTATCGCCTCGCCACCTCCCACGGCGAGCTCGACAATCCGTGCGAGATTGATGACTAGGACCGCGTAAAACCCACCGGCCAGCCACAGGAGGGCAAGCCCTCGAGGCGATGTGTCCTTCAGCACTACGCTGGCCGGGGTGAAGGCTGTGAAGAACATGAGCATGAACCCCACGATCGTGAACACGGACAGCGCATCGATCAGCACACGAGACGCCACAACCAGACGCCGTGGGATTGGGGTGGGGAACAGGAAGTCGTAGTCCGGCGGGGCGAAGGTGAAGATGGTCCCTTCGAGCCCTCGCTCGATAGCGGCGAGTGTGAGCAGCGCCAGGATAGCCAGCGCGACGAGACGCACGGCCGGCACCGCGGCCAACAGCATGTCCGGGGTCTGCTCGGGGCGCACCGCTCGGCCGACAAGGGCCCCCATCAAGCTAAGGCCCATCCAGGCGACGAAGGCGATGACGAAGATCAGCCGCTTGCGGTTGCGCACCAGCGACAGCATGCCGTTCTTGATGATCCGCAGCCGAAGGTAAAGCAGTGCGCGCATCTAGGTCCCTTCGCCTTCGTCGGTCAGAGTGAGGAAGACATCCTCGAATGAGACGTCGGTGCCCATCTGGGCGCGCTGCCTGAGTTGGTCAAGGTCGCCCTCGGCGATGAGTCGTCCCTTGTTGATGACCAGGACCCGGCGGCACAGGTTCTCCACGGCTGCCAGCATGTGCGAGCTGATGAGGATCGAGGCCCCTTGTTGGGCGGCCGTGTCGATCATCTGGCGCACCGTGCGCTGGCCCGCCGGGTCAATGCCGATGAAGGGCTCATCGAACAGGAACACCCGCGGCGAGTGGATGAAGGCGCAGGCGATGGCCACCTTCTGCCGCATGCCCTTCGACAGGGTCGTTACAAGGGCGTGGGTCTTCTCCGTGAGGTCGAGGGTGTCCAGCAGGTACTCGGACCACGCGGCGAAGTCCGTCTGTTCGCCGTACGCCATGTGGATGAAGCGCAGGTGCTCTTGCACGGTGAGCAGTTCGTACAGGTTGGGCGTTTCCGGGACGAGCGAAACCTGGGGCTTCGCCAGGTGAGGCTCACAGATCATGTCGTGGCCCGCGCACACCACAGTCCCCGCCGTGGGCCGCAAGACGCCGGCGGCGCAACGCAGTATGGTGGTCTTGCCGGCGCCATTGGGGCCCACAAGCCCGACCACCTCCCCCGGGGAGACGGCGAAAGACACATCCTGAACGGCCTCGAATTGCCGATAGTACTTCGAGACCTGGTTCACAAGCAGTTGTGGCGTCACATGGGCCGGCGGTTCTGTCGGCCCGGGACCCTCACGCATCTCCCCGGCCGCCGCCCCACCGGCCAAAGCATCCGTCGCCGCCGGACCGTGGTCTTGTGCCATACTCTCAATCATCTGTGGCGATCACCTTTGTGTTGTGACTACCGGACTACTATCTCTCGCAGCCGGATGATGTCATCGGACGGGCAGGCAACCGTAAAGAGCACTCGCAGTCTCTGAGCCGTGACCGATTCGAACCGGGCAAGCGGCTCCAGCTCCGTATTGTCGCTTGCCTGGGCTACCGTGCGCCAGTCGTCGCCCTGTGGCACCTGAATGGCGAAGCCCCTCGGTACGTACTGCGTGGCGTCGGCCATTCGTGGGTGGGCGAAGAAGTGAAGCCGCACGCGGTTGAATGTCTCCGGTTGGCGGAACTCGAGCTGTATCCAGTGCGGGCCCGGAACGTCCGCAGAGAGCCATCGGCTCATCATGTCCTTGGCCACAAGACCATCAATGGCGTTCTGCGGGACGTAGCCTGACTTGTCATACACCGAGTCCGCCGATGCCGTCGTGCCCGCCTGAGCGGACGCGAGGTTGAGCGGAATCTGTATGCCCATATCGGGAAGCCCGCCGAGGCTCTCAAGCAGCGCGCGTACCTTTTCGCCCGGCACTTGCCGAGGGTCTACATTCTCCGCGACGCACAGCGCGGCGGCGCAACCGGCGGCCTCGCCCAAAGGCATGGTCGTACCCATCACGCGCAGTGATCCATGGGCCACGTGATCGGCGCTGATACAGCGCCCCGCCACGAGAAGTCCCTCCATATCTCTGGGCACCAGACAGCGGTACGGGATATCGTAGAACTTGCTCAGCCTCGCACCGGCCGCGTCTCCCGTCGTGTCGGCGGCGTGAATGTCCACCGGGTAGAAGCCCCGCGCGATGCCGTCGTCGAAGGTGGCCCCCTCGAGGACTTCCTCTCCGGTCAGCGTGTACTCGCCGATGATGCGCCTGCTCTCACGTACCCCGATGAACTCCGCCGTGCTCAGAAGGTAGCATTCCTCACACCCGGGAACGTGACCACGGAAGAACTCCGCCAGCTCAAGGGCCTCCTGCTGTGCCTCGATATGGGAGTACGTAAGGTCCTCGATACGCAAACCGCTTACCTGTGGGATGTTGATCATGTTCACGTTGACCACGCCATGATCCCCCACCACCACGGGTTGGATGGCCGAGCCGCCGGCGTACGGTGAGCGCAGCTCACCCCTCTTGCGGGCATCTCGGACCATCTCGGGGATGTCCGTCCGCATGGGGATCAAGCGGCGCGTGTCCACGTTGCCAAGTAAGAACACCAGGGTGTGGGTCTGAGTTTCGTCGTCGCGCCCTCTGCCGATATCGAAGGCGGCGCCCGCCTTGGCGGCGATATCGCCGTCGCCCGTGCAGTCAATGGTCACTGTGGCGAGTATGGCTTGCGGGCCGGACTTGCCTTCGACCATGATCCCCTTGAGCCGGTTGCCCTCGGTGATGGCGTCAACAGCCAAACTGTATAACATCAGCTTTGCGCCCGACTCGCGCATCATCAGCAGCAGGACATGCCGCATGATCTCGGGGTTCCACATCCTGGCCGGGCCACCGACCCGTTCAAGACGGTCGCAGAACTCCCGCACGATGCCCTCGGACAGCGTTTCGTTGATGGCCGGAGGCACCAGGCCCGTAGTCGCCATTCCCCCCAGCGACCCGGCACGCTCGACCAACAGCACATCCGCGCCGGTGCGCGCCGCCGTCACAGCAGCCGCTACACCGGCCAGCCCCCCTCCGACCACGACCACCTCCGGCGTAGCGACAACAGGCGCTTCCACCACCCGGCGGATGGTCTGGCCGGTGGGCGCAAGACGGGCCACCGTCTGCACGGCCGCGGTGCGCCGAGGACTGGGGGGCGGTCGGAGGGCGTTGCGGGCATCCTCCCGGGCGCGTGAAGCCTGGATTGCCGCGGTGTCGGTCCCCGTCAGGCGGACGTTGTCAAGGATCGCCCGGGCGGGGCGCCGGCGGCCGTCAAGCTCGACGCGGACCCCCACGGAAGCGATGTTGGACACGTCCAGGCCCGCTTCGCTCAGATCGCCCACCGCGATCTGTGCAGTGGTCCATTCGTCCGCGGTAAGCTCAAAGCGCTTGACGTGCTCGGCATCCCCCGATGTCACGAAGACCGCGACCGTGAAGGGCTCACCCGGGGTCCCGCGCAGGTCCAGGAGCATAGATTCATAGGGTCGCCAGTCCGTGTAGGGCAGCCCGCCGCCGCGCGCCGTAGCCGCCACCTGGGGGTCGGCCTCCAAGGAGGGATGGCCAAAGAACCGGATGCGCATTGCCCCCGTGCCCTCACTTCGCGGAGCATCCACCGGCTCGACAAAGCAAGACCGGACCTTGCTGGCGAACTGGTCGATCTGCTCCCGCGTGTCCAGCAGCGAGACAACCGTCGTTTGCTGGGCAAGCAGTACCACGGGAAGCAAGCAGGTCGCCGTCAGGGAAAGGGCTCTCATTGCTGGTCTCCCTCGGGTTGGTAGCGCAGAAGACGGGTACACTGGGCGGGCACGGACACCGCCAGCATTCCCTGGCGCACGTCAAAGCGCTCGCCCGTCGCGAGGTCCTGAAGGCCTCCGGGGCCCGGCAGACCCAGCGCGGCCTCATCGATACGGCATGTAACCTGCGCGGGGGCCCGTGAGGCGTTGTGCACGGCAATGGTCGCCGCGGGCGGGTATGCGTACACGTACGCTTGATCCCCGCGGATCACTTCCAGTCGCGAGCCTTCCGCCTCGGCTCTTGCCGCCCAGAATACTGCATCCCGCAGGAGCTTGTCGAAGGCCGCAGAAGCCGAATGGCCCGCGAGCCACACCGTCCGGCCCTTGCCCTCCTGTCGAGCGACCAGCCCCGGCAGCAGCTCTTGGCCGGCGTCCGCCGCGTACACGATCTGATCCTGTGACCGTGCCGTCGCCCGGACGCTGAGGGACACATGCGGTACGGCTTGCCCGCGGCGCGCCAGCCAGTGGCCCGAAGCACGAAGCGTCGGAATCAGGGTCGCGCTGCCCCTGGCGGGTGGCGGTAGGTCACCGCCTACGTCGGCCAGCAGCGAGGCGTCCAGGGCGGCGGGCGAGTAGTCCGCCGTGCCTTCCGGGCGGATGCCCAGCATCTCGGCCAGCGGCCACATCCGCCCATTCGCTCCATGGGCGGATGGGGCCTGTAGGCCGATGAAGCCCCCACCGGCGCGAACAAAAGATGCAACGGCCTGCACTATAGCCTCATCGGACCACCAGTGCCCACCGTTCTGGGCCGTGTTCGGCATCCCGTAGCATACCAGCACGTCCGCATCGGGGGGGATGCCCTGACGTTGCACCTGCAGCAGTGATAGGAAGTGCATCCTCACCGGCATATCGGTGAAGGGCACAAGGCGGCTCTCGCCCCACGGACGCCATGAGTATTGCTTGCCCCAGACGTTGAGAACGTACACGTCCAGGTCGGCGGTCCATGCCCGGTGGCCGGCGAGGTTGTCGGCGATGAGCCGGAACTCGTCGTTGATCTCCGCGACGGTCTCGACCAGGTCTTCACGCACGGCTTCCTCGGTGTTGGTGGCGGCATTCTCGAAGGGCATCCAGTAGATCCCGTGGATGGGCTTCATGAGCAGGCCGCGGCGGACACGAGCCCACTGGTCTCTCAACTGAGCCGAGAAGCGCGGACTGACGGCCTTGTGGTCGAACACCCAGTCAACGCGGAACCGGCGGAGGGGGTCTCCCGGGAAGTCGGTCAGGGCGCGCATGGTCACCGGATCGGCGGCAGGCTTGTCGAGCTGCTCAACGCCGCCGGCGTCCAGGCTGCCCAGGAAGGGCTCGGTACCCACATGGGTGTCTCCCCAGTACAGCCAACTGTCCATGCCGTGTTTGCGCACCACATCGGTGGCCTTCCTCATCCATGCGTCGACTCGGGGCTGGACCCAGTACATCCACTCGAGGTACTCGCGGGGGGCTGGGGCCTCGATGGTATGGGGGGCATTGACCAGCCAGCGCGGGTCGAAGGCGATGCCTGTATCGGCCTGGAACCGGGCCAACCGCTCCGGCCGGGCCATGTACACATAGGCCTCCCAGTCCCATACGCCCTGGGGGGTGGGGCCGGGGTAGGCATAGGCCAAATCGTCGAACCAGTAAGTGTCCAGCACGCCGTCGAGCTTCCCCAGAGCCTCATCGAGGGCTGCCAGGCCCGATTCCTGGAACTCGGGGAGCAGCACATCGCCCACGCCTGTGGCCAGGACCATGAAGTACACCTGGTACTGGTGTCCCTCAGTGGCTCCGGACACGGCGACCGCAGTACCGGTCTCATCCGCGCGCCACATCTCGGCGGGCACGAACCGCCCGGAGGTGCGGTCCAGCACACGCCAGTGCTCGGCGGGTTCGTATACCCCGCAGATCTTCCCGCCGCCCCAGGTGGGGGAGACAATAGGGACCGTCACCTCATCACTTGTGGCCGTGACCGGCACGGTGACCCACCAGCCGATCTGGCTTTGCTCGACGTGGTCGTTCAGATGGGCGTTCAGATGGACCGGGAGACTGCCCAGGGCCACGGTGCGCATGCCCGCTTGCTTCCAGGCCCTCAAATCGGCAGGCTCTGCGCTCAGGTAGGTGGCGATCTCGTTGGCGCCCAGTCGCCCGGCCCATTCCAGGGCTTCGGTGGGAGTGCCGGCATCGCCCGGCCAACTCATCGTGATTCGTGTGCGCGCGCCATACGTGGCGGCGCGGGCGGCCTTCCTCAGCCGGGCGCGGTACGTCGTTTCGCCATCGCCTAGAGCCGCGGCCACCCGTTGCCCGGCCACGATGCGCTCATAGGCCTCGGCGGGTCGGCGCTCTTGGCCAAGCCGCCGCGCTCTGTCGGCCAGCAGCTCCAGCCCGGCGACCCGCCGCGCAAGAGCTTTCCGCGAGGCGACGGCCTGTGCAGCCGTCAGCAATTCGTCGGCCGCGGAGGTGATGTCCTCAAGCTGCGCGCCGATATTCTGCACGGGCACGGACAGGCTCGTGAGTCGGCGCCCATCAGCGTCTAGAAACTCGACCTCAAGCTTGGCCTGGCTTGCGCGTATGGCCCGAGCATCTGCCGAGCTCAGCGGAGGCGCCTCGGGTAGTACCGAGCCACTGAACAACTCCGAACTCAAGTCCTCGCGAGGGAGCTCTCTGGTCATGACCGGCTTGCCGAAACCGTCCAGTACCTGCACAGTGGCGCTGTGTAGCGGAGCCGGCAGGCGGTCTGTGTCGATGGCCAGAGAAACGCGCTCATCAGGCAGGAGGGCCGCCTGGGACAAAACAGGGCGGTACTGCCTTACCACGTCGGAGACCCGGACCTCGTCGATGTCACCGGTGAAGTAGGCCGTCCAGCCGTCGTGAGATCCGAAATGGGCGCCGGCGCCTTTGTCGTAGTCGCCCTCATTGCGGTGAGTAACGCTGCCAATCGCGCGACCGTCCAGGTAGACCGTGGCCGTCATCGTCTCATCATGGGTCAAGGCCACATGGTGCCACTGGTGGAGCGCGATCTTGGGACCGGCCAGGGACTGGAAGCGGATGGGAAACGATGCCGCCCGGTAGCCGAAAGTCCAGCTCCCCGTTCCGGGAGCCACCTTCAGGTAGTAACGGGTACCCAGCGACCACAGCGATGCGTTGGCGCCGGTCTTCGGCCGGAACCACATCTCGACGGTGAAGGGCTCAGCGTAGCCCATCTGTAGCCCCTTGTGCCCGGACAGACTGATGCCGCAGTCCGAGCCGTCGAGCTGCACGCCCGTGTCGAATCTGCCCGCCCCGCGATGCGAATCCCCACGCAGTTTCGCCGTGACCTCGAGCCTCCCCTGAACCTGCTCGACGTCACCTTCACCGTCGAGGTGGACCAGCGCGAGTGTATGTTCATCGGGCTGAAAGGGCAGAAACCAGTTCTCGGAGCACTCGCAACCCAAAGCCGGCAGGAACCCGGCCGCGAGACACGCAAGCAGGCGCATTCTGTCCAACTCCCGGGGGCGCTTTGTGGCAGTGCCGGGTAGTAACTTCTCCCTGGTCGCCGGACGCCCCTCCCGCAAGAGTCTCGGCCGCGGACGCCCCACCGGTTGTGTTCAGGAGCAACCGATGGCCGTTCCTCCCCTCTGCAGAGCGTCGTCAGCGAAGGAGAGGGGCGGTGGTGAGGCGTAAATGAGGCTTTCCTGAACACAACCCACCCCGGCCCCCATGCGTGGAAAGAAGACAACGTCGACGGCGGGAAGATGAGCCCTTGTAGGAGCACCCTGAAGGCCGCGAAGGTGTCCGGAGGGCCGAGGCATGGCTCAGTCTCATGGACAAAGGGCGCCCAGAGGGTGAGGGCGTCGCAAGGAGGCGACAGGACACAGGAAAGCGAAGCTACTTTCCGGCGCACGTGCGGGCACACCACATCGTCCGGAGAGACCACCAATGGGACGGCCGAATATCCTGTTGATCACCACCGACCAGCAGCGGTATGACACATTGTCGTGTCTGGGAGCGCCCGTCGGACGCACCCCCAACCTAGATGCGATGGCCGCGCGCGGGACCGTTTTCGAGCGCTGCTACATCCAGAATCCCGTGTGTATCCCCTCCCGGGCTTGTCTACAGACCGGCAGGTATACCCACCAGCACGGCGTTCGCTATATGGAGAGCGTCATTGACACGACGCCCGGTCTGCCGACGTATGAGAGGACTTTCCACGAACGCCTTCGCGCCGCCGGGTACCACACGGCTGCCTTCGGGAAAATCCATATGATGCCCGAGCGGGGTTTTGACACCATGCAGGTCACCGGGGGCAAGGGAGCCCGGTGGACCCAGACTACGGGGCAGGAAATCGGCCCGGCGCCCCTGGGGCCCCAGTATGCCCGGTGGCTCGAAGCGCGCGTCCCCGGCGGCTATGAGAGGATCCACGAAGAGCGCCGTAGGCCCGAGTACAAGCAGTACTCCACCGCCCTGGCACACCCTTTGCCCGCCGGTGAGCACGTCGAGACGTGGATTGGGGACAACACTGTCGAATTCCTCGGCTCGCCACCCTCTGAGCCATGGTTCGTTCAGTGTGGCTTCACAGGCCCCCATGGGCCGCTGGATGTGCCGCCGGAGTACGTAGACCGGTATGATCCGGAGGATATGCCTGAGCCGGACACGTGGTCGTTCGACCTCAGCGACAGATTCCCATACCGGAATCGGCAGCCCGCCCTGAAGAGCCCGGAACGCATGGCAAAGGCCCGCAGGTGGACCGCATACTACCACGCCCTCATGGACCTCATCGACGACCAGATTGGGCGCATTGCCCGAGTGATGGACCAAGGCGGTTTGTGGGAGAACACCCTGGTGATCTTCACCCCTGACCATGGGGAGATGATGGGGGACTTCGGCCTGTACGGGAAGGGCAACTTCTACGAGCCGGTGATCCGCATGCCCACATTCATCATCCCGCCCGGAGGGCAGGTGGCCGAGCATCGGTTTGATGGCCTTGTGGAGATGTTCGACCTGGCTCCCACCGCGCTCGAATATGCCGGCCTGACGCCTCCCGAGCATATGGCGGCCCGCAGTCTGAAGCCGGAACTGGAGACGGGACAGGGGGGGCGGGAAGCCGTCTTCGGCGAGTATGTCACCAACGACCGACGCCGCAGTGGTGCGTATGTAAGGACACAGGCGCACAAATTGGTACTCTGGGCCGAGGAAGGAGCAAAGGGCGGAGAGCTGTACGATCTCGCACGGGACCCGCGGGAGCTTGCCAACCTCTTCGATGACCCGGCCATGGCCCATGTGCGCATCGAGATGACTGAACGCATCCTCGAACGCTGGCTGCATGTGGATGCCCCGCCGCCGCAGGACGATTGGTCGAAGGCTTGACGCTGAGAACCCTTTCCTGTAGCTTCCCTTCGTGGTGATACTCCTATGGGAGCCGGCGAGTCCGAACCCATCTTAACGACCACGCCGACAAGGCCTCGGACCGTCACGGTCCGGGCCGTGTGCATTGGCCTTGCCGCCATGACCGGCGTGATATTCCTCATTCACTGGGCCGAACTGGTGCTGGGCGGATCACGCGGGCACACCGCCATGGCCAACACCAGCATCCCCGTGGGCACCTTCACGGCCCTGATCGCCATACTCGCCCTCAATGGGCTGCTCGGGCGTCTGCGGAGGCGGTGGGAGCTCTCCGAGGGCGAGCTCATCGTGGTCTATGCGATGACGGCGGTCTCGACGGTGCTTGCGTCCTCAGGCGCCATCCACTTCATGGTGCCCGCGCTGGCGGCCCCCCACTACTTCCACTCTGATGAGAACAACTGGGAAGACTTGATCTTCCAGTACATTCCCAGTTGGATCGGGCCGTCGGACGAGCGGCTGCTCACGCGCTTCTTCGACGGCGGGCAGGCGGTGCCGGTACGTATGTGGATGGGCCCCTCGCTGGTGTGGTGCGGGTTCATCTTTACCTATGCCCTGTGCAGTCTGTCCATCGCGGCCCTGGTGCGCAGGCAATGGGTCGAGAGCGAGCGCCTGACCTTCCCGACCGTCTATGTGCCGCTGAACATCACCGCCGGCGATGGCGAATTCTGGCGCAGCAAGCTGGCCTGGGTCGGCATTGCCATACCCTTCCTGATCGGTACGCTGAATACGCTGAACATGAATATCCCCAGCGTGCCCAAGCTCGAGGTGCGCAATATCAGCCTGTCCCACGCTTTCAAGGACCCTCCGTGGAATGCCATGGGTGGACTGTCGATCTCCTTTTACCCCTTCGTCATCGGCATCGCCTTCCTACTGTCCGGAGAGGTCACCTTCTCGTGCTGGTTCTTCTATCTGCTGACCAAGGCACAGCGCGTGCTGGGCGGGGTGTTTGGTTTGTCTGAGTGGGGGACGGGAGGCCTGACGCGCTTCCCCTTCGAAGAGCATCAGGGGGCGGGAGCTTTTCTGGCGCTGACGGGCCTTGCCATCTGGATCGGCCGGGGAGAGCTGGTGCAGACCTTCGCCACCTCGCTAGGATTCAGGCCTGAGACACAGGAGGGCCCCCGCGCGCCCCGGTGGGCCGTGTGGTGCTTCATC
>Ga0272441_10004696_pt1 | contig 24415 bp, 12 predicted proteins | sample SSMProp6N_FD_193582 | JGI IMG/M metagenome (GOLD analysis project Ga0272441, IMG submission 193582) | Marine sediment archaeal communities from Little Sippewissett salt marsh, Falmouth, MA, United States - SSM-Prop-6N | ecosystem: Environmental > Aquatic > Marine > Wetlands > Sediment ...
GTGTAGGATAAGCAAAAAATTTCGTGTGGTATGTCCATTTTGGCGTTGGATTAACCGATCTATGATCGCTTTGGTATGACCTGGAGAGGTGGCCGAGCGGCTTAAGGCAACGGTTTGCTAAACCGTCGTACGGGTATACGCCCGTACCGGGGGTTCGAATCCCCCCCTCTCCGTTATATTGGATAGAGAGACTACAAGTTCGTGAAACTCTGAGACTTGTAGCGTTTTCACAATTTTTGACTGGCCTAACACGAGTCCCGTCAACGCGTTCGCGATCTTCCAGTTTCATGTCATAAACTCTTGTATTAATCTGTTTTCCGACCAAACATTGCCATCTGCCTGAGGGCTTCGAACGTCACCGCAAGCACGATAAGAACCACGGCTATAAGCAAGTGAATTTGATGGCCAGGTCTTTTAGGAGTGAATATAATACGATGGTGTAAAATTGTGTCCAAAATGCTGGAGTGACGAATATGAAGTCAAACAAGGGATTGCCATTCATCGCGCGTGTTACCAAGAGCATAGGGAAATATATGAATCTATCGATGTCCAAAAGGATGCTCCTTCTGGGACTGATCTTATGCTCAGCCGCTTTCTCTCGTGCTCAACAACCGATCTATCTGGATTCATCGAAATCCATCCAGCAGAGGATCGATGACTTACTATCCCGAATGACGCTTGAGGAGAAGGTCGGGCAGATGAATATGCCATGTTCCTATTTAAGTGCGCTTGGCAGGAGCCACGAGGAAAAGATTGAGTTTGCGAAAAAGTTTACAGAGGGAACGTTGCGGGAAGACCTCGGGCCCGGCGGAGGCTTTTTCACGTTGGCGAACCACGTTCTTAACAAGGGCACCAAACAACAAGCGAACTTCTTCAATACTCTTCAGGAAATTGCCACCCAAAAGACTCGCCTGAAAATTCCACTTTTGCAGACGGAGGAAGGAACCCACGGATTGATGTGCGCCAATGGAACAATCTTTCCTGAGGGTTTGGCCATAGGGAGTACCTGGAATCTTGATTTAATCGAAAAAATCTATGAAATCACAGCACGGGAAGGCCGGGCTGTGGGGATCCACCAGCTTTTCACACTGGTGATTGAGCCGGTACGCGATCCCCGCCTGGGAAGAAATCAGGAAGCCTATAGTGAAGATCCCTATTTGACATCATGCATTGCCGGACAGATTGTTCAAGCGGTTCAGGGAAACAATCTGGCGGCCCCGGATAAATGTGTCGCCGGATTCTGTCATTACCCCGGGCAAAGCCAGCCATTGAGCGGGCTCGAGCGAGGAGCAATGGAAATTTCAGAATGGACATTGCGTAGCATCTTTTTGCCATCGTGGGAGAAGGCCATCAAAGAAGGCGGGGCGTTGGGAGTTATGGCGACCTATCCGGCCATTGACGGTATTGCAACGCACAGTTCTTCCTATTTACTCACGGATATTCTTCGGCACGAATTCAGCTTCGAAGGTTTGGTGTTGTGCGAAGGGGGTGGTTTGAGCACGCTGGTGTACGAGGGGCTTGCTAAAAATCAAAAGGAAGCGGGAATTCTCGCTCTCACTGCCGGTGTCGATGTCGGAATATCTTATGAAGACGCTTATTTGAAACCGCTTGTGCAAAGCGTTCGGGAAGGCCTTGTTTCTGAAGACCTCGTCGATCGCGCAGTGGGTCGAATTCTCAGGCAGAAATTCAGATTGGGTTTGTTTGAAAAACCTTTTGTCGAGGTTAGGCGGGCCCAAGACATTGTGCATCGAAAAGAGCATCAAGAAATGGCACATCAAGCCGCAAGGGAAGGTATTGTCTTATTGAAAAATGAGAATCAACTCCTTCCACTAAGTAAGAATATAGGATCGATTGCGGTGATCGGTCCGAACGCCGATCACGAGAAAAATCTGCTCGGTGATTACACGTCGATCACTGTTATACAAGATATTGTCACCATCCTCGAAGGCATACGATCAAAAATTCGCCCGGATGCAGACATTCATTACGTTAAAGGTTGTAACGTTATTGGTGATGACTTGGACGAAATCAACCAAGCCAGACAGGCGGCCGGCCAATCCGATGTCGCCATCGTTGTTGTGGGTGAAAATGAATGGCGCACGCCGAATAAGAAGGGAACTGTCGGCGAAGGGTATGACGCTGCTACTTTAGAATTGACCGGGATGCAGCAAGAATTGGTCAAAGCCGTCTGTGGCACCGGAACACCGACGATTGTTGTTCTCGTTAATGGCCGACCTTTGGCGACGCGCTGGATTGCCGAGCATGTGCCCGCGATCATCGAAGCATGGTGTCCCGGAGAAAAGGCAGGTGCTGCAGTGGCCGATGTGCTATTCGGGGACTACAACCCAAGTGGGCACCTTTCCATCACCATTCCAAGGCATGTCGGACAACTGCCGGTTTATTATAACTATCCCCCATCCAAGAAATACTGGCTTGAAAACGCCTGGGGAAAACCTTATGTCGATATGAATCCCACTCCCTTGTACGCCTTTGGTCATGGACTTAGTTACACGACTTTTCAGTACAGCGATCTGGAAATCTCCCCCGGCGAAACCGGTCCGGGTGGTACGGTGCATGTCCGTGCGACGATTACGAATTCCGGCAATCGGGCCGGAGCGGATGTCGTACAGCTTTATATCAACGATCCTATCAGTTCTGTTTCCACGCCCATCAAAGAACTGAAAGGGTTCAGGAAGGTTTGGCTAAAACCAGGAGAATCCACCAAGGTACAGTTTGAATTAGGCCCCAGCCATTTGTCTTTGGTGAATCGTCATCTCAAGAAAGTAGTGGAACCAGGAGAATTCAAAGTGATGATCGGGCACAGCAGTGATAACATTGCGTTGCAGGGCACTTTTGATATTGTCAGTCGAACACCATATTAAGGAGCCGCTCAATGAATACTATGATTCACAGAATTCGTTATTTGGTTCTCCTCGTTGTACTCGTTTTTAGTCTTCAGGTCCGTGCCGGCTCTATAATCAAAGTCGGTGTTGGAAAAACGGAAATCACTCCCACCGAACCAATGCGATTGTATGGGTATGCATCCAGAACCGAACCCTTTATTGGGATTTACGATCCATTGTTCTGTCGATCCGTTGTATTCGATGATGGCATCACCCAGGCAACCATTATTTCCTTGGATTCCGGCACGATTCCCCTCGGGCACTGGCTGCAAAAAATTCGCACGCATCTTGCTGAACACTATGGGATCGACCATGTTTTTCTTGCCGCCACGCACTCCCACGCGGCCCCGCGTCTGGGAACGCATGACAAACCCATTCCATGGAATGAAGTCATCGCGGGAAAGATTTACAAATCCGTGGGACAGGCATTGACGAAAATGCAGACTGCTCATTTTAGCATCGGGGCCGGCGAAATTGATATTACCTATGATCGACGTGTCGTTAACGATGACGGGAGTGTGACGATGCTCTGGCAAAATCATGAACGCAAACCCACCAAGCCGGTCGATCAGCGTATCAACGTGCTTCACATTCGAAACCCGGATCAAGAACCGATCGTCACGCTGGTTCACTATGCCTGCCATCCCGTGATATCCGGCAGTAAGAATAAGCGTGTTTCCGCTGAAATTCCCGGCGCGATCTGCACGTATGTCAACAAGGCGATTGAGGGGGAATGTGTTTTCTTGCAAGGCGCTTGCGGGGAAGTTAATCCTTATCTTGCGGGATATCTCCAGGAGGACACCTCGGCTTATGATGCCATCTTCAAGGAGGGCGAGAAAGTCGCACGTGAAGTGGTTGATATTGTCCATCGGGCCACTCCGGTCGAGCAGGACGATTGGACGATTCATTATCAACAGAAGACGGTATCATTCGGACTTCGGCATCCGGTGGATGACAAACGGATGAAAGATTTGCTGCACGGCTTTTTCAGCGATGAGGGGCTTGATTCTTTTCTTGAAACCGATCAAAGGCTTCAGGCGGAGGTTTCGCTCTTGATGCTCGGCAAGGCGATTGCCTGGGCCGGTTTCCCAGGCGAGTTCTTCGACGACTTCCAGGTCGATCTCAGACGAAGGTCACCCGTGGCGAACACATTTTTCGTGGGTTACTGCAATGGAATGTATTCGTATTTTCCCACCATAGAGGCTGCCGCGGAAGGCGGCTACGGCGCATCGTATGGTCTCCTGGCCGAAGCCGGCACCGGCGAGCACATGGTTGATAAGGCCGTCATTGGTCTCTATCAAATGTTAGGAAAACTCTGAATTCACAGAATCGAAAATAATTGCTTCTAACAGCAAAGGATATTCTTATGGAAAGTGGTTGGCCAAGCGGATTTCCGGGAATCAATTGGTTGAGTTGTGAGGAGGAAGAGGCTGTTATTGATGTGGTGCGCAAAGGAGCCTTGTTTCGATACTATGGCCCCCAATCCCCGACCCATGTCGATCAATTAGAAGAATATGCACGCACCTTTTACAATGTTCGCCACGCGCTGGCGGTCAATAGCGGTACCGGCGCTTTGTGCACGGCCATGTCCGCCCTGGGGATCGGTCCGGGCGCCGAGGTTATTGTTCCCGCCTTCCTATGGGTGGCGACCGTAACCGCCGTGATTCAAAACAACGCCATCCCGGTTCTCTGCGAGGTCGATGACAGCTTCAACATGGACCCGGACGATCTGGAGAAAAAGATCACTCCTCGCACAAAACTCATCGCTGCGGTTCATATGGCAGGGACGCCCTGCGATATGGACGCAATCATGCGCATCGCCAATAAACATGATATTCCCGTGCTGGAGGATTGCGCGCAATGTAATGGCGGCTCATTCAAAGGACAAAAGGTAGGCACATTCGGAAAGGTGGGGATCTACAGCCTCCAAATCAACAAGAACGTCACGGCTGGTGAAGGCGGGCTTCTCGTCACCAACGATGAGAACCTTTATATTCGCCTCGTGGCGGCGCACGATCTCGGCGTCCCCTGGAAACAAGCCCAGCCCGATCAAGCAAGTGAAGTCTGCTTATGGGGACAAGGCCGGCGAATGGGAGAGTTGGCCGGAGCTGTCGCTAATGTTCAACTGCGCAAGCTGTCGCAAGTCGTCTCGCATATGAAGGATTCCAAAGAGCGCATTAAAAACTCTCTCGACGATATCAAAGGCGTCTCGTTTCGCAAACTCAATGATCCCATCGGTGATACGGGGCCGTTTCTCATACTCACTTTCGAGAACGAAACGCAAGCCATTCGTATCGCACAGCATCTTATGGATGGGGGCATTGAAAATGTCTTCCACCTGTCGGATTATGGCTTGCATATCTATCATAATATTCATTCACTGGTTGAGAAAATCCCACTCTCACCGGCGGGCAATCCATGGTCGCTGCCCCAGAACGCAGACAGTATCTTTGAATATACCAGAGGAACGTGCCCGGCGAGCGACGACCTTTTCGATCGCTCGGTCATCATTACCATCCCATCGCGGCTGACAACCGAGCAAGAACACCAAATGGCGCAAACTATCAAAAACGCCATCCTTTCCAACGTGACCGGTTAACTTTTCTCTGTAGAAGGGAGTCATTGTGGAACTGAGCCATCTTGACTATACGGTGTTCATCCTATACGTCGGTCTTGTTGTTCTCATCGGATTTTGGGTCGCCCGCCGCGAGAAAAAAACCTCCAGACACTATTTCCTGGCGGGTAACCAATTACCCTGGTACGCCATTGGTACGTCGCTGATTGCTTCGAGCATTTCAACAGAGCAGTTCATCGGCGAAGTTGGATTTGCCTACCGTTATGGAATCGCCGTGGCGAACTGGGAGTGGAGCGTCTTCCCGGCCATGACCGTCATGATCGTTTTTTTTGTGCCTTTTTACCTTCGAAAGCATATCAGCACGATGCCCGAATGGCTGGAGCACCGCTTCGGGCCATCCAGCCGGATCACGTTCGGTATCATCACGATCCTGTCTTATATCTTCATCAACCTGGCCGGTGTCCTATTTGCGGGCGGTCTGGCTCTGCACACCATCTTTGGCGTCAACCTCTGGCTCGCGGTCGTCGCGCTTGCGGTTGTCGCCGGGGCATATACGATTGCAGGGGGATTGGCCTCGGTGGTCTGGACAGATCTGTTCCAGACTGTTTTGCTCCTGGGCGGTGGTCTGCTCGTCTTTTTTTTGGGCCTACACGAAGTCGGCGGCTGGGAGGCGATGCGCGGCACCGGGGACCGTGCACATCTGATCCTCTCGGCCGATCATCCCGAATTGCCCTGGACCGGTATACTCGTACTAACCGTTTCGACGCATCTTTGGTATTATGCCACAAACCAATACATCAACCAGCGAGTCCTTGGCGCAAAGACCGAGTGGGATGCTCGCGCCGGCATCATCTTCGCCGGCTTTCTCGGAATCTTTCTCACCTTGGCCGTTTGCTTTCCGGGCGTAATTGCCTACCGGTTGTTCCCAAATCTGGGAAATCCCGATCAAGCCTATCCTCAGATCGTCAGTCACCTGATCGGCCCGCTCGGTTACGGCATTCGAGGTCTTGTCTTTGCCGCCCTTATCGGCGCAATCATGTCCACGATCGATTCGCTGGTCAACTCGTGCTCGACGGTGCTGACCATCGATTTTTACCAACGCTTATGGAAGCCGTCCGCCACCGAACGGGAGATGATACGCGTTGGCCGTTATACTGCCGCGGCCGTCCTGATACTGGGTGTCGTATGGACTCCCATCGTCGGCCGGTGGGATACACTCTTTGGTTATTTTCAGGAATGTTGGTTCTTTATGGCGGTCCCCATCGTCGTGGTTTTTGTCTCGGCTTTACTATGGCCCCGATCGAATAACTTTTCTGCTACCGCCACGTTGTTGGTATGCATCCCGATGACGTTGTTGCCGGCCATATTGAAGGCGTTACATATCGAGACCAACTCATTCGTCCTGGCGGGCATCCTTTTGATTCCAGTGGTTGCATTCCATGTGGCAATGAGTTATGTGCGATCCGCCCCCGAACCATCGAGGGTACGTCAATGGATTTGGAAACGACAGATGCTTTATCTGCCGCCTGAGGAGAAAGCCGGTCCCAAGCCGTGGTACAAGAACCTCCTCCTTTGGTGGGGTCTCGTCGCCACCGCTTATTTAGTCATTTACATCATTTTTTGGTAGCCGGCATGACGTATATGGAAATCAAATTGTCATCGCATATCAGTTAAACCTCAGGGTAAGACTATGAAAAGCTTAACAAGAGCTTGTGTTGCAAGCCCGAATCGAGATGGTCACAGAATACAAATCTTTTTCGTAAGTATCCTTTCCGCAGCCGGTGTTTTTCTTTCCAACGCGGATGCTCAACAAACCATGTCCACTTCTCACGGACGCAACTATATCGAAGCCAATGTCGGAACTTATACTCTGCCCGATCCCCTTCTCTGTAAAGATGGCCAACGGGTGACTGATGTGAGCTTGTGGAACACCGTGCGACGGATCGAGATTTTGCGTGACTTTCGCGATCTCATGTATGGCCACACGCCCGAATTACCCATCAATCTTCGCACCGAAGTGGTTGCCAAACGCAAAGATGCCGTGAATGGACTTGCCACGCGGACGCTCATCACGTTGCGGTTTTTCGATGATCCGAACGCACCGCATGTCAACTTGATGCTCTACGTCCCCAACAAGGCGACACAGCCCGTTCCCGTCTTTCTCGGACTGAGCTTTTACGGGAATGCCAGCGTGGAAGACGATCCATCCATTCCGCTTGGCCAGGGTTGGATGCGTCGGCACAGCACCGCGGTGGTCAATCACCGCGCCACAGAATTATTGCGTGGGATTTCCGCGCATCGTTGGCCGCTCGAATTACCTCTCGAACGCGGCTACGGTGTGGCTACATTTTATTACGGAGACGTGGAGCCGGATCACATTGAGGGCTGGCGGGATGGCATTCGAGGGTATGTATTAAAGCGTTCGGGCCGGACCAAACCGGCTCCCAATGAGTGGGGTGTGCTCGGAGCTTGGGCATGGGGGCTGAGTCGTGCTCTGGATTATCTTCAAACGAATCCCGCCGTCGATGCAAACCGCGTTGTCGTGTTTGGTCACTCTCGCCTCGGAAAGACCGCACTATGGGCCGGGGCACAGGACGAACGATTCGCCTTAGTGATTTCGAACAATAGTGGCGAGGGGGGAGCTTCCCTTGCCCGGCGAAACTTTGGTGAAAACATCGCTTACTCAATCGCTCACGCCTCGTGGCGCTATTGCTATCGCTTCCGGGACTTCATTAACAGGGAAGAAGACCTGCCCTTCGATCAGCATATGTTGTTGGCGCTTATTGCGCCGCGACCGATCTATGTTTGCAGCGCCACGGAAGACTTGCTGTCGGATCCGAAGGGTGAATTTCTCAGCACGGTTCATGCCGAACCGGTCTATCGGCTCTTTGGTCTCCGAGGCGTCGATACCATTCAATGGCCTAAGCCCGACCATCCCGTGGGTCAAACCATCGGTTACCATCTTCGCACGGGCAAACACGCTATTACCGCCTATGATTGGGAGCAATTTATAAAGTTCGCCGACCGTCATCTGAGAGACTGAACCTAAGGTTGACTCACACGATTCAAAATATAGGCAGCCAAATTATAACCCCTGTCCCATCAGCATAAAGCGAGTTCATCTCACGAAAATGGGATCACTTGAAAGTATCTGTATGCGGCTCAGTGCGTTTGGACAAGTTGGCTAAAAGCATTAAACTAAATCCGGAAACTGATATATGACATATCTAAACAAGGTGCATGAGAGATGGATGACTTTCGCCGCGATACGGCTTTTCGAGTCGGGCATGGGATATTCGGCCATTTCGGATGACTTCATTCAAGCCTGCAGAAAAATACAATGACTTCTTGTTTGGGCTGATCCGGCACGGTGGCAATTCCTGTTAAGGTCCCTTGAATTGTGCCATCCAGGGGGCTTCAGTTTCCCAGTTGGGCAACGGCGCCGTCAAACTGAAGTTCTTGGCCCATCTTAACCGCCAAAGTTCTTTCAGCCAGAGCTTTCTCGCCGAGTAGTCCAAGAAGATGCCGTTGACACCCTGATCGTGCCGGTTCATGCAGAATCGGTTCATGGAATTCGTGTGGGGGGCGAACCGCTCACCCTCATAGCTGGGAGGCGTATCGTCATTTTCCGGCCCCGCGCAGAAGAACCAGCAGTCCAGAAACAATGGAATGGTAGCGCCGTGTTTCACATTGACCGTTCCCCAGTAGAATTCTGCGGACTGGCCATAAAGCGGATCTTGCCCGGCGATATAGACCCAGTGGTTGATGCCATAACTACCGTACGTATCGACCGGCCCCCAATATTCGTCTGGTGTCATACTGATCTTGCCCCAGGCCGTAAAGGTATCGCCCCCGGCTTCAAGGGTGCTGCTGGCCCCGGCCAAAGTCTTAATCCTGGTCGCCATCGGGCAGCATCGTATTTTATCCTCGCGATAGTAGTAGTCGTATAAGACGTTGATCCAACGACCGCCCGACTGCGTGCGTCTGGGAAAGAGGCCGTTGTTGTCATCGGTGTACATGGCAAAAAGGGTGCCCCATTGCTTGAGATTCGACAGGCAGAGAACAGCTTTGGCTTGCTTTTTGACGCGCTGGAGTGCCGGCATTAATATCGCCAACAGTAACGCAATAATCGCAATAACCACGAGAAGCTCAATTAATGTAAAGCCTTTTCGACGGCGCCTGACGTTCGCCTTTTGTTCTTTGACCGAGATTTCCTTTTCTTTTCGATTCATAGAAGGTGCTCCTGCATGCCATGAGATACCATTATAACTGAACATACTACGCCATGTCAATCTCTTTGGGGATTCACGTGGACCAAGAGCACCTTTTGAGTCATTGGCAGGAAAGTCTCTTGGACTCATTCGACCGTGATGGTGTCCGTCAAACGGATATCTCTGGACGAACTGCCGATAAGCAGTTCAAATGGACCCGGCTCTACATTCCACCTGTTGAGCATGGGGCTGAAAAACGCAAATGCATCTCTTTGGAGAAAGAGCTCGGCCTTTTTTTTTTGGCCTGGAAGCAATTCGATCTTCGCGAAAGCTTTCAGCTCTTTAACCGGGCGGTCTATCGATGCAACGATATCTCTGACATAAAGCTGAACCACTTCGGCGCCGGCGGATTTCCCCACATTCTTCACGTCGAGTGTAACACCGGTACGGCCGTCTCTCTTCTGCTCGATCCGTAGATTGCTATATTCAAATTCCGTATATGACAATCCGTGCCCGAAAGGAAACAGGGGCTCGATATCTTTGGTGTCGTAGTGTCGATAACCCACATAGATTCCTTCTCCGTACGAGACGCGCCGCTCCTGGCCGGGGAAGAAACCGTGCGAGGGATTGTCTTCAAGGCGTTTCGGGAAAGTTTCCGGAAGCTTTCCGGACGGATTCACATCGCCAAAAAGTACCCTCGCAATTGCGTTTCCGCCTTCCTGGCCCGGATAGTACGCTTCTACGACGGCAGGGACGTCGTCCAGCCACGGCATAGCAACTGGCGTACCATTGATCAGCACGACAACCGTATTGGCATTTGCCCTTGCAACGGCCCTGATCAGCTCATCTTGCCCCTCCGGAAGAATGAGGTCTTCTCTATCGTTCATTCCCCCCTCGAACAGATTGGACAAGCCCGCGAACACAATCGCCGCATCACACTCCGCGGCGAGCCGAACGGCGTCTTCGATGGGGCTCTTCCGGCCGGGCACGTCCCATTCCAATCGAATCGCATTCTTGTTGCTCCATTTCCTGAATTCCAGGCGGATATCGCAGGTTGCTCCTTTGTTCAAGCTGATTTTGATATTTTCGCTCTTTCTGGAAAAAGCCGCCTCGAACGTCTCGTCGGAAAGATTTTCCCAATGATCGATAACCTTCTTTTTATTGATATAAAGCCTGAATCCGCCCTCGTGGCAAGTCACGCCGATTCGATAGGTTCCGGGATAGGGTGCACGGATTCCGCCGGTCCATCGAACGGAGTAGCGATTTTTCCCGACTTCCTTGCAGGGGGCCGCCCAGCCCCAGGAGAAATCCACCGTATCGTCAATTCGCACGCGCGACGGCCTGCCCGCCAGTTCTGCGTTATCGAAGTACTCTCCCTTCAATCCGCTGACCTTCTTGCCCTGATCCGTGGTGAATAGGTATTGGTTGCCCACAACGGGAAGGTTGCCCTTCATCGTGGCGCCTTCGACGAATTCGATTGAGACAGTTTGCCCGCAATAATCCTTTAGTCCCTTCAAAGGGCTGACGGCGTAACATGTCGTCACGGAGGCGCTGCCTCCGCCGCCAAGCCTTGCCTCCTCTGCGTTAGGCCCAATAACCGCCAGCTTGCTCAGTTCCGATTTTTTCAGAGGAAGGATTCCCGAACTGTTCTTGAGCAGGATAATTGATTCCTCAGCGGCCCTTCTGGCAAGCTCTCGGTGCTTTTCAGTATTCGATTCCGCAACGAGTTCCGGATGATCGCGGTCAAGCAATTTGGATTTTATCAGCGCTCTCAAATATCTGCTGACTCTATCGTTCAGCTCATTTTTTGTGAGGTAACCCTGTGCAACGGCGTTGAGAATGTCTTTCGTCGCCATGAATCGACCCGGTCCGGGCATTTCAATATCCAAACCGGCTGGAATACTCGCGCTGCTTTTTACGGATCGCCAGTCAGAAACAACAAATCCATCATAACGCCACTCCTTCTTGAGTATGGTGGAGATAAGATGTTTGGAGGCACATGTCGGATCGCCGTTGAGATTATTATAAGCGGTCATCACGCCCCACGGTTTTGCATCCAACACGGGAATCCTGAACGCGGGAAGGTATATTTCGCGCAGCGCTCGCTCGGACACTTCCACATTCAAGTTTTGTTGATTCGTCTGCTGGTTGTTTGCCGTCATCGCCTTGATGACCGCCCCGATGTGCTCCGACTGAACGCCCTTGATAAAGGAGGACGCCAACGACCCCGCCAGAAACGGATCTTCAGAATACGTCTCATAGTTCCGGCCGTTCAAGGGCGTCCTGTGAATATTGACCATGGGCGCCAGTAGTATTGCGGAACCCAGATCCCTTGTTTCCCGGGCGATCACACGACCAATCTCGTAGGCGAGATTTTTATCCCAGGAAGCTGCCTGCGCGACAGCCGTTGGAAAGCACGTTGCACAACCGGTATACCATCCGTCTTCGTCGAGAATGACGGTAACGCCATGACCACAATCCGTCACCTGCACTGGTGGGATACCCAGCCTTTCGACGCTCTTCATGAACCACATATTCTCACCGGCCATGAATCCGGCCTTCTCCTCCAACGTCAAACGCCCGAGGAGATCCTGCACTCTCTGCTCCACAGGGAGATTCGGATCCGTATAAGCATGGTTGGTCGAGTGTGCAGCACTTCCTATCATCAGGATGATAGAGATTAAGAGATATCTTTTAGGTGATTGTGTGAGTCTTGAAAACAGCATTCTACTATGTTTTTTCATTGCAGTAGATTATCATAAGTGCTTAGGAATTCAAGAGTCATTGTTCGTTGTAAAAGTCAATATTACAGAAAGATGAAGGATTAACTAAAATGGCAGACAAGAAAATCCTGGTTGTCGCAAGCGGAAACAAAGCAACCATCAAAAGCAAAAATATGATGACTTTATTCAAGTGGAGGGCAGCTTTTTACTTGGCTCTAATAACTTTCGCATCCTTGGCAGGCGCCGCCGATTTGCCCGGCTCGGGTGCGGATTCAGGAAAGACCGTTGTATATCGTGATACATGGGGCGTGCCCCACGTTTATGCGCCCACAGTGGAAGCCGGCATGTATGCCATCGGCTGGGCACAGGCGGAAGACCGGCCCGAAGAACTGCTGAAGAATTTTCTGCGTGCGTTGGGTCAAAGCGCTCGTTTTGACGGACCGAGTGCCATACAATCCGATACGGTCTCTCACCTATGGGATCATTACGGAACGAGTCAAAGATACTTCGACCGGAATCGGCCTCAGATACGAGGGCAGATTCGTGCGTTTGTAAGATGTATCAATGATTTCTACGCTGCGCATCCCGAGGATATTCCATCCTGGTGGGGTAAGCGCAAGGTTGATGAATACATGGTCGTCTCGTTCGGTCGAATGTTTCTTTACGCCTGGTCGATCGGTCAGGCTTTTGGAGATCTTCGGGCCGGGGGAGTCCAGCCAGGCTTTGATGAGGAATCGCGAGGATCGAACCAGTGGGCGGTATCTCCCCAGAGAAGCGCCGAGGGTGCCGCTATCCTTTGTATTGATCCGCACCTGTCCTGGTGGGGGCCCTCACGATTCTGGGAATTTCGGATTCATGCGGGTGAGCTTCATGGAAGCGGCTTTACCCTGCCCGGCGTTCCAAGTATCGGCCTGGGGCACAACGCCGATGTCGCCTGGGCTATGACGACGGGCGGGCCGGATACGGCAGACATATACGAACTGAAGCTCAAAGAGGATGATCCGACTCGATATCTTTACGACGGTCAGTGGCGAACGCTTACCCGGCGGGAAATAACCATTGAAGTAAAAGGAACCGGGCCGAGGAAAATTACCATCTGGTCGTCTCACCATGGTCCCATCGTCGCGATGCGAGAAGGAAAAGCCTATGCCGCAAAGATCGCCTACACGGACGAGGTCCGGATCAGTGAGGCATGGCATGAGTTCAATATGGCGAGGGACTACCGGGGAGCGATGAAGGCCATGAGCACTTTGCAGCTCTTTCCCCAGAATGTCATGGTGGCCGATACGTCGGGAAATATCTATTACCAACGAACCGGCCGGGTGCCGCGCCGTCCGTCGGGGTATGATTGGTCGAAACCCGTCGATGGCTCCACATCGGCAACCGAATGGCAAGGGCTTCATCCGGCTTCGGACCACCTCCAGGTATTAAATCCGCCGCAAGGGTATATGCAGAATTGCAACATCCCGCCCGATGTCATGATGGTGGACGGTCCCTTTTCGCCGGACAGGACACTCGGCTATCTTTACGGTTCCTCCGGTGGGTATACGAATCAGCGAGGCGCCTGGGCTGTGCAACTATTGCAGGCGGATTCGTCCGTGACCCTTCAAGAGGCGATGGAGTATGCCGTTGATGTTCATCCTTACGGTGTTGAACGATGGCTGGAAGTTATCAAGCGGGCCGATGCCAAGTTTGGCGATTTCCATCGATCCAATCCGGACTATGCGGAAGGTATTAAAGATTTGCGATCGTGGGATGGTCAATTGCAACGTAACTCCACTGCCGCCCTGAAGTATTATTACTGGCGCAAACAAATCATCGACGATTATGGAGATGAAGCCGTATCCGAGGCGGCCGGCCGAATTGACTATTATCTTGCGGCTTTGGGTAAGCCGGCGCCGGAAGTCGATTTAAGTGATGATGAACTTGCCGCCGCGGCTGATTCGCTCGCTTCGGCTATGGCAAAACTCAAGTCCGATCACGGTTCTCTTAATGCCACCTATGGTGACACGTTCCGGGTGGGTCGTGACGGAGCATCCTGGCCTCTCGGAGGGGGAGGGGGGCATGGATTGACGACCCTGCGAAACATTAGTTACGGATCGGAGCGAAACGATCATACGCGTTGGGGTCGAGGCGGCCAAACGTCAACGCAAATCATTGTCCTGAGCAAGCCCATACGAAGCTGGACCTATGTTCCGATTGGGCAGAGCGATCGCCCTAATTCAACTCACTACCGCGACCAGGCCGAAAAACTTTTCAGCATTCGCAAGCTCAAACCGACCTGGTGGTTGGCCGAAGATTTGGCTCGACATATCGAGACCCACACCGTTCTGGCCAAAGCCCCTTGACCTTTACTGTGAGATCATAAGATGCGTCCGCGCAAAAAGCGTTGGTATTTACTTCGGGATCTCAATCCCATAGTCTTGCGCTATCTTGGCCAGGATATTCTTTGCTTTCTTGGGATTGGATTGAAGGTATTCTCTCACGAGCGGCACAGCGTCCGTGCCCATCCAATCCAGCACGTTGAGAAGCTTACGCTCGGCGGTCGTTCCATCGTTTAAAAGCTTTCGCAGGCACGCCAGCCCAATCTCTTTCCGCCCCAAATTAACGAGCGTCCAGGCCGCCATGATTTTGATCTCGTCCGACTCGTCTTGAAGGGCATTCTCAAGCGTTTGTACCGCGGGGGTTGCCTTGCCTTCCAGCAGATGAAGTCCCACAACCGCCCAGTAGCGAATGCCGCTGTCCGAATCGGACAATCCCTTGATAAATGCCGGCAGGTTATCCACGTTGCGTTCCAGCGCCCTATCGGCGGCATCCAGATACGACGCCAGGGGATAGAGTTTGGGATCGCGAACCATTTCATAAATGGTCACGTTGTGCTGCCGGGCTCGTCTTTCGCGCATGGATTCCGGCAAGAGCCCTGAATCGTACAGTTCCAGTTGTTTCTTTTGCATCGCCCGCTTCATCCGGGCGATTCTCTTTTGATGTTTGGGCTCATCGATGAGGTTGTGAACGTTGTCAAAATCCCTGACGGTATCGTAGAATTCCTCGGAGACACGTGGCCTGAAGAACCTCCCCGTGATGTCATCCGTTTTGCCTTCTTTGTGATACTTTTCCCACGCCGGCGCCGCCGGGGCTCTCCACAGGTACATCAGGTACTGCCCCGCCGGAGCGTAGGGCATATAGTTCTTGTAATAAGCAAACCGCTTGTTGCGAATCATCCGCACGGAATCGCAGCGTTCGTCGGCGCGCTCGCGGAAGCTCAGGTGGTATTCCGGCTCCGGTTCGATGCCCTGGCCCAGGAAGACGGTGCCCTGGAACGTGTCGGGTATCTCCGCACCGGTCAGGCTCAGCCAGGTCTTCGGCATATCGACGAAACTGACGAGGCGATCGACAGTCATCCCCGGTTTTTCAGCCGGCCAGAGATGTTTGTATTTCTCGGGAATACGAACAACCAGTGGGCAATGCGTTCCGCTGGAATACAAGAACCGTTTACTTCGCGGCATCACACCGCCGTGGTCCGAGCAATAGATAATAATCGTGTCCTCGTAGAGGCCATCTTCCTTCAGTGCGTCCAGCGTTTGTTTGATATCGTTGTCCATGTTTTCCACAGCATCGGCATACTTGGCGTAGTTTTTCCGGATGACGGGCAGGTCGGGATGATAAGAATAGAGCTTCATCTTATCCGGATCGTTCCGTGTGTTTTCTACATCGCCGTGCGCCCGGCTTTCATGACTGCTGGTCGAGTTGACGACGGCAAAGAAGGGCTGGCCCGGTTGACGTTTGCGCCACCCGAAGCGAACCTTCCTATCCAACAAATCCCAGCACTCGCGGTCCGGGCGTCCACCAATATTATAATCTGTTTTGGTCCAGTTCGACGTGTGATATCCCGCCTTTTTCAACAGGTCGGGATAATACTTAATCACGTCGTGTGGAATCTCGTTCCGGCTGCGCATGGGTTGAGTGCCGTTGGAAATCGCATACATCCCGGTGATCCAGGTCGAGCGTGTGGGGGCACAGACCGCCGCGTTGTCAAAGCAATGGAGGTACCGAAATCCCTCCTCGGCGAGCTTGTCGATGTTGGGCGTCCGGCAATTCGTTGCGCCGTAGCAACTCACCCAGAAGATACTGTTATCTTCACTGGTCAGCCACAGTATGTTGGGACGGTTTTTGGCGCGGGACGCGCCGGCCCAACTGTGGGGAAGTCCCAATAGGCTGCAACCTGCAGCAACCGATCCAATCTTCAAAAACCTTCGTCTCGAAAGATGCGTACTATTTGTCATGTCCATGCTCCTGTCTTTTTTTTACATAAGGTATTTCTCGGCACGCCCGCTCACCGAATCCCGCTGAGGATCTTTCGAGCTCGGCGCCTTGTGCCGGCGTTCCTCGATTTCTCCGTCACCGTTTGCAGCACTTGCCGGCGCTGATCCCTGGAAATCCCTCGGATATTTTGGCCGGCAATTCTGACCATGGCCGAATAGGCTTCTTCTGCGACGGCCGCATCCTCAGCGAGCGTTGTCAAGAGTTCCAGAGCGCTGACGCTCGGCGCTTCTCCCAAAACCGAGACGGCCTGCCGTCGCTCTTCGGGCCGCTTAATGTAGGGCCATACGTCCTTGATTTTTTCCACTTTTCGCTCGTTGCCAAGCTTTTTATCGCCGCGAATGTATTGAAGGTAACCACGCAGACCCAGCACCTGATGAGACACCTTCTCAGACGAAGTGGCCAGCATCAGTAGGGCATGGCCAGCCTCGCTGTCCTCGGGCCAGTTGTTCGGCCAGGTCGATAAAATGCGCACCGCTTCGTCTTGGACAGTGAGAGCGGCGTTCTTAATGGCGGATTTAACAGCCGCCAGTGCGTCGGAACCTCCGACGATGGCCAATGCGTGCAATCCGATCATGTGGAGCTCGTTGTCTCGGCTTTGCGTCAGGGGTCGCAGGTGCGGGATACACTTTACGCCACTACGGCCGCTGATCGCCAATAGGGCCTTCTCGATGCTTTCCCGATCTCCGGGGCTATTGGTTTTTTGAAGCAACTCAACGAGATCGGCAGCCTGCGGGTGTTGGCCGATGATACCGATGGTTTGTATGGCCGCGCTGCGAATCTGGTCATTATTGTCGTGAAGGCTCGGCAGGACCGCAGAAAGCGCCTCGCTGATTTGCCTCTGGCCGGCCAACTCGATGAGAACCTGCTTACGCTTGCCCCTCGCTTCTGGCAGACGGGCCAGCAGGTCGACATCCACGTCTTTGCCGGGCAGTCTGACCAGTGTTTCCATGGCGGCTTGTTCCAGCTTGGCATCGTCCTCGGTCACGGCCTCCAGTAAGACAGGCACGCACGTGACATCCCCCAGGCGGATCAGGAGGTTGATGGCCGTGATGCGCAAGTCCTTCTGACCACTCTGAGCCGCCTTGTGAACGATGGGCAGTACGGCAGAGTCGCTCCGGTCGGCTATGGCCAGCAGCAGTAAGGGACGTCGGGCCGGACGTAAATGGGCCAGTTCAACGGCCAATGCCTCGGTCACATCGCGACCGGGGAGTTCCCGCGCCGTGCGCAATCCAATGCCAAGCCTTTTTTTATTTTCCGATTCCAACTGCTCGATCAGCAAAGGAATACCCTCAGAGCGGCGCGCCAGAATAGCGCCGCGGATGGCTTCAAGATGTCTCTGGCCGGGTACGTCCGCCTGACGAACCGTGTCGTATAGCTTAATGGCTTCGGCGGTCCGGTTGTGTGCCAGGAACCACTCCGCACATAAAATGCAGCCTTCGGCGATCGCCGAGCGAACATCTTTTGGTGTATCGGCCAGGGATTGCGTGAGTGCGCGGGCCGCTTGCTCGCCGCCGATGTGTCCCAGTGCTATGGCGGCAGCCGATGCGACGCCGGCGTTTGTATCTTCGAGTTTCCGAATGAGCTTATCGACGGCCTGGACGTCACGGCGCACGCCAATCGAATTGATGACTCCGATGAGCAGCCGGCCTTCTACCTTATCCAGCGCGTTGCGTAGAGCAGTATCGGCTTTGGGGCCAGGGATCGCTTCGAGGGCGATCCGCGCCCACGACGCCAGCTCCTCGTCCGCCAGTAACGGCGCGAGGGCGGAAACAGACTGCTCAGTGCCAATGATGGAGAGTTGCTTACAGGTAATGGCCTTCTCACCCTTGGGGGCATCTGACTGCAGTAGGGCGATCAAGTCGCTTTCTTTCATCTCAGTAACCGGTCGATCTTGAGCGAGGATTCCCGCCGAGACAACGATTGAGATGAGTATAATGCTCCAGGAGAAATATTGTTTCTTGACTATCATGATTGTCCTCGTCATTTAAATGATTTCTTTTTTTAAAAGAATGGACGCTATATCCGCCAGGGTTCGCGCAAGGCCTCGGAACGCAGGCGATTGGCCTGCTTGTCGCCGATGAATTCATTCTTCTTCGGATCATACTTGACTTTGCGATTCAGGAACAGGGCGATGTTAGCCGCATGGCAGGCAATATGCGCCCAGCATGCCGCGTCGGCGTTGGCCCGGGTCAGGGCCCGTGTCTTGACACAATCGAGGAAGTTGCGCACGTGAAAGTCGGCGGGGTATCCCGGTATCTTGGTCCCTCTCCTCAGGAGCAGGGATTGGGAACTCGCGCCGAATTCCGCATCGTCGCCTGTCTCGATCCAGCCGGTTTCACCTTCGAAACGGACGGGACACGAACCCAGCGGCAACCAGCCGTCGTTACGCATGACGAGTTTGACGCCATTGGCATAGCGGGCGTGCAACTGGTCGTTGACCGGCTCGTACTCCACGGGCGCCGTGTCGTCGGCATCGTTGGCCAACTGACACAGGTCAACGCAGTGGGAGCCCCATTCAAGACACCCGCCTCCGACCAGACCGCCACCTTTTTCGAAGTGGAAGGCGCTCATGAGCTTGCGGGTGTAGGGGCGCCAGGCCGTCGGCCCGAGGTACATATCCCAGTCCACCTGCTCTCGGGGCGGTTCGGGCTCAGCCGGGAGCCAGCCGCTCATCTTGGTCCCGAGGCCGCCGGGGTGAGCGTGAAGAGTTTCGAGCGGGCCGAGCTTGCCGGTCCGGGCCAGCTCGATGGCATAGGCGAAGTTGGGCAGGCTGCGACGTTGTGTGCCGGCCTGGAAGACGCGGGCGGTGCGATGAAAGATATCCGCCAGCGCCAGGCTCTGAGCGATGTTCTTCGTGCAGGGCTTTTCACAATAGACATCTTTGCCCGCCTTAGCCGCCATCGTCGCCGCCGTCGCGTGCCAGTTCGGACCGGTCGCGATCAGTACCGCATCGATATCGTCGCGGGCGAGTAATTCCCGCATGTCGATGTAGGGCGTGCAGTCTTTGTTGCCGTTTTGGGCATCGACCATATCCTTGGCACGCTGGCGGTTATCACCTCGTACGTCGCAAACGGCCACGCAGTGTAAATCGGGCTCCCGAAGAAAGCAGCCGAGCACGTAACGGCCGCGATTGCCGATCCCGATAGCGCCCAGGACGATTCGTTCACTGGGGGCCACAACACCGTTTTTACCAAGCGCCTTGCCCGGGATCACATAGGGTGCCGCCAGGCAGGCACCGGCCTGTATTGTGGTTTTAAGAAACCGCCGCCTGTTTAAACCAATTCTTTTTTTCAACATACTTGACCTCCCGTTAAGTAAAAATCCATGAGATATAGTCATCACATTTCCAATAAGCTTCTTTTCTATTATCACCGTACAGGTATTTTGAGGCTTCAGTCCATACGAGTGTTAGTTGAGCGTATCTAACATGCTCGACATTATCCATCGAGTTTCGAGGTTTATCACCACATCATTGATCACATGCCTGAGAATTATAACTCAAAATCCTATCTCATGCAAACCGTTTCTCTTATCACTAATAAGTTGCATTCCGTAAAATAGATTGACCGTTGTTATTTTTTCTGAACGAATAGGATCGTTGGATCCAGCGGATAACGACCGAACCGTTCGCCGTAGATCGCGAGCCCGCCCGGAAGCGCTTCGTCAACCTCGAGTCGAATGACCAGTTCCTTTTGTTTGAAGGCTTTCCTGATCGCATGGACAGGGAACTGAGCCAATACCAGGTATCCATAAGAGCCTGCTTCGCGCAAGTGCCGGTCCCGCTTCTGGCTGAACCAGGAAAGAATCCCCCGATGATCGGCCGAATCATCCGGCAACTCAAACAGACCGACGGCTGTGCCGTTCACGCGAATGCGCACCGCACTGGGAAAACGAACCTCGTCAGTCATGGGATACGCATTCGGATTCAGGCTCGGATCATGCGTCCCTTTGCCGCGCATAAAATCCCCTTCCTGCTTGCCGGCCCCCTTTCGATCCTTACCGAATAACTGCTTTGCCGAGCCTTCGAAGCGAAAACTTGCCTGGGCGACATTTCCCGGCTTAAGCCCTCTAGGCCACGGCACTCGATATTCAAAATAACCATGCCCTGCGCCATTAACCTTTAGTCCTTCCAGTACATTCCATTGTTTCAACGACCATCGGGACTCCACAAAATCCTTGGGTGAGAAGCGAATGATCCTCATTTTCCGTCGTCCGGCTTCGATTATCTCGTTTCGCGGACTGGCTCCGTCCGTCACCAGATATGTCGTGAAGTTGCGATGCAATATGATCCCGGATGTCGTCTCAAGGATGAATTGCAGTAATGCCAGACCCGGCTGATTGGGCATTGTTATTTCAGCGGATTCGATCTCTTCGTTCATCCACGGTCGATAGGCAATACGTCTTCTACCCTGCCAGTAAGTTTGCGGTCGCCCCAGCGTATCCCAACCACTCAGCTTCATCCTCAGCACTAATTGTCTGCCTACGTTGGCGTCGGTCATAAAAGAGGCATAGAGGGGTACGTTGATCGTCTGTCCCGGAGAGACCCGGCGGCATAATTCCCGTTCGCTCGCGATGTAGAACGCGCCATGCAGGTCCCTCATACTCATGTCTGTGACGAGCGCTTCCATGCCCGTGAATTTTTCCGAGCGGTCATAACGCCAATATCCGTTCCACTCATTAATGACGTCGTGATGTTCCGTGTAAAGCCAGCCGCAAACCTTGGGATGCCGGCGAAACTCATTAATCATGATATGATAGTCCCAGTTCCAGTCCACATCCCCGGCGCTGCCTTCATATCCCCACACATTGCCGCACTCGCTGTTAAGCATTGGCTGGTTCTGCTGCGTGCGCCCCCCGATGAAATTCCATGTCGATCCCGGATAGACGTCCCGGCAGATCTGATCCAGCCGGTCTCGCCAGGCGTAGCCGGGCAGATAGGCATGCCAGGTGTTGATATCGGTCGCCACGTGGTCGTGATTACAGGGCGAATTGTCCTCAACCAGGCGAGTGGGATCGAGACGCTTCGTCAAACGATATAGGCTCTCGACCCATTTCTGGGTTTCAGGGGTATAGCCCTTGTTGCCGGTGCGCAAGCCCCAGGTTTCGTTGAAGTTGACCCAAGAGAAAATACACGGGTGGTTGTAGTCGCGTTTTATCATCTGCCGCAGCGCATATTCCGTCTCACGGCGCATATCCGCATCGGGCGGCCCCCAACTATTGGGAACATCCGCCATAATCAAGACGCCGAGCTTATCCGCCCAGTAAAGTTTTCGCGGAATCTCGACTTTGATATGAATCCGTTGCCCGTTGAGTCCGATTCGGCGCGATCGTAAAATCTCATCGCGCATGAACGCGTCACTTGGAAACGTGTAGAATCCCTCCGGGTGATACGCCTGATCCAATGTCAACTGAAGATAGATCGGTTTGTTGTTAAGTGTCACGTATGGGATATCGGTGCCCGGTAGTTTTCCAACGCTGATTTTACGCATCCCAAAATAGGTTTCAACGATATCGTTCGCCCGGCCGGAACCTTCCAGAACAGCCTTGACTTCATACAGATACGGATCCTCCAGCGACCATAAATGCGGCGTGGGAATCGCAACGTCAAACATGATCTCACGTTGGTTCCGCTTTATTGTCTGCGTGACGGTTCGCTCCCGGCGTTCTGCGGCTTTGAATTCCAGGCGAAACGTCATGTTCGAAGGAGCAGGTTGGTCGAGAACGACCTTGACTCCAACCTTTTCGTTATCAATATCCGGTGTAAAATGCACTGTTTCCAGGGCCACCTGAGGTCGGGCTTCGAGATAAACCGTCTGCCATATCCCGGCAGCTCGTCCATAGCCTTGCTTGCCTTCCAGTTTGAACCTATACGGAGTGTCGTCGACGCGAAGCACGAGAGTTTGCTTCTGACCGAACTTCACGTGACCGGTCAAATCGAATTCAAACGGCGTGTAGCCGCCCTGATGTTTGCCGAGGGATTCGCCGTCCAGCCATGCGGTCGTATGCCAGTCGCTGGCTCCAACGACAAGGAATACCCTCTGATTCTGCCAGGACTCCGGAACATTGATTTCACGTGCATACCAGCCGATGTCCGCTTCGTCCTTGGCGCCCGACAACTTTGATCCCCAGGGGAAGGGCACTGTTATTGTCTTCGAGAACGGCTCTTCCCGCTGATACCATTGTTCTTCAAGGCCCTCGTTTTCTTTATCAAATTGAAAAGCCCATCGCCCATTAAGATTGATCCAACGTTCCCTCTGAAAGTCCGGTCGGGGATACTCTGGAAGCGGGATGCTTTCATCAGGTCCTCCGGCGCAAACCAGGCTCATTCCGGCTACCAGGATAATTATGCACGATGTTATTCCAACACTGCTTTTTGCCATTTCTATGCCTTCCCATTGATTCTATCAATCATTTACAGCTCATTTAAATCTCTCTCCACTGCCCGGGGATGGGAACGGGAAACTGACCGTTCTCATCGGCCTTGACGGGAGCCGGGCTATCGTATCTCAGATCGTCGAGGTAGTCACAAAATTGGAATCTGGACTTCATGATCTGATCCCAGGTCACCGTCTGACCGGTATGACAAGCAGCGCGGCCCATGAGCGTTGTCAGATCGGAGTAGATCGCTCGTTGAACTTCATTATGTCTTCGATCGTTACGAATGCTGTCGATGAAATCGTTCCACTCATATTGCCACGGACTGAAACGATCCCTTTGGGGTGTCCATGCGATGTTGCTCTGCTCGATCCGCTGATCCTTGAACATATGGACCGTGGCGGCGTGGACCTTGCCGGAGAATTGCGCGGCACATTTGGTGCCGTGAATAAATGTGGCGAACTCGGTGCGCGTCTTGGCGATTCGGCGGAAGCCGCAGAATGCCTTCGCGCCGTCGGCGAACGTGTACTCCATCGAGTAAACATCGATGTTCTGCCCATGATCCGTGCTGTTGGGTAACCGGCCGCCCATGCCGACGACGGAGATCGGCCAGGCCCCTTTGATCCAGCAGCATTCATCGATTTGGTGGATGAGGTAATCGACCATATGCCCGGAGCCGATCCAGAACAAGTGTATCCTACCGAACTGCAGTTGGCTCATCAGCTCGTTGGACTTTTCGCCCTGGCTCTTCATCCATCCACCGCCGCCCAGGCGATTGGCGCGGATCAGTGGTATCTCGCCCATCTCGCCGTTGCGGATCTTGTCAATCAGCGCCTTGCGCGCCGGGGAATGACGGCACTGCAATCCAGCGGCGACCTTCACGTTTTTCTCGTCGGCCATCTGGCCGGCTCGAAGCAGCCGGTGCAGGCCGCCCGGATCGGAAGCAAACGGCTTTTCAAAGAAAACGTTGATACCTTTCTTAATGGCGTACTCCACGTGCACCGGTCGGATATAGGCGCGTGTTGTACACAGGGCAATGTCACCGGGTCTGAGAATGTCGATGGCCTTTTTGTAGGCGTCGAAACCGATGAACTTGCGAGAAGCGCTGACGTCCACCTTGTCCGGAAACCTTTCCTTGAGTGCTTTGAGGCGCGATTCCATTCGATCCTCGTAGAGATCGGCCATCGCATACAATTGTATGGGTCCTGCGTTCGGCACGCTTAGTGCATCGCCAACGGCGCCGGCGCCCCGGCCGCCGCAGCCAATCAGGGCCAGGCGAATCGTGTTGTCGTCGCGGGCGAAAGC
>Ga0272441_10004697_pt1 | contig 24414 bp, 35 predicted proteins | sample SSMProp6N_FD_193582 | JGI IMG/M metagenome (GOLD analysis project Ga0272441, IMG submission 193582) | Marine sediment archaeal communities from Little Sippewissett salt marsh, Falmouth, MA, United States - SSM-Prop-6N | ecosystem: Environmental > Aquatic > Marine > Wetlands > Sediment ...
TTTGTTTGCTATCTGGTTTAACATCAACACCATCAATAATTACTTTATTTTTGTTAATGGTTATTGAATTACCTAAATAACTTTTACCATTTATTATTATTGCCATTATAATCTACTTTTAGGTTCATAATTTTTGTCTAACCAATATATTGTGGGTGCAAGGTCTTCGTCACCACCATAAATTTCTTTAACATATTGTTTACGTGAATCAATAAATGTAGAAACATCATACCACCAACCTTCAGGTAAAAATTTTCGTGCTGCTGCTTCAGCATCAATTTTATTTTTGAATATGAATGTTTCTTCACACATCATAATTGTAATTCCGATTGGTTTAAAACCACATGCAATTACATTTTTTAACAGTAGACTATTAGGATTACCATGTCCATCGAGTTCTGAATAATCCGTAAAATCAAAAGTACACATATTTTAAATTTTAACAAAAATATTAAAAATTTTTAATACTGAAAACCTTTTTCAGAAAAACTACTGAATTTATTTTTTATTGCTAGTTGATTAGCAACATCATCAACATTCATTCGAATAACATCACCGTTCAATGTAACTGGAAATTCTTCATCTACATGGTCAAGACAAGTAACTACTAAATTTCTATTATTATCGGGACGATTATGATATGAATCACACATTAACGCATATTGTAATTGATTTACATCTAATATTGCTCTTCTAAATACCCCCTGTGTACCATCATTCGTATTTGTTTCATTAGGATTAATTTTTATCGAACTACTATTAATATTTTCATTAGACATAAAACCATTACCATGTCTTGTTTGATATGCACGAGTAACGTAGAACGTATTAATCTGTCTATTTTCTAAACCCCATTTATTTATTAAATGAATTGCATTTTTTGATGTTGTATTGCTTCTAGTTACATTAGGAAAAAAGCCATAATCCATATCCAACATAATACCCTGTCCACCTTCAAAAATAATTTCGTTATTCCAGTGTTTCGTTTCGATAAAACTATTAACGATTTTATGATGTTCTAATAATTCATCACATGCAGATTTGAACTTATCAATTACTTTACTGAAATTAATGTTTGATAAATCATCAAGAGTTTTATTACTACGACAATAATATTTTGATATTAGTTCAAGTTTTTCATCCCTTATTTTGGGGAATAATAGGTCACGCATATATAAATGATAGTGTTCTTCGTTCCGTTGAATCGTTTTACCAAAACCAACACCAACAGTACCATGATTCAAGTTATTGTTATCACGTATGTTTTGATATATATCATATGGTGTTGTTACCATTGCATTTGCATCAAAATAAACTAAAGGGTTTAATCCCAATTTACGTAAAACTTCACCCTCTTTATCAACCGCCATTGGATTAACAGTACAGAATTCAGACCAATAAGTTGGAACACCTTTGAGTGTGCCTGAACCAAAATTAGAAAAAGGATGTCTTATATTGTTGTGATATACAGTATGACCAACTTGATGTCCACCATTAAATCTAACAACAATCGTATTTTTGGGGTCAGTTATTAATGAGTTTACCGTAGCACCTTTACCCTCATCGCCAAATCCGAGACCTAAAATTATTTTAACATTCATTTTTTTGTTTTTCTTTTTAATACGAAAACATTATTTTTTTGTTACAAAAAAAGCGGACAATTTTTGTCCGCTTTTATGTCCGCTTTTATTCACTACAATTCAATAACGCCCTCATCATCAGCAGCAACAATTGTAGTTGTTACTTTTGCTAAAGCAGTACTAACCATACCAGCAGTTTTTGCATCAAATTTGCTTACAACTGTTGCAATATCAACACCATGTTGTACTGCGATTAGTGTTGCAATTGTGGCACAAATTGCATGATAATCGTTCAAAATAATAAGTCTTTCACCAAGCATTTTTCTCCAATAACCCAAAACCTCTGGGTCATCACGATAACTGGTTTCATTCACATGTATATGATAAACATTATACAATCTTTGCGCTTCTTCAAGCAACTGAGTGTCCGTAACTTCATCAGTTTGAGGATAACCCATTAGTTCTTTTAATCGATGTGAATCGATTTTATCCCAACTTTTTTCATCACCAATTGTAATTAAAAAACCCTTTTCATTACGTTTTTCAAAACAATCAATTGATGTATGACGACCAGCAATAAGCCATGCAAGTAAATAACTTTCCATATCTTGACCACCACCACCACCTTCAATATACATTGAAGTCAACCATTTGTCTAGGTCTTTAGTACTACTTTCGAATTGACCTACTTGTAATGGTGTGCTATCAGAAATATGGTCACCAATTGCTGCAAAAAGAATTTGAGGATGTTCAACACCATTTTCAATTATAGTGTTCATAAGAGTACCGAGTTCATTTTTTACAATGCTTTCGGGTATGCGACCCATGCTACCAGTAACATCAAGAAATACCATTACAGCCAATGAAGTTGGGTGTGCATCACTATCTCGTGATTCTCTAATACCAATACCTCTTGGTAGCATATCACTACATGCAGAACTTGAAAAAATATCGTCTGCACTTTTACTTGCATAATCAGCACTTAAATGTGTGTATGCATCTTTTGACCAATCACCATATCCCATAATTATTCTGGTGTTTGGTCGGTTTCAACAACATCTTCAGTTGTCTCGATTGTTTCAGTTGTTTCTTCTGAAGCATTTTGTGCTTCTTGTGCTGCCATTTCTTCAAATGACTCAATTTTTGAATGTTCTTGTAATCCCATAATTGTTTGTTTTTGTTTAAAATTAATGTTTATTTATTTTGAAATTATTAATACGTAATTAAAAAATTTTTGTTACAAATTTAGTGAATAAAATTTCTTTTCAAAATTTTTGTTCAATAATTCTCTATATTGAACATATTCATCTTTACAATTCTTATGTTTTGTTAATAAGAATGTTAGTACTTCCTGATTAACATCTACGTCTCTTTTTAATTTTGTTCCAGAACTTGACTTATCACCTAACAAGTAGATTGCAATTTTTTTACTTAATTCTAAATCAATATCAGGTGTAGCAATTTTATTAATAAATAATGATGTTGGATACCACATTTTATATTTAGCACTAATTGTAGTTGCTTTACCATTTAATGTACTCATGTGATAAAAATTGGTAACAATTATGCCATGCGTTTCTGGTACAACAAATACTGTTGTAGGATTAAGACCCAAATGAACAAAACCCATTTGATTTAGGTATAGATTAAATTCAAATAATCTACTAAATATCCAATTAACATGTACTTGTGGTAATTTTTGTTGTGTTAATGGAATTGAACGATTTTTTAAATTAATCGTCAATTTATCAGCAGTTAATATCATTTCATCAGGAAGATAACGATGAAAAACAATCGAAGTACCATCAGTTCTTGATTTTAGTTTTTTATAGTTATTCACTGATTTTGTAATTAATTTACGATTACTATCATTAACAACATACTCAATTTTATTCTCAAAAACTTTAAAACTACCCACTTCATCAATATACGGAATACCATTTTCTATTATATCTTTATACGCATTAACGATTGCCATCGCATTACTTGCTTGAGAATGTGAACAAATATCTGGATGTATCAATTTACTGTAACGTAAATACTCTTTTTTCCAATCATCAGTAAATATATCTGATGGTTTTTTTGATTTAATAATCTTATCAATTAATTCAATATCGGTCATGTTTGAATTATGTTTTAATTGTAATACGAAATAAAAATTGTTTTGTTACAAAAATCAAAAATTTCTGTTTGGCAAAAATATTAACAATAATTGTTATTCACAAGTATTTATTATTTTTTCTATTTTATGTAACAAAACAAAAAATAATTCGTATTATTGCAAATAATTTAAATCGTATATGAAGAAAATATTAATTAAAATCATACTACTATTACTTTTTTTCTTTCTTTCAACAAGTATGGTTAGTGAAACAGTATTGACAAATACCAAAAATTCTTATTTTGAATTGGTTTATGACGATATCTGGGGTACAATATATAATCCAGTTGTTGAGCAATGTAATGAAAATCCAACAATCACTGGTGATGGTTCAATGATTAATATTACAATTGCAAGTGAACTTCGTTGGATTGCCGTTAGTCAAGACATGTTGAATTGTAATTATAGGGCAACACTATTAAAAGATAGTACTAGATTTAACGGTAAATTACAATATGGTGATACTGTTTGGATTAAAAGTCCGTATGAAAAAATTAATGGTTGGTGGGTAGTACGTGATGCTAAGAATAAAAGGTTTTCAAACAGTATTGATTTTCTACAAACCACTGGTGACGGTAGTTTGTATAATAACAATCCATTGTGGTCAGGTAAATTTGAAAACATTAAAATTTTTAAAATAATTAAAACAACAAAAAATGAACTTGTCTGATTTTAATAAACACAGAGAAATTGTTCGTAAAATATACAGCGATTCGAACTGTAAATATGATGGTTATGAATATATCATCCATGTTGATATGGTTTGTGATAACGTAAAAAAACATAAAGCAATTTTTATTAATGAATATGATTATATTGTTACATTATTTGCTGCATTATACCATGATTGCATTGAAGACACAAAAACATCATACAATGATATATCTAAACTAACTAATAGTGTTGTTGCAGATATTACTTTGGCGGTTACTGATGTCAATGCTAATAATCGATTGATGAAACATTTACTTACAATGCATAAAACAGTTGGTGATTATCGTGCAATAATTCTTAAAATGTGTGATATTCTTGCCAATGCTAATTATAGTAAATCACTTGGTAGTTCAATGTATAAAAAATATGTTACAGAATACGCATATCGAAAACCTATATTTCAACTAGCATTAATGTGGTATAAAGAATATTTGAATCAAGACGAACTTGATATATTGTGGAAAAAACTTGATGTTGTTCATGAAAAACATGTTGGTGTTATTTCTTCAAATATAATTGATTTCAATTTATGGAAGAAAGAACATTATTCAAATGGTAAAAATATCGATACACAAAAAAAATTTGTTGCTGATAATATCACATATTATTGTATTTCTAATATTTTAGATTTACATTCATTAACACTTGATGAAATTATTGAAACAGGGTATGCTAAAGAAAATTCAGAATATGAAAAAATTTTATTTTTTATTAACATAAATCACATAAAAAAATGAACAATAAAAATTTAGGTCACCTAATGCTTGACCTTGAAACAATGGGAAGTACTAGTCATTCAGCAATAGTTTCAGTTGGTGCTGTTGAATTCGATATTGAAACTGGTGAAACAGGAAGAGAATTTTATATGAGAGTTGATTTACAATCTTGTCTCGATAAAGGACTTGTTATTAATGCAAGTACTGTTTATTGGTGGTTAGTACAAAATGAAAATGCAAGAAAAGAAGTTGCTAGTGGTGGTGATGATTTACCAACAGTACTATCACATTTACGTGTATTCATGAGTTCACTTGGTAATTTTCAAATTTGGGGTAATGGTGTGAGGTTTGATGTTGGTATTTTAGAGGACGCATATGTTGCCTGTGGATATCAGGAAATGCCTTGGAATTTCAGAAGTGAACGTGATGTCAGAACATTGGTAAGTTTTGCTCCACATATTAAAGAACATTATCCGTTTCAAGGAGTTGAACATAATCCGATTGATGATTGTAAATATCAAATTGCGTATTGTCATGCTATTTGGCATAAATTGAGATATAAATATAAAGTATAATGAATAATAAACCACATATATTTCTTGACATTGATGGTGTGTTGGCTACAAATGCACAGTTTTACACCAAAAAGTTACACCCTAAATATCAAGTATATGGATTTGATAAAAAATGTGTTCAAGTACTGAATTCAATAATCGAAGAAATTAATCCAGTTATTATACTTTCAAGTGATTGGAAACTTCATTTTGAAGAACATGAATTAAATGAAATCTTTAGTGATAACGGTATTAGTTCAAAAATCGTTGATATTACACCAAGTTTATGGGGATGTAGGTTTACTAGTTTATCACAATTAGAAGAATGTCGTGCTGCAGAAATAATAAAGTTTGTAAATTCAAATAAAATTATTAATTTTGTGGCAATTGATGATTTAGATTTAAAACATTGGCTTGACGGTAATTTTGTTCATTGCACACGAGTCAATGAGGGAATTAAACAAACAGGTATTAAGGAAAAAATTATTAAAATATTAAAAACATGAGTTATTTTGTAGTTGATGTAGAAGCCGATGGTGAAATTATCGGTAAAAATAGTATGGTTTGTTTTGGTGTTGTTAAATTAACTCCAGAACTAGATAAAACCTTTTATGGTAAAGTAAAACCAATTTCTGAACATTATAAACCCGATGCACTTGCTGTTAGTGGTTTTAGTAGAGAAGAACATTTGGGTTTTGATGAACCAACAGAAGTAATGAAAAATTTTGCAGATTGGATTGCTGAAAATAGTGTAGGAAAACCAATTTTAATTTCAGATAATAATGGGTTTGATGCCAGTTGGATTAACTATTATTTTCATGTATACTACGGTAGTAATCCTTTTGGTTGGTCATCAAGACGTATTGGGGATTTATATTGTGGAATGGTTAAAGATACATTTGCTAAATGGAAATATCTTAGAAAAACAATTCATTCACATCATCCTGTTGATGATGCTATGGGAAATGCTGAAGCATTGTTAAAAATGAAAGAAATGGGATTAAAAATAAGTACTAAATAATATGCAAACAATTAAAAATGTATTTTTCTTACTACCAATCATGGGGTATTTACTTGTTGAATCATTCATTATTGCAATATTCACATCATTTATCTGGAATTTTTTTCTCATAAACCTATTCAGAATTGAAATTACATATATTCAATGGGTATCGATGATTTGGATAATTAAAATTGTTTTTTTCGATGTATTCAAACTAATTTCTGTCATGAATAATACCAATAAAATAGATGAATAATGAAATATGTTAAAGAAAATCCTAGAATCACGGTTAAGGTATATAATAGTGATACTGAAGAACTGTTAATTACAATTACCGATAGAAATTGGATGAATTTAGGTGAAATATTTCCACAACACAATGTCACAGCACTAGTAAGTGAAGAGTTTAGGAAAAGAAAAAAATCAATGCCAAATAAAGTACTTGTAATGGTTGCTGAAGAATATGTGTTAGAGAATTAATTGTTCTTATTTAACATTTAATTTGTAACATTTTGTATTAATCATCGTATATTAAGAAAAAAAATGTTATGAAAAAACTAATTACAATTCTACTTATCTTCCAATCAACACTAACTTTTAGTCAAGTCGGTGAATCATTAAGCGTTTTTAGTGAAGAATCGGAATACTTTAAAGCAAGTAGACTAATGATTAAGTGTATTCAAAATGATTGGAACTTTAATGCGTGGTTAGAAACCAAGTATTCGTTTCGTGCTAATGGTAATTTATTTCTATTATCATATGAACATCAAGAGGATTATAGAAATAATATTTTTTTAAAATATAAAAAGGGTATTAGTGGTGCTGAAAAAACAAGAAAAATTTATTTATATAAATTAGATTATAATACTTTAACGTGGAGCATTGCATCCGATGTTATCAAAACCGATTACTTTAGATGTGATGAACACGGTAATAATGAGTATAGTTATTACTATTCAGAAATAAATGACCTTTCTGATGCAGTTTCAATACGTGATGGCGTAAATCAGGGTTCAGTAAATGTATTGGACAATGGAAATGTCGAAATTGTATTGATATATTTTGAAAGAAAATTTGGTGAACATTGGACTGATGATGACTATAAGTGGGTGAAAATTAAGTTAATTCCAACAAAAGATAATTTTTATAAAGTTAAATAATGATAAAAGTAGTTCCATATGTATTAACAGCAGGAAGTGAAAAATTTAAAAATTTTCTTTCAACACCATTTACACTAGACATGTTGTATCCAATTCATGATGATAAGTCAAGTGAAACAATATTTGATTGCTGGTGTGGTAAGAACATGATTAATTGGTATAAATTCACAAATGATGATAAAATCGTTCTTGAATTTTATCCAAAATATTATACAGTAAAAAAAGATGTTCAAAATTCAATAACATACATGCTTTCAATTCCAAAAACAATTGATGAATTCATTAATGATATGTATAGATTTGAAATTGAATTGTATTGGACAAGTTGGATTGATTTTAATTTCGAACCAAAAGAATATTTAAAAACCGATGAAATAAAGGATTATTTTATTGATTTGTTAAAAATAATGGGAAAGGAAAATGAATTACTATAAAACAGTAAAACATTTAATATCTTTAAGTGCATTTTATGGAAGAAAATATGAAATATTTAGATTTATGGAGTAAAATTACATTTAAAACACATGCTTATCGAAAAAATGTTGATTTTATTAATGATAATGAAAACATAATTACCGAACACGAAGGTAGTATTTTTGAAATAAGAATATCAGAAGAAAAACCACCACACATTATTGGTGAATATGGTTTTTCTGTTTGGAATATCAGATTGGCAAAAAAAATAAGTCCGAATATCGACATTATTAGTAAACTAATTTACGACCATCGACATGAAGATACATATAATGAATTACTTAAACTAATTGAAAATAAAATTTTTGATATTAATGGTTATAATAAATTAATACTAATTCATACACTTATTTTACGTAAAGACTATCGAAAAATGGGGATTACTAATGAATTTATTGAAATGATATATAGGGATTTTTTCGATGAAAAAAACGTAATTATTGCTTTAGTAAAACCCTTTCAATACAATCAAATTGATTCGGATTTTTATTTAAAAAGAAAAAGTGTTTACGTAAAAAAAGAAGTTAAATCACGTGAAATTGATAAAATACCCGCCATTGATTACTATTCACTGGATGAATTTAACAAAAAAGACGATATTGAACTCAATACCTATAAATTATACTCACTCGCTAATTCATGTGGTTTTAAAAGAATTGATGAATCAAACCTATTTGTTTTTTATCCAAACAAAACTATTGAAAGAATTGTTGAAAAAAACAATCATTTAAAAATAATAAATAAGTAAAAATCAAGCACATAGTAAAAAACATAATTGGAGAGTATTTATAGTAGCAAATAATGAAAAAAAGTAAATACATATTGTTAAAAAACATTCGAAAATTACTTTCAATTCCAATTAAAACAATTGGTTTTGTTATAATAACTAATGCATTACCCAGAAACTTAAAAATTTCTGGGAATTTTAGTTTAAAACACCCTTTAATTCCTTCCCAAAATTGTAAATTTGTTGTTGTAAATAACTAATTTTCAATCAAATAATTTTATTAAAACTGTAAATTATGAAAAAAAATCAATTTATTTTCAATAAATCAATTTCTGTACTAATAATACTTTTATTATTAAATATTTTAATATATATTAGTACAAATAATAGTAGTAAGGCAATTGCAAATAATGTTGAAAATAGTAGTGTTAAAGTAATGCTGCTTTATGAAAATCAACAATTAAGAAATAACTATAAAAAATTAGAAGAAAAACTAATTAAAATTGAAAATGAATTAAATAGTATTGAAGAATATGATATGTACATATATTCACAAATATTAGGTTTGGATATTGATAGTATTGAATTTAAACACTGTCTTGATAGTATTAAATATGATTCAATTGATGTTGATTCATTATTTAATAAACTAGATAAAAAAACAATACTAATGTCGAAAATTGTTTCGAATCAACTTAATAAGTTCATTGAAAACAATGAAACAATTAGTAGTAATAAAAATGTGTTGAACCTATATCCAAATCATTCACCAATTTTAAATAAGGATATTGTTGAAATAACATCGGGATTTGGATGGCGTAAGCATCCTATATATAAAACACCAATTTTTCATGAAGGTGTTGATATTGCGGTAAAACTAAATACTAATGTGTATTCAACAATGAGTGGTAGAGTTGTTGAAGTTAAATATTCGAAATACGGGTATGGTAATAAAATCGTAATTAAAAATTCTGCGGGTTTTGAAACATTATATGCGCATTTAAGTAATAGGATTTATGTGAAAAAAGGTCAAATTGTAAAAAAAGGTCAGTTAATTGCAACAAGTGGAAATACTGGTACTTCAACGGGACCTCATTTACATTATGAAATTCGTAAACAAAATGAATTAAAAGACCCTCTTGGATATTTTTATTCTCATATAACAACGAAACAATTATTAGCAAATAAATAGCATGAAAACAAAAATTAAAACAGCACATGAAGAACATTATTCTGATAATAGTAGAATAATTGGTATACTAACAAACTATTCTATTGACGATGAAAATTGGAAGGATAGTTTTGCATACTACTATAAAGATGAGATGTACGTGTTTTTTAACACGATAATTGATTTAATTGATTATTTACTTTATGGTGAAAAGAAAATGAAAAGAGCATATATGTCTGAAGAAACATTTGACCAATACTATGATGCTGAATCAATTGATGGTAGTTTTGATGAAAAATTAATGTGGGTTTAATTTAACCCACATTAATTGTATTTATATGTATGGAAAATAAAGCAAAAACATTTTGGGAAAACTTATCGCCTGATAATAAACTTGAAATACTATCAGAAAACGATTTTTGGGACGGTTTTAGCCACTATAAATATGAATACCTACCCGAAGACCTAAAAGAATTTATTAGGTGTAAAATCAATGCTATTTGTTAGTACATGAAACACTTTTCTTGTTCGATTGAATAAAACCAAATTTATTGATGAAAATATCGTACATTTTCTCGTCACCGAGTTTAAATTCTCTTGTTGGTATACAGTTATTATTAATTTTTTCTTGATGAATGTTAATAACTTTACTATTTTCAAATTCTAAATAACAGTGTTCGGGTAACCAAGCATCAATATAACTATTTTCATCTCTACAATATTTACCGTAATTTTCAACAAACCATTCTTTTAGTTCAAATTCATTTTTTCCATAAATATCACAGAATAATGTATCAAATTTAGTATCATCAGAAAAACTATGGGTAAATAAATCACCTTGTATTATGTTCACTTTACTATTTAATGATAATTGTGGTGCAACTAATTGTATGACCTCCAGATACTTTTCAACAACAGTTATACTTGTAACATCTTGTTTTTCTTGAATTGGTAAAAGTATATATCCAATTCCTAAACCAATAATTAGTACATCACCTCTGGCGTTTTGAATAATCTTTTCATTCGTAATTCTTTCAGTTTCAGAATTTGACATAATACAGAAATTCTTTTCAACATCCATTAATCTAATAAGATTTCCGAACACTTTTAACTCAAAAATTCCAATTCTATTTGGTTTTAGATTTAACATTAGTAGTATACTGCTAATTTTGTTACATATACTTTATTATTATCAAATCCACCATGTGTATTACTTGAGCGTGCTAAATAATCAGTATATGTTGTATTGTTTGAGTCATCAACAATAAGATATACATAAGAAGTAGTTCCACCTCTACCACTAGTATTTACTACAAAATGTACCCTAACATATCTTGTGGTAAAATTATATTCTAATTCTAAGGTATCAAAATATTGTGTACTGGAAATATAATAATAATACCAAACTTTAACCTTTTTATATGAATTACTAGATAATGCAGATGCCGTAGATAATGAATTTTCACCAACAGTTTCTTTTATTGGTGGTGTTGCAATCATATTAATATTATCAGTATCTTCAACATAATTTGGAAATTGACTTGTATCACTATACCCTTGTTGGATTGAACGATATTCAGTCCCGTCTTCATATATTAAATATTCGGTTAATGTTATATTACCCATTGAACTTAAAAACATTGCATTTGCCATACTATAATATTTTTTTTGTTGATACTATTCTACCATTATCAAGTATTTTAATATCATAATTTTGTTCATCATTTTCGTTGAATCCAATAAGTTTTATACAATTCTCATCAGATTTTTTTGATTTAATACTTACTACTCTTCCCAATAAATCAACTTGAGCAAAAACAAATGGTGGATATATTTCATCATGTAATGGATAAAATATATAAAGTAAATTTTCTAGTGTTTTACCAATGTTACAATCGATTGACTCAATTTCTGTTTTATCAATCAGTTGTTGTTTAAAACCATTAACATCTACAATTAAATCATCATAGTAAATAACTTTTTCATTACTTACTGATATTGCACAATTACCTAAAAACGGATTATACGTATTAATAATTGCATACTTAATATTATCTTCATATAGTTGATTTAAAAGGTTTGTAATAATATTAACAATTCTATCCTTTATTGTTATATCATTATTAGTAGTTTCAACCGAAATTAAGTACGCAATACCGTTTTTAATTCGATATGTTAATGTTTCGGTACTATTTGAAAAAATACTATCCATAAATTTAATTTTATTCTATTTTTATGTTTCTTGAACCACACTAACAATATCCCACTTAGTATCAGCACTATTATAAATAGCACCAACATATATTGTTTTACTTGCTGTTGTTGATACTGGTAGTGATACCAATTGTCTATATATTGCATTCCATGATAATGCTCTTATACTACCATTATCTTTAATTCTGATTAGTAATGTGTTACCATTTACGGCAGTACCACTAGGTACTTGAAAACTAGCATTACCTGCTAACGCTGTTAGAAAATATTCATTTTCTTTTCCATCCCCTGTTGGATTAGGTGTTGTATCTGAAGCAATACTTACGGTTTTTTTTGTTATTATTGTTTGTGTTGCACCTGTAATTCTCGAATAAAAACCATCATTGGTTGCCCAAATATCACCATTTACTGGTGATGTAGGCGCAGTACCGCTTGGTATATTTAGTGATGCTTCACTTGTTATTGAGGATGCTAAATTTAATTTGTTTTGTGTGTATATTTGTCCACAACTACCAGCAGTAGTACGACCACCAGCAATAACAATATCTCCACCATTACCACTAGTACTTCCACCACCGCCACCACAAATACAAATATCTCCACCACTACTAGTCGATGCACCTTGATTACCATTAATTAACAAATCCCTACCATCTGCACTTGATACAGCATTAAAGCAAATATGACTTGTACTACCGTTCATAAAAATAATATCATTACAAATTACCGCAGACGTACTTGCACATAATACAGGTGTACGTACACATGTTGTTGCACACCAAATACTTGTACATTTAATACCCGCAAATAACTGATTTCCAGTAGTTATAATACCAGCAGAAGTTGCTGTTGCACCAGTTAAAACTGCGTTGTCACCCGTATCTGATGTAACAGTTATATTAGTTGTGGTATATGTAGTTCCTAAATTAGTTTCACCACTAATAACACCAGTGCTCAAAATACCATTACCATCAATATATAAACCACATGTTTCTGTTGTTTTTGATGGTAAATTTAAAATCCGAACACAACCATAATTACTAGAACTAATATCTTCACCACCATGAATAATTACATCACCCCCACCACCAACTTCATCATTATATCCACCCGCAATAATAACACAACCTGCTTTTATTGTTGTTGATGCAATTTCACCCCCACTAATTGAAACATTACCAGATGAAGTTTCACCATCACCACCATATATACTAACGCCACCACCAGCACCATTATTTGACCCACCACCAGCAAGTACTACACTACCACCATTACCACTAGAGCCATTTGAACTACCACCAGCAAGATAAGTACTACCACCATTGCCACTAGTACTTCCACCTAAACCACCATAAATTACAACACTACCACCAGCACTTGTTGCAGCACCCTGATTACCAGCAATACATAACACAGAACCCGTTCCTGTTGATGCAGTATCAAAACAGATATATCTTGTTGCGCCCGTTGTTAAAATAATATTAGTACCAATTTTAGCAAATCCTGTTTGACATGAATTACGGTATTCCAAATCCAATTTTATATTTTCTTCACCACTTAAAAAAATAAAATTACCACCAGCACTTGATAATATAAAAGTACATGCACCATAACTATGTAAAGAACCCGTATTATCACTTTCAATTCTAGCAAAACCGTCATAATCACTATCTAAAATTAATGAACAAGAATTATATAAACAAATATTACCATAAGAATTAATTGATTGTGCATTTAATGCTGTTGTTGCACATACATATGCACTACAAACACAAGTTGTTCCAAGCACACAATTACCGACAACACATGAAGTTCCACAAATTGTTGGCGACTTAACACATGAAGTTGCACACCAAATACTAGTGCATTTTGCACCAGCAAATAACTGATTTCCCGTAGTTATTATACCAGCAGATGTTGCTGTTGCACCTGTTAAGGTTGCATTTGTACCAGTATCTGAAATAATGGTAATACTAGTACCAGTATATATTGTTCCTAAATTAGTTTCGCCACCACTTGATGTACCGCTAACAATACAACCATCATTGGTTAAATATGCAATTGCAGTTTCGCTTGTTTTTGCTGAAATACTTGTTAATTGTAACTCTGGAGAAATAATGCTTGTTGTGCTACAAAATGTCTCACCCGATATTAATGGACTTACTACACATGAAGTACCACACACAATTGGGGATGATGAGGACGATGTTGTACAAATATTAACACCACAAACAGTTGTTCCAGAAAGAACTGTGGCTTTAACACATTTAATATTTATTGAACTAAGGAAATCTATCATAATATTTTATTTAAAATTCTTTGTAATGTTGTACATATAAATACCAAAGAATTAAACTAAATAATGATATATAATAAAAAAAGGCAATCATATTTAATTGCCTTTTAAATTTATAATAAACATTAATTATATCTGTCTTTACCAATTCATTAATTGGATAACAAAATTTGTATGTGTTGCAGATTGTAGTGAAATAAATTCTAGCGTATCATCAGGATTTTCATTAAAATTATCCCAATAATATTTAGAAAGTTCAGGTAATGATAATAAGTCAACTTTTTTCTTTAATTCAAGGAAATCTGCAATCAACATTAATGGTATATTATCGAAACCATTAAATTTCCATACATTTAGTGTATCAATAATTCCCGATTCCCACGGTTTTATGTTTAATGATTTTTTTAGTATTAAAGGTAATTGTTTATTACCACCAATTAATTCTTTATTTTTTAAGAACCTTTTAATTAAAAACGGTATATCATAACTAATAATATTATGACCACATAGTATTGGAAAAAACTGTGGTTGTGATTTAACACCATCACTAGATAAACCATTTAGCACATCAAAAAATTGTGAAATAACATTTGCTTCATTAGTATTTACAATTTTTTTAAAATATCGTTTTAAGTTACCGTTTTCAATATACAGACTAGCATAAGTAATAGCAACAATTTTACTGTACTCTGCAAAATATGGTGCGTTATTTAAATAAACATCGTTTTGTTCAAATAACATCTCAGCATCAATTATTTCAACATCATATTTTGATTTAGATAAGTATTTCCAACGTTCAAATAAGGTTGGATTTTTCTCTTTTAAATCATTGAGTGTTGGATGAATTAACACTGATTTTAAATTGAAAAACAGCATTTCATAAATGCTTGCTTTGTTAAACACATCATCAAATAATGCCATGAGTTATTTTTTTTTTGTTAGTATTTTGCAAATATAGTATAAACTAATCGAAATTAAAAATAAAATGTAAAAATTTTATTATTGCAGGTCTTTTTTTTCTTTTAATTTCATCATAAATATTTTGAACATCTTCAAAACTATATGTTGTTAATTCTTCGAAAGTATGTTGTGAATTATTAATAATATATGGAATTAATTTATTCTTCTTTACATTTTTTTGTTTTTTTTTCGTCTCAATCTCGGTTAAATACTGATTACCCATTAATTCGATTTCATTGACAAGACTATTTTTCTTTCTTCTAGTACTTTCTTCTAAGAACTCATTGAACGACCCATAATTTTCATTATCATCATCACAATCAATTGATAATATATTATCATCCAAAGCCATTATTCTTTTGGTTCTATGTCTATATCATCACTTGATTTATTATCTAAAACATTATCTTGTGATACACTTTCGTTCTTTTTTCGTCTAGGTTTTCTTGGTTTTTTATTTTCTTCAGAACGTAATGATTTTGCGAAACTATCGTTAAGATTTTTAAATGAGTTAATTTTAAGTTCGTCAAGTTCTTCATAGAATTTTTTTGCTTCCTTTTCCAAAACAGTTTTCATTTCCTGCATTCTATCAGTAAATTCTTTCTCTTTTTTTGCAATTCTATCATTTGTTTCAATTATTATTTCAACAAATTTAATTAAATCATCAATAACAACATTACGATTTTTTGGTGATATTTTGATTAATTTACCAATATCATTTTCAACCAGTATTTCACACTTAATTTCTTTATTTTCATCAAAAACCCATGCTTTTGGTAATCCTATTTCAAGTTCCCACCAACCATTAACTGTATTTCGTGTAAGTGATTTAATATAACCATCCGTTGGTTGTAATGTTTCTTCAATTATTTTCATTTCATGTAATTATATATGAGAAAAATGCTGCAATTGATAACCACAACAAAATTTTTTCTGTTTTAGTTAAAATAAATCGTGTATTTTCTTTTAATTTAAATCTTCCATACATTTTTATGATTAAATCACCGATGATATATACCATAAAAATGATGGAAGAAATAAATATAAACTGATATAATTCAGTCAAAATCATCATGTTATTCTCCGTGTGTTTGACCTTGATGAACTTGTCCTTGTGGTTGTTGTGGTGCTGGTTGTGGTGCTGGTTCTTGGAAATACTGTTCAGCCAAACCCATTTTAGTGTTAATCATTGCAATACTTAGCAATCTATTATCCATTGAATCAATTTTTTCTTTGTAATTCATGTTAGCGTCACCTGCAAGACGAACTAGTTCAAGTTCTTCGTAATACTTGTCATTTCTTAATTTGTTTAAAAGGTCTAATTTTAAATTTGCCATTCTTTTTTTATTAAAATAATATTATTTTTGTGATTGTAAAAATAGTGAATATAAATACTAATTGCAAGAAAAATTAAACAATTTCTAAAATATTTTTTTCTTGATTAATTGATTTATCATATATATTATATATTTCAATTAATACATTTATAGCATTTTTATTTTTTTGTTTTTCAATTTCAAAAATGTTTTTCCAAAATTTCTCAAAATATGATATTGAAACATCTTGTGTTCCATCAGTAGTATAAAATCTATGGTAATAGTATGTAAAAAAATATTCTTTTAATTCATCGTTTGTTGTAAAATCAATATTTTCTTGTTTAAATTCGTCACAAACCTTATTAAAACACCAATTATAATGATTCTTTATATCTTCATCTTCAGATAATGTCTTTCTATCAAGATAATAATGATGAATATAATGTAGTAAATTTAATGCAAAATCTTTATATATTTCAACTCTATCCTTAACAATAATATATTTTTTTATATTACTCATACTATTTTAAAGATTTTAACATCTGAATTAATTCTGGCTGGGGATGACAATCCGACTTATCACTTCTAAATGAAGTGTGCGTCCAAACACCAGTTTTACCTTTTAATGCATTTGAATTAATATCCCATATATCATTATAGTCTAGTGGTATCTTATATCTTTCACCCCAATATACTAATAATTTACGTACCGCTTCGATTTGAGCATCAGTATATTTTTCAAAACCATAGAATCCACGATAACCGTTCTCATATATTTGAACATTTTGTTCTGGAATTGGTTTAGCACTTGTATTTGCAACATTTTGTTTTAAATTTTCATCCCATTTAGCAGGATACCATAGCCTATTGTATCTAATTAATCCACCCCACGAATCGATTTCAATTCCAATTGAATGCTTATCTAATTTAGAATTACCAGCACCTAAATGATATGCCCAATATTTACTTGAAAAACATTGATAAATTTTTCCATCCCATCCAACAATTATTGCAGTACCAATACGTTGTACTGTTTTTCTCCACCATGCAATATCACCATCAACACCTTGTCCAGATACTGTATGATGTAAAACTATTTGTTTTTTTTCTGTTTGTTCTCTTACATATTGATTATCAGGAAAATCAACCAATATTATTTCATTTAAATTAAGTTTTGATATCGCTTTTTTTTCCTTTTGTACTTCTTTCAATGCTGTTGCATTAGTATCAACAGTATTTTTTCTGCTAAATAGTCCCATGATATATGTTTTTATTAATAAATACTTATTCATTTGATTTAAATAAAAAAGGGTATTAATAAATACCCTTAATAACAAAATTACATTAAATTTTTTACATATTAAAGTATAATTCAGAAAGTTTATTGTATTCATCACGATTAATACCTAGTTCAGTATATATTTTTTCAATTCTTATGTTATTTAGTATAACAGCACTTGATAAATATGCCACTAATAGTACCAACAATATTGAATATATTATTGTTGATAACATAATAAATTTTCTGGGTGCATTAAATACTGTACCAAAAAAACCAACACAAAATAAACCAATTAAAAGAAATGCATAATTATTTTTTAATTTTAAGTCATTTTTTTCACTTTCATTTGAAAAATATTTAAAAGCAAATCTAATCCATCCACTTGCTGGGTATTTATTATATACAGCAAGAAATTTTTCCTTAGTAATTGTATTTGTTTTTTTTGCCATCTTTATGAAATTAAAATCCACGATTTTTCTTTACATTTTTTGTATCAACAAAATCTTGTGGTTTATATCCTAGTAAATGTTTCATTTTTTCGTGTTGTTCATTTACAATTGATTGTTTTTTATCAACATTTTCATTTAAATTTTCTACTGGTTTTTTTACAGCATAAACATTTTTTCCATCGGTAAAAAATTTATGACTTTCCATTATTTGAACAACACCCTCATTTACACTTACCTTATTATTTACAGTTTTACTATTATAAGTATTTCCAAGACCAGTAAAATCTAGTTCAAATAAATTTTCAACATCTTCATTTATTTTAACTTCACTTACCATAAAATCAATCAAACGTCTTTTACCTAAAGCATCAATATATCTTCCAGTAATCATTGATTCATTTACATCTCTATACTTATTAAATTGGTTCATTTCTTCACCTTTATAGGTTGGAACACTTTCCTTATTGTAAAGAGGTTGTTCTTCACCATCTTCTAGTTGTTTTTGTCTTTGAGCATAAATCTTATCACCCATGTCGGCTTTCATTCTATCTTTAAAACGTTCACTGGGTTCAATATCAAACTTAGTGCTATGCAATCCTTTTGTGTAAAGTTCAACTTCTTCCTGTTCTTCATCACTTCTATTACGTTTAGGTATTTCATCACCCTTATCATTAGCACTATCACCAACATTTTTAAGATGTTCATCACCTTCAGCATCTGTTGATTTAATTTCTTGTTTTTCAATGTCAAGTCCTAATTTTTGTGGGTCTTTAACATCTGTTTGTTGGTCTTTCCATTGTAATTCTTTTTCAACATTAATGATTTCTTTAGTACCACTATGTTGTAAATCCTTTTTAAAATTAGTTGGATTTTGGTCAATAACACGTTGTCTATTAACTTCTGCAGATATTTTTCTATCTTCGTTCATTTTTACTAGTTTATTATGATGAACTGAAAACGCTTTCAATTCCTTATTTAATTCTTCTAATAGTGTCATATCATTATTGTTTTTTTGTTCTTGTAATTTCATTACTTGATTTAATGGAATATTATATCCATTTGGGTCAATAACAGGTTCACTGTCACCATCTTCTGTCGGAATATATTCAATTTCTAACCAATCTGATGTTTGTGGATTATCTGAACCAAACGCATCACGAATACGTGCTGCATCACCAGCATCATTTAACATAATTTCATAACCACCTGTATTTGAAACTGTATATGAACCATGTGGTATAAATTCTTCTTCGTTCATACCACCAGTTTGTTGAGTACCCATTGGTACATTACCACCCAAATCACCAACTGGTTGTGATTTGTTTGCCATTGATTGTGGATTTGTATCAATCATTGATTGGTCTGTTTCATTTATACCCATAAATTTTCTCCATTTTTCATAATCATAATATACATCATCATTAAAACTATAAACAACAATATCTTTCCTACCATCTTTATATGTTGCGGTTTCATATTGATATTTACCATCTTGCATCATAAAAGGTTTTTCACCTGCACGTGGTTGAATATCAACAACTTCAGATGAAATTAATGCGTCTTGATGTAGTTCATTAATATTAGTATTTTGATTTTTAATTTTTTCAATGTGATATTTTTTACCATACTCTTTAAATGTCTTATCTGCATCATGTCTTTGAAAAACATGATTACCCTTTACGACACCTTTATAAATTCCTTTATTATCATAAAATTTACCAACAACATACTCATTATCGTTTTCATTGATTTTTTCTATATCTTCATTTTGTTTTCTTGGTTTAATATATAATCTATATACATTACTACCTAAATTATCAATATCGTTTTTATGTTTAAAACCTAAATTGTCTTCACCATCAATATCACCTAACATAAAAATAGCATTTCCATATGTAGCAACAACTTGATTAATAAAATTATTTAATTTGGTTATGTCTTCATCTTCTAAACCACTTTTATCACCATTAATTAATGCTGACAGTGCCCATTCAGGTATATCAAATTCAATTAAATCTTCATTTTCATCAACCTTTTCTGGTAAGTCTTCGTGTTTAGTACTTGCAAAATCTTCAACATCTTTAACACTAACAGTTTTTGCAATTTTCTTTGCTGCACCACCCAATTTATTCATTGGAATATCACCCTTTTGTGCAGCATGTGCCATACCAAAGAGCCTTTGTTGTGCTTTTGATTTTGCAACTTCTGTGATTGATTGATAAATATTATATAATTCTTTAGCAGTATCATTTGGACTTTTACCCTCTTTATAGCATTTTTCTACGAACGATGTTTGACTATCTAATAGTTTAATAACATCATCATTACTCATTCCATAATTATCTTCTAAAACATTCCAAAGATTTGCTTCCCAATCCATACCTTTAGTAACACCAAGATTATCTCCGAATTTCCCCTCATTTTTTAAATCATTATATTCACTAACATCTAAATTAGGTTCATCCAAATTTCCTTTTTGAATATCAGTTTTAATTATATTAAGATTATCAGGGTTCATTTTATCAAGACTACCATATGCTTCGCTATGTTTTTGAATAAAATCAATATCATCTTGTTGACTTAATTCATTAACATACTTTTCAAAACCCGAAGGGTCTGTAAGATACTGACTTTCTTGAATAATTGTACCACCCTTCCATATCGGTTTTCTCATTATATTTGATTTGCCTTTGGTTTTCATTAAATCACCACTACCCCATGCTGCGGGTGTACTATATTGACCAGTACTACTAGTGTTACTACCACCAGCAATTCCTGTTGCAACAGCAGCACTACCACCAGCACTTGTTGTTTCTGATATACTATCTTTATTAATTATTTCAAGATTATAACCCTGTCCTTCAAGTTCGGTTTTAAGGTCTTGATATTCTTCGGGTGTTGCTTGTCTACTTTCATTAGCATAATCAGGGTGTATTGCTGAATGTTGACCAACATGTGAATATGCAGTTCGATAAATTCCTTGATGTTTAATTTCTGGAAAATATGCAAATACATCAGGATTTTCGGGGTCGTTTTCGTTCACCAAAAACATGACCTTTGTTAGTTGTTCTTCACCTTCTTTAACATCAGTTTTTGTTTGTTTGGGTAATCCAGATTGTGTCATTTTTTCTTCTCCTGCTTTTTTTAATTGATTAATACCACTTTTATCCCTTCTTTTCTTTTCTTTGGGTATTGCCATTTTATATTTTTGTAAGTATTTTGGACTATTTAATACATAGTCATTAAATATCATATTTTGAATTGTTTCATTATAATGATAACCATATTTTTCTTCACCATTATCAGCCATTTCCTCATAGACCGCAGATAATTTAGGGTCACTGAATACCAATGCTTCCATTTTAGCCAAACTGAAAATTTTCTTTTTTAATGATTGTTCTTTTTCAGTTAATAAACCATCAACTTCATTCAATTTAACACCAACCCCATTCATGGTTCTATTGAAATTATTTTCAAACCTTTGTGATTGTTGGTTTGCTGGTTTATTAAGTGTTGGTTTAAATTTTTGTTCTTCGTTCATCATAATTTATTTTATATCGCTTTTCCAAAAGTCTCTTTTTTGCCATAATACTTTATATACTGCTTCAATTGAATTTTTTATTGTTGATATCAATTCTTTTCTTGATTGACTATTAGATTTACTTAATATTTTTTTAATTTCATTATCCAAAGAATTTGCAACAAATTTATTTAATTCATCTTTTACAATACCCTTAATGTCTAATTTATCCATATTATGGTTTATCTGTTGTCTATAAATACTTAAATAACTTAAAAAATAACAATAAAATAAAAAGAACACGTTTTATTAAAATAACGTGTTCTTTTTTCTAATATAAATGTCCCCATCTTAGTGGGTATATTATTTCAATAGCAGTAATGTACCCGCAGCACCTACACCTACTCCAATTCCAATGTAAAACGTTTTATTTTTATTTCTAATAAAAAAGTTTTCAATTTTTTGCCAACCATTCGGATTTAAATGTTCTTTTGTTATATTTGGTATAATATAACTTTCAATATTACTTGTTTTAAAGAAATCGTTCGAATTTGTTACACTAAAAGATACTGGATAACCCGCTTTTCTATCATCTTTCCACTTAAAATCAACAAATTGTATGTTTGGAAAATATAATGAATCGATTAATAGTGTTGGTTTAATCTTAATATCAGCAGGTAATACTTTACCGACAATAAAACTATAACGAACCTCTTTTTTATCTTTTTTGTATAAATCTCTAAATGTTATTTTTTCACCCTCAATATCGACTTCAGTTTCACCACCATGTAGTAATGAATCAACTTTAACACTTGTTTCAAATAATGCTGCAGCAATAACATCATTCTTTTTTTCCACTTCTTTTATTCTTGTAATCAATTCTTTTTGCATTGAATTTAATTGATTCGTAATGTTACCGAGATTTTTTATTGTTTCTTGCATTGTAAGTTTTTCAGCAACCAATTCTTTTCTTTCATTTCTATAATACTCAACACTATCCAATAACGCTGTTCTTAATTTAACCTCTTTTTCGTTCTTTATTTTTAAATTAACAATACTACGATGTTGAAAATAAATTATTGATGATAGCATTATTAATAATACAAAAACAACACCAATAATTTTATAATATTTTTTAATGAAATCAATTATATTTTTCATAATTATACTCTCCTATTTCTATTTAATATTTCATTTCTCCAGTATTCAGAAAACTTATCATAATATATTTCAATTCTTTTAATTATTTCATCGTTCTTTGGATTATCATCACTATAATCCTCATGATAATCAAAAGTAACACCCGATTTGTTTTCATTTGGTGTTACTACAAAAGTGAATTCAATAGTACCATCAACAATTCCACCCCAATAAATTAATTTATCGAAGACAAATAATTCAAAAAAAACAATACTAACACTTTCATTATTTGGCATATTATCAAATAGTTTGGTAAAGTTTTCTTCTTCTCTTTGTTGGTCATCTTGCGTTTTTCTGTTTTCACCAATTCCATCATCAACATTTTTAATATTTTCATTTAAACTACGAGTTATTTTTAACATATCTCGCATGCTTAAATTTTTCTTAGGTTTTTCACTATTATTTGACTCAACAACATATCCATTACGCATACGCTTAATGAACTCTCTCATTTGATTTGATGTTGTTTTACTATTAATATTACTATTCATGATTTAATTTTTCTATAAATACTATTTTTTTAATAACAATTTATTAAATTTATTGATATCAAATAGTGGATTAATATCACTACTATCCTCAAGATGATTACTTCTAAACACAATTCCTTTAAATTTTATTGTATCTTTATGGTAATGATGAAAATCAATACATTTTTTTGGTATATTGTGTTTATCACACAATATTTTACATAATTTTGCAGTATTTTCAATTTGAATTGTGTTGAAATTTTCCCAATATTTATAACCCAGCCAATTTTTTTCAACAACATTATTAGTATCACAAATTTCATTTAACCAATTAATATATTTACTCTCTGATGTTTGAAATAAACAACCCATATTTTCTAAAACAATTGAAATTGATTGTTTATCAACCTCTTTAACACCTAAAAAATCTGTATGATATTTATCGTC
>Ga0272441_10004698_pt1 | contig 24413 bp, 19 predicted proteins | sample SSMProp6N_FD_193582 | JGI IMG/M metagenome (GOLD analysis project Ga0272441, IMG submission 193582) | Marine sediment archaeal communities from Little Sippewissett salt marsh, Falmouth, MA, United States - SSM-Prop-6N | ecosystem: Environmental > Aquatic > Marine > Wetlands > Sediment ...
TTGAATACATCGAATCAATCAAAGAAGACATCGGCTGGCTGGGATTCGACTGGGGCGAAAATCTTTATTACGCTTCCGACTATTTCGACCGGCTCTACGATTACGCCGTCCGGCTGATTAAAATCGGCAAAGCTTACGTCGATGACCTGAGCGCGGAGGAAATCAAGAAGCACCGGGGCACTCTGACCGAGCCCGGCAGCGAGAGCCCCTGCCGCGACCGACCGGTCGAAGAAAACCTGGATCTCTTCGAAAGGATGCGGAAGGGAGAGTTCGAGGACGGCGCCCGTGTTCTGCGGGCAAAAATCGACATGGCGTCCCCGAACCTGAACATGAGGGACCCGATCATCTACCGGATCCGGAGAATAAAGCATCACCGGACCGGTGATAAATGGTGCATTTATCCGATGTACGACTTCGCCCACTGCCTTTCCGATTCAATCGAGGGGATCACCCATTCCATCTGCACGCTGGAATTCGAGGACCACCGGCCCCTTTACGATTGGTTCCTCGACCAACTCGAGGTTGAATGCCATCCTCAGCAGATCGAGTTCGCCCGCCTCAACCTTACCTACACGATCATGAGCAAGAGAAAGCTTTTGCGGCTGGTTGAAGAAGGGCTGGTCGCCGGGTGGGACGATCCCCGGATGCCGACGATATCGGGACTGCGCCGGCGGGGCTACACGCCGGATGCGATTCGTGATTTCTGCGGCCGGATCGGCGTGGCCAAGCGGGACAGCACCGTGGACCTGGCCCTGCTCGAGCACTGCCTCCGCCAGGATCTGAACCGGCGGGCTTTAAGGGTGATGGCGGTGCTTAACCCCCTGCGGCTGACGATCGAGAATTACCCGGAGGGGAAAACGGAGGAACTGGAAGCGGTCAATAACCCCGAAGACGCTTCGATGGGAACGAGGAAAATACCCTTCTCCCGCCAGCTTTTTATCGAGCGGGACGACTTCCGGGAAGATCCTCCGAAAAAATTCTTCCGCCTCGCCCCCGGCCGCGAGGTGCGGCTGCGCTACGGTTACTTCATCACCTGCCGCCGGGTGATAAAAGACGAAAAAACCGGTGAGGTCGTCGAGCTGCGCTGCACCTACGATCCGAAGACCCGCGGTGGTTATTCACCGGACGGCCGCAAGGTGAAAGGAACCATTCACTGGGTTTCGGCCTCCCATTCAATTTCGGCTGAAGTCCGCCTTTACGACACCCTTTTTACCAAACCCGATCCGGGCGCGGACGGCGATTTCCGCTCCTCTCTCAACCCCGATTCCCTCAAGGCTCTGAGCGGATGCCGGGTTGAACCGGGGCTTTCCGACGCAAGGGGGGGAGACAGATTTCAGTTCGAACGCCTCGGTTATTTCTGTGCCGATCCCGATTCCTCACCCGAAAAATTAATCTTCAACCGGACGGTATCGCTCCGGGACACCTGGGCGAAAATAGAAAAGTCCCTGAAGAAAAAATAAGCGGCACCGATTTTTTTCGGTTTGTTCTTTCGCTTCCCGGCTTCATTTCCGCCTTGTTTTCCTCGTCAAAACCAGCTTCAGCGGGGTCCCCTCAAATCCGAAAGCGCGGCGGAGAGAATTGATCAGATACATCCGGTAATTGTCGGTGATGAGCCGGGGATCATTAACAAAAAGCTTGAATACCGGCGGCGCGGTTTTGATCTGGGTGGCATAATAAATCCTGAGTTTTCTGCCGCTCTTTCTCCGCGGCGGGCTGCGGTCTTGAGCCCGCTGCAGCACCCGGTTTAAAATGCCGGTGGGAAGCGAGCGGCTGCGCTGCTCGGCGACGTATTCGCAGGCTTCCATCAGCTCCGGCAGGGCGTGCTTCCGGAGGGCGGAGAAAAAAACCACCGGCAGGAAACCCGCGAAAGGCAGGCGACGCTGGAGCAGGCTTCGCCACTGCCGGACGGTGAGCGGGCCGGAGATATCCCACTTGTTGACTCCGATCAGGCAGGCCTTCCCCTCTTCCAGGGCAATCCGGATAAAACGGGAATCAACCCGGGTGGGAGGAGTTCCTGCTTCCAGGAGCAAAAGGACCACGTCCGAGCGGGAAATGGCCCGGCGGGTCCGGCTCAAGCTGAACCGTTCCACCGCGGAACGGTGGTGGGCTTTCCGGAGGATCCCGGCGGTATCGAGAAGGAGAAAGCGCCGGCGGCCCCATTCGAAGGAGGTGTCAACCGTATCCCGGGTGGTTCCCGGCTTCTCGTCGACCAGGGCCCGCTCTTCTCCCGTCAGACGGTTGATCAGCGTGGATTTGCCCGCATTGGGCCTTCCCACCACGGCGATGGCGGTTCGGGGAGATTGAGCCGGCGGAGAGCCGGAAGGCAATTTGCCGGCGAGGAGATCGAGCAGCTGACCCACCCCCAGGCCGTGGAGGGCCGATACCGGAAGACAGTTTTTAAAACCGAGCCGGTAAAAAGATTCCGGATCCCACCGGTCTTTCTTTCCGTCGGCTTTATTCATCACCACCACCGTTTCCTTCCCCGCCTGCCGGAGCAGGGAAGCGATCTCGGTGTCGGGAGGGGTCAATCCGTCACGGATATCGACCACCAGGAGGCAGAGACGGGAGGCCTCGATCGCGGTTTCGACCTGCTTGAGTACCCGCACCGACATTTCTTCCTTCTCCCCGGGAATCAGGCCGCCCGTATCCACGATCTGGAAACAGGTCCGCTCCCATTCCACGTCTCCGTAGATGCGATCGCGGGTGGTGCCGGGGAGATCATGGACCACCGCCACCCTCTTCCCCAGCAAACGGTTGAAGAGAGTGGATTTTCCCACGTTCGGCCTTCCCACGATAGCCACCAGCGGGAGTTTCTGGGGGGAGGAGCTTTCCATTCTGAATTACCCCGAAAATAATTTTATTCCAGCTGCTTGATCCCGGCCCTGATGTAGGTGATGCCGGAAATCAGTGTGATCGCCGCGGTGGCGAAGATGATCAAGTCGGGAAAAGGAATTTTCAGGAGAATCCAGATCACGGAGGCCATCTGAAGAACCGCGGCGCTTTTGCCCCACCAGTTGGGGACGATCTCGACCCCGCCCTTGAATAGCCGGATCACGAGGGCGCCGCCGACGATTAAAAGATCGCGGCTGATCACCAGGATAGCGAACCAGGCCGGGACGCGGAAAAAGGGGGTTATCCCCAGCGATAAAGCGACGATCGCGCTGTTGAGAAAAAATTTATCGGCGAGGGGATCGAGAAAAGCCCCCAGGCGGGTCCGCTGATTCCGGGTCCGGGCCAGATAGCCGTCGAGTCCGTCGCTGATGGCCGCCAGCGTGAAAACCGCCAGGGCGGCCAGGTAATATCCGCTGACGCCGGTGCGGTGGTAACGGATCAAGAACGCCAGGAAAAGGGGGGCGGCGGCGAAACGGGAAACCGTGATTTTGTTCGGCAGGTTCATCGTGCTTCCAAATACTCGATGGCCTGATCCAAACGTTTCAGGACCATCCGCCTTCCGATAATTTCCAGGGTTTTGAAAATCCCCGGGCTCTCCTCCCGGCCGGTCACCGCCACCCGCAGAGGATGAATGATCTCGCCGGTTCCGACATTGTCCCGGGCGATCAAGCCTCTGATTCTCTTTTCCAGTTCTTCTTCCCGGAAGGGGTCGGCCGAGGAAAGGACCGATTTTAGCTGCCGGAGGATACCGGGCACTTCTTTCTTTTCCCAGTGGTTTTTTACCGCCCTCGGCTCGAAATGTATTTCGTCGCTGAAAAAACACTCCCCCTGTTCTAAAATATCTTTCAGTGTCTTCAGACGATGTCCGAGCAGCGTCACGACGGTTTCGACCCGGGCGCGAGGCGCGTTATGCCACCCTTTGCGCTCCAGAAACTGCCGGATCATTTCCGCCAGTTCCGCCGGAGGGGTGGCCTGAATGTGCTTTCCGTTCAGCCAGATGAGCTTCTGGTAATCGAAGACCGCCGCCCGCTTGATCACCCGCGATAAGGAAAAATCTCTGATCAGATCTTCGGTGGGAATAAATTCCCGTCCGTCACCGGGCGACCAGCCGAGAAGGGCGAGGTAATTCCTCAAAGCCGCCGGGAGGAAACCCCCCATCCGGAAAGCCTTCAGCGAAGTGGCTCCGTGCCTTTTGCTCAGGGGCGCTTTATCGGCCCCCAGGATCAGGGGAAGATGGGCGAAACTGGGAGGCGGCCAGCCGAAGGCCCGGTAGAGCATCAGCTGCTTGGGAGTGTTGGGGATATGGTCCTCTCCCCTGATCACGTGGGTGATCTTCATATCGTGGTCATCCGCCACGCAGGCGAAATTATAAGTGGGAGAGCCGTCCGATTTCAGCAGCACGATATCCTTTATCTCTTGAGGGGAAAAGGTGATGGTACCCCGGATCATATCCTCAAACGACACTTCTTTATCCCGCTCAACCCGGTAGATGAGCGCCTTCCCATCTCCTTGGGGAGAAGTTTCTTCGTAAGCCCTGCCTTCATCCAGCAGCCGGCGGGACAGGTCCCGGTAGGTATCGGCACGGTTCGACTGAAAGAAAGGCCCCCGGTCCCAGTCGAGCCCCAGCCATTTCATTTCTTCGGTGATATCTTCGGTCATCTCCGGACGGGACCGTTTCAGGTCGCTGTCTTCAATCCGGAGAATGAAATCCCCCCCGGTGTTCCGGGCGTAAAGCCAGTTGAAAAGCGCGGTCCGGGCGCCGCCCAGATGGAAGTGACCGGTGGGACTGGGGGCGAAGCGGACGCGGACGGGAGCCGACGGGGATGAACTACGCGAGCTCATATCCACTCTGGATGGCTTTTAAATTGATATCCAGCAGATCGCGGTGGCGGGGAGGGATAACGGCTTTCAGAGCGGAACGGAAGGGCGGAAGCCGGAGCAAACCGGAATATTTCAGATAGGCCCCCAGCATCACCATGTTCGCCGCTTTGATGCTTCCCAGACCCTCGGCGACGTCATTGGCTTCAATCCTGACCGTTACCAGATCCTTTCTGCTAATCGCTTCCTTCACCATCGAGCTGTTGATAAATATATGGCCGTTTTCCCGCACCCGCTCCTGAAATTTGGCCAGCGAGGGGCTGTTCATAACCAGGCAGGAATCGGGCCGGGCGATCACCGGGGAAGCGATCTCATTTTCGGAAATGATCACGTGGCAATGGGCGGTCCCCCCCCGGACCTCGGCTCCGTACGAAGGAATATAGGTAACACTGCGCCCCATCAGGAGTCCGGTCCGGATAAGAATCTTTCCCGCCAGCATTATTCCCTGTCCGCCGAAGCCGGCGATGATTATTCTTTCCGTCTGATTATTTTCCCGAATATTTTTCACCGTTGAAACCTCAGTGATTTTCGAGCTTCCGGTCCTCAAAATAGTAGTATCCATCCGCCGGGATGTCAATGGCCGGGCCTTGAGCCGGCTTTTTCAACTGTCCCCGACCTTCTCTTCTTCCCGCCGCGATTCACTCCAGGGCGATGATCCGGTCGAATCCGGCCATTTCGAACACCTTCCGGACAAAGGGCGAGGTTTTCCTGACGGTCAGGTTCGTCCGGTTCACTTTCCCCGCCACCGCGCTGCAGAGCCTCAGGAAACTCGAGGCGACGTAATCGACTTCCGCCAGGTCGAAAAACACCCGGAGTGCTCCTTCGAGGACTTCATCCCCTTCCGTTTCCTCGCTGACTTTTTGCAGGATGTCGCTGCCGATTTCCTGGCAGGTCGCGGTATCCAGCCTCCCGTTAAAATAAAAAATCAGACTGTTTTCTTCCCGGACGTAATCGAATTTCATCTGCTCCCCCTGATTTTACTTGGGTACATTTACCAATTTTCAATAGAGGCGAACGTCATGCGGTTGCGCAGCTCGAATCATAATTCGTTCAACGGCTTTCGTCCGCCTCGACGCTTAACGATCGCCGTTATCCGTTTCCAGCTACGCAACCCTTCACCTTTCAACGTTATTCGTGAACGAAGTGAACAGAATCGCTCAAAGGAGATACATATCCTCCGCCGCTTTCATGAGATCCTCCCGAAAAGCGGGATGAGCCAGGCTGATGATGGCGAGCGCTCGATCCCGGGTGGACTTACCCTTCAGGTCCGCCACGCCGTATTCGGTCGCCAGAAAATGAGTGTCGGCGCGCGGCGTGGTCACGATCGCCCCTTCCCGGAAACGGGGGACAACCCGGGAAATCTTCCCGCCTTTGGCGGTGGAGTAAAAAGCGTGAATCGACTTGCCGCCCTTCGAATCAAACGCGCCCCGGACAAAATCGAGCTGCCCGCCGGTACCGCTGAAGGTGGCGCCCCCCAGGTACTCGGCATTGGCCTGACCGGTCAGGTCCACCTCCAGGACGGAGTTGATGGCGATCTGGTTGTCATTTTGGGCTATCACCGACGGCAGGCAGGTATAAGAAGCCGGGTAGCTCTCCATGCTGGGATTGTCGTTCATGAACTCGTACATTTCGGCAGTCCCGGAGGCGGTGGCGAAGACATGCTTCATCCGGTGAATATTCTTCCGGCGGCCGGTGATCACCCCTTTTTTAATCAGATCGATCATGCCGTCGGTGAGAAGCTCGGTATGGATGCCCAGGTCCCGGTGATCGGCCAGGTAGCGGGCCACCGCGTTGGGAAGCCCGCCGATCCCCAGCTGGATGGTCGCGCCGTCCGGTACCATCTCCGCGATCATCGGACCGACGATATCATCTTCCTCCCGGGAAGGCGGAGGCGGCAGTTCCAGGAGGGGAACGTGCTCTTCCACCACCAGGTCCACCTCGGAAATATGAAGGAGCGAATCGCCGAAGACCCGGGGCATGTTTTCATTAACCTCGACGATAAGCCTCCGGCAGTTCCGGGCGGCGACGGAGATGTAATCGTTTCCGGTGCCGAACGTGAAGAAACCGTCCCGGTCCGGCGGGGAGACGGTGGTCACCACGGTGTCGATCTCCATGAAATCCCGGCAGAGCCGCGGTACCTGGTGAAAGTAGGAGGGGACAAAATAATTCAGGCCGGTCTGAACCAGGCCGCGCTCCCCGGCCCCAACGAACCAGGAATATCCCTGAATGCGGTGGGAAAGGGCCGGATCGAGAACCGTCCGGCGGGCGTGCTCCAGCGGGAGGAAAGAATAGAATTTGAGATCCTCGAGTTCCTCATTGCGGGCCCGTTCGGCGATCGCGCCCAAAAGCGCCGGGGGCTGGCAGATGCCCATTCCGGAAACGATGATTTCTCCGCTCTGAATGACCTTTACCGCTTCCTCGGGGGTGGCCAGCTTCTTCCGGTACTGCCTCTGATAAGGACTCATTTTGTTCTCCGGCATAATTTTACCAAAATGGCTTCTATACATATCGCCTTCGGCGCGGATGATTATTATTTCATCCATCGTCCTCCGCGTCAATAATTCCGGCCAGCTTTAAGGCAACGACATTTCCCTTGAAGAATAATAGTACTGGCGTAAAATGAGCCATGTCTTTCGTGATGGTCCACGGCGTGAAGCCGAAAAAAATATTTAACCCGAACCGGGGAGGAAATATGAAAAGGAGTGAAATGTTTATCAGCGCCGGCCTGATCCTGCTCCTGGTCACAGTCGCCGGGTGCGCGCCCGGAAACGAACGATGGAACCAGGAGATCAACCCCGGACACGAGGCCGGTTTCTGGGCCGGACTCTGGCACGGCCTGATCTGCGTCATCACCTTCGTCATCAGCCTCTTCACGAATAAAGTTCAGATGTACGAGATCAATAACGCCGGGGGCTGGTACAACCTGGGGTTCCTGATCGGGGCCGCCTGTTTCTTCGGGGGATCCTGGAGCTCGCACCGCAAAAAAAGGAAAAGCATCCGCGAGAGAGAGTGGGACGAGATCGGCCGCAAAGTGGAGGAAAAAGTCAGGCGGGGCATCCAGAACTGGTTGAAGGAATCGGAAGGGGAAGACAAGGACTGGGACGAGATCGCCGAAAAAGTCGAAGAGAAGATAAAACGGGAACTGCGCGACTGGGCCGAGAAATAGAGTACGCTCAGGCCTTAAGCGATTTCCCGTCGGACAAATCCGGGTTCTTATACAGGACCAGATGGTCCTGCATCTGAACGAGCGGTTTTTTATTCCGCCAGAACTTATCGTAAATATGCTCGGTGATTTCTTTCCGCTGCTGACGGGTGTATTTGTGCACGTTGGGATAAAGCAGGATCATCCAGATCACCGACATGAATTTTGCGAAATCATCGACGAAAAATCGGACCCGGTGGGTCGTAAGCGATATCCGGCCTTTTTTGAACGCCCGGTTTTTCTTCAAACCCCTCCCGAATGATCTCAGGTTCTGGTCGTTGCGGCAGCCGAAGTACTTGCCGGCGAAATGGTTGTAAAGCCAGGTGGTGGAGTATTCATCCTCGCTTTCCGAAGCCATCATCACGGCGTGAATGGCGCCCCGGGGCGCAAGCAGTTTGCGGTAGAGATTATCAAATAGTCTCGCCCATGCTGATTCCTCGGAGTAATAGAGAGAATGGTGGAGTGTGATCAATTCGAGTTTCTTTCCCCCGAGCCGATTTTTAAGAAAGCTGTCCGCCCGCCGGGGCGGGATGAGGAGCCGGTTGTAGTCCGCCCTGACCGTCATAACGTGCTCGATCCACTGGCGGCGGAGGCGTTCCTTGACGATGTCGAGGGGAACGCCGTCGATGTCGAGAAGGTAAAGCTTGCCCCGGGCGGCCGCCTCCAGAATTCTGAACTGCGGTTCCGAGCCGGAGCCGATGGAAAGGCAACGAAATTTCCGCCCCAGGGGATATTCTTTGTCCAGGGTTCTTATCACCTCCATCAGCACTTCTCCGATATCAACCTTGTCGTCGCTGTAGCGGGACCAGATCTTGTCTTCATCATACATATCGGAATCGGCTATTCCGATACCGGTCCGGATCAACTTTTCTCGATTTACTTTATTCTTCATCGCTGTCTCCTTTCCATTCAGGGTGAAATTATATACAAACGTGCCCCGGGAGGAAAGCGAAAGCGGAGGGCAGGATTTGGTTGATCCGAAATTTAAAAAAGATTAAGATTGATGATGCCTTTCCCCGACGAAAACATCATGATTCCCGAAAAGGAAAAAGAAATCCACGCCGGACAGGTCAGGCAGGTTTACCAGCATCATTCCGTGGGTTTGATCGCCAACGTCGCGATCTCTTCAATTCTGGTTTTCGTCCAGTGGCGGGCAATCCCCCATCCGGTATTGATTGTCTGGTTCTTGAGCCTGCTCCTGGCCACGCTGGCAAAATACCTGCTTCTCCTTAAGTACCGAAGCCGGAAGCCGGATCCCGCCCGATCCTACCGGTGGGGGGATTACTTCGTCGCCGGGGCGGTGGTCACGGGCCTCCTCTGGGGTTCGGCCGGAATTTTCCTCTTTCCGGAAAAGTCCCTCGGGCAGCAGATCTTCACCGTCTTTGTTCTGGGGGGGATGGTCGCCGGGGCGGCCGGAACTTTCTCCGCCCTCCGGGGGGCCTTCCTCGCCTTCAGCCTCCCCGCCCTGATTCCCGTCACCGTAAAGTTCTTCACCATCGCCGATGATATCCACATCGCCATGGGAACGATGATCATCCTGTTCCTGATTTTAATGATCGTCACTTCAAGACGAACCTTCGCGACGATCCGGGCTTCACTCGAACTCGCCCTGGAGAACAAGAACCTCGTTCAGCACCTGACCAAGCAGAAAGCACAGTCGGAAAGTCTGAATATCAAACTCGTGGCCGAGATCAAGGAGAAGAAGAAGGCGGAAGAAAAACTGAAGCTACACCAGAAGCAACTGGAAGAATTGATCAGGGAACGGACCTCCGAATTGAAGGATTCGGAAGAAAAATACCGGGCTCTGGTGAACCACGCCAACGACGCCATTTTCATCGCCCAGGACGGTGTGATCAAGTTTCCCAACCCGATGCTGACTGAAATTTCAGGCTATTCCGCCGAAGATGTGGCTTCCACCTCTTTCATGAACCTGGTCCACCCCCAAGACAGGGAGCTGGTCATGGCCAGGCACCGGCGAAGGCTGAAGGGCGAAGAAGTCCCCAGCATTTACTCCTTCCGGATAATCACGAAGAACGGCCAGGAAAAATGGGTCGATATCAACGCGGTGCTGATCGAATGGGAAGGCCGCCCCGCCACTCTCAACTTCGTTCGCGACGTAACTGAAAAAAGAAAACTTGAGAAAAGAATTCTGGCATCCCGGAAAATGGAAGCGATCGGAACCCTTGCCGGCGGAATCGCCCACGACTTCAACAATCTTCTGATGAGCATTCAGGGCAATATTTCTCTCCTGCTGAAAAAAATCAATCCCGGAGGGCCCGGCTATAACATGCTGAAGAACATCGAAGATTACATTCGGAACGGGACCGAGCTCACCCGGCAGTTGCTGGGTTTCGCCCGGGGAGGAAAATACGAGATCAAACCGACGGATTTGAATGAGATCGTCAAAAAGACCTTAACCATGTTCGGACGGACCAAAAAAGAAATACGCATCCATAAAAAATTTGAGGAAAATCTTCCGGCGGCGGAAGTTGACCGGGGCCAGATCGAACAGGTGCTTTTGAATCTTTACATCAACGCGGCTCAGGCGATGCCGGACGGGGGAGATCTCCGCCTGGAAACTGAGAAAATCGATTTTGACGAGGGGATGGCGGCAACGCACGGGGTCGAGCCTGGCGAATACGTGAAGATAGCCGTGACCGACACCGGTATCGGCATGAACAAAGAAATCCAGCAGAGGATATTCGATCCCTTCTTCACCACCCGAAAGCTCAGCCGGGGAACGGGGCTGGGGCTGGCCTCCGTTTACGGGATCATCAAAAACCACGGCGGTGTCATCACCATTTACAGCGAAGTCGGCGAGGGAACCGTTTTTAACATTTATCTTCCGGTTTCGGAAAAACCGGTGAAAATAGAAAAGCCCTCTGCCGGGACCATGCTGAAAAGTAGCGGAATGGTCCTCCTGGTGGACGACGAAGGCGTGGTTCTGCAAACGATAGCGAAGTATCTGGAATTGATGGGATTTGAAGTGCTGACGGCGGGCGACGGAGAAAAGGCGATCGGGATTTACCGACAAAACAAGGACCGGGTTAAATTCGTTCTGCTGGATATGATCATGCCCGGATTCAGCGGCCGGAAAACCTACCAGGAACTGAAAAAAATAAATCCGGAAGTAATAGTCCTCCTCTCCAGCGGCTACAGCCTCGACGGGGAAGCGGGCGAGATGCTTCAAAAGGGATGTAACGGCTTTATCCAGAAACCGTTCACCATTGAACAACTTTCAGAGAAATTGGCCGAAATAGTCGGAAAGGAGAGTTCTGCATGAGGAAGAGATATCTTTTTATATTTTTAGCCGCGGCAATGGCGGCGGGCCCGGCGATCGCCCCGGCGGCGGAGAAAGCGCCGGGTGAAACGGCCCAGGACCTTTTTCAGCGCCTTTTCGGAACCCTCAGCATTGAAGGCGGCGCCGTCATGTATTACCAGTGGATCGGAGGCGCCGATATCGGAGGGCGAAAATACCGGGACCAGAACATCGCCGGGATGAACGGAAAGCTTTACCTGACCTGGAATCCGATCCCGAGCGCCGAACTGCTGGTCAAGATAAAATACGCCCAGAACGGCGACGACCCCCAAGACTTCTTTTCCGACGCCCTTTTCTCAACCGTGAACGAAAGTTTGACCTTCTCCAATAACCGCCGGTTCCGCTTCCAGAAATTCGTTTACACCCAGAATTTCTTCGACGAACATTTATATATCGTTGTCGGGAAACAGGATCCCGAATCTTACATCGACCTCAACGAGTACGCCAACGATGAAAATCGCCAGTTCATCGGGCAGCCTTTCGTCGATAATCCCCTTCTTGACGATGAAGTCGATTACGGGCCGCTGATCGCCCTCGGCGGCTCTCCCCTCGATGACCTCCATCTAATTTTCGTTCTCCAGTCGACCGGCTGGGCGATGCTTCCCGAAGAGGACCAGAAAAGCTCCTGGGATGACCTCTTCCACCGCCCTTTCTACGGCGGCCAGGTCACCTACACGCCCCGGATCGGAGGGCTCGCCGGCAACTACCGTCTTTACGGGTGGAATTTCTCCTACGACTATCCGCGGCTGACCGGAAGCGGAACTTCGAAAAGGTGGGGCGTCGGCATCAGTTTTGATCAGGAAATAGAAGAAACAACCGGCCTCTTCCTCCGGGCCGGTTATCAGAATGAAAAAGTTTACGATTTTCCCTGGTTCCTTTCCGGCGGCGTCAGCCTCGAGGGAATTTTTTCGGCCCGCTCCGATGACACCTTCGGTATGGGCGTGGCGGGCCTGTTCGCCAATCCTGATACCGGGAACCACGGGACCGAGGTTCATTTCGAATCGTACTGGCGTTTCCACATATCAAAATACTTCGCGATCACCCCTGATCTTCAGTACGTGCTCAATCCCAAAGGCGACAGCAACGCTGACGGGGTTGCGGCGGGTACGCTGCGGGGGGAGTTTGAATTTTGACGATCACGCCGAAGATGAAAAGCGGCGCAAAGTTAATCTGGCTGGCCGCGATTTTGATAATCGCTTTCTTCGGAGGTGTCTGGCTGTCCGGGTTAAGGAAAGAAACGCGCTCCCTCCAACTGAACCGGTACGACTACCGGGACACCCGGCAGTTAGTGACGCTGACCGCGCGGGCGGCCGAACTGATCGGCACCGAAGGCGAAAAAGCTTTCGCCCGCTTCCGGGATAACCCCGACAAATGGACGCTCGGCGGAGACTCCTACCTTTACGTTTATGATCTGGGCGGCATCAACCTTTTTCACGGAGGATACCCGGAGCTGGAAGGGAAAAATCTGATCGATTTCACCGACCTTCTCGGCAAGAAAACCGTCAGGATGATTATCGATCAGCTCGAAAAGTACCCCCGGCTCAACCCCCACGGCTGGATTCATTATCTCTGGGTCCCGCCCGGTTCCCTCGACGGGGTTTGGAAATCCTCCTGTAATTTTAAGGTCAGGATGCCGGGCGGACAGTGGGTTTTCGTCGGCAGCGGAATCGATTCGCCGATGCAGGAGCGGGAATTTTACCGGATCAATGTCGACGAAGCCGGGGAGCTGATCGAAGAAAAAGGGAGCAGCGCTTTTCAATCCCTGAAGGATCCCCGGGGCCGGTTCACGATTCATGATCGGGGGATCTTTGTGATCGATCGGGGGGGGAAGGCCATCATCGATCCCGGCCTGCCCCTGGACCCCCCCCGGAACCTGTTCGAATACCGGGATCTCACCGGACGTCGGCCGATATTCGAATTGAACGAAAAACTGAACAGCCGTCAATGCGCCTGGGTGGTCACGCTGGACCGGGAAAAAGCGGGAAGCAAACCGGTCAAAAAGGGTATTTACGGCCGGCGGGCTCATCTCGATGGAGAGGATGTCATCGTGGGAGCGATATCCCCCCGCCCCCGCCCCGCCTGGATGAGATAACTATGCCTGAAGAAGACGGAAAAATAATTTACGGTCTGAACCAGGTCCCCCCTCCGAAAGACCTCCTTCTCCTGAGCTTCCAGCAGATGCTGCTGCTGTTCACGGCGGCGACCTTTCCGGCGATGCTGGTCCGGGAGGTGGGGGGCACGCTGCAGGAGGCCAGCTCTATGGTCGCCCTGACCATGATCGCCGCCGGCGTTGGTTCCATCATCCAGGCCTCCCGCACCCGCTGGATCGGCAGCGGCTACCTCTGCCCCAATGTCTGCGGTCCTTCCTACCTGGCGGTTTCCATGCAGGCGGCCTGGATCGGCGGGTTCCCCCTGATGCGGGGAATGATAGTCTTCGCGGGATTGGTGGAAATGGGGCTGGCCCGGGCGATCAGAAAGCTGCGCTTTCTTTTCCCCCCGCTGGTCACCGGATTGACGGTCACCATGGTCGGGGTGAGCGTTATCCCCGTCTCCGTTGCAAATTTCTTCGGCACCCGTTTCGCCGGCGATCGCTTCGGCTGGGAAGACGCCTGCGTCGGGGCGATCGCTCTCGCCGTCATGGTGGGAGCGAACATCTGGGGGAAAGGCTCGCTTAAGATGTACTGCCTGCTTTTAGGGGTGGTGGTGGGGTGGCTGCTCGCCCTCTGGCTGCAGCCGGACGCGCTCGACAACCTGGGTAGAATCATCCATGAACCCTGGATCGCTTTTCCCGTTCACGGTCTGGAGCAATTGAAGCTGAACTTCTCTTTCCGAATGGTGGTTCCCTTTTTAATCATCGCCCTCTGCGGATCATTGAAATCTTTCGGTAACCTCATCGCCGCTCAGAAAATATCCGAGCCGGAACTGAAAGAGCTCAAGATGAATCCGATCAGCAAGGGCCTTCTCGCCGACGGCTTTACCACCGCCCTGGCGGGCACGATGGGAGGAATGGCGGTCGATACCTCTTCCAGCAACGTCGGGCTGGCGGCGGCGACTCAGGCCGTCAGCCGCTGGATCGCGATCTGTGCCGGAATCATCTTCGCCCTGCTGGGGTTCACCCCGAAACTCTCGATGGCCATCTCCCTGGTTCCGCCGCCGGTGGTGGGAGCATCCCTGATCTTCGCCGTATCCTTCATGATCTGCACGGGACTGAAGGAAATGCTGGCCGAAAAACTCGATCAGCGCAAGATATTCGCCGTCGGAATTTCGCTTATTCTCGGCCTGGGTACCGGTTTGGTCCCCAGCGTTTTCGAACGCATGCCCCACGTCCTCCAGAACTTCTTCGCCGAGCCCCTTTCATCCACCACCATACTGGTAATCATTCTCTACCAGATCTTTCATCTTGATAAAACGATCGCTGACGCCCGGAAAAAGCGACCGGTTAAAAAATAGGCAGTCCCTGGCTGAATTGTTCCTTTTCGATCTGGCCGGCATCGACCGATACCAGGGCAACCTGCTCCCGGCCGAAGAGAGTCATCCTGATCAGCCGGCCCTCGATCTTCAGCCGCTCGCCGACGTAAAATTCCCCCCGGATGGACCCGTCGTATATCACGAAAAAGATTTCGTCGGACTTTTCGCCGTCGATGCTGACATCATTCAGCTTGAGCACCAGCGGCATGTAGATCGAATGGGTGTTATCGACAATCGTGCCGAAAGCTTGAACCGACTCCTTCACCAGTTCCGTTTCGCAGTAAGTCAGGGGAATATACTTCGGATCGCTGTAAACGCAGAAGGTACAGATGATGATCCCGTCGTGGTAAAAGCGGACCGGCCAGAATTTGCCGAATTCCAGGCAGCGGCGCTCGGGATCATTGTAGGTCATAGCCCATATTTTCCTCACGGTATCCATGTTCTGCTCGGGAGTTCCGAAGAAGACCAGGTCGATATCCTCGTCGGCTTCCATCCTTCCGTAAGCGAGCGACCCGGTCACGCCCAGCCTTTCCCGGGGAACCTCCAGCAACTCGCTCACTTCCTTTATCCTCCGGCCTATCTGCGGATATTTCTCCATCGCCCTTTTCATCGAGATCTTGTCGCTGAACCAGCCGACAAAATCCTTCAGATCGAATACCACATGGAAATCGGTGACCACCGGCGTCAGCTCGGGGGGCTTAAGCCCGGCGTCGACCCGGTAGTGCTGCTTTATCTGTTCATCGTGGGGTATCATCACGTGCTCGCCGTTTATCCAGGCCTTGGTTATGCTGGTGTAGGAGCGGCCGTGAATTTCGATATCTCCTTTTTTCTCCGGGTAGTTGATTATTTTGCCCAGGAAATGTCCGGGGGGGTGAAAATATCCCTCGGTGTAGGTGAAAGCGCCCGTGTCCTTGAGGAAGTAGGTGGTATCCATGATCACCGGTCCCAGGGCGTCCAGGGGCTGTAAAACCATATCGATCTCGCTCTGCCATTCATCTTTCATCGCAAACTCCTTTTTCCGATTTCAGATAGCACAGTTTAACAAAATAGCTGGGGAATAAAAATTGTTTCCCCGCTATTTTCAGTACGGCCAAAGAGGAAAGATGAAAAATGGCGGGATCAGGGGATGGTTTTGGACATTTTGAAGACAAGACCATGATCGCTCGATTGAATTATTTTGTCGGTTGAAGTCAGGGCGAAGACGTATCTGCCGTCAGCGCTGCAGCAGATGCTACCCGCGCCGGCCGGTCCGGCGGCGTAGCCGGACCGCTGACTGAACACGGTCACCGCGCACACCCCCAGCAGGAAGCCGATGATGATATACAGTAACGCTTCTTTTTTCTTAAACATCTTTTTTCCTCCTTTTATGAATTGAATTTGTGGACGATTATACCGGGAAACGGTGAAATACCGGGTAACCATCGGAGAAAGGTCCGGCGGGGCGGCTATAATCTAAGGGGTGGGCATGGCTGAACGGTAAACTTCAGCGCGGGTATACACCGGGGGCAATGCTTCCCGGACTACCGGAATTCACATTCCTGATGCTGCCTGTCCCGGGATAAAATCCTCCCCCGGGCAGTAAAAACCGTTCCTGGGAAGACCGTCTCCGGTTAAAATCAGGGCTCCCGGAGGCGCGCCGGGATAAAAAAAGTTGATTCGGGAGGTTTCAGACAGGAGTAACGTTGATGGCTTTTTCTCCCCGATCACCCTGAATCACTTCGAATTCCACTTCCTGCCCCTCGGAAAGGGTCCGGAAGCCCTCGGTGCTGATCCCGGTATGATGGACGAAGACATCGCCGCCATCTTCTTTCTCGATAAAACCATAACCCTTGCGGTCATTGAACCACTTAACCTTGCCTCTCACGTAACAATACCTCCTTTGATTCCTATCAACTACACGCAACCTATCAAAACCGGTTTTAATAGGCAAGTAAAATTTTGAAATAAATTTCCCGCCCCGCTGCGAGCCGGGCGGGAATGGAAAAGGCATGCTTTCGCCTCCGATTTATGCTATTCTCAAGTTCGGGAAAATGCCCGGCGCCCCTTTTCTTCGGCCAAGACGCGATGGATGGACGGGAAGAACCTGGTAATATCTTCGACCGACGATGATGATATTCGACGATTCTCGAAAAATCATAGAGGTGAGAACAGGAGAGAAGTTCGGAATCAAACTGCTTTCCAATCCGACCACGGGCTACTCCTGGAGGCTGCGGCATACGATGGAGAAAGGGTTCTGCGAATTGCTGGGCAAGGAATTTCATCCTTCGGGAAATAGGCCGGTCGGCTCGGGGGGAGAAGAAATCTGGTTTTTCCGGGTGACCCGGGCGGTGAAAACCACCATCTCCCTTGAATACGCCCGCCCCTGGAAAAGGGGGACTTCCCCCCTCCGGGAGGAAGAATTCATCGTCCGCGCCCGGAATTGACAACCCGCTTCAGCGACAGTACCCAAACGGACACCGCGCTTCATTCCGCCCCGATCACCGAAGGTTCGATTATTCGCCGGAGCGAGCCCTTCCGTAGATCTCGGTCATGGCGGTAAGCTTGCGAATGACGTTCCCCTTCAGCTGTCCCGGCTTCAAACGCCACTGCCAGTTACCGCCGGACCGCCCCGGAAAGTTCATTCTCGCCTTTTCGCCCAGTCCCAGGATGTCCTGAACCGGGAACACCGACAGACGGGCGATCGACATCATCGCCAGGCCGATCATCACCCAGTTCACTTCCCGGCCGCTAATCTCCCGCCCGAGGTAGGAAAAGAAACGCTTCCTGGTGGCGGCGCTGGCTTCGTTCTCAAACCATCCCCGGACGGTATTGTTGTCGTGCGTTCCGGTATAAACCACGCTCTGTTCGGTGTAATTGTGGGGTATATAGGCGCTTTTTACCATATCGGAGCCGAAGGCGAACTGAAGCACCTTCATTCCGGGCAACCCGAAGCGGCGGATCAAATCCCGGACATCCGGGGTGATCACCCCCAGATCCTCGGCGATGATGGGAAGGCGCGGAAAATGCTGGAGGAGGTGTCGGAAAAAATCCGCGCCCGGGCCCTTCTTCCAGCGGCCTTCCATCGCGGTCTTTTTTCCCGCCCTTACTTCCCAGTAACCGGCGAAGCCCCGAAAATGATCGATCCGGACCAGATCATAAAGCTTGAAGCTGTGGCCCATCCGCATCAGCCACCAGCCGTATCCGTTTTCCCTCAGACGTTTCCAGCGGTAAATCGGGTTACCCCAGAGCTGGCCGGTCCGGCTGAAATAATCCGGGGGAACCCCCGCCACCGCCAGCGGGTTTTTTTCTTCGTCGAGCTTGAAGAATTCGGGGTGCGACCAGACGTCGGCGCTGTCGAAACTGACGTAGATCGGGAGATCTCCGATGATTCCCACTCCCCGTTTGTTGCATCTATTTTTCAGGGAAAAATACTGCCGGGCGAAGCAGTACTGAAGAAATTTCTCCATCTCGATCCTCTCCCGGAGACGCTTCTTCCATTTGTTCAAAGCGGCGGGATGGCGGTCCCGCAAACTGCGCGGCCATTCCGACCAGGGTAAACCCCGGAAATGAATTTTCAGGGCTGCGAAAAGGGAAAAATCTTCCAGCCAGTGAGCTTCGTCAGCGCAAAATCTTCGGTAACCCGTACTTTTCTTTTTCCCCCGGAAGCGTTCAAACGCCTTTTCTAAAATTCGAGTTTTATACTCGCCCGCCGCCTCGTAATCGACCCGCCCCTGCCGGAAATACCCGGGGGGCCTGATCTCTTTCGCGCTCAGCAGTCCGTCTTTCGCCAGGAGCTCCGGGCTGATCAAAAGCGCGTTGCCGGCAAAAGCCGAAGAACCGCTGTAGGGAGAGCTGCCGCTGCCGACATCGGTCGGCGTCAGCGGGAGCATCTGCCAGTAGCTCTGCCGGCTGGAGCTGAGGAATTCGAGGAAGTCGTAAGCGCCGGGGCCGAAGTCTCCGACCCCGTAAGGAGAGGGAAGCGACGTGGGGTGAAGAAGTATTCCGCTCGCTCTCTTATCCAGCGTCATCATCTCTATTTACTTATTAAAGAAGGAAGAGCTCTTTATTTGGTTATTGCCCGCCCGCCACGCAAGCTAGCCACGCAAGTCTGCGGGGCGGGCTTTGCGGGCGGGTATTTTGGTTATTGGTTATTTATGTTACGGACATTTCACCTTTAAATAATTACCCAGCCGGCAAAAAGAAGACAACCATTTTCTCGCGTCTCCATTCCCCCCTTCCGCAAGTGAACGTTGCTCGGGGCAGATTTTCTCTCCCAGCTGATAGTAAAAATTCTGGGTCCCCCAGAGATCTGTTTCCAGGGGGAGCCCGGCCACGATACGAATGAATTCCGTTATTTCTTGCAGCAGGGAAAAATCATCCGGGTTTTCCGAAAGTTTTCCCATCATCGCTTCCAGCCTCTTTTTGACTATGAAACCGAGCGTCACTTTATCAACCTGGAGCGATTGATTTTTTATTTTCTCCGCCAGGTCTTTCAGGTGCTCGAGGTCGATCTCGGCGGCCTCCAATTCCCGGCGCAGGTCATCACTGATGATGAATTCTTCCAGGACCGCCAGAGTCCGGGGCAGGGGAAAATGAGCGCTTTTCAGCACCTCGATAATCGGATAATGCTGCTTATAGATCTGCCGGAAAGAGGCGTCGATTTCTTTCAGCACCGCCTTGAGAATTTTGGCCGTGACTGACCGCTGCTCGTCCCGGAAGAGATGCCTGAGGCTGTAGTTGTGTTCACCGAAGTAGCGATCGATCGAACGGATGGTTTCGGGAAGATCGTTCTTTCTGAAGACCGCTTTTATTTCCTTCCGTTTCGAGAGCCATTCTTTTTCATCGCACCCCTGCCGGACCGCCCCGATGAGACTGTGGTCCCCGGGCTGAAGAACCGAGAAAGCGAGATCGAGCTCTTCCCGGGTTATCCCGGACCTGACGCGGACCAGGCCGGTGGCCAGTTTCCTTTTTCCCGCCACGATCCGTTCATAGTCCTCACTCCGGGCGGTATAGGCGTAAAGCCTGATCGTGGCCGGATATTCTTCGAACAGGGATGATATGGCATAATGGGCTCCCACCCTCCGCAGGTCGAGGATGGCGGGCTTAACAAAGAGTTCATAAACACGGGAGCCGTTGCCGAATTCCTCAATGTTGCTCTGCGCCCGCGCGATAATTTCTAAATAGCCTTTTTCAAGATCTTCTCCAGAGGTTTGCCGCGCCAGCTGGATCGCCCGGGCGGCGTACTGGATAACCTGTACGGTCTCGATGCCGGAAATTTCATCGAAGAACCAGCCGCAACTGGTGTACATGAGAAGGGCGTGGCGCTGCATCTCCAGCAGCTTGAGGGCTTTCTCCTGCTCGGGGAGGGAAAGATCCCGGCCGGCCATTCGGTTCAAAAATCCATCGACGTTTTGCTCGGAGCGATCGAGGATAACTGAAATGTATTCATCCCTGGCATTCCAGGGATTGCTGAAGAACGGGGAAACTCCCCGTTCATAGATTTTGGTGAGTTTATTTCGCAGCCAATCCATCCCCTCCCGGAGAGGGGCACGCCACCTCTGGTTCCAGTCGTAATGATTTCCGGTGTGGCAGCCGCAGTCGTTCCTCCATCTCTCGATCCCGTGAGCGCAGCTCCAGGAAGAATTTTCATAAATCGCCACTTCCCGCTCGGGAGGATGCTTCTCCAGATATTCGCCGTAAACGGTGAGGCGCGCCAGCTCGCGCGATTCGATATGGTGGAGGCAGTAAGTGAGGGCCATGTCGCCGAAACGGCGGTGATGACCGTAGGTTTCACCGTCGGTGGCGACACTGACCAGCTGCGGCCGATCGCCGTTATCAGTAAACGCCCCGAGCAGGCGGCCGGCAAATCTCTCCCCGTTATCGAGGAGAGAGCCGAAAGCCACGTCCCTTGATATCGGGCCGTCGTAGAAAAAAATCGCGATGGCTCCCCCGGAAGGGAGGCGGCAGAGATAGGGCATTTTCGGGTCCACCCTTCCACCGCTGACATCCCGCCATCTTTTGGCGCCTATCCTCCGGACGCGCCCGGCCTGGCCGGGAGCCAGGATGGTGAATTTGATGCCGAAGGCCGCCAGCGTTTCCAGCGTTGAGAGATCGACGGCGGTTTCGGCAAGCCACATTCCCTCCGGTTTTCTCCCGAAACGGTGCTCGAAATCTCTTATCCCCCAGATGACCTGAGTTCTCTTATCCCGCTCGCTGGCGAGGGGCATGATCGGGTGATTGTAAACCTGGGCCAGAGCGGAAGCGTGCCCGGAGAAATGTTGGCGGCTCAGCCGGTCCGCTTCCAGGATCGCCCGGTAGGTCACGGGAGCCTTTTTTTCCATCCAGGCCAGCAGCGTGGGGCCGAAATTGAAGCTGATCCGGGCATAGTTATTGACGATACGAGCGATGGATTTATCCGGATTGAGTATCCGGGAGGCGGTGTTGGGAGCGTAGCATTCAGCGGTAATTTTTTCGTTCCAATCGTGGTAAGGATAGGCGGAATCCTGAACTTCGATCGCCTCCAGCCAGGGATTTTCCCGCGGCGGCTGATAAAAATGTCCGTGAATACAGATGAACTTGTCCATGCTATCGCCCGGAGCAAAAAAACGCGGCCCCTTCGGGAACCGCTGTTTAGGAGATAAAATTTCAGTAACCCTTTAGTAACCTCTAGTAACCTTTCGTAACTTTTAGTAACCTGTATTTTTAGTAACCTTTATCTTGTTACCGGAATATCTCCCCGGCTCCCGTAGTAGAATTTGGTTAAACCTTTAACCGCCCAGAGGCCGGTATTCGGGCGGAATATTCCTATTTCTACCTCCCCTTCCCCGTCATAATCGGCCGGGACCGCCCGGTCGGAAATACCGCCGAAGTAATCACGCGTGATTTCTCTCACCGCCCACAATCCGGTGGGGGGACGGAACAACGCCGCCCGCACCGGGGAACTTTCCTCGAAATCTCCGGGGATAAGCACGTCTTTACCGGACCCGAAATAAAAGCGACTTAATCCCCGGATCGCCCAGAGGCCGGTGCCGGGTCGGAAAACGGCGTAATCTGAACTTCCGCTATCTCCGTAATCTCCCGGAACCGGAAGATCCTGGCCGAAACCGAAATAAATCCTGGTGATCATCCTGACCGCCCAGAGCCCGGTGCCCGGGCGGAATACCGCCGGCGCGGCGCTGCCGGCGCCGGTATAGTCGGCCGGGACGGGGAGGTCCGTTGCGGAACCGAAATAGGTGCGGGTCAGAGCCCGAATCGCCCAGAGACCGCTGCTCTTCCTGAAAATAGCGATCTCGCTCGTGCCGTCTCCGTCGTAATCTCCGCAGACCGGCGTATCTTCGCAAGAGCCGAAATAAACCCGGGTGATCCCCCTGACCGCCCAGAGGCCCGTCGCGGGACGGAATACGGCCGTGTCCGAGGTGCCGTCACCGTCGTAATCCCCGCTCTCCAGAATCTGATGTGGACGAAGATAGCAGATCTCCCGGGGCCGGGACAGAAAGCAGTCGAATTCACCGCCGAATACCGCCTGGTAAGGGTTACTCAGGGGAAAATCCGAAGAAGACGTGTAGCCCCCCAGGTAAGCCTCTCCCCCGGAGGTGACCGCAATCCCCCGACCGCAGTCGGCGCCGGCGCCTCCCAGGTAAGTCGAATAATAAAGAGAGCTTCCCCCGGCCGACAATTTAACCGCGAAAGCGGCTTCGGAACCGCTCCGGGTGGATTGGTAGGAACTGGCGGCGGGGAAATCGATCGATGTCGTCGAACCGGTAATGTGAGCGGCATGGGCTTCATCGAGTGCGAGGCCGTAGCAGTAATCGTTTCCGCTTCCTCCCAGATAGGTCGAATAGACCAGGGAAGAACCGGAGGCGTCAAAACGGGTAATAAAAATCTCGTTGTATCGGGAATATGCGGTTTGATAGGCGTTTTCAATGGGAAAATCGGATGATTCCGTCCAGCCGGCGATATAGATGTATCCGTCGGCGTCGATGTCTATCCGGCGGCTGTTATCATCCCAGCTCCCCCCCAGGTAGGAGGAAAGGAGAAGGCCGCTCCCTTCCGCCGAAAAGGCAGTCACGAACGCGTCGGAATCCCCGGCCCGGCTCGCCTGGTAGGGACCGGCGGTGGGAAAGTTGGGTGAGATGGTTTTCCCGGTGAGATAAATTACCGCGGACGAATTCATGGCTATCCCGTAGCCTTCATCGTCATCGCTCCCCCCTAAATAGGTGGAATAAACCAGAGCGGACCCGCCGCTGGAGAAGATGCTGAGAAATACGTCGTTCGATATTCCCGAGCGGCTCGACTGGTAAGGATTGAAGGTGGGAAAATCCTTCGAGTGGGTGTAACCGACCAGATGGGCTCGGCCGGCGCAGTCAATCGCGATTCCTTTGCCCTGGTCCCAATCGGTTCCCCCCAGGTAGCTGGAATAGATGAGAGCCGATCCGGATGAAGATAAACCGGCCGCGAAAGCGTCGTTGTCCAGAAGTCCCCCCGCGAAACTCGACTGGTAGGATTGGAGGGTGGGAAAATTTCGTGAGTCGGTGGCCCCGGTGATATGGGCCCGGCCGAGCGAATCGAGGCAGACGGCGGCGGCCGTTTCCGAACCGCTCCCTCCCAGGTAGGTGGAGTAAATCAGGGCCGATGCGGCCGAGCTAAGCTTGCAGACGAAGACATCGTCAAAATCGGCGCGCGAGGCCTGATAGGCCCCGCGGGTGGGGAAATCGCTCGACGCGCTCGAGCCGGCCAGATAAAGGCAGCCGGCGGAATCAGCGGTCAGGTCGTAAAGGTAATCCCCTCCCCCGCCCCCCAGATACGAAGAATACCCCAGCTCGAGAAAGCAGAACCAGTCTTCGGGGGTGGGAGTGGGGGTGGGCGTCTGAGCCATAACCGGGACGGAGATGAGAAAAACGCAGGCGAGCGACAAATGTATTACCGGCCGGGTTTTCATCTATAATAATTGTATATCCTTTTCGACAGCGACGCAAGGCTCGACCGGCAACGTCTAGGCAACGGCTAATCGGATTGTACTTTGGCCAGGGCCCTTTCCGCTTCCTGACTGACCCAGAAATTTTTATCCCCCGAGCCCGTCTTCAGCAGGTAGATGTCCGAACCGTCTCCCAGTTCTCCCAGAGCGTGCATCACCGCCGCCCGGACGACCGGCGACCGGTCCGAAGCCAGCAGTCTTATCTGCTTCACCGCCTTGCCGTCTCCCATTTCCGCCAGGGTTTCCACCGCCTGGGCACGGATATATTTATCGGGATCGGTCAGCATATTTCTTACCGCGGCGGCCGCCGAGGCTCCTCCGATTTTTCGCAGTGAGCGGATAGCGTTCTTCTTAATCTCCGGGCTCTTCTGGGAAAGCATCGCGGCGAGGGGGGGGACACTCGCTTCGTCACCCAGTTCGGCCAGAGACGAGATGGCGAACATCCTGACGTCACGGCTCGGGTCCTTGAGTTTCCCTTCAATCGCCTTCCGGGCCGCCGGATTGCCGATTTTCCCGGCGGCTTCCACCGCCCGCCAGCGGAGATTCTCGTCCTTGGCCTCGAACGCCGTCACCAGAAGCGGAAGGGCGGAATCCACCTTCAGGTCCCCGACGAAACTGGCAGCGTTGCGGCGGGCCTTGGCTTCGGCTCCGGGGTCCCTCAGTGCCCTGGTTATGGCTTCGACCTCCGAACCTTCTTTGAT